>Ga0302324_100001327_pt1 | contig 60490 bp, 34 predicted proteins | sample Palsa_T0_1_FD_201949 | JGI IMG/M metagenome (GOLD analysis project Ga0302324, IMG submission 201949) | Peat permafrost microbial communities from Stordalen Mire near Abisko, Sweden - Palsa_T0_1 | ecosystem: Environmental > Terrestrial > Soil > Palsa > Peat permafrost | place: Sweden: Abisko...
TGCCGAGCGTATCGCGGAAGCCATGTTTGAATGCCGACGGGTGGAGTGGCGCGGACGTTCTTTTCATGGATGCGTGGCGATTTTCGGAAAATCCCCGGCGCGAATGGCTCGATCCAGTGCGGCGGGCAACCTCCATGTGTCCAATCCCGACGACAGCAGCGCAGTGACAAAGGACGCTTGCTGCAGGGCGCGTAGTTGCGCGCGATACTTCAATGGCGCGGCGGCGCCAGCCGCCCTTACCGCACCCAGGACCACGGCAAAATCCCCCGACTCCAACCCGGATGTGATTACCGGGTGATCACGTTTCATTTCCTCCAGCGCAAGAAGACATGTCAGTTGAGAAGAAGGTGTTCCGGCTTCAAAGGTTTTTGTCAGTGCCTCCTCCATCCCGGGTTCCCCCATCCGCAGTCTGGCAAGAGTAAGAAAAAGCCGCGCCTGTTCCAGCGCTTCGGGAATGAGGGCTTCTTGACTGGGCGCGCTGAAATATTTCTCCGGTTCGCCGCTCAGGCGGGCAAGACACTCTCGCGCCACGGGCTCATGATAGCGGCCCAACGCCCATACCGCCTGGCCACGGATCGCCATCGGAGCGGTGCTATCTTCAGCAAGGGAGGCCAGCAGCGGAGCCGCACCAGGCAATTCGCGACGGCTGGCAATACGGCAAAGGTGCGTTGCAAGCAACGGATCGCCTTCATGCTCCAGCAGGTTCGAGAGAGCGCGTCCACTCTCATCCCCCGGGATTCTCTCCAATGCCAAAGCGAGCTTCAACCGCACGGCGGCATTTCGTTCGCGCTCCAGCCACCGTAACAATTGTGGGACGGCACGGGGGTCGGCGAGCGCACCTGCGGCATCGATCAATTGGGGCTGCGGTTCTTTTTGAGCGTTCAACCGCGCGATGGTGGGAGTCGCCAATTCCGGAAGCGGATGGGCCACGATCGCTTGAAGCGCCACGCTCAAGACCCCGTCGTCGGGGGCGTCGAAGGCGCGAAGAATAATTTTCTCCTGCTGGGGCCAGCGTGTCTTGGCCACTGAGAAAAGAACGGACCGCCGCACCGCGGCATCAGGCACGCGGACAAACAGGTCCAGCATTGCCTGGCCCACCCGCGGCTCATCGGGCCATGCTTCCGCCGTTTCAGCGAGTTTGGTTAACACGGCTGCGTCTTGTTCCTTGCCCGCCCTCTCGATAAATAAGGTGAGCGCCTGGGCGCGGTCCGCGACTTGCGCATTCGCAACGGCGGAGGTTCCGGCGCAGCACGCCTGGCAATAAGCCGCCGGGTTCAACAGTTGCCCCAGTGCCAGTATCGCCACGGCGCGGACTTCCGGCTGCGGCGCATCGAGATTTTGCAAGACAAACGCAAGCGAGCCGCTTGCGCCGGCGTCGGCCATCATTTGCAGTAAAGCGATAAGGGTCGGCGGGTCGCGGGTAATCGCCGGGTTGAGCGCCAGCGCCGCGAGGACCATGTGAAAATGGTGCATCTCCCGGCGTTCATTTTGTGTGCGGAGCCACCAACCGATCGGGCCGGCGAGCAGCCGCAACTTGTCGAGCTCGGGCGCATCGCTTTTTGCCTGGGTCTGCAACCATTCGAGCAGCGGCGCCGGCGCGGCGCGGAGGACCGCGTCCGGAAGCGACGCCGGCCAGTTCTTCCATCCGAGCCCGACGGCGATCCGGCGCTGGGCGGCGACTCCGGTGGAGAGGTAAAACAACCGGAAAGCTTCCGGTTGGTAGAGTCGCAGCACTTCAGAGTTCGATCGCCGGCAATAGGCGGCGAATGCGATGGCTTCGTACAGCGCTTGCGAGCGTTGCGGCTTCGCCTCGTCGAGAAACTCCGCGCACAACAGAGCTGCCGGAATGCCGCGCTGGCCCACGGTTTGCCCGAATGCCGAAGGGGAATCGCCGGCGTCGGCCTTTGCGACGAGTTGCTGGACGAGTTCCCGGTCGGACAATTCCGCGGCAAGCACACCGGACGGAAGAGAAACACCGCCAATGGCAACGGCGCACAAGCACGCGAGGCTATTGATAAACCATCGAAAATCCGGGGCGATTGTTCGCAGCAGGCTCATGGTGCGACAAAGAGATAGCGCGGCCACGAGGGTTCGCCCTTGTGAAACCAATCAAATTTTGCGGTCGGGCTGGAATCATGGTAGCGATCTTTTAAATCGCCGTTCTGAACCACCGCGAGCACGCTGACCGTCTGGCCGGCCATCTTCCACGGGCCGGGCACGCGCGGACCAGGCTTTTTATCGATCCACGTCGCCGCGGAGACAGGCACTCCGATGGAACGCAAGGGAAGGCGGATTTCGGCGGTGTAGCCGGTGTCCACATCGGTCGGGTCGTTCACGGTCGAGGGCTGGCCGTCCGCCTTGGGCTTGAGCTTCACGGCCATCGCGACGGTGTACTCGCCGTCGTCGGCCACCCATTGCTCACGGTTAAAAATAATTCCGTAGGACGCCATGGTTGTTTTTGAAATGGGCCACTTGGGGTCGAGCGCAGTGCACCAAATGTCGTTGAATTGGTTGAGGGCGTTATGGTGAAGCTCCCAGAAGAAGTGTTCGTCGCCAAAGGAGATGAAGAACTCGACGACGTCCACTTTGGATTTCGCTTTGTAAATTTCGCACCCCTGCCGGAGACGGCCGGGCGGGCCTTTCCATACGTCGCTTCCAAGGGCGACGAGGTTGGAATCGAAGGTTTCGTACCCGATATAAAGGTAGTGATCATCCCACGTATATTTCACCGTCATACACGGGCTGTCGCTCTTTACGCCGATTTTTCCGGAAACGTAGTCCACGGGAATGGAAATCGCCTGCTGCCAGCACGGTTCGTCGAGCTGGCCGTCGATGACCACCGGGGAAGCGGTCTTGAAAATTTTAGCCGGGGGATTCAATTTTGGCGCCTTGGCGGCCGGGTCGGCCCCAGGCGCTGCTGTCACTAAAAACAGAAAGGAGAGAAGAGTCGCGGAGTTTTTCATGGTCGTTCGTGAAAGGCGGTGAGCCGGAATTTGGGAAATCATGGTGTTCAACGGCGCAAGACAGGCTCGCACCAATCCGCCACATCGAATTTGTTGCCATCGCCGGCGTCCGTCACCACAAGTCGCAGCCGGTTGATTCCGGTGACGTCAATGTCGATTTCCTTCAGCGCGTCCAAACCGGAGAGAGTCGTCGAAGACCAGATCTTTTTGCCGTCGCCATAGACTTCGAACACCACGGAACCGCGCCCCTCCGTAATCGCGTCGACTCCGACCTTGGCGGTGAAACGGCGGAACTGACCGTTGAGAGAGAACTCGAGGAGGCTTCTGGCGAACGTGCCGATGCCGTTGGCGAACGCCGTGGCGCCTATCTTGAGAGGGGAACCGATGACGTTCCGCGCGAAGCGGGGCATACCCACATTCTGATCCGCGTGCAGTGGACCGACAGCGGAGAGCGGGAAATCGCCGTCCCGCCATTCCAGGACGCGCCAGTCGGCGGTATTCGCCTCCGTGAGGTAGCGGATTTCAATATGCGCCTGTGACTGGCCGGCGAGCGCGGCTTCGTCCACGATGAAAATCGCGTCGCGCAGGCCGCCTGAGAGCTCTTTTTCTGAACGGCGCAGGTTCCATTTGCCCATCGATTTGCCATTCACGAAGACCTCGGCTTCCTGTCCCGTGGCGTCCAGCAGAAATTCTTTTCGCAACACCAGGCTCGCTCCCGCCGGCGCGTCCACGGTGAACCGTTCGCTGCCATTGGCGGCGAAGTGCATCCCGGGCAACTCAAGCGTTTCGCCCGTGGCGGTGCGGCCTGAGAGCTTGGCCGCTTCTCCGCCGGTCTGCTCGTAATTCTGGCGTTTGCCGCTGTCTGGCGTGAATGCAGCCAGCACGCGCTGCGGCCAGAGCGACTCCGCGCCGTCCCGCACCCGGATCCTGCCCAGCGCCTGGGCCGCCGGTTCCGCGGCGTTCGCAAGGGTGAACCGGCAGGGGACTTTGCCGATGGAATACCACCCGTCCGCCACGGGAATCGCGGCGCCAAACACGTCTTCCGCGAAGGCCACGGCAAGGCCGGTCTGCGCGAAGGAGAGCTGGCCGGCATCGTCATTGCGCCAGATGAAAGCGATGGTCTGTCCATCTTTTGCTTTTTCAAGCAGACAGCGAGTGCGACCCGGCACGATGTCCTGCACTTCAACCTCGCCATTCACGGGGGAAGCGTCGAGCCACTGCCTCATCCTCGTCATGGCCCACCATCCGGGTTTGAACTGGAAGGTCAACGGCTTCTCTTTCATCGGCGGGATGAGCAATTCGCGCCGGTAGGTGAGGCCCAGCCCGAGACGGACGAAATCCTCGTTGCGGATGTCGAGCGACGATTGAATTCCCTCCCGGTTGAGCAGCAGAGCGGAGCGCGCGAGATAGGCGGCCTGATCGAAAGCATTCAAACCTGTCGCACCTTTTTCCACGGCCCAATCCAGATTCGTAAGAAGAACGCTTTTTGGCGAAGAGGTGGAAACCGGATTAAGGGCGGCACGCAGCTCACGGCTGTAGCCGACCACCCCCGCATCTTCGGGCGAGAGCTGGCCGACATCGAGGCGAACGTTGACGCCGGTGATGGCATCCAGCCCCCCATGCTTCGCCAACTCCTGGAGGTAGGGAACCGCCGTTTCCCTGCCCATTCCCCCGATAAGCAGTGGCTTTTCCGGGCAATAAACGCGCCGCCATTTGTCGACCGACTGAAGAAAAGTTGCAAATTTTTCAGGAGCGAAGCCCATCGGGCCGGTGCTATCCGGAGCGTCCCATACCACCCAACCGCTCACATCCTGTCCCGCGCCGCGCATCAATTCGCAGACGTAATCATCCCAGTCCTCGAGGCGTTTCGGGATCAGGAAAGTGTTCACGGCGTGGCCACGGTCCCGGGGCGCCCGGAGAAAAGCGCCCGCCTTTAACGCATCGTAGCCGATGCCCGCCGCCCAATACGCCGAGTAGCCGATCAGCACGTAGGGCTCAGCATCCGCCGCGGTGACTTCCCCGGCGCGCTGGCGGATTGTATCGAGTTGGAGGTTGCCCGGATAACTCTCCACCCAATCCCAGTCTTCGTCCACGAAAGTGAAGCGGTCTTTAATGGGTTTGCGCAGCTCCCATTCGTTCGTAATAGCCTGAGCCCAGTCCGTCCCGAGCGTTGCGACAGGATCGGCAACAAGAACATCCTGCTCCAACGCGGCAAGAGTTCGAGGCGCCGCCCCTGCCTTGGCGGTTTCGCTCAAAGTGGCCTTTATCTGGTAGAAGCCTGCCGGGACATTTTTGACCAACTCCACTTTTTTCCGCGAACCCGGCGCCAGATCCAGTTCCGTGTCCACACCGAGCACACGATTTCCGCGCCAGTCGAACAGACCGCCGGAGAGCGATACGTGGCGCGACGCCGCGAGGTCGTCATTGGCGACAGTGACCTGAACAGAAGTGCCGGGCAGGTGAAAGTTCGATTCTCCGGGCCAAACGAGGGCGAGTTCCATGCGCTCCTCGGGCAGCAGATGAGTGGTCACGCTGATATCATCCACGAAAAGCTTGCCCGTCGCATTAGCCACGCCGGTTGCATCGACGGCGAGGTGAACACCGAGCGGATAATTTGGAACGAAGCCGAGCGTGGGCATCGTTTCGGACCAGTTCGGTCCGGGAAGGGGGAGGTGAAACTTTAGTTCGCGCCAACCGGTCCAATCCACGCGAACGGCGTTTTGCAACGGACCGTCGGTGCGCGGGAGGAACAAATTCCATTGGCCGTTCGCCAGACCCTTGTTGATGCCTTTGCGGTCCCCTATGACGGGATAAAAGAGCACCCCGGAACCATCTCCATACACCCAGAGCGAGAGTTCCACGGGAACGCCGGGCAGAGCAGGATCCACGGAGATGAATTGCCGCGGTAATTTATCGCGGTCCCAACCGATCAATAAAGAGCGCTGGCCGCCGTGCGCCTGTTCGGTGCTTGTGCGCGCAACGGTTTCACCCGGTTGAAAGGAAGGTTTTATTTCGCGTGCCCGCAGGCCGATATACCCGCGGTCAGCCTCGAAATCCGTAACGAGCGCGCGGCTGTCGGGGTGGGTGAGGATGATCTGGCACGTGGTGGTAACCGAAGCGTCAGCGGCGTCATAAGCGACAACTTGCAGGCGCAACGGAGCAGCCCTGCTTTCGATTTCTCCCGCGTGCGCCGCGAGATCCAGACGGAAAGTTCCCGCCTCGCCGGCCGCCAGATTCAAGTCCGTTTGTCCGGTGGCGATGGGTTCGTTGGCGCGGTCGAGCAAGCTCCAGTTTGCCTTAACCTTGCGCGGCGTGGTAAGCGCGGAGTTTTGCACCGTGACGTCAGCGCCGAGCGCCGGCTGCCAGTGATTTTCCGGGTCGTCGTAGCCGATCTGGACGGAAAGCGTGTTGCTGAGCGCCTGCTGGGTGAAAACCTGGATGGGGCCGATCAACACGGAGCCGCTGGCCGGCGCGCTTCCGGCCGGCGAAGAAGTCTGGATGCGGAACGCCGTGAGTTCCAGCGGAAAGTCGACGTCCGGTGTGGAACCGTTGGGGAGATTCGTGCCGATGCCCCGGCCGGGGAGATCGACCTCGATATAGCGCCAGCCCGTGAAATCAAGGGTGGCCACGTCCCTCTCGCCATCGCGAATTCGCTTCCATCCGCCCTCGAAGGCATCGGCGCCGTTGGTGTAGTCGAGGAACAACGCCGAGAGCCGCGATTTGCTGCCATCGCCTTTCACCCAGAAGCCGATGCGGTAGGCATCCCCGGGCAGATAACGCCGCCGACCGCTATAAACCGCCGCGTCGCCGGTGTAGTCGAAACGGAGGGCGTAGCGGCCGGGCGGGTTTCCGGCGCCGGCTGGAACCTCGGCGCGGCTGATGCGCGCACTTGTCTGGACAAGCGGGGTGGCCCGTTGGGCCTCGCCGAAGGTCCAGTCGACCCAGCCCCGATCGCCCGGCCGCATAGGCGAGCCGACGGTAAACCAGTCGTCAAAGATATCGCTGCAGTCGGTAAAGAGAAAGCGGCTGTTGCCCATCACGAGGGTCGTGTCCACACGCGTGGAGAGGTCTTGTAACTCAGAGGAAAGCACGTCGCCCGCAATCTTGAACGGCGGCAGAAGCGCGGCGAGATTCTCCGGCGCCATGTCGAGCCGGACCTCTTTCGATTCCTGCGGCGCGAGTTCGACCTCGAACTCCCGGTCGGCGGCGGTGTTCTCGTTGCGATCGGTCATCGTGAGGTGCGTGTGCACCTTGGCTGGCGAGTCCGAAAAATTCCGGACATCGAGAAAGAGGGCAACGCTGGCGCCGAACTCGCGAACGTCCGGGCCGATCAGGCCGACTGAGCACACGGCCGCGGGCGGATTGGTGTCCGGGAATTGCCGCAGATCGTCGAGCCAGATCGTACCGTCAGGATTTCCGGGCTTCGGGGGACCTTGCACGTTCAGCCGCTGCCACCAGGCGGTGACGCCTTCCGGGATGGCGTGGGCGTCGAAGGTGACTTCGCGCCAGCCATCGAAGTCGAGCTTTACGCGCGGCAGCGCAACCTCGGTTTGGGTGGCGGCCGAGCGGTGGCCGGCGGACGCCGCCGCCGGTTTGCCGTAACGGATCACCAGTTCCAATTCGTTTTCCGAGTTGTCTCCCTTGACCCACATTTTCAATATTCCCGGCCCGGAAAGGGAGCGGCGTTCGTCGCCCAGTTCAAGCGAGGCGACGTGGGTCTTGGGATTGAGGTGGTAGGAAATTCTACCGCACCCCAGGCCCACTTTGGGGTCTTTGAAATCCGCTTCGCAAACAACCTGCGCATTCGAGGGAAGCGGCGCCGTGAAGTTTTCCAGGAGCCGGTAAGGCTGGGCAAATGCAGAGCCAGTCATCAGGCCCAGCGCCAATAATGAAAAAGAAGCTTTCAAGCTCATTTCACCTCTTCGGCCTTCGCGGGGCCGGGCAACCAGACGACAGCGTGATTCTCGAACTCCGCATAGGTGCGTGGTGGATAATTGGATTCGGTCCACGCATAACCTGTTTGAACGAACAGCTGTTCGCGCCACTTCAGCACGTTGAGGACTTTATTCACCGACTCCGGCCCGGTGAAGCGGCTATCGGGCTCTCCGTCCGCGCGGCGCAGGACCAATAAGCCTTTTTCAGTCGGCACGAGCAACTGCGTTTGCGTCGCGATGGGCTGGCCGCTGATTCCAGCGCCGGGCGGGCGTTTCCATTTCACCGCGCCTTCGAGATTCATGAACGCCAGGGCTCCCTGTTCGCTTGCAAAGGCCACGCCCTCCGGCGTCACCACAGGGCAGGTTGAGATGTAGCCGCCAAGCTGCTGCTGCCAGAGCTCCTTGCCCGTCGCCGTGTCAAAACAGTGCATCGCGCCGCCTTCGTCACCGATGAAGATTTTGTTCCCCTGCACCGCCGGAGTGGCGCGGGTAAACTTTGCGATCGGCATCTTCCAGGCGAGCCGGCCCGAATCCGAGTCGATCGCGTAGAGAAACCCATCCCACGACGCCACGAACACGCGGCCGCCGGAGAGCGCGGGCGCGCCCCGAACTTTGTCGCCGGTCACAAATTCCCAGATCAGCACGCCGCTGTCCACGTCCACCTTATAGAGATGCCCGTCGTCCGAACCAAAGAAGACGTCGTCGCCATCGGGCGCCGGTGAGGAATAGACCCTGCCGCCGGTCGCAAACGACCAGAGGTAAGTGCCGTTATCGGCAACGGCATGGAGTTTGAAATCCGCCGAGCCCACCAACAGCCGCCCTTTGTGCCGCGCGGGCGTGGAAGTCGGCGTGACGGTCGCGAGCATCCACTCCGGTCCAGGCTGCATACGGTCGGTTTTTACGTTGCCGGTCAAGGTATCCGGCACGAATACCGAGAGAATGGAACCATTGGGATCGCCGTACGAAAACACGCCGTCCACCACCGTCGCGCCAGACGCGAACGTGGGGGCAAGGCTGTGGGGGAGACCGGGAAATTCATGCCAAGGTCCCACCAGGTCTGTTGGCAATCTGGCCGGGACGCGCGATGGCGTGCCCATGAGCATGGGCACGGCGTCGGAATCCTGCTCTGATTTGCTGGCGAGCTTGCCACCGTCGAGCGGGCCGTAAAGTTCGATCTCTGTAAGCGAGTCGGTATGCCCCCGGTAATAAGCAGGTATGATCTTGAGGGCGTCGGTGAAGATCGGCGGGGCGAAGTTCACGACCAAAAAGCGCCGCTGGTTCATTCGCACCAGAGCCACGTCCTGGGGCGTTTTCGTCTCGAGGTTATTCGCGAGAATACTGATGGTCTGGTATACGGAATCCGGCGTTGCATTGTTGAGATAGAGAACGAGGTGCGAGATGTAGCTTGGCTTCATGAGAGTGACCGCAAATGCAATGGGGTCGGGCGCGTAAGTCCACGTGCTGCCCACATCATCGAGCTTGCCGTTTTGCAGGAAAGCGGCTTCCTGCGTGTAGATCATCGACATGGCCGTTATGCCCTGCGCAAAAGCCGAGACGCGGTTGCGCGACATGAGCCGGTCGCGCAGCTGGGAGGGAATGCGATCGAATTGTACGCGGATGTCCTTTACATAGGTAGGATCGACGGCGTTGAGTTCGGCGTTGGCAAGAAGATTGGCTGAAGGAAACCGCACGGCGCGCAGGCTGGCGGCGTCCACGCTTACATGCCCGCCGTCCGCCTCGAACCCGACATCCAGAGTGCGCGTGTCCGCATAACTTTTCACGGCGACACGGCCAAAAGTCCAGTCGCCGGGCCGCCCGGAGAACGTGGATGCCGTAAGAGTCTGTTTCGCGCCATCCAGCATCCCGCCCGCGACGAGCTTCGTTTTGGCGTCTTCCATACGGAACCAGAATTCCAGCAGATACGTGGCGGACGGAATAACGCGATTGACCAACCGTTGCGTCGCGAGCTGGCCCGCATCAAGTTGCAAGGCGGACTTGCCCATTTTCGCGGGAGCGCCGACGCGCACTGTGCCTTTCTCGAGCGTCCAGTCTTGCGGGGACTCGAAATCCCCGTTGGCAAGTTGCTCGATGCCCATCCGGAGAACGCCTTTGTAGTCATCCGGCCCGTCGAGGCCGCTGGGGAAGAATTCCGGTGTGGAATCGACGTCACGCAGGCGAGCCGCGGCGACATAAGAGCCGTAATCGTCTCCCGGGACCTCGTGGTGGTCACGCAGCCGCGTCTGCCAAACCGGCTTCCCAGTGGCGTCGAGGCGAACCAAAGCGCCATTATTGGCGCCGGCAACCAATTCGTCGCCGACCGCGTGGAGCACAGCGTTAAATGGGAGCTTGAAATCCCACAATACCCTGCCCGTGGCTACTTCGAAGCAACGAACGAGCCCTTCGCGGTCACACCGGAAAAAGCGGGTTTGCCCGGCGTTAAGCACATCAAGGGCCGACAGCCAGATGGTGTCACCGCCCGCATGCCAGAGGGTGCTGCCATCGGCTGCGATGCGAGCCAGGGCGGTGCGGGTCGCTTTCAGCTTGCTGCCGTCCTTTAGCGCCAACCCGTCGTCGGGGGCGTAGGATCCCAGTGTATTGTCGTCGCGCAACGGCGCGCTCAGCCCCATGGTTTGAACGCGCGGAGTCGCGGAGCCGGAGGGCCAGCTCACGCTCCAGTCACCGGCTTCACGCTGGTTGCCCGGATCCTCTTCGTTCCTGAGCGCGACGCGGCCCGTCCGGGCGTCGAGAATTTCCGGAGTGTGCTTCCACAGGCTATCGACGGTGCCAGGTTTCACTCCTTGCGTGGACCCCGCGATCATTTCCTCGCTGTAAACAACCCGTGTGCCATCCGGGCTCAGAGCGAAATTTCCAACATGGACAGTCTGGCCAAATGTCGCGGCAGCGCTTTGTTCGGCTTCTTTTGGATACGCGGCTATGGCTGCGGCCCGGTCGTGAAACCAGAGTTTGTGACCTTCGAAGTCGAGCGCCATGAGGCCGGTCTGGCCGCGCACAATGATCTCACGCAACGGTTCATTGACGGCAATCTGCAACTCGGTGTTTACCGCGCCTTCCAGGCCTTTCCCGTAAGTTACGTGATAGAGCGGCCATTCCGTCGCGGCGAACTTCTTGAACACTGTGCCATCAGCGCCATGGAGCAGGAATAGGAAGAACCCCTGGCCCGTCGCAGCGACGACACTTTTGCCTCCGTCGCACCAGTGGGCGAAATAGACGTTGTGCTCCGGGAGGAATTGTTTCCAGAGCAGCTTCCCGTCGGGGCCAAAGCAGAAAAGGTTGTGACCGAAACCAAATGTTCCTGCCAGGACGCGACCGGTGGCAGGATCCACGTCCAGCGTGCGAATGCGGTCTTCGCCGCTGAGGGTATCGCGCAACGAGGTGGGGGCGCTGCTGAAAGCGGACGCAGGTGTCAGGACGGCGCCGGCTTGGAAGCCGGGATGGACGGTAGCGGGCGGTGGGGACGATCCGTCGGCGTCCAACATTTCGGCGATTCCCGCAGCCAATCCGGCGTCGTCGTTAGCCAGCACGCTCACTGTGTCGTAGAAGTTGGAGAAGGCCCGGCGGGTCCATCCCACCACTGCTTTGCCTGGCGCGGGGAAGTGCGTGGAAACGACTTCCGGCAGCACGTCGCGCCTCGCCAATGCCTCAATCAACCGGTTCTCGTAACGATGCCCGAGGAGGATGAGCGGCGCATCCACGGCCAGGCCGGGATCCACCAATTCGCCACGCCACAACCGGCCGCCGTCGAGCACGGGAGTCTTATCCCAATCGTTCGGGATGCGGAGAACGTCCGATACCATGACGACTTTTGCCGCGCGTCCGCGGGCGACCAGAGCCGCGGCGAGCTTTTCAGCCCGGGGACGGCACCACGGTTGTTCCTCGTCGAGGGCGATCAGGATTTCCGGCTGGGGAACCGCAGCGGCAGCCTTGGCCTGCGCCGGCGTCTCCGTTGCGCCGGTAAGAAACTCTTTTATCCGCTCCCCGTCATGCACCCAGACCGGACGTGCGTCCAGTTTCGCATCCAGGCTCAATGTCGCGGGAGCGGTGACTTCCACATTTGCCTCGGTCACGGCGCCGCTGATGAGTTCGCGGACCCGCAGCTTCCACCGCCCCGTCTGTCCGTTGAGCGGAACACGCCACGCGGACTGGAACACAGGGGCAGCCGAGCGGAATACTTGCAAGCAGGCCTTGCCACTTGGGTCGAGCAGAGTGATTTCCACCGGGAAAGCTGCGTCAATCGTTTCTCCGCTGGCATTCACCACCGAGGCTTGAAAATTCATATCCTCCCCGGCCGCCAGCGTCGCCGCCGCCTTGAGGGATACCTTGTCGATCGCGGACGGAAGGAACGCGAATATTTTACCGGGCAGATGGCGCATGTCGGCTTCCAGCGTCATCCAGTCGCCATCGGTCTTCACATCGACAGGGCGCATTTCCAGCACATCGTAGCAGGCTGGCGGCCGGCGCGGGAAACGGAGTGTCGGACGGTCGGGCGCCTGATAAAGCGTCTTGTAGAGGCCGGTGAATTTAGTCGGCGCGAAGTTGGCGAGAACAAGGTATTCACCCTGGCCGCGTTTCAGCCAATCGGGGCCGACTATGAGATTATGCTCGGCGGCGGGCTTGATTTTCTTCGCCAGAAACCCGCGCACAAGCTTGGTGGTTTCCTCGGTTTGATCCCACACCATTTCACTCTCGAAATCGATGTAGCGCGGGAACGCCCCGCCGAGCTTGTCATCGAACTCGTCCAGCTCGGAATCAAGCCGCACGATCCCTTCGATCGGCAGCTTGCTCGATTTCTCGACCACGACGGTTTTCCCGGCGGCGACAAGACGTTTGAGCGCGGCGAGAATTTCCGGCGACGCCTCATCTTCGTAAGCGTAACCCGGCGCGAAGATGACATCGTAGTCCATCCCCCTGCCCTCACGAAGCTGCCGGTCGTAAAGGAAGTCCGCCGGGAAGCCAGCCCGCAGGCAGGAAACCCAAAGACCCTCGGCGGTGTAATTCAGCTTGTTCACCTTGCGTGGTCCGAGTTGCGCCGATTCGCGGGAATAGAAGACGGCGACTTTGCGATAACCCCTATCCAGCGACGAAAGAAAGTCGCCGTAAGGAGTGAGCAACCCCCCCGCGATGTCGCGCACGGTGTCACGATTATCGAGCGGATCCGGCAAATACGGGTCGTGCTCGATGGTAAAGTAGGTCAGCCCATCGATCTTCTGTGAGACGCCGAAGACGGCCTGGCGAAAGAGGTGCGCGCCGAAAAGACCGCTGGCGTAACAGTTGTGAATCTGCGTCCAGACGGGCAACCCGTCGCGCAAATGCAGAATTTCCGCCATCATCGGCGCGAAGACGGGCCGGTCGCCGGAACCTCCGTCTTTATACATGACTGTGGAGGCCACATCCAACGAGGAAAAGACGCCCTCCGGCACGCCGTTGCCGGAGAGGTTCGCGCCGTTGTTGCCCCCGGCCCGATAGAGCGTCCAATTCTGCGTGTCGGGCGCGACCGCCTTCACCGCGCCAGCCATCCGTCCGGAAAAAACCTGCCAGTCACTGTCCTGGTGGGCAGCCCAGGTGCGAAATTTCGCGAGGTCTTCGTATTTGCGCTCGCCAACCGGGCGGTCGGCAAAGCGATCGAGCGCTTTCATCGCGTCTGCGCTCGTCATGCCGGGATACTGTGCCCGGTAGGACATCTCCTGCCCCTGGTAAAACGCCGCCACTACCGAACGTGGGGCATCGTTGTCACCGGTATCGTAAAGCTCGTCGTAAAGACAGACACCGCGAAAGGCCGGGCTGAAGTGCATCGAAGCCGTTTCCAGGCTGGAGTAGCGTTCGCAGGCGTCGAGAATTTGCGGATCGCGCGGCAGCATGGCGTCGTGCTCGGTAAAGAGATCCTCGTAGAAGCGGAGATTTTGACGCACGGCAGCGTTCAGGAAGCGATCGCGCCCGCTCGGCTGATAGAAACTCTCCCACGGGCCCAGTTCCGGGCATTCACGAACAACCTGCTCCAGATCGAGCCCGTTACGATGAACACGGCTCATCTCGTAGCTCATTCCCATGAATGCGTTGTAACCCATCCCGGTAATCTCGGATGCCAATTCCTCCGAGCCTTGCCCGGTCTTGATCGCCTTCGAATAGCTCAACTCCCCCTTGCCGCCCCCGAGGACGTTGTATTTGCCATTCAGCAGATTTGTAAAATGCGTGCGCGGTTCCGGTTCGACCATCTCCAACGCGAGGGGCGCCGCGGCCTGCGAGCCCACCTTTGCCTCCACGCTATAATGTCCCGCGGCGAGCGAGAGCGTCTGCGCGCCGTCGAGCCGGATGATGAATGTCTCCTGCTTCATGATCATCGGGGCTTTGTCCCGGAGCATCGGCAAACGCACGCCGTGTTCGTCCACCAAATCCACCTCCAGCGCCTCTCCCGCCGGGAGCGGCTCTTTCGCCAGCACCGAGAGGCCAACCCAGAACGGTTCGCCCCGGAAAAAAGCGTCCCGACCGCGCTGGGTGAAGAGGCCCACACTGACCGGTTGCGGGGTGGCGATGGAAATCCATTGTTCGGTAAAAAGCGGACGTCCGTTCCCCTCGCGCACACCCAGGCGCAGCCGGTAAAGTCCGGTGCTCACAATGGGCAATGTGATTGTTAGGTTTCCCTCCGTACCTGCCTGAGTTTTCAGGTCCTGCCACTCTTTGCCCTCATAGGGCATCAATTGGGCGTATGGCGGAGCCTTTTCCAGCGGATTCAGCGCCGAATTGGCCTCTACCTTTTCAGCCGCCGCTTCTTCCGCATTCGTCGCGGTTTGCGCCGATTGTTCCGCGGCGTGCAAAGCAGCCTTTGCGGCCTCCAGAGCTTTGGTTGTTTCCACCGTTGCCGCTTTTGCTGATTCCAGTTCGCTCTTCGCTTCGTCCAGATCTGCACCGACGGGATCGGTCACGGCCGGGGCGGTGGTGATGTCGTTCTCGACCTTGGCGAGATCCGCTGAGGCCTTGTCGAGCGCGGCGGTTGCGGCCTTCATCGCATTCTGCAAAGGCTTCGACTCTTTCGCTGCGGCGGCGGCGCTCTTTTTTGCGGCGTCGGCGGCTTCGGTGGCCTCCGCGACGCGCTGTTTTGCAGCGGCGAGCCTGGCTGCGTCGGCAGCCCCCTTCAGTCTCACCGGTTCCACGGCGCAGGCGGCGGCGGTTTCCTTCTCTTGCGCGGCCTCTGCACCCTGTTCGGCCTGAGTGACATTGGCTTGTGCGGCTTGCAGGGTGAGGGCGGAAGACACCACCGCGGCATGCGCTGTGGCCGCCGCGTGGTTGGCTGTCTGCGCGGGTGTTGCGTCGAGAGCGCGCAGGCGGGCTTCGGCGGTTCCGCCGGGTGTGAAATGCCGGCTCGCCATCTCGACGACGATGGCACGCTGGTTGCCGGTCGCCGGATCGGGGATATCCACGCGGAGCGATTTAAAAGGAAGGGTGGCGGAATCCAGCAGGAGCGCCGGGCCCGGCTTGGTAATGAGGAACTCGAAGGGATCGCGGCGCGGGTAGAGGACGAGAGACTTGCTTTCGCCATTTTCACTCTCCGACCAGGTGAGTTGCTCCACGCCGGTGATTACCGCTTTTGTGTTACCGTCACCGGCAATCGGGTAGGAAAACAACGGAATCTCAATGATGTTCTGCTCGACGCGCAGACCCTTGACGGTCTGCCCTCCGCCCGCGCCGGCGTCGATTCCAGCGGCGCTCAATCGAAAGGTAAGGCCGACCGGATGGACGAGATACCCTTTCTTCTCTGTATTCGCCGGGAGCCAGAGCGTGAGCGGCGCGAACTTGTCAAAGACGGGGAGCAGTTCGAGCGCATTATCCTGGCCACCGGAACGTTTCGGTGCGTTTTCCTCGGCGTTGGCCGCGTCGCGCAAGGTGAGGTTCGGCAACGGTGTGATGCGCATCGACATCGGAAGCTCTGCCTCATCCGGATTGGCGATAAAGGCGCGCAGCGTCACCGGGTAACACTTAATTTTGACCACGCCGGCGGCGATAATCAGTTCGGGGCTTTTGCTGGTGACGGAGCCGTCCGCGGCAACCGTGAAAACGTGGTTGCCCGGCCAGATGGCATGGTCGCCGGGCGAAAGATCGAGCCGCGCGACTGGCAGGCGATCAATGTATTTGCCCTGGTAATAACGTTCGAAAACAGGCTTGCCATCGAGGAGGATATTCCGCGCCCAACCGGTGTAATCCACGCCGATTTTTTGCATCTCCATGCCGTGTGCGGTGGTGACAGGGTTCGTGATCGGGCGCTCCTTCTCCAGCTTGTCCACGGTAAGGTCGGGCTTGTCGAACGGGACCAGACGGAGTTCGATGGAAGTGGCAGAGGCTGCGCGAAAGGAGCAAATCAAAAGAAGAACGCAAAGCAGCCCATGGGGCAAACCGCGCGACATGTGGCGAACCCTTCGGGCACGGAGGTCCCTGCCGCCGGGAGAGGGAACGGGGACGGTGAACATTCGCGCCCTTCGCGCTTGGTCCATTGTCATTTAGTGCGTGTAAGCGAACAAGAGCCAGTTGGTCATCCACTGGTACATCACCTCGCGCTGACGGTTGTCACCGCCGTGACCGATGCCTTCACCGATGGGATTCGACGCGCTTGGAGGGGAACTGATTTCCCAGCCGCAGCCATCGTCATTTGGAGTGAAGAATACGGTGGGACGGCCCTGGCAAAGATAATACTGCCATGTGCGGTTCTCGAAGTCCGCTTCGCCGGGCCACGGCGTCTCGTAAACCATCCGGAAAGTGTCGGATACGAGCGGATCGTCCTTCATGAGCAGGCGGGGCTCGCTCCCGAGAATCATTTTAGTAACCTCGGGCCGCACGCTGTCGGAGAACGGGCTGCCGCGCAGGTAACAATCATCCAGTAAAAGGGTGCCGCCGCGTTCAAGCCAGCGGGAAAGATTTTCGGTTTCCTTCTCATTGAAACTCCAGCGCCCGTGCGAAGTGAGATAGATCACCGTGTGCTCGAATAGCTCGTCACTGGCCACGTCGAGCCCCTCGCTGCGCGTGTAGGTCGGCAGGTCCGTGCGTTTGCCTATTTGGTACAGCATGTAAGGGATGGCAGTGGGATCGGTATTCCAATCCACGCCGGGCATCGCCGGCTTGATGTTGCGGACGCAAAGCTTGTTGCGGGCATCCGCGTCCTCATCGTTGCCGCGCGCGCGCGCTTCGTCGTCGGAGACTTCCGTGCGGTTAAGCTGGCTTGCCCGCTCGGCCCATGATCCGGCGCGGACGGAGGCAGGGACCAGAAATATCGCGGCAAACACGAGGGCGACCAAAGCGGGGGAGTGTTTGGAGATGATGCGCATTTTCCGGGGCAGTTAACCGTAGAGTCTGACGAAAATTATGCAAAGGGTAAAGAGAGTGACAGGTCTGCTCGTCGTGGGGGCCGATAACGTCAGTCACGAAGGCGGTGGCAATAAGCAAGCCGCGGAGCCGCAATCCGGCCTGTGGTTTGGCCGGACCGACGATATCTGGAATCTAGGGAAGCCGAAAGGCTGGGGGGGCCGTGGTGGGACCAGCAGGTGAAAGCCGGGGAACCGTCTGATCCTTTTGCCCGTGATTTGTGCGGCAGGTGTGAAACGGTCGTGAAAAAAATCGAAAAATTTGTGAAAAATGAGCTTGCACTATACCAACCGGTCAACTAGTGTGTTCTTGTGAAAGCGGAAAGCGAATCCAAACGGAAGCTTCTTGAAAGTGCCATGGAGATGATCTGGGAGAGCAGCTATGGCTCTGTCAGCGTGGAGGACATCTGCATGCGGGCTGGGGTCAATAAGGGGAGTTTTTATTACGCTTTTAAATCCAAGGCCGATTTGGCTGTCGCCGCTTTCGAACGCCATTGGGAGAATAAGCGCCCTCTCATGGACAAGCTCTTTTCGCCGCAGATTCCTCCTTTGGAACGGCTCCATAACTATTGCCGGTTGATCGTGAATGACCAAAAAGAGAAGTATGAAAGCTTCGGCAAGATGCTGGGTTGCCCCTTTTGTTCGGTCGGAAGCGAACTGAGCACCCAGGACGAAAAGATTCGACTGAAGGCCGAACAAATGGGCGCGCGGATGACGAAGTACCTGGAATCCGTCGTGCGCGATCTGGCCGGGGAGGGGATGATCGAGTCGAAGGACCCGGCGGAACTGGCCCACGAAATCTATTCCTACATTGCCGGCGTCCTCGTGCAGGCGAAGATCGAGAACAGCGTAAAACATCTCGAGCGATTGGAGAATGGAGTCATGCGATTGCTCGGGGTCAAAAACGCGGGGGTCGCCGCGGTTTAGCTTTTTTTTGGCCCTTCTATTTACCAACCAGTCAACTAAGTCTGAGATGCAATGACCACCGGAGGAACAATGAAAATGAATCTACCCGTGAAGCAAAAGAAGAACACGATCCTTATCCTGGCGATAACGGCCATCGTCCTCGGCGCCCTGGTCGCCTGGGCAACAGGCCTCCTCCCGCTCCCGGGCCGAACCACGAAGGCGCCGCCGGCTCCTGCCGCCGCACCGCCTGCCGCGCCGGTTTCGGTCGCCCCGGCCCTCGAGGAGCTGGTGACAGAGTGGGATGACTTTTCCGGCCGGGTGCGCGCAATTGATCGTGTGGAAATCCGCCCCCAGGTCTCCGGCATCATCGTGGCGGTGCATTTCGCGAACGGGCAATTGGTCAAAAAGGGAGACCTCCTTTTCACGATTGATCCGCGCCCCTTCCAGGCGGAGTCGGCGCGCGCCGAGGCCGTCCTGGCAGGCACCCAAGCCCGGGTGGTTTTGGCTCAAAACAATCTGGATCGAAGCAACCGGTTGCTTGCGACGCACGCAATCGCACGGAACGAACACGACCAGGAGGACGACGCCTTGCTGGAAGCGAACGCAAATCTGAAGGCGGCGCAAGCGGCGGTGCAAACAGCCCAACTCAATGTGGAGTATACCGCGATCCAGGCGCCTGTGAGCGGCCGCGTTTCGCGGGCGGAGATTACGGTTGGCAACCTGGTCGGCGCGGGCGTCACGGCGCCGCTGCTGACGACCATCGTATCGGTTTCGCCCGTATATGTGGAGTTTGAGACCGATGAACAGACCTATCTGAAATATTCCGCCAATGGCGCGCAGGGAAACAGCGGCATCGACCGCATTCCGGTCTGGATGGGATTGGCGAACGAAGATGGGTATCCGCACCAGGGCCGCCTGGAGTCGATCGACAACCAGCTCGACACGACTTCCGGGACGATCCGCATGCGCGCCATTTTCGACAACGCAACGGGCGCGCTGACCCCGGGCCTCTATGCAAAGGTCCGCGCCGGGGGATCGGCGGCGGAAACCGCCGTCCTCGTGGATGACAGGGCTGTGGGCACCGACCAGGACAAGAAGTATGTAATGGTGGTCAGCCCCGACAACAAGGTGGCTTATCGCGGCGTCACACTGGGACCCATCGTCAACGGACTGCGGATCGTCCGATCGGGCCTTGCCAAGGGTGAGCGCATTGTCGTGAACGGCCTTCAGCGCGTGAAACCGAGCGAGGTCATCGCGCCGGTCGAAGTCAGCATGAACCGCGATGCGGGCACGGTGACGGGCGGCAAACTCGCGGCGGTGAACGCCAGGTAACGACGGGACCGCAACCGGAAAGAGAAAAGGACAACGTGAATATCTCAAAGTTCTTTATCGACCGTCCCATTTTTGCGGCGGTGTTGTCCTCGCTCGTCCTCCTCGGAGGGTTGATCGCGATGGGGAAACTTCCCGTCTCGGAATATCCGGAGGTCGTCCCGCCGTCGGTGATCGTCACCGCGCAGTTCCCCGGAGCGAACCCGGGGACGATTGCCGAAACGGTCGCCAACCCGATCGAGGAGCAGATCAACGGGGTGGAAAACATGTTGTACATGGCGTCCCAATCGACCTCGGATGGGCTGATGACGCTGACCATCACCTTCAAGCTGGGAACGAATCCGGACCTCGCCACGCAGCTCGTGCAAAACCGGGTCAACCAGGCGCTGCCGCGGCTTCCGGCAGAAGTCCAGCAACTGGGCGTGACGACGGTGAAGAGCTCGCCCGACCTGACCATGGTGGTTCACCTTCTCTCGCCGAACAACCGCTACGACATGACGTACCTTCGCAACTACGCCGTGCTCAACGTCAAGGACCGGCTGGCGCGCCTGCCGGGGATCGGCGACGTCCGGCTCTTTGGCTCCGGGGATTATGCCATGCGGATCTGGCTTGATCCCCGCAAGGTGGCCGAGCGGGGGCTTGCCGCGAGCGATATCGTCAACGCCATCCGGGCGCAAAACGTCGATGTGGCGGCGGGCGTGATCGGGTCCTCGCCCTCGGTGCCCGGAGTCGATTACCAGATCTCTGTCAATGCGCGAGGCCGGCTGGCCACCGAGGATGAGTTTCGGGATATCGTCATCCGGACCGCGGCCGACGGCGCGGTGACCCGCCTCAAGGATGTGGCCCGGGTTGAACTCGGGGCGAACGGATACGCTCTGCGCTCGTTGCTGGACAATAAATCGGCGGTTGCGATCCCCATCTTCCAGGCGCCCGGCTCGAACGCGCTTCAAATCTCCGAGGAGGTGCGCAGCACCATGGCCGACCTGGCGAAGGACATGCCCGAGGGTGTCACCTACCGCATCGTTTATGACCCGACTCAATTCGTCCGCGCCTCGATCCATGCGGTCATCGAGACGCTCCTGATCGCCATCCTGCTCGTCGTCGTCGTGGTCATCGCGTTTTTGCAGTCGTGGCGGGCTTCGGTGATACCGCTTCTCGCGGTTCCCATATCGGTCGTGGGCACCTTCGGCATCATGCTGCTCTTCGGGTTCTCGATCAATGCGCTGAGCCTCTTTGGCCTCGTGCTGGCCATCGGCATCGTCGTCGACGATGCGATCGTCGTGGTGGAAAACGTCGAGCGCAACATCGAGCGGGGTCTTTCCGCGAAGGAGGCGAGTTACCAGGCCATGAGCGAGGTCTCCGAGCCGATCATCGCGATTGCGCTGACCCTTTCGGCGGTGTTCGTGCCGCTCGCGTTTGTCAGCGGCCTCACCGGCCAATTCTTCAAGCAGTTCGCGCTTACCATCGCGTTCTCGACGGTCATCTCCGCGTTCAATTCCCTGACGCTCTCGCCGGCCCTGGCCGCGGTTCTGCTCAAGGGACACGGCGCGAAGAAGGACGGCTTCCAACGGTTGATCGATTTCCTCTTTGGCTGGTTCTTTGTCCCTTTCAACTGGTTATTCCACCGCGGCTCCCAGGGCTACGGCACGGGGGTTACATCGGTTCTTAAGCGCAAGAGCGTCCTGCTCGGCGTGTACGGGCTCCTTATCGGCGCGGCGCTGTTTCTTTTTCACATCGTGCCGGCGGGGTTCGTGCCGGCCCAGGACAAGCAGTATCTCGTCGGCTTCGCCCGGTTGCCGGATGCGGCGACGCTGGATCGCACCGAGGCCGTGATCCGGCAGATGAGCGCGATTGCGCTGGAGAACCCGAACGTGGAGTCAGCGGTCGCTTTCCCGGGGCTTTCGATCAATGGGTTCATCAACAGTTCGAACGCCGGCATTGTCTTCGTGACGCTCAAGCCATTTGACGACCGCAAGCGCAAGGACCAGACCGGGTTTGCCGTCGCGCATCAACTGCAGCAGAAGTTCTCCGCCATTCAGGATGCGTTCATTGCCATCTTCCCGCCGCCGCCGGTTCAGGGGCTCGGCACCATCGGCGGGTTCAAGCTGCAGATGGAGGATCGCGCCGCGGTCGGCAACGACGCCTTGAACGATGCGCTCACCGCCTTCCTGGCGAAGGCGAATCAAACGCCCGAGCTGGCGGGTATGTTCTCGAGCTTCCAGGTCAATGTCCCGCAATTGTATGCCGACGTGGACCGGACGCGCGCGCAGCAACTGGGGGTCTCGATTCCCGACGTCTTCGACACGCTCCAGATCTATCTCGGTTCGCTCTATGTGAATGATTTCAACAAGTTTGGCCGCACTTACCAGGTCCAGGTGCAGGCCGATGCGCCGTTCCGCGCCCACGCGGAAGATATCGGCCTGCTCAAGGCGCGCAATGACAAGGGCGCGATGGTCCCCCTTTCCTCGCTGCTGCGCATGACGCAGAGCCACGGCCCCGACCAGGCGATGCGCTACAACGGTTTTCCGTCGGCGGATGTCAACGGGGGAGCCGCTCCCGGCTATAGCACCGGGCAGGCCCAGGCGGCGGTCGAGCGGATCGCGGCGGAGACTTTGCCGCACGCCATCGGCTACGAATGGACCGAGCTGACCTACCAGGAGAAGATCGCCGGCAATACGCTCTTCGTCATCCTGCCGCTCTCGGTGCTGCTGGTCTTTCTCGTCCTCGCCGCGCAATACGAGAGCGTGATCATGCCGCTTGCCGTGCTCTTGATCGTGCCGATGGGCCTGCTCTCGGCCATTGCCGGAGTCTGGTGGACCAAGGGCGATAACAACATGTTCACGCAGATCGGCCTCGTCGTCCTCGTCGGCCTGGCGTGCAAAAATGCGATATTGATCGTCGAGTTCGCGCGCGAGCTCGAGCACCGGGGGCGGGGTATCTACGAGGCCGCGGTCGAAGCTGCCAGCCTGCGGTTGCGCCCGATCCTGATGACGTCCATCGCCTTCATCGCAGGCACCGTGCCGCTGGTATTTTCGACCGGCGCCGGTTCCGAAATGCGCCATGCGATGGGTGTGGCCGTCTTCGCGGGGATGATAGGGGTCACCGGGTTCGGCCTTTTTCTAACACCGGTTTTTTATGTCCTGCTGCGGACACTCGTCACGAGCGTGGAGAAAAATCCAAGGACCCGGAGCGCGCCTGAAGTCGAGGGCCACGCGGGATTTCCCGCGGATGCCGGCATCGCTTCGTAGCGACGAAAGACGAATTCCAAATATCGCACTCCCTCTCACCGACAGTCCATTCACTCGGAAACAAGCACAATCCAAAGGAAAAAGGAAACACATCATGAGCAAGCTAACAGGCAAAGTCGCAGTCGTCACAGGCGCATCCAAGGGCATCGGAGCCGGCATCGCCAAATCACTCGCCGCGGAAGGCGCATCGGTAGTCGTAAACTACGCGTCCAGCAAGGCCGGCGCGGAGGGCGTTGTCTCCGCCATCACCGCAGCCGGTGGAAAGGCCGTCGCCGTGGGTGGCGACGTCTCGAAGGCCGCCGACGCGCAGGGGATCATCGACGCAGCCATCAAGGCCTATGGCCGCCTCGACATCCTGGTCAATAACTCGGGCGTTTACGAGTTCGCCCCCATCGAGGCCGTCACCGAAGACTCGTTCCATAGGCTATTTAACATCAACGTGCTCGGTCTCCTGCTTACCACGCAGGCAGCCGTCAAGCACCTCGGCGAAGGAGCAAGCATCATCAACATCGGCTCCAACATCACGCACCTCACACCTCCAAACAGCGCGGTTTATGCCGGCACCAAGGGCGCGGTTGACACGATCACCGGCGTGCTCGCCAAGGAACTCGGACCGAGGAAAATCCGTGTCAACTCCATCAACCCGGGCTTTGTCGAAACCGAAGGAACGCATGCCGCTGGATTCGTCGGCTCGGATTTCGCGGAAAGCTTCGTTGCGCAGACCCCGCTCGGCCGCGCGGGCAAACCCGGCGATATCGCTGCTGTTGCCGTCTTCCTGGCCTCGGAGGACTCCGGTTGGCTCACCGGCGAGTTGCTCGTCGCGAGCGGCGGCCTCTAACCGCAATCACGACTCCGGACGCGGCTCCGACGACAAAAAAAAGCGGCAAGTGCGAAGCGTGTTTGTTGAGAGCCCATGAGGTTTGCGACCGTCATAACGATGTCGCCACGGCCAGCGTGATTGATCTATAGATCAGGCGGCGCCCCAGTTCATTTCAATTCAGTTAACTGGGTGGCGATTTTCAATGCTTAAGCAGCCCCGATTTTCAAATTCTCTAGTTGGCCTGCGACGCAGCTTCTTCAATCAGGGCTGCAACCTCCTTCGGCCTCGAGACGTAAACCGAGTGACTGGCACCCGGGACTTCGACCACGTGGCTCTTGGCTCGTTTGCCATACCAGCGTTCGAGGTCGGGATTGATGGTTCTGTCTTTTGCCGCTACCAACATCCAACTCGGCTTGCTTCTCCAAGCAGGCTTGGTGATGACAGCCTTGAAACTGGCAGCCGCGTTGAGCACCTGCGATCGCGCCATGAAGGCGGCCTGTTTAGCAGGCAGGTCGGCTGCGAAGTATTCATGAAACTGCGCGGGGTCAAGGTAAGTGAAACCGTCAGTCGTCTTCTTTATCGCAGTAGACTTGCTGAGGTCACTTGGGAAACGCTTTCCGTCGTCAGCCTCATTCTCTCCAGCATCCGGCATGTGGGCCGCGATGTACACCAAACCGGCGACAGATGGATCCGTGCCCGCCTCGGTAATTACCGCTCCCCCGTAGCTGTGAGCGACAAGAATGCATGGTCCATCTTGTCGAGCAAGGACGCGCTTCGTAGCCTCGACATCCTCGTGGAACGACGTCTCCGGCTCCTGAACGATGCTGACGTTGTATCCATCCTTGACAAGAATGTCGTAAACGCCCTTCCAGCCCGAACCATCTGCCCAGGCGCCATGCACGAGTACGATGTTTTTTACGGGCGCCGCCAAAGCCGGTGCAGCGGCCAAGAAGAGGACGAAAAGGGCGGCGATCGCCACCGTAAGCTGGAAGGGAAGGTTTCTCCGGATCATATAGGGTTTTCCTTGGTTGTTGTTTTGGTTGTCGGTGGAGACGCTCAAATCCCTCCACATCGGGTGCTTTACTTGAAATGCTATCATACTTGTTTCCCTGTGCGAGGTTGGTTAAACTCCGAAAGGAACTTCCATCTTTCTGCGGTTCATTTTGGGCACTGTTAATGAAAATAATCCGTCCCCAATTCCGCTGCTTCATCCCGGAGACGTAAGCGCGGCTGAGCCGCACGCCACTGAGCAGTCGAGGTTAAGGTCGAAGCCGCCAAGGCAAACGATACGATCATGTGAACGATCGTCATTTTCAATCCAAACCCCCACAAAACTCATCGTCTCAACGAGGAACATAAATGTCACAAAAAAGCATCGCAAAAATTCTAGTCGAAACCCTGATCGCCGCAGGAGTCAAACGGGTCTTTGGGGTGGTGGGAGATTCCCTAAACGGGATTCTTGAAGAGATTGGCAAGCACAAGGAGATCGAATGGATTCCGGTGCGCCATGAAGAGACCGGGGCCTTTGCCGCCGGAGCGCAGGCGCATCTGACGGGCGAACTGGCGGTCTGCGCCGGAAGCTGCGGGCCGGGAAACATGCACCTCATCAATGGCCTCTACGATTGCCACCGCAGCCGCGTGCCGGTGCTGGCCATTGCCGCGCACATCCCCAGCAGCGAAATCGGAAGCTCTTATTTTCAGGAGACCCACCCCGACCAGCTTTTTAAAGCTTGCAGCCACTACTGCGAACTCGTTTCCCAACCGGAACAAATGCCGAGGGTTTTGGAAATCGCGATTCAGACCGCTCTCGCCAAACAAGGCGTTTCCGTCGTGGCCATTCCGGGAGACATCGCGCTCAAGCAAACTCATTTTCGCGAACCCAGCGCCAGCATCAGGCGTGTCGAGCCTCTGCTCCGGCCTTCGGAAGGCGAAGTCGCCACGCTCGCCGCCATGTTGAATCAATCGAAGTCCGTGACGATCCTGGGCGGGGCGGGGTGTGCCGGCGCCCATGCGGAATTAATGCGGTTGGCGGAGAAACTGAAGGCGCCCATCGTTACGACCCTGCGTGGCCGGGAACACGTCGAATACGATAGTCCTTATGACGTGGGGTTGACGGGGTTGATCGGCTATTCCTCCGGCTTTCACGCCATGATGGAATGCGAGACCCTGCTGATGCTCGGCACCGATTTTCCCTACACGCAATTTTACCCGGAAAAGGCCACCGTTATCCAGGTGGACCGCCGGGGAGAGAATCTGGGACGGCGCACCCGTCTCGATTTGGGTCTCATCGGTGATGTGAAGGAAACTCTCAACGCGGTGCTGGGCAAAATCGAGACCAAATCCGATGACCGGCATCTCGCGAAATTCGTCAGCCATTACCGGGATGTCCGGAAAGGTCTGGACGATCTGGCCGTGGGGCATCCCGGCAGGAAACCGATTCACCCCCAATATGTCGCCAGGATGATCGACGAACTGGCATCCGAAAATGCGATCTTTTCCTGCGACGTTGGCACGCCCACGATCTGGGCCGCGCGGTATTTGGAGATGAACGGAAAGCGCCGCCTGCTCGGTTCGTTTAACCACGGCTCGATGGCCAATGCGATGCCGCAGGCCATCGGCGCGCAGTTGGAATTTCCCGGCCGTCAGGTAGTGGCCCTTTCCGGTGATGGCGGACTGGCCATGTTATTGGGTGACTTGCTCTCCCTGCAACAGTTGAAAATCCCGGTGAAAATCGTGGTCTTTAATAATAGTGCGTTGAGCTTTGTGGAACTGGAAATGAAGGCGGCCGGGTTTCTGGAAAACGGCACCACGCTGGTCAACCCTTGCTTTGCCGAACTGGCGAAGACCGCGGGCATTCATGGCATTCGAGTGGAGGATCCGGCGGATGTCAAACCGGCTTTGATCGAAGCCTTTCAACACGATGGCCCCGCCCTGGTTGAAGCGTTGGTCAATCGGATGGAACTTTCGATGCCGCCCACCATCAAGTTGGAACAAGCGGTCGGTTTCAATTTATGGGCTCTCAAAGCTGTCTTGAGCGGCCGGGGGAGTGAACTCGTCGATTTGGCCGTAAGCAACCTCCTTCGTTAGCCCATGGATGGTTGAAATAAAGGAGGGCATGGAAGCTTAAAGAGGGCTTGTGAAAACTGTGGGGAGAAGAGAGAATCATAAAGCTCGCACTTACAGGAGACTAATGAAGACATTGCTCTTGGCTTTCACCACAATTGTGCTTTTCCAAGTGCAATTAGTTCTGGCGACATCCCCTGATAAACCAGTGTCGGGGGTCGTAAATCCCCTATATATCGCATGGAAGGGACAAGAAAAGGGTAGAACGGTCACCTACAACCGCACCCTGACTATCAGCGGCGGAGCGCCCCCCGGCAGTGCCTACACATACCCATCCGCCTTGATGAAATTCACGCTGTCAAACTTCTCTGCCGAGCAAGCCACCATTAAGGTCACGACTCCCGACTTCAAACTCAATCCCCAAACCTTTGTCATTCCCGCCAAGCTCATGCCGGATGATCCGGCCCTTCCTAAATTCGTCGGCGCCGAAGAATTGAAAATCGGCGGCAAGACGTATGGCTGCACCAAATATTCCTACTCCACAACCTCCAACGCCCAGATTGCGTTCGTAACCTATGGGATTCCCGGCGACGTTACCGTCTGGCTATCTAAAGGGGTTCCTGGTGGCATCGTTCAACGGGAAATCTCGGTTACTATTAAAGCCTCATATGACATTATCGACACACTCGCTCCCAAACAATAGCACTCAAAGAACCTGGCCGCGGCATGACGGCGAATGCGGAGGCCCCAATAAGGCTTGCAAGCGGGATCAACATCCACGGCGCCTATTTCGTCCCCGATGGGACCATCACCTTGATGCGGAAAATCCTCCGGGGCACATGCTCCCCATAGCACCTGACGGCTTATGAAACCGCCGCACTACTGTTTATGCTACGGAGCGGAAAAATACCGGGGGCTGGAATCGAACCAACTGGCTTCAGCTTATAAGCCTGCTTATGGCTCCTTGATGAATTGAGGGCCCTGATATTCACGTCCCGCAAAAGTGAGGGTGCATGACGCCGGGATCCGGATGAGGACTTCATTATTCTCGCATTCCACCTGAATGTCGCCATGGGACGTCGGGACACAGGCGTGAGCGAAGGCGAGCGGCCCCAACCGCGGGTTCACGGTGAACTTTTTCCAGCCGTCGGTCAAAGGCCGGATGCCCAAAATTTCCGCCGGTAAAAGCCATGCCGGCCCCGCACTCCATGCATGACAAAGACTGTTCGCGAAGGGGCGGCCATAGAAGGCATAGACGGCGGCGCCCTCCTTTTTCGCATCGTAAGCCTCCCAAAAACTTGTCGCGCCGAGATCGAGCATGCGTCCCCACATCGTTCCAATATTTTCCAATGCCTGCCCGGCATCGCCGAGCCTGGCCATCGCCGCGTTTTCAAAACCGGCCATGTAAGGCGTTCCGACTGGCGGCGCCGAGGAGCCTTTGAGCACCGTGAGAATTCCATCAGACTGGTCCGGTGTGGCCAGGCCGGACATGACTGCCAGGAAATTGGCGTGCCGGCTGGGCGGGCTCTTGCCGTCCAGATTCGAACACCACGCCGAAGCGGCCGGGTTCCACGCTCGTTCCAGAAGAATCTTCCGCAGCTTCCCGCTGTGCTCTTGCAGGAGGGCAGTCGTATCGGCGTCCCGCATCCGCTCCGCAAGCCGGATGCCCGCCTGCTGGGCCCAAAACCACATGATCTGCAGCGCGGTGGTCTTGTCGAAATGGACCCAGTCGATAAAGATCCAGGCGTTCGGCGCGGGCCGGATAAGTCCCTCCGCGTCACAACCCCGGGCCACATGATGGAGCAGGTCCCTTATGCGGGGCCATTCCGATTCCAGGTAAGCGCGATCGTCAAAATAGCGTTGAAAGAGGTCGTGACTGATCACCCACCAGAAGGAGTAATCGACGATCCCGTTGACATCGCCCTTGGCGATGCCCGCGCGGCCCAGGACCGTCAGGGTCCGTCGAACGATTTCGGCGTCGGCAAACGTGTAAGCATCGACACTGAGGCTCATCGCCAAATCCCCGACCCATGGCAACCGGTCCCGCTTGATGCCGTCCAAAATAAAGTCGTGCAGGCAGAGGCGGAGCGTATAGGCGGATGTCATCCAGATCTGGGTCAACCGCTCGTCGGAACACGCGAACGCGCCGCGATACCGCACCGGATGGAAAGAAGCCTGGCACGAAGCGCGGCCCGGTTCATTCCCCATCACTCGGAGATAGCGGAAGGCCAGGGGCAGGCTGTTTTCCACGGCGCCTGCGCCGGCGCGGATGAGATCGTATTTGTACTCGCTTCGCAACGAGCCGTCGTTGAGGGCTTCAGGCACGCTTTCGCCGACGCTGATGGAGGGCGTCCCCGAGCAGGTCAAAACGGGGCGGCCAAAAATTTCACGACCAAAATCGAGCAACCCGCCTTCCCGCCCGACGGGTAAAAGCTCGACTTCCGGTTCGTCCACGCGATGAGGAGGCTGTCCGGAACGATGCTGCGCGCGCGGTGCGACCGCCTGCCAGGGAAGATCCCCCGCACGCCACTGCCATGTCTGCTCCGTCCGAAGAGGTCCTTCCTCGATCAGAAGCGCCGGAGGTTCCGCACCGGTCGACAACTCGATCCGGATTTCGCCGCCGAGCGAAGCGTCATCCTGGGGAAGTTGCACTTCGGGGGGAAGTTGGACTTCGTGAAGCGCATCCTTGCTTCCAGCCTCGAGTAAAAGGCGGTCATTCCAGAACACCTTCACTTCTCCCACCGCGCGAAACGTCACCCGCGCCGATTGCGCGTCACCGGGAGGAAGAGCGCGCCGGAACGCGGCTTGCGCAAAGGCCGTGTGAAAAGCGCCCGGATAACAGAGATCGCCGCCCATGGTCGTCCCACTCCGCTCGCGCAGCAGGTGATGACGCCAAGCCTCAAGCTCAGAGCGACCGTAAATCCAAGGCGCCCGATCCTCCAGCCATCCACCGTCAGGCGCCACGCTTTGCGTGTGATAAACCGGGTCCACGACGGCGGACTCGGAAAAGGTGTGAGCCTTGGAAAGTGGGTGATCTTCTTCGACCATGGGACGGGCGGCCCCGGGGATTATTTCAGGGCAGGACTCGTTGACGCGCCTATTTCTGACCGAACTCCCATATTCCCCAAAGCTTCGGCGTCAATTCCGCCTCGGTTGGGACGTCGGAGACGATGGCCGTCGCCTTGTTCGCCCAGTAGATGCGCTGGGTCGTCTCCTTCCCGTCGCCGCGCAGGACGCCGATATCACCCTTGATCCGCATTCCAGCCCGCGGCTTGAGGCCGAGGACGGAGAGCGGCACGGATATCTCATAGTTCCCATCCTTGTCCTCGGCGAGCTGCACCTGGCCGCTCACGTCGTCAACGCGGTCGAGGGTGATGCCGTGCCATGGAGCGTTGAAAGGCACCTTGTCCTTGTCGGCGGTGCCGGGCACCACGGCGCGGTAAAGCAAGGCCCGTGTCTTCCCGGCGACCTGCGAGACCAAAAGGCGCTCGTCTCCCGCCACGGCTTCGGGGCGGTCGGGCCTGGCCGCCGGATCGGCTCCGATCATCAAGTCGAGAGCACCGCCCGACTTGAAGAGTGCGTTCGGGATGTCACCCGCGTTCTGAACGAGCTTCGGATCACCCGTCTTCCAGGCGGCGTAGAGATTCTGACCGGACACGGCTACGGCGCCGTTTACGTCGTAGGGCCTCGTGTTCGAGTTGAACCACGCGCCCACGCCCCGATGGTCGATCGGCGCCCACTGGGCATCCTTCCAATGGTCGAGGTTTCCGTCGAGGGCCGGGGCTGTCGCCAGGATCGGGACGGTGAGGACACCCGAACCCTGGGCCGCCTGGCGCGCCGCCTCGAGGACCACAAGGTAATCGTGCGCCGCCTTAAGGTCGGTGGCCGTGATCTGGATCGTGGACGGGGCGATATTCCGGATTGTGTCGAGGTTGTCGACGCGGTCGATATTCATCCCACCCGAATTCAGATAGACCTGGCCCTCCGATGTTTGGGCAACGGAGGGGAAGAAATTCTCGTCGTGGAGAGAGAGGCCGCCGACGCGCATGTTCCGAATCGCCGTCAGCATCTGCCAAAGAGGGCCCTGCCGGACATCCTGAAAGAGTTGGGCGACGAAGAGACCATCCTGGGTGAAGGCATACAGATCACCCATGTTGCTATTGATGAAGAAAAGGGACCCCGCCTCGGAACCCTTCGGCGTCACGAGGCCGCCGAGGAGGCGGGTTGTCCCGATGAGTTCGCCGGGTTGGTCGGGAGCGGGGGCGTTATGGGAGGGGTGAAGGCCGGGCCAGAGCGAGGGGTAACTCCATGCGGGTTTCCCATTTTTCGCGCCGCCGACACCGAGCCTCGAGAAGGGAGGCGGAGGCGTGGTCATCACCAGCCAGCCATCGGTTCCGGCCAGGAGCTGGTCGTGGCCATCGCCACCCGGATTCTGTGCCGGCGCGAGCGCCTCGCCCGAGGCGATATCGTAAACGGGCGCCCCCTGCTCCGTGAAGCGGACCGGCTTGAAGCGTGTCGCCTGGAGGTGGTCCTTGTCGGCGCCAAGGCGGGAGACAAGGAACGAGCCGTCGTCGCCCACCGTCATGCCACCGCTGATCCCAGCAACAATCTTAACCTCATCGGGCTGGATCTGGCCGTCGCCGTTAAGGTCGCTCCAGATAAAGAAGGCGGCATTCTTCGAGCGGTCACCCATCGGGTCGAGTCCCTGGGGCCAGCAACTCTTGAACGGGGCGGTCTTGAGGACTGGCCAGTCGTTGGCGCATCCCGCCGACGCCACGGGGACAACCGCGCCGCCATCACCCTTGTCGAGGAAGAGGAAGACGGAGAGGTGGCCACCGGTCCCGTTGCTGTTATAGGCGTTGTGCAGGTAGCGTTTGCCATTGAAATAGACGGGAGCCTCCGGGGGCGCGGAACGGAAGGCGAGCTGGAGATCGCTGTCGCCGGGGCGATAATAGACCCGGGAGAGCGCGTAGGTTCCCTTGTCCCAATCGAGATGGAACTCCATTCCATCATAAAGGAAGGCTCCCTTTTGCCTCGAGTCGAGGATGCCCCCGCCGCCATACTGGGAGGGGCCGTACCAAGCCTTCCAGAGGGTTCCGTCGGGGTTCCAGACACTCACCCGCTTGGGATGGAAGTCGTCCTCGGTGACCCAGAGGCGGCCGTTCGGATCGACCACGATGCCCTTGGGGTGATTCATACGAAGCGGCTCGTAGGGGCCCGCCTTCGAGGCGCCCGGCTCGCCGTAGACGAACGAAGGTTTTCCATCGGGGGAGAAGGTCTTCACCTGGTTGCTGTTCCCCTGGTCGGAGACGTAGATTTTTCCGGCGGTGTCGATCGTGAGGCCGCGGGGGTCCTCCAGGCCGGTGGCAAGTTTCTCGGGACCCGGCAAGGTGGGAGCCGAAGCGCCCGCGGGGTAACGGAGGAGATCGTGCCCGGAAAGAACGAGGAGTCTTCCCGTGCCATCGAAGGCAAGGGCCCGTGGATCGGGTTCGGAGGCCTCGCCAAGAATGACCCCCGCCTTCGCGTCGATAAAGACGAGCTTGTGGAGCGCCGTCTCGCTGACGACCAGGATGCCATTGCGAACCGCGAGGCCACCGATATAATCGGGGGCTGTCGGTCCCTTCGGCGCGCCCGGAGGCGGCGGAGGGGGAGGATCGAGAAGGATCTCGTCTTTGAGAACGGGCTTGTCACCGCCGGAGACGAGGGTGGTGAGCTTCGTTAACCGAATCTCGATTTTGCCGTTGACACCGTATTTCTTGTTCCCCAAAGCGGCCGAGCCGACATACGCGGCCACACCCGGTTCCGGGTCGGGTCCGAAATCACCCGCCAGGTATTGGGCTCCGGTCCAGGCGCCGCCGATCCAGCCCCGGCCGCCGATCTTTTTCCCGTCGAGGTTTACCCAGGAAAAACAGGATCCGCCCTCGCTCACATAGGCGCCTATGCCGACGAGCGGCTGGCCACCGGGGGCTTTCTCTCCCGGAATAAAGACGGCGCTTGAGGCTGGGGTATGGTTGGTCATCCAGCCGCCGGAAGTGTCGGCCGTGTCCCACGGCGGATCGCCCGGGCTGTAGACGGTGAACTCGTAGCGGACGTCCAGGGGCTTGTGCCAGATTCCCCGGACGGTGTAGGGACCAGGGGTGACGAAGCTCGGGGGAATGGCATAGAGGCCATGGTTTGCCGCGGCGATATCACGGCCCAAATCGTCGGCGCCGTCCCACCACGCGGTGTTTTCCCCCTTCGGGAAGGGCATTTGCGAGACGAGATTGCGGACCCGTTTCCCGGAGGAGTCTTCGATGACAAGCGTCACTTCGCCGTCATCAGGGATGGTGAATTTGATAGGGATCGGCGCATGGGTTGCGATGGTCTTCGCAACGGGCAGGAGAGCGGTTTCAAGAGCGGCAGTATCGAGCGGCTGGAGGGCCATCCATTCCGCGAGAGCGACCCGCTTCCGGCCCCGCGTGCGCAAGTTCACGGGCGCCGGACTCTCGTCAAAGGTCGCCGTAAACCGGATGCGCAGGGCGCGCGTCGTCACGGGCGCCTCGAAGGCGACCGGCTGGATATCCCACATGAACGGATACTGCCACTTAATCCCGGAGAGGGTCTGGACGGTCTTCCAGTCGGTCTCTGCTGCCTCGCGCGGATGTTTTCCTTCCGGTCCGGTATAAGCCTGAATCTCGACCGCACCGAATTCATTTCCGATAAGAACAGCCCCTCCGAGCGTCACGGGGCGGGGCCAGACGAGCATCGCCGATTCGGGGTTCTCGGCGATGGTTTCGGGGCGGTCGCCATCCCGTATCGAGATATTTTCCCAAACGCCTTTGACACTCTCGTCATTCAAACGGAAGGAGTTTTGGTCCGAAGCGCTCGCGGAGGCGATGGCCTGCGGGGCTATGTTCGTCCAGCGTCCAGGAAAAAGGGCTACACTGCCGAGAGAGCCCGCGTAAATCCTGTCTATCGGCTGGGCCGTGTGGGTGAAGCGGATGGCCTGTGTCGTCACGGCCTGCGGGAGTGTCCAGAGAACTTCGTCGTCGGGGCCGGCCTCCTCGTCCGAAACTTTTCCGTTCTTGAGCCTCTGGGCCGAAATCCACAGGGAGTTATCGGTCAACGCGCCGGGAAGAATGGCGTTGGGCCTGAGCACACTCACTCTGCCGCCTCCGTGAACAAGAATCGAACCGATCGTCACCGGCTTTTCAAAGCCGATCCGAAGATACCTGACCCCGGGCGTCTTTGAATCGCCGTAGGGAAAAGGATGCCCATTGAATACCGTTCCCGGCTCCCAGAGAGAGAGGATTGGCTGCACGACACCTTTTGGGTCGGTATGTATGATGGGTTTTTCGACGCCGTCCATCCATTCCGCATAGGTCGTCGCGCCAGTATCATGGGGACCAATAATGGGGGGAAGAGAAGAAGCAGGATCAGCCAGGAGTCGAAGGGTCGCAAAACCAAAAATACAGATGAGGGAGGCAACGAGAGATTTCATATTTTCAGAGCTACAACTTTAAGGCTTTAGTCGCTGAAGCAATCGCATCCTTCATGTTTGAAAGGATATGGTCCAAACGATCTTGAGAGAGACCAGGCGAAAGCGGGGAAGCACGACGCGTAGAGGATGAACCCGCCAGACACCCGTCCGTTGCGGTGAGAATCAGCTTTTCATGGAATACTTAGATCGACTTAAGGTTGACCGAAGTTGCGGTCCGGTGCGGGCTTTGTAGGTCCTTTCCTTTCAGTTGCACTATTTTTACTCCAGGGCGAGCAGTTTCTGAAAGGCTCAAGGGTTAATATTTAGGTGATTATCCCTTGACAACAAGTAGGGGTTGGTTTATTTTCGTTGCATGAGGAAACCACAGGTTCACACGAAAGTCGAACGCTACACGATCAAACAGTTCAACGCGCAGTTCCCGGATGACGCCTCGTGCTTGGCGGACATTTTCAAAAACCGTTATCCGAACGGGTTGACGTGTGAAAAATGCGGACGCCAAAACAGCTTCAATCCCGTCGTCGGACGGCGAGCGTATGCCTGTCATTGCGGATTTCAGACCTACCCCACGGCTGGAACGATTTTTCACAAATCCCCGACTCTTTTGAAAACATGGTATCTGGCGATCTTCTACATGACGGCCAGCAAAAACGGGGTGGCGGCTTTAGAGCTTCAACGGCATATCGGAGTCACCTATAAATGCGCGTGGAGGATGATGCACCAAATCCGAAAACTAATGAACGAAAATCCGGCTCCGTTCCGTGGCACGGTTGAACTTGATGAGACGTATATCGGCGGCGTGCGACCCGGCACACGCGGACGCGGCGCAAAGGGTAAAACCGCCGTGGTAGGGATTTTAGAAAGGGGCGGCGACGTTGCGGCCAGCGTCGTTGAAAACACCCAGGCGAGAACCGTCCTTCCCATCGTGATTAAATCCGTGTCTCCCGGTTCAACGATAATGACAGATGACTACTCGCCATACGGCAGACTCTCAGAGGGCGGCTATTATTCACATGAAGTCGTCGCGCATGGCCGCAAGGAGTGGGTTCGCGGGGATGTTCACACGAACGGCATTGAAGGATTTTGGAGCCAGATGAAATGCAGTATTGACGGAACACACCACCATGTTTCCGGCAAGCATCTTCAAAAGTATGCGGATGAATACTCATTCCGCTACAACCGCCGCCACTCGGAGCGCCCGATGTTCCATCATCTCACATCGCAGTTGGTTGAGGAGAAAGCGGCGTGAAGGAAAACGCAAGAAAAGGGTCAGTCAAATATTTGAATACAGCAAAGAGTGATAAGAACGATGAGTTCTACACGCTACTTGCCGATATTGAAAGAGAACTTAAGCACTACAAAAGGCACTTTAAGAACAAGACCGTCCTGTGCAACTGCGACGATCCAAAGGTAAGCAATTTTTTCGCTTATTTCTCGCTCAATTTCGGGCAGCTAGGGCTGAAGAAGCTGATCACAACCTGCTACAAGAATTGCGACCCCGATCTGTTCAGCAAGCACACGGGGGAAAGGGGAGTCTATCTCAAATACGACGGCGACAAGAACAACAACCGCGTCCCCGACCTGGACGAAATCGGCGTCCACAAGTTAAAAGGCGACGGCGATTTTCGGAGCGAAGAGTGCATCAAGCTGCTCAAGCAAGCGGACATCGTCGTCACCAATCCGCCGTTTTCGTTGTTCAGAGAGTATGTGTCGCAGCTTGTGAAACATGGAAGAAAGTTTTTGATTATTGGGACCTGGAACGCGATTACTTACATAGAGATTTTCAAGCTGATAAAGCAAGATGAACTATGGATCGGCGTCAATAGTAACCGGAATTTTTCGGGCTTCATGGTTCCAGAGCATTACCCGTTGCATGGAACGGAAGCGCGGGTTGATGAGAACGGAAACCGGATAGTTTCCACAAACACCACCTGCTGGTTCACAAATATTGATAACAAAAAACGGCACGAGGATTTAATTCTCTACAAAACATACAATCCGCCGGAATTTCCCGAATACGACAATTATGCTGCAATAGAGGTTTCAAAAACAGCAGATATTCCCATGGATTACAAGGGCGTGATGGGCGTTCCTGTGACTTTTCTTGATAAGTATAATCCAGAGCAATTCGAGATACTTGGATGCAATCGAGGCGTAGGCCAAGACCCTAACGGGATTTATGGGCGTGGTTCTTATTTGAATGGGAAAGAAACCTTTAAACGCTTGTTCATCCGCAACAAGAGACCCGCGTAAATGAATATCGAACTTAAAGAAATCACCATCAAGAAACTCTTTAACGGATTTGCCGACAACGACGAAGCGGGAGTAGTCGCGTATGGCGGCAAGCTAGACATCCGGCCACCGTATCAGCGGGAGTTCATCTACAAAGACAAGCAACGGGATGCGGTGATCGATAGCGTCCGCAAGGACTTTCCGTTGAATGTGATGTACTGGGCGGTGCGCGAGGACGGCCATTACGAAGTGATCGATGGACAACAGCGCACGCTTTCAATTTGTCAGTACGTCAACACGGACTTCTCCATCAAGGGACTGGCATTCCACAACCTCCAAAGCAATCAGCAACAACAGATTCTTGATTACGAATTGATGGTTTATTTCTGCTCCGGGACTGACAGCGAAAAGTTGGATTGGTTCAGAACCATCAACATCGCTGGCGAGGAACACACCGAACAGGAATTGCGTAATGCCGTATATGCAGGGCCGTGGACTGCGGACGCCAAACGCTATTTCAGCAAGACGGGTTGCGCGGCCTATAAGCTGTCGAGCGATTATCTGCGCGGCAGCCCGATCCGGCAGGAATATCTGGAAACGGCAATCGCGTGGCGCTCGGATGGCGAGATCAAAGAGTACATGTCGAAGCATCAGTACGACAATAACGCGACGCCGCTGTGGCAATACTTTCAGAAGGTCATCGGCTGGGTGAAAGCGACGTTTTCGAAGTATCGGCGAGAGATGAAGGGGGTGGATTGGGGAACTCTCTACAATCAGTGCAAGGACAAAGAGTTCGATACGGACAAGCTGGAGAAGCAGATTGCCAAGCTAATGATGGACGACGATGTGGAGCGAAAATCGGGAATCTACCCGTATGTGCTGGATGGAGATGAGCGACACCTGAACATTCGCGGGTTCTCCGACAACATGAAGCGGGAAGCATACGAGAGGCAGAAGGGAGTCTGCGTGAAGTGCGGAAAGAAGTTTAAACTAGAGGAAATGGAATCCGACCACATCAATCCGTGGCACGAGGGCGGAAAGACCAACGCGGTCAACTGCCAGATGCTGTGCAAGGAAGACAACAGAAGAAAATCAGGGAAATGAGACTATTCCTCGATTGGCTGTGCGGCCTTTTTGAGCGTGTCGAAAAATTGGCCGCGTTCCGTTGAAAAGTCAATATCAACGTCGGGGCCGTCAAGAAGCCGAAGTTGCTTTTGCCCGTAAAACTTGGAAAAAAAGCGTTCGTAAAAATCACCCCGGCTTGTCGAAGTTTCTAAAATGGTCGTTACCTGGATGAGATGTTTTTTGAGATTTTCCTTGGCGTGCTCTTCGATAAACTGATGAAGCTTACGCCATTCATCTGTGCCCATCAAAACTGCGTGCAGCTTGCGCCTGTGACGCAACTCCTCCGGCAATTTCTCGTAGAGGGGCCGGTAAATGAATTTGACGGTCCACCCTCCCACCCACTGCGGTTTATTCTCGCTGGCGTCAAATTCGGCTCCGTAGAGCGCCAGGAGTGCCTTGTAAAACTCCGGCTCAAAAGCTCTCCTCCATACCGCCGGGATCGACAAAAGCGCATGGTCGATTGGTCGCAGGCGGTTGCGGGCATCCCTAAAAGCTACGAGGAGTTTTACACGAAGGGGGATGGTTTGCTCCGTGCTGCGAGTGAGCGTGAGCAAAAGCGCGATATGGTCAAAATTCAGCCATGCAAATTTTTCAGGGCGACCCCCTTCCGTGTCCTTCCCAGGTTTAGCAGTTTCAAACGGATAAACCCCAAACTGTTCGAGTTCGTCATGGTATTTTTCGCAAAGTTCTCGCAGATGTTTGTGCTCAAGGCCGAAGAGCTTGGCGACTTCGCGGGAGTCCGCCCGAAGTTCTGCGCCTTGATTGTGGATGTGGATGAGTTCATTCATGGTAAAGTCTCCCTGACACAGTTTTCCGGGAAATCTACCACGAACTTTTTACTTGTCCACAGGGGATAATCACCAATATTTATTTCAGTTGCTCCGAAGATAAAAATGGCTGCGGGGGTAGGATTTGAACCTGGGGTCATCAGGTTATGAGCCTCCTTGGGCCGACAGAGTAAAATCCCGAATTCGTCGCAACGTCTTCTGGTCTAGCGACCTGCAATACACGCCGTTCAAGCCATATGTGCAGGTTTAGGCCACACATTCGTCACTTTTTGGGGCACACGCAAGGTGGAACCGTTTGAATCACGGCGCCGCTTACGATACCCGGTCTACGATAGCCGAGCTATTGGGCTCTCGGGCGCGGGCTGGACAGTTCTGTCATCCCCTCTGGAGTGAAATCACTATCAGAATAGGTCACATCGTGCTTGATGCGGGAGCCGTCCAATTCCGTCATTGAATCACGCCCACTGCGAACCGTCAAATTTGCAGGGATGGGACGGCCTTCGTCATCATTGGCGACACGGGTGGTATCAATACGGCGGGCCAGCCGGCCGGAGGAAAGGTATTTCTCCACGCGCAGAGGCACGAGCCGGCGGGCGTCGATCCAACTGCGCACCCGCGCGTAGATGGAGTGCTCACCCTCGCCCGGTTTCGACTCGAGGATGAGGCAATTGACGCGGTTTACCGTCTCGGTGCCGGCGAGCGCCTGGTTCTCCCAGGCGAAGAAGTTCTCGACTACATCCTGGTAAGACAGATCGCTACCGAACAGCGAGTCATTTATCTGCGAGGCGCTCAAGGGGCGCGGCTTATTGGGAGGAAGGAAAAGCGAGCCGCTCGCGGCGCTGCCCGCACTTTTGTGTAAAAGGACGGCCTCGCCCCTCCGCTCTTTCGGCCAGAGCACTTGGTAAACGAGATCGATTCCCGCGTTGGTCCTCCGTTGCTTGATCTGGAGTTGCAGCACGCTCTTGGTGGCGCCGGCGGAATCTTTTATCTCCATGCTGAGGCGCACGTAAGACGTACCCTCCTCCACGGAGGAAAGGCGGCCGGCGAGATCTCTGGCGGACATGGCCGGGGTGTCGCTCCCTGCCGCGCCTGCGACGGAAACCATTAGAAACAGACCAAGGCGGGTGAATGAAATACGCATAATGATGGAGTGGCGTAGGTTGATAGGGGTCAAGGTTAAATTAGCCTTGCAAGGCACGGCTGGGAGCAAGTCGCGAACTGCGCCACGCCGGGTAGAGGCCGCTGATTACGCCGACGCCTACGGCAATCGCCACAGACGTGGCCAGGAGGCTCGGGCTGACGTCGGGCTCCAAAAGGCCGCGAATGGCCGGCGTTTCGCCCAGGATCTTCACGCCCACCGCGCCGAGGAGCACGCCGGCCACGCCGCCCAGCAGGCCAAGCAGAGCGGATTCCCACAAAACCATGCGCACAATCCGTCCGCGTCTCCAGCCGAGCGCGAGCAGCACGCAAATCTCCTGGGTGCGTTCGAAGACGGTCATCAGCATCGTGTTCATCACGCCGAGGACTCCCACCAGCACCGCCAGCAGAGAGGTGCCCCAGCTCATCGCCTGCACCACGCGATAGGCCTGGCTGTTGCCGATATGCTCGGCGGCCGGCATTGCGCGACCTTCCGGAACCAGCTTGTCGATCTGCTGACAAAGAGCTTCCACCTCCTGGGAACTGGCGGGAGGCGTGGCGCGGACGTCGATGATATTGATCTTGCCCTGGTTCCCGGTGATTTCCTGGAAGACCGGAAGGGAGAGGATGACGGCGCTGTTCTCGACCCAGGCATGGCCATCCACGATCCCGACCACCGTTAATTCTGCCGTATCGATCTGGATTGGATCGCCCACCTTCTTCTTCAGCATTTCCGCGGCGGTGCTGCCCAGCACGACGGCTTGCTCCCTGGCGTCATGCGGCATGCGCCCTGCGATCACCTTCAGATTATCCCAGGAGAATCCACCCCATTCGCGGGCCGAGACCATCATCATCTGCGCGGTTTCCACGCTCATCAGGTCGACCAGTATGGGGCAGGTGGCGGCCACATTGGGCAGGTGGGCGATGCGGTCGCACACAGAGGCGTCGAATGGCTTCGGAGTCAGTGAGCTGCCCATGTTGCTTACCACCACATCGGTGCCGCGCGCCTTCATACCATTCTCCCAACTCTTGCTGAACCCTCTTGATATACCGACCAGCGCCACCACCGCCGCGATGCCAATGGAGATGCCCACGAGCGTGAGGCTGGTTCGCACCGGCCGTCGGATCAGCCCGCGCACGACGATCGTAAAAAGAGTCATCTCATGATGCTGTTACGGCTGGTTCGCCATCTGACACAATGCGCCCGTCTTTCATATGGATAGTGCGTACGGCACTGCGGGCGATGCCCGTGTCGTGCGTCACCAGCACCAGCGTCATGTTCTGCTCGCGGTGGAGCCGCCCGAGAAGCTCCAGGGTGAGGCCGGCGTTCTCGCTATCCAGGTTGCCCGTCGGTTCGTCGGCGAGCAGCACGGACGGGCGATTGGCGAGGCTGCGGGCGATCGCCACGCGCTGCCTTTCTCCGCCGGAAAGCTTCGCGGGAAGATGGTGAAGGCGATGTTCCAAGCCGACGGATTTCAGCAGGCTGATAGCCCGATTTTTTCGCTCCGGGATCGGGAGATCGCCTTCAAACATCGGAATCTGCACGTTCTCCAAGGCGGTAAAAGTCGGCAGCAGGTGAAAGGCTTGGAAGATGAACCCGATCTCACGCGCGCGATAGGCCGATGGATCAGGCAAATCCGGGATTGATTTTCCGCGGTAAAGCAGCGTTCCCGCCGTCGGACTGTCCAGTGCGCCGAGCATCTGGAGCAGTGTCGTTTTACCGCAGCCGCTTTGCCCGGTGATGGCGACGAACTCGCCCGGTTGGATCCGAAAAGTCACCCCCCGCAGCGCCTGCACCTGGCCATCATCGAATTTTTTCTCAAGCCCGGCGGCTTCGAAAATAGAGCCCGAGGGGGTGGCTTTCACCGCCATTGCGCTCCCACGCGGGGATCCGCCAGGTTGCGAAAGAGATGAATCAAAGCGTGCCGGTAGCTTGGGAACGGGGGCGTTTCGCCGGGGTTGCGGGGCTCGAGTTCCGAGGCGTGCGCCGGAAGTTCCGCATGCGGCAGCCCCGAGTGGCGGTGGTGCACGCCATGGTATGGTTCGTGGAGGAGGGTGAACGACACGAATCGCCCGACAAACCCCTCCGAGACAATACTGCGGGTGCAACCGTTCAGGGTGGAACCGGTCAGGCCGACGTGCTCGATGTACTTCCGCCAGCTCTGCAGATTCGCCGCAAGATAAGCCGGCGCCAGGTACATCCAGAGGAAGTATTTCCAAACGCCCAGCCATGCCACCGCCCCCAGCAGGCAGGACCAGACGAACACCATCAGCACAAGTTCCACCCATATCCGCCGGCGCAACTTCTTATTCCGAAGCGGCGAACCCGAGCGCCAGAAGGTGCGGTAAAACAGAAACGGCGTATAAAAGATTCCGGCGTTAAGCTCCAGAAACGCGGCGATGATCCTGCGCCAGCGGGGCATCCTGGTAATGACAAACGGCCAGAGTTCTTCATCTCGCTCGGTGGCCAGGTGGGCGTGGTGCGATTGATGCGCCGCGCGATAGAGGCTGAAGCTCATGAAGCTCATCGCGCCGAGGATAACGCCATCGATTTCATTCAGCCGCCGGTTCTTCCGAAGCAGGCCGTGCGACGCCTCGTGTAAACCGACTATCAGCCCATGCATCAGATGGCTGACGCTCAAGACCAGCAACACCGCGAGCCAGAACCAGTCGCGGTAAAGGGCCGCGCCCAGGAGCGCCTGGTTCAAAAAGAAAACGAGCACAACCACTTGAAATGCCGCGCGGCTGACCCAGTGGGGTTCATGGATTTCAACCAAATCTTCCGTTTCGAGCGCGGCGTTCATTGCGTCAGGTCATCACGTGGGCGACCCGGGTTTCCGGCGAGCGGCAAACGGCTTCGAGCACGGCGGCAAATATACGGGACAGATTCTCGATTTCCACTTTTGGGAAAAGCTTCGGCCGGAAAAGCCATACCACTTCCAAGCCCTGGGGCACGACAGTAATTTCGCACCCAATGTGAAAACGCGCGGTGCCGGTGGAGCGCATCTTCAGCCGGGCGGAGAGCCCATGCAGCGCCACGTCGGGCACGGGGTGATTTTGTAAAGCGAAACGCACCTCGAAAAGAGGATTGTGCCCTGGAGCCGGCGCATCGCCCAAAGCGCCGGCGAGTTCGGCAAATGGCATCGCATTCGCGAAACAATCCACGGTGGTCTGATGCACCGAACGAAGGCTGGCGGAGAAGAGCTGGTCTGGATCGACTTGGACGCGGAGCGGCACGATGCTCGCGCAATAGCCCATGGTTTCGCGTACGGATTGTGTGTTGCGGTTTGCGACGGGCGTGCCGACCAGGGTATCCCCATTGCCTGTCCACCGGGAGAGAGCGATTTGGAACGTAGCGAGCAACGTGCTGTAAAGCGTTGCGCCCGCGACTCGGGCCAACTTCTGCGCGGCCTCGGCCAGGTCGGTTGGAAGATGGGTCACCCACCGATAATGCGGGCCCGATGCCGTCCCCGGCCCTTCCAGCGAGTCCCAAAGTCGCGGCCTACCGGCGAGATTCAATTTCCAAAAAACCGCGCGCTTCTCCAGTTCCGCGGGCTGCCAGTATGCGCGTTCCGCCGCACCCCAGGCAGCGTAAGTGAGCGGCAGGGGAGGCAGTTCCTCCCGCACACCCATCAATCCCTGCACATACGCGAGGCACAGATCTTCTACAAACACACCCAGCGTCCAGCCATCCGCAATGGCGTGGTGAATCGCGAAGACGAGCACATGGTCATCGGCGCTTCGCCGGAGGAGATCTCCCCGGTAAAGCGGCCCGCCCACCAGATCGAAGGGCTCGCTGAAAATCTCAGCCGCCATTTCTTCCAATGCCTCTTCCTGTCGCTGCGCAGTCGAAAGCTCGCGGAAGCGGAAATTCGGCTCGCTGCTCTGCCGAATCATTTGGACTGGCCGCTCTTTACCGGGCAGGAACGAAAGCCGCAGCACCTCCTGCCGCTCCACCACGCGCTGAAGCGCCGTCTCGCATGCCGTGGGGGTAATCACGCCCTGCACGTCGATCAAGCAGCAAATGTGGTTCGCCATATCCGCAACCGGCACCGGTGACGCTTCCCATAGTTCTCGCTGTGGAAAAGTCAACGGCTGGAGGGTTGCCTTTCCACTCGCCAGCCACTGCTTGAGAACGGCGCGTTTGTCTCCGGACATGTCGAACTCAGGCTTTTCTTAAAGCACCGCTTTCTGGGGATCGGAAGCCTCATTCGAGTCCGCGCTGTTCCCCAGCAAACCGTCGATTTCTTCATCAGAGAGCGCGTCCAGGTTCAACTCCTCGGCGGAGGCCTGTTCCGGCGCCTTCGGGCGGGCCTTCGCCGCAGTTGGCGTCCCACCGCCGCGTTTTGCACCCATGTGCTCGGCGATGAGGGTGACGATGTGGCCGATCGTGCGCGCCCGGAGGAGACTGGCTGGCGGCAGCGAAACGCCGAGAGAGCCTTCGATCGAATTTTCGATCTCTACGCCCATCAGAGAATCCAGCCCCAGGTCCTTAAGCGGCTGGTCATCGCGCAGCGTCTCCGGTTTCACGCGCAGCACCGAGCCGACGGCTTCCCGCACTCCTTGCAGGATCAGCCCTTCCAACTCCTCCGGAGCGGCTGATTCGATCTTGAGACGCAGGTCGTTGACCGCGCCTCCCGTTTCCTGGCTCTCGACCGAGGCGAAAATGCCCTCGAGCAAAGGATTCTCCTGCATGCCGCGGAAGAACTGCCGCCATTTGCCCCAATCGACACGGATTGCCATGACTTGCGCCACGCCGGCCGCCAGGGAGGACTCGAGAAGCGAAGTCACCTCGCGGGGTGTGATCTCCGTGGTGCCCTGTCTGGCGAGAAATTCCGCCACCCGCTCGTTGCGCGCGACATAACCTTCGCCGCCCAGCACGCCCCAGTTGATCGTCAGCGCCGGGAGGCCCAGGGCTCGGCGATGATGGGCCAGCGAATCAAGAAAAGCGTTGGCGGCGCTGTAATTGCCCTGCGCCGGATTGCCGAAGATGCTCGATACGGATGAGAACATCGCGAAGCAGTCCAGGTCCATGTCGCGCGTTGCCTCGTGCAGCAGCCAGGCTCCGTACGCCTTGGGCCCCATCACGCTGCGCATCCGCCCGCGGTTGAGCGCCGCCAAGGGCGCGTCATCGATCACCATCGCGAGGTGAAACACGCCGCGCAGCGGCTGGTCCGCGGAGCGGATTTCCGACGCAAGCCGCGCCACGTCTTTGGGCGAACCAATGTCCGCCTTCACCACTTGCGCCTCCACTCCGAGCGCACGGAGCATCTGCACGAAGGCTTCGGCCTCTGGAGTGGCCGCTCCGCTTCGGCTGGTGAGCACCAGGTGGCGCGCGCCGCAGTCGACGAGCCATTGCGCCACTACTTTGCCAAAACCGCCGAAAGCTCCGGTGATCAGGTAGGAACCGTCCGGTCGGGCCACGAAGCCCGGCGCCAGTGCTTCTCCGCGAGGCGGGAGGAATGGCGCGGGGAATGCGACGACGACTTTCCCGATATGTTTGCCCCCAGCCATGAGCCGGAAGGCGGTATCGACACGGCTAGCGGGGAAGGAGCGGAAGGGCAGCGGATGGAGCGCGCCTTCTTCGACCAGGGTGGAGATTTCCTCCAGCATTTGGCGGGTCAGCGACTCGTCGCCCGAGAAGACCGCATCCATCGCGATCACATGGAACGACGCGTTCCGGCGCATCGGCCACAGCGGGATGCGGGAGTTTTGGTAGATGTCCCGTTTGCCGATTTCGATAAAGCGGCCGAACTGCGCAAGACAGGAAAGGCCCATCGGGATCGCCTCCGCGGCAAGCGCGTTCAGGACGACATCCACGCCGCGCCCGCCGGTCAATTCCATTACCGCTTCCGCGAAATCACCGCGGCGTGAATCGATGACGTGCTTTACTCCCAGGGTTTCCAGCAGCGACCGTTTGGTGGCGTTGCCAGCCGTCGCGATGACCTCTGCTCCCAAGTGATGCGCGATCTGGATCGCCGCCATCCCCACGCCGCCGGCGCCGGCATGCACGAGAATCCGCTCTCCCTTCCGCATCCGCGCGACATTCCGCAACGCGTGCCAGGAGGTCATGAAAACGACGGGGAGAGTCGCGGCCTGTTCAAAGGAGAGCACGCCAGGGATGCGGCGCACATCTCCGCCCCGCGCCAGCGCGAGCGAGGCAAGGCCGAACACGGCGAGGCCAAACACCCTGTCTCCCGGCTGCACGTGAGTCACTCCGGCCCCGACGGTCTTCACCACGCCGGCCACTTCGTCACCGAAGATCCGGGCATCCGGCGCTTCGCCGGGGTAAAGCGCGAGTGCCTTCAGCACATCGCGGAAATTCATGCCGGCCGCTTTGACTTCGATCAACACCTCGCCGGCGCCGCACACCGGCTCGGCAAATGGGACGAAGCGCAATGTATCCAGATGGCCTCGCTCGCGGGACTCCAGCCTCAGCGGCACCGCGGGATCCAGCCATTCCTCGCGCGTGGATTGCCCGCGCGCCAGGCGCTGGACGTAGCGGGCTTCACCTCGGAAGGCGACTTCGCGTTCCTTGTCTTTACGCAGCAGTTCACTCCAGAGGAGCGATTGATCCGAGGCCGAAGCCTCCGGCGGCAAGTCGATCCCGCGGCCCGAGATGCTGGGGTATTCGTTGATGATCACGCGGAGCAATCCAATCAGCGGAGCTTGCGCAGCGGCCGTTGCGTTCGCCGTCCGCCCGGCGGGTTGCGCGCAGCGCGTCACCAGATCGATGCGCAATTCCGCCGGGGGTTTGATATTCCCGATCGCCTGGCTCAGGTGGAGCAACGCATCCGTCCCCATTAATACTGCGTCCGCCTCGTCGCCGGGACGCGGCTCATCCAAACCCCAAAGATAGACCACGCGCTCCGGCGGGGCGTCGAACGCGCATTCCTGGAGGAGCTGCTCCCAATCCCCGGGTGCTTCCGCACGCAGTGTAAATTTGTCCGAACCATCCTGAGTAAAATCCGTTCCACGCCGGGCGACGCGGACCCGGGCGCCGGAGGCTTGCAAGCGCGCGGCCAGCTCTTTCCCCAAACCGGAGGCGTCCGCAAAAATGAGCCACGACTGTTCCACCGGCGTTTCCGCCTCGACTGAGGGGGAAGCAGTTGCAGCAGCGTCGTTCCAGGATTTGCGCGCGAGCAGGCCGATCTGGCCCTCGCCTTCCGGTCCCAGCAAGCCCGGGATCGAAGCGGTCTCGCCGAAACCAACTTCGTGAAGGACGGCTTCCCATTGGGCGCGGCCGAGGAGGGGATGGACCGGCCGCAAATCCCGGTCCGTAAAGCGCCACCAACCAGCGGTGAGGCCGAAGACCGCTTCCGTCCACAATTGGGGATTGGCGACATCCATGAAAACCAGGCTGCCGCCCGGCGCGAGCAGGGTGTGAAGATTCCTGAGCGCTGAGCGCAAGTCGCTCACCGCATGCAGCACGTTGGTGCCGATGATGAGATCGAACGCCTCTGTCTCGAACCCCTGCTCCGTTCCCGCCTTCTCCAAATCGAAGATTTTGAATTCCACTTCCGGGAAACCGGCCAGCTTCTGCATCGCCCCGGAGAAGAACGCCGGAGAAACGTCGCTGAAGGTGTAGGAATGCAGCTCGCGCTCAATCAGCGGCAGCACATGCGCCGCCAATCCACCCGTCCCGGCGCCCACCTCCAGAATGCGCAGTCCGCGCCCTTCCGGCAGGTGGCGGGCAGCTTCCCGCACCGCCGCGGCAATCGCGGCCAGCCAGTGGCTCGTATAAAGGCCCTCGCCGTAAAATTGATCCAGCAGGTCTGCGCCCGTCCCGGCGAACAGCACCTGCACAGCATCCTTTTCGCCACGGAGAATGGGCCCGAGCTCGGCGCAGTTCGCGGCGCAAAGCAGGCCCTCGGCCAGATGCCCGGAATGGCTGAAGATGAAAGAGCGCAGGGTCGCCTGCGCCGATTCCGCCGCCGCGGCAAAGGCAGCGGTCGGGCGATATCCAGCGCCCGATTTCTTGAACCATCCACGTTTTGCGAGGTTGGCGAGCAGCCGCTTGAATACCGGGCGCATCGGTTCCGCCACCCGTAACGTCCTGGCGGTGAAGCTGGCTTTCGCTCCGGCGAACGCAGCCATTTCCCGCAAACCGTGCGCCAATTGCGCCGCCGCGAGTTCGTCTCCGGCGATCATTGCCTTCTCCAACCCGGCGCGGCCTCGGGTTGCGATTACCTGGTCCAGCGCATCCTGCGCTACGCCGCGAAGGTGAGCCAAAGGCAATGGCGGTTGTGCGGCGCGGGTGGGTGCGGAAGGTGTCCGCTCCCATGTGCTGTGGTAGAGAACATCACGGCTTCCGCCCGAGGCGCCCGACCGTCGCGCTCCCGCCACGCTAATGGCCCTAAACCCATCCACCAGCACGCAAGGCGTTCCGGCCTCGTCGTAAAGTGCGATCCGGCCTTCCACGAATTGATCATTGCACTTCTGCACTGACGCGCGGACGAAGCTCGAGACGCCCGGCGAGCGCAAAAACAGAATTCGAGAAAAACGCACCGGCAGTTTCATTCCCGCCTTGCGATCCTCCACCGTCGCCGCGCCCGCGGAGAAAACTTGCAGCGCCCCATCAAAAAGAACCGGGTGCAGCGAATATTCGCTCGCGCGGCGAGAAACGGCTTCGGACAACGAAACCCGGCCAGCCGACCTGCCCTGGCCAGCCGCCAGTTCACGGATCGGCCGAAACTCCTCGCCGTACCGAAGCCCCATGTCGCTCATGTGCCGGTAAAAATCGCCGACATCGACGGTCTCCACGCCGGCGGCCTTCATGCCATCCCATGTCGAGAAGGCAAAAGGCGACTCGGTGCGCTCGCCGCGCATCGAGCCTAACACATGCACCGACCAGGCGGCGCCTTGCTCGAACTTGCTCTGGATGACGAATGTGCGCTCAGCCGGATCGTACGACAGTTCCACGTGAACTCCGGAAACCGGTTCCGGGAGAATGAGAGGTTTGCGAATTTCGAAATCTTCCACCACGAAGGCGCGCCCCTCGAACAACTGCGCGCCCGCCTCCAAAACCATATCCACGAAAGCCGCAGCGGGAAACACCACTAGATTTTCGACTTTATGATCCCTCAGGAAAGCCATGTGCCGCCCATCAAGGCGCACGATCCAGGTCGGCACAGCCCGAGGCAGGCGAACATCGAGCAATCCGTGGCCCGCGGTTCCCAGCCGGCCTTCGCGCCAATCGCTCGACTCATGCCACCAGCGGCTTTTGTCCCACGCATAAGCAGGCAGCGAGAGCAGCCGCCGGGAGGCCGTCATCTTCGCAAAATCCAGCGCCACGCAGCAGCGGTGCAAATCCATGGCCGTCTCGAGCACGGACTCGTGTTCGCGTTCGCGGCGCGCGGAAGAGATCACCGGAGCCTTCGTGCCGCGCGGGGCGAGGCATTCCTGGATGGAATGAACCAGCGCTGGATGCGCGCCGATTTCCAGCCAGACGTCGACGCCAAATTCCACCAGCGCATTGACGGCAGGCGCAAACTGCACCGGCTGCCGCACTCCCTCGCCCCAATGTCTGGCGACGCACGCCGTGCCGTCGCATCGCTGGCCCGTCACTGTGCTGAAAAACGGAATCGTCCCAGCCTGCGGCTGGAGATCAGCCAGCGCGTTTTCCAACGCCTCGGAAGCCGGCTCCATTAAGGGATGATGGAACGGATGATCCACACGCACCAGGCGGGCAAAAATTCCTTTCGGCTCCAACTCGGCCACTATCACCTCGAGCGAAACCCGGGTGCCGGCCAGCGTCAGCGAGCGAGGTCCGTTAAAGGCCGCGATCTTCACTGTGCGGTCATGGCGGGCGATCAGCGCCCTCGCGGCTTCCTCATCCAGCCCGACCGCGAGCATTGTTCCTTCACCGCGTGCGCATTCATCCATGAAGCGGCCCCGTGGCACGATGACGCGTGCCGCCTCTTCGAGGCTGAATATGCCCGCGATACATGCCGCCGCAATTTCCCCTACGCTGTGGCCAACGACCGCGGCCGGCTGAATGCCCCACGATCTCCACAACTCCGCGAGCGCGACCTGCATTGCGAAGATTGCCGGTTGCGCGATCTTGGTCCGGCTGATCTGAGACTCTTCCTCCGTGCGGCCCAGCTCTTTCAGCAGCGAAAATCCCCACGGGCGCATCGCGGCATCGCAACGCTCCATCGTATGCCGGAACACGGCCTCATGCCGCATGAGTTCGCGGCCCATGCCCCACCATTGCGGCCCTTGTCCGCTCATTACGAAAGCGACCCGCGGCGGATGCTCCGGGCGCGGCGCAAAGGCCATGCGCGCCTTCAAATACTGCTGACCGGCGCCGTAGGTATTAAGCTCCTGGATCGCCTCCGGCATCGACTCCGCCACCAGCGTAAGCCGAAACGGATGGTGATTGCGCTTTGCCCCGAGCGTGTAAGTCAAATCCGGCAGCAATGGCGAGCTGCCATTGGCATTGGAATGTTCCTCCAGCCAGGCCGCCATCCGTGCGGCGGTGGAACGCAAGGCATCCTCCGAGCGGGCCGAGAGCACCAATGGCCATGCCCGCTCGCCGGGGGTTTCCAGGACCTCGGGATGGGGGCGCATAGGCGCCTCGGCGAGCAGGACGTGTGCATTCGCGCCGCCGAACCCGAATGAGTTAACGCCCGCCATGCGCTGTCCGTTTGTCTTGGGAAAAGGCTCCAGCTTCGTGGCCACGCGGAGTTTCAATGCGGCGAAATCGATATTCGGGTTCGCCTTCTCAAAATGCAGGCTGGCCGGAATGCGTCCATGCTTCAGCACCAGCAGCGCCTTCACGAGTCCCGCCACGCCGGCAGCGGTCTCGAGGTGGCCGAGGTTCGTCTTCACCGATCCGATGACCAGCGGCGCGTCTGCAGGGCGGTCCTGGCAAAGCGCCTTCGCCAGAGCATGCGCCTCGATCGGATCGCCCACCGCCGTGCCGGTGCCGTGAGCCTCGACAAACCCGACTTCGGATGGATCCACACCGGCGTCCACACAGGCATCGCGCACCAGCCGCGCCTGAGCCTCGGGACTCGGCAGCGAAATGCCATTCGTATGACCGTCCTGATTCAGCGCGGTGCCGATGATTACCCCATGGATTGGATCGCCATCCTCAATCGCCCGGGAGAGCCGCTTTAGCAGCACCATGCCCGCTCCTTCACCCCGCACGAAGCCATCCGCCGAGGCGTCGAACGCCTTGCATCGCCCCTCGGGGGAGAGCATCGATGCTTGAGAGAAACCGATAAATCCTCCGGGCGTGATAATGACCGTCACGCCTCCGGCCAGCGCCGTATCCCCCCGGCCGGCGCGGATGTGTTCGCAGGCGGCATGCACCGCCGTCAGCGCGGATGAACAGGCCGTATCCATCGCAACGCTCGGCCCGCGCAAATTGAAGCAGTAGGAAATGCGATTGGCCGCGATGCTGTGCGCGCAGCCCGTGGGCGAGTGCGGGCTGATGCCGGTATGCTCCCACGGAGTGCCTTGGATCCCTTGGTAATCATTATGCGAGATCCCCACGAATACCCCGATGTCAGTGCCCCGCTCGAGATCGAGCACGAGTCCCGCATCTTCCATCGCCTCCCAGGCCGTCTCCAGCAGCAGGCGGTGCTGTGGATCCACATACGGCGCTTCTCGCGGCGAGATCCCGAAAAACTGCGGGTCAAATTGGTCGATCCCATCGAGAAATCCGCCCCGGCGGGCGATCGATTTGCCCGGCAGACCCGGCTCCGCATCGAAATAGCGCTCAATGTTCCAGCGGTCCGGTGGAATTTCGCCCACGGCCTCCCGGGCTTCCACAAGCAGTTTCCAAAATGACTCTGTGTCATTGACTCCGCCGGGAAAGCGGCAGCCAATTCCTATGATCGCAATACTATCCTTGGACATGAAAGTGGAGTGGCCCGACGCGAGCGGTGGCTAATACGCGCGGAAGCCGGTCGTGACAAGTCAATTCTGGATGGCCGTTTCCACGAGGTGGCGAACTCTAACGGGAGTTTTACCGGAATTCGAGAATTGTAGTCATTCCGGCTGGCCGGAGCTAGCTAAATCTCGAAAAACCGCCCCCGATCTAGAAAACGTTTGCGTGCTCTGAAAGGTCCGCCGTAGTGGTCACCCATGTGCGGCATCGCGGGAATCGTCGATTTGGCCGGAGAGCGTACCGTGCCGGAGGGCCTCGTCCGCCGCATGACGCAGGCCATCATCCATCGCGGCCCCGATGAAGAGGGCTTCTTTAAGCGCCCCGGCGTCGTCCTGGGCTCGCGGCGGCTCAGCATCGTCGGCCTCGCGGATGGCCAGCAGCCCGTCTCCAACGAAGACCAGAGCGTATCCGTTGTCTTTAACGGCGAACTTTTCGACCATATGGAGAAGCGCGCGGAGCTCGAGGCGCGCGGGCATCGCCTGGTCACCCATTGCGATACCGAGATCATCCCGCACCTGTGGGAGGAGAGCCGCGAAGGCATGTTCGAGCGCCTGCGCGGTCAGTTCGCCCTGGCGCTGTGGGATGAGCGAAATCTCTGCCTGATGCTGGGCCGGGACCGTTTTGGCATCTGCCCGCTTTTCTGGACCCGGCAGGGGGATTGGCTCCTGTTCGCCTCGGAGATCAAGGCCCTGCTCGCCTCGGGCATGGTGCCGGCTCGCCCTGATCTGCGCGGGCTTGACCATATCTTCACCTTTGCCGCCATGCCGGGGCCGGTGACTTGCTTCGAAGGCGTCCAGCTCCTGCCACCCGGCCACTTCCTGCGGATCGGGCCGGGAAGCGGCCATGGAGAGAAAGCCGAAATCACGGAGCGCGCTTATTGGGTAATGGATTTCCCGGATCGCGGCGATGAGGAGGACGCGTCCGATCCCCGTACTCTCGTGGATCGCTTCGAGAAGATCATGCTCCAGGCAGTCGAGAAGCGCCTGCGGGCCGATGTGCCGGTGGGCTCGTATTTGTCCGGCGGCGTTGATTCGAGCCTGATCGCGGCTCTTGCCTGCCATCTCAAAGGCGCGGCCATTAACACTTACACCATTCGCGTTGACTCTCCCGGGTTGGATGAACTCGATGCGGCCAACTTCGTCGCCCGCTTTATCGGCACCAAGCCGCCCATCGTCCAGGAGTTCGGCGCAACGGATACCATCGACACCTATCCGGAGCTGATCCAGGCGGCGGAGGCGCCGGTCGTCGATACCTCCTCCGCCGCGCTGCTTCAGTTGGCGCGCCGTGTTCATCAGTGCGGTCAGAAGGTGGTACTGACGGGAGAGGGAGCCGACGAGTGGTTGGTAGGCTATCCCTGGTACAAAGGGGCGAAAGCCATGGACTTCCTCGACTTCCTGCCGGGATTCCCGCTGAGCGACCGCGCGCGGCGCGCCTATCTCCGGCTAAACAAAGTGCCGCAATACCCCGCGGATTTCCGCCACGGCGTGGAGGAATCCATCGGCGGACCGAATGCATGGATCGACGCCTACGGCCTGCTCGGGCTCTCGAAGCTTCGTTTCTACGCGGAGCCCATGCGGGAGGTCATGGAGAAAACACACCCCTGGCAGGATTTGCAGATTCCCTTGGAGCGCGCCAAACGCTGGGACCCGCTCAACCGCGGCGTCTGGGTCGCGGCCCGCGTTACTCTGGCCGGGCTCCTGCTCCAGGCCAAGGGGGATCGTGTCTCGATGCACTCCTCCGTGGAGGTCCGGTATCCATTCCTGGATGAGGAGGTATTCGATTTTACTTCCAAACTGCACCCGCGTTGGAAGCTCCACGGTTTCCGGGACAAACATCTGCTCCGCCTCCTGGCGGAGCGCTGGTTGCCGCCTTCCGTATACCGCCGGCGGAAGGCCATCTTCCGGGCTCCCTTGGATAGCTTTCATATGGACCCTGAGCCGCCGTTCGTCGCGCAGCTTCTGAGCGAGGAATCACTCCTGCGAACCGGCTATTTCGACGTGGCGGCGGTTCAACACTGGCGCGAGGCCTTTCGCCATATGCGCACGGGATCGCTTCCGCGTCTCTCCGTGGAAATGGGCCTGACGGCCGTGGTCGCGACCCAGCTTTGGCATCAGCTTTTCATCAGCGGAGACCTGGCTGATATGCCCACTCAAACCGGCGACGCACCGACCGCTCCGGTTTCATTTCGGGCATAGCCGCCGGTCGCAGAACGGTAAAATCCGCTCCCGGCCGCTGGCTGGTTCTTAGCGAAGCTTTATCAGCTCTTCCTCGCCGCGAAGCTTACTCTGAGGATCGTCCTTCTCCGTGTCCTTCATCCCCAGTCCTTTGGTTATAAGACGTAACGCATCGGTTTTTCGGCCCATGTGAGAATAAACCCGTCCGAGCTCGATGTAGTGCATAAGCCGGTTTGGGTTCAGTTTGATCGCCTCCTCAAAACAGAGGGCGGCTTCCCCGTAAGTCGTGGCTGGCAGCTTACCGTAAAGGATTTCCGCCAACGCCCGTTTCGCGCCCGTAACCTCGGCGTACCCCATGTTCCAGCGACCCAGTAAATGCCACGCCAGATCGCTGTGCGGATTGAGTTTGATCGCCTCGTCGGCCTCGCTCTTAACGATGCGCGAGGTCTCCAGTTTCTCTCTGTCGCTCTCCAGCGGCTGCAACTTGCCGTAACTGATCGCCACCGCCAGATGAGCGTCCGGATTGTCTGGCCCCAACGCGGCGGCGCGTTTCGCATAGGCAATGGCGATCCCGCCGAGCCGAAGCTTCTCCTCGGTCGTCACGGCGTCGCTCATCAGGTGCCGATATTCGCGCGAGATGCGCACCAGGAGCCGCACGTTCGCCGGCTCCAGGTTTTCCGCGGGAAGATAATACTTGAGGGCCTCCTGCGCGTTGAGCTCTTCACAATAAGCATCGCCCTTCGCAATGAGTTCATCCGCCGCCCCCGCCTGCGCTGTCGCGCTCGAGAGAAGCAGTGCCGCTACAGCGGGAGATGCCTTGGGAAAATGTTGATTCACAGCTTTGGAATGCGCTGACCGGGGCGTGGAAAGTGCCAGAACTATAGTCTCCGTAAATGCATTCGACAATGCAAAACCCCCGGCGCCAGGTGCTGAATCTCTTTTGGCTTAGCATTTTAGCGGCCGAAGTGTTTGGCGTTCATTGTTTCACTGCGGCCTCCACCAGCCGGCCCGCGTTGAGAAGTCCCAGATTTGACGCGGTAGGGACGAGGTGGCTTGAAAGCTAAAGGCGAAAAGAAAAAAGATTGGTTGATCCGTTACAGAATCTGGATATTGATCGGAGTGGGCAATGGAGTTTGCCTTTCCGTTAGCGGGAACCGCCTGATCTGTTTTCAGAGCTGATGACTCCTTTCCGCGCGATAACGCGCTGGAGGGAATTTTTTATGCTCGTGAATTACATCTGGGTTACAATCGGCGGTGGGATCGGCACCGCCGCGCGTTTCTGGCTTTCAGGATTGATCGCCAATAAATTCGGTCAGACCTTCCCTTGGGGCACGCTGGTTATCAACGTCACTGGTTCGTTCATCATCGGATTCTTCGCTGCGCTGACCAATCCGGAAGGCCGGTATCTCGTGCCCCCCAGCTTTCGCACATTTTTCATGATCGGCGTCTGCGGCGGCTACACGACTTTTTCATCATTCAGTCTCCAGACCCTTAACCTCGCGCAGGATGGCGAGTGGCTGTATGCGGGAGCGAACTCGGTGGTGTCGCTCGTCTTGTGCCTGGCCGGCGTGTGGCTCGGCCACTCCGGCGCAATGCTCTTTAACCCAACGCCCAAATAGGAGGTAAAATATGGAAGTTCCACACGATTCAATGCTGCTGCGAATCTTTATTGGCGAAAATCATCGCTGGCATCACCACCCGCTTTACGAAGCTATTGTGATGAAAGCGCGCGAATTGCACCTGGCTGGCGCGACGGTGCTGCGCGGGCCGATGGGCTATGGCGCATCGAGCCGTCTGCACACGGCGAAAATCCTGCGGCTGTCGATGGATTTGCCGCTCGTGATCGAGATCGTCGATAGCGAGGAGAAGGTGAACGCGTTTCTGCCCGTGCTCGATGAGATGGTTGATAGCGGGCTGGTGACGCTGGAGAAGGTGAAAGTCATACATTATCGCCACAAAAAGGCGGGGTAGAAATGGAATAATGAGCACTCCCAAACGCGAATCCGTCCCGACAAAGAATTCACTCAGACCGCATTCGAGCATCGTCTTTGACGGCGACGAACGTGCCGCTGCGCGCTCCATGCTGTACCCGGTCGGGTTCAGGCCGGAAGATTTTCAAAAGCCACTCATCGGTATCGCCTCCACATGGAGCAACGTCACGCCCTGCAACATGCACGTTGATAAACTCGCGCTCGAAGCCGAGAAGGGCGCCAACGAAGCAGGTGCCAAGGCGATGGTCTTCAACACCATCACTGTCTCCGACGGTATCTCAATGGGCAGCGAAGGAATGAAATATTCGCTCGTGTCGCGCGAAGTCATCGCGGACTCCATCGAAACGGTTGTCGGCTGTGCCGCTATGGACGGCTTTGTCGCCATCGGCGGTTGCGACAAAAACATGCCTGGCTCGCTGATCGCCATACGCGAGTGCCGTCACGTCGGCATCGCTGGGCGCGGTAACGGACTTAAACCTTCGATGAGACTCACAAACATGGTTGATAACGGCCTGGTGACGCTGGAAAAGGTGCGGGTCATTGATTACGGCGCTAACGAAGAGAACGCCCTCGGCGCGGAACAACCTGAAAGTTGACCATGTTCAATCACATTCTATTCAACCTGATTCAAGTTTTGGTGGTCATGGCCTTCGCGCCACTGGCCTCCGGCGTGCTTTCGCGGCTGAAAGAAATCGTCCAGTCCAAACGCGGGCCGAGCATTTTCCAGCCGTATCGCGATTTGTGGAAATGGTTTCACAAGGATGAAATCGTTTCGGAGGACAGCTCATGGATCTTTCGGTTCACGCCTTACATTGTTTTCGTCACGCCGATTTTCGTCGCGTTGCTGATCCCGGTGCTGACGAAATATCCTCTCTTTTTCGCGTTCATGGGCGATATGATCGGCGGCGGTTTCGTGCTGGCGTTGGGCGGGTTCTTCGCCACGCTCGCGGCGGTGGACACGGCTAATCCCTATGGTCCCATGGGCGCGAGCCGCACGCGCATGGTGGGATTTCTGGCCGAGCCGGTGTTCATGATCGTCTTTTTCACCGTCTCGTTTGTCGCCGGTTCGACTATTCCTTACATCGTTCAGGAAAAATGGGTGACCCCGCTCGCGAATTTTTTCATGCCGTCGCACGTGCTGCTGGTGCTGGCATTTCTCATGTTGATCCTTGCCGAGGGCGGACGCATCCCGGTGGACAATCCCAGCGGCCATTTTGAACTGGCGATGATTGATGAGTCCAAGTCGCTCGAATACTCCGGTCGCGGCATGGCGCTGATGAAATGGGGAGGCTACATGAAAATGTTTGTGCTCCTATGCATCTTTTTGAACGTGCTGGTGACGCCGTGGGGTTTGGCGGGCGGCCAAACTCTCGGCGCGGTCCTACTCGCAATTCCAAAGGTGTTGCTCAAAATCTTCTGCTTTTTGCTCGTGCTGGTCGTTATTGAATCGTCGCTCTCGAAACTGCGGCTTTTTCGCATCGCCGAATTCCTGGGCGCGGCGTTCATCACCTCGGTGGCCGCGATGATCGCAGAAGTATTTTTCCCCTGAACACGGAAGCAAATGAGCGACACGACCAATCAATTATTGGACAATCTGAACGCCCTCGCCGCCGGATTGTTTCTGCTGACGGCTTTCGGCATTGTGGCCATGCGACAGGTGCGAGGCTGTCTGAATCTGTTCATCGCGCAGTCGCTTTTGCTGGCGGCTTCCGCCGCGCTTTTGGGTTTGCGTCATCACTCGGAACATCTCTACGGCGTGGCGGTCGTGAACCTGATCAGCAAGCCGGTGATTGTCCCGTGGCTTTTACGCAAGACGTCGCCGGCGGAAATTTACACGCGCCGCGAGATCGATCAGGTATTGAACATCCCAACCGCGTTGCTCATCGCGTTGTCTTTGACGATTCTAGCCTACTTTCTTGGAATCCCATTGTTGAATGCCGTCGCGCCGCAATTTCGTGGCCCGAACGTGCCGATCGGCATCGCCGGACTGTTGCTTGGCGCGTTCACGCTCACCGTGAGGCGGGAGGCGTTGCCCCTGCTCATCGGTTTGCTCGTGATGGAAAACGGCTCGTTTCTGGCCGGCATTTCCATCTCGCGCAATCTGCCATTGCTCGTCGAACTCGCCATCGCCACCGACGGTTTGGTCATCGTCTTCATCATGGGCGTGCTAACCCGTGCCGTCCAAAAACAAATCGGCACCACGGCCGTGGGCGAACTTTCCAATTTGAAAGAAACGGCGGGGCCGCCGGCTAGGGAGACGGCAACATGAGCGTTATCAGCATTTTATTTCTTCCCTTGGTCGCAACGGCGCTCGTCTGCATCCCAGTCAAAAAGCATTGGGCGGCGGCCGTGACGGTCGTGTCTTCCCTGGCCGTTTTGATTTTGGCCGGGCGGCTGGCATGGCTGGCCTCATCCGGCAGTTTCATCACGGTGGCGTTGAAAGCAGGGGTGCTCAAATGGATCGCGGTGGACGGATTGAGCGCGTTGATTCTGCTCTTGATCGCGTTCATCGGAACCACGGCGGCAATTTTCTCCGTCGGTTATATGGCGCATGAGAATTTGGAACCCGGAAAACTTCGGCTCTACTACGCCAATTATAACCTATTCGTTTTTTCCATGCTGGCCATTCCGCTTCTGGCCGAGCCTACGCTGGTCTGGATTGTAGTTGAATTGACAACCCTGTGTTCCGCGCTGCTGGTCTCATTTGATAACACGCGCGAGGCGCTGGAAGCAGCCTGGAAATACGTGGTGCTCTCGCTCATGGGCGCGGGCATGGCGCTGTTTGGCCTTCTGGTTTTATTCGCCGCGATGCAGGCGTCGGCCAGCGACGCTGCTTACACTTGGAACGGGCTCATTGCCGCCGCGCCGACGATGCCGCCGGTTTTGTTGCGAACAGCGTTCCTGCTGATTTTGATCGGACTTGGAACCAAAGTCGGCCTCGTCCCCATGCATACCTGGCTGCCGGACGCGCACAGTCAAGCGCCGTCGCCCGTATGCGCCCTGCTCTCCGGCATCGAGACCACGGCCATACTTTATGTGATTCTGCGAATGTTTCCGGTAATGAAAGCTTCGCACAGTTCCCATGCCGAACTATGGGCGCTGGTCCTCGGCCTGATTTCAGTCGGCACCGCGGCCTTTTTGTTGCTGCAAGTGCGCGACTACAAACGGATGTTCGCCTTCTCCACGGTCGAACACATGGGCATTATTTTGACGTCCGTTGGACTTGGCGTGTCGGCTGCCGCCTACGGCACCATGATGCAAATCGTCACCCATGCCGTGAGCAAATCCTTTTGCTTTTTCGCCGCTGGCGCAGTCTTGATGGCGGCGGGAACGCGTGACATCGCCGCCGTGCGCGGGCTCATCCATCGGTCTCCCGCTGCCGGCATCGCGCTTGTTTTTGGCGGATTGGCCATCACCGGCGCGCCGCCGTTGGCGGTTTTTTTGAGCGAATTCTTAATTCTCAAAGCGGGTCTGATGCAAAGAGAATATGTGGCGACGGGATTGCTCGCCCTCTTTATCGTCATCGCATTTTTCGGAATCATGATGCACGTCAACCGGATGGTTTTTGGTCCGGCGGCAAATGAAAATAATTCCGTGCCGGATCAAGTTGAAACATTTCACCTGCCATTCAGTTGCCGCTTGGCGCTGATTCTGGCCGCAACGCCGGTGCTGGTGCTAGGCGTTTACATTCCCAAACCGCTCGAGGATTTGCTGACGCAAGCGGCGGCAGCCTTGACCAAATGACCCGCCATGAATCGCACCGAACTGAAACGAAATATTGAACGGCATTGGCCCGATGTGCAATGCGGTTTCGACGCGGCAGGTTCGAAGTCCGAACTCAAATGCAACCGCGCCACGCTCGCGGAACTTTGTGGCCGGCTTTTTCTCGAATGGGATTTCAGTTTTGCCGGGTTGATTGTCGAGGAAGGCGCAAGCGAGTGGCAGTTGCGTTACTGCTTTTACGGCGAACGCGAAGCCGGCTGGGTTCACGTCCTCGCAGCCGCGCCGCTCGCAGAAAAGGTATTTCCGAGCATCGTTAAATTTGTTCATGCGGCGGACTGGCACGAACGCGAAGCCGAGGACCTGTTCGGCTTGATTTTTGAAGGCCATCCGCGCCTTGGTGATTTTATTTTGCACGACGACGCCTGGCAGGAAAACGTCGAGCCGATGCGTCGCGATTTCGACGCGCGCGCCGCGATGAGTCACCGCAAACCGGACGCCGATTGGCGTCCTGACCGCATCGTTCAGGAGTCGGGAGCGTTCGTGATGCCCGTTGGTCCGAAATTTTCCGGCGTGACGGAATCGGTTCATTTTTTGCTCGAAACCGTGGGCGAAGACGTTATCCGCTCGACGCCGCGCCTGTTTTACAAATGGCGCGCCATCGAAAAACTCGCGGAAGGCAAAACGGTGGATGAAGTTCTGCTGCTCGCGGAACGGTTCGCGGCAACGACGGCTTTTGCCCACGGACTGGCTTTTTGCCAGGCGGTTGAAACGATTTGTGGCGCAGACGTTCCGGCGCGCGCAAAAGCGCTCCGCATTTTTCTGGCGGAACTCGAACGCTTGCGGCAACACGCGGGCGCGATTCAGGAAATCTGCGAGTCCACCGCGCTGGTCGTCGCCAACAGTCAGGCTGGAATTTTGGAAGAGGATTTGTTGCGGATCTCCTGCGAACTTACCGGCCATCGCTATCTTTTTGGTTTGCTGGCGATTGGCGGATTGCTGTGCGATTTGCCAAATGACGCCTGCGCAAAAGCGCTTGAACAATCACAGCAAACCCTGAAGCGGCTGAACGAACTCGAAAGACAACTGCGCGTTTCCAGCAGTTTTTTGGATCGTCTCGAAGAAGTGGGCATCGTCGCGCACCGGGACGCAACGGCTTACGGACTGCTCGGACCGATCGCGCGCGCGTCCGGACTCGTGCGCGATTTGAGAAAAGCACAACCGTATTTGGGTTACGAGAATTTCGATTTCGATGTGCCAGGCGAACACGAAGGCGACGGCTACGCCCGGCTGCGTGTTTTGTTCGCCGAAGCGAGACA
>Ga0302324_100001328_pt1 | contig 60488 bp, 56 predicted proteins | sample Palsa_T0_1_FD_201949 | JGI IMG/M metagenome (GOLD analysis project Ga0302324, IMG submission 201949) | Peat permafrost microbial communities from Stordalen Mire near Abisko, Sweden - Palsa_T0_1 | ecosystem: Environmental > Terrestrial > Soil > Palsa > Peat permafrost | place: Sweden: Abisko...
CGGGTCGTAAGGACCCGGGTCCGCAGCGTAACCGCCCGGATCCGCCACGTGGCCCGCATCCGCCGCGTGGCCTGGATCCGCATCGAGGTCGTTGCGGCGGGCCGGGGAATCCTGCTGCCCGGCCGGGCGGCGGCCGGCCGACGCCCGGCGGCCGGGCGGCGCAGAGCGCCCCGGCTGACCGCCCCGATCAGGCCGGCCGGCGCCCGCCGCGGCCCCAGCCGGCGCTCCGGCGACGGTCTTGATCTGCGGGGCCACGCCGAACATCGCCTTCAGGACGCGCCCGAGATCACCGTCGTAGCCGCTGCTGAAGAAGCCTTTTGCGTAGCCCTCACTGGTGAAGTTCAGGGTGAGAACACCGTCCGTCAGCGAATGCACGGTGGCGTTGCCGAGCACGATCCAGGCCACCTTGCGCTCGTCCTTGACCGCTTCGAGTATCTCCGCCCAGTGCTCTCTGACCGAGTCCGCGTCCGTCAGGCCCGGGCTCGGCGGGCGGCCGGCATCCCCGGCAGGTGAGCTGTCCCGTGCCGGAGGCCCACTCGCTGCCGGAGGTGAACTCCCGGCTGGAGGCCCGCTGCCAGCCGGAGGCCCGCTCCCGGCCGGAGCTGCATTCGTGGCCCGCGACGGGTTCGCGGCGCTGGGCGCGGCGCTCTCGGCTCGTCCGGTACTTCCCGGTCGGGTGGCGATGGCGGCGGGCGACTCGCTCCGGCGGGGGTCAGCCGCCGAAGCACGGGATCCCCCGGTCGCGGCCTGGCCCGCCGCCGGGGACACCCTCGGCGCCGGGCTCGCGGTCATCGCCGGGCTCGCCGCCGCGGCCGCGCGCTGGCTGGTCGCGCCCGCTTCGCCCCCGGTCGCGAGCCTGCGCTCGAGTGCCTCCAGCCGCGCCAGCATGGCCCGCTCGCCCGCCGCCGCGCCCGGCAGCAGCACCTGTGCGCACATCAGCTCGAGCAGCAGCCGCGGCGAGGTCGCTCCGCGCATCTCCACCAGTCCGGCGTTGATGACCTCGGCCGCCCTGGTGAGCTGGGCCTGGCCGAACCTCGCCGACTGCTCGCGCATCCGCTCAAGGCGGTCAGCGGGCATATCGAGCAGCCCGGTCTCGCCCGCGTCCGGGACGGCGCTGAGCACGAGCAGGTCGCGCATCCGGTCGAGCAGGTCGGCAGCGAACCGCCGCGGGTCGTGGCCGCCCTCGACGACGCGGTCAACCGCGCGGAAGATCGCGGCGCCATCGCCGGCCGCAAACGCCCCGGTGACCTCGTCGAGCAGGCCCTCGTCCGTGTACCCGAGCAGGGCGATCGCCCGGTCGTAGGTGAGTCCCTCGTCGCCGGAGCCCGCGAGCAGCTGGTCAAGCACGGACAGCGAGTCGCGTGCCGAGCCGGCGCCGGCCCGGACCACGACCGGCAGGACGTCCGGCTCGTACCGGACGCCCTCGGCGCCCAGGATTTCCTCCAGCAGTTCCCGCAGGACGCCCGGCGGCAGCAGCCGGAACGGGTAGTGATGAGTCCGGGATCTGATGGTCGGGATGACCTTCTCGGGCTCCGTGGTGGCGAAGACGAACTTCAGGTGCGGCGGGGGCTCCTCGACCAGCTTGAGCAGGGCGTTGAAGCCGCCGCCGGTCACCATGTGGGCCTCGTCGATGATGTAGATCTTGAAGCGGGCGGAGACCGGGGAGTAGAAGGCGCGCTCTCGCAATTCCCTGGCGTCGTCCACGCCGCCGTGCGAGGCCGCGTCGATCTCGATCACGTCGATGCTGCCAGGGCCTGACGGGGCCAGCGCGACGCAGGACGCGCACGTGCCACACGGATCGGGAGTGGGGCCCTGCTCGCAGTTCAGCGACCGCGCCAGGATCCTGGCGCTGGAGGTCTTGCCGCAGCCGCGCGGCCCGCTGAACAGGTAGGCGTGATTGATCCGGCCGCTGCGCAGGGCCTGCCGGAGCGGCCCGGTGACGTGATCCTGGCCCTTGAGCTCGGCGAACGTAGCCGGCCGGTATCGCCGGTAGAGCGCCAGCCGGACGGCGGGAGCCCCGGAGCCTGCTGAATCCTCCGGGGCGGGGCTGGGGGGGTCGGCTGCCATGACCTCATCCTTACCAGGACGGAAGGGACCCCCCGCACACCCGCCAGAGCCCGCGTACCCTTGCTGCCTTCCGGCCCTGGGGGAGTTGGCGGGATAAACGCCGTGCGAGGGGTCTGCGGGCCAGTCTAGCGAGCCGCCGGGGACTGGCGTCCCGATCCCGGGCACGGCGGGCGGACCTATCCCGGCAGTCGGTAGGCTTGCCGACGGAGGATTCGCCTAGTGGCCTAGGGCGCACGCTTGGAAAGCGTGTTGGGTGCAAGCCCTCGCGAGTTCGAATCTCGCATCCTCCGCCACCCCGCTTGGATTACCTTCATCGCGTGCTGACGAACGCCTTCTTGCGTGGCCAGCGCCGCAAGTGGGTGGGGGAAATCGCCACCGGCGACCTGCCGCACCGTGCAGCTGTCGATGAGACCGACGCGCTGCTGCTGCGCACCAGCGTCTTGCTCGACCCCTGCCCCGCCTACGCCGGGCGGGACGACGCGACCGCCCGCTCCGGCGGCTTCAGCGACCCCATCAGCTCCGGCTATCTCCCCTGCATCAGCCGCGGAGCCGTGATTCGCCCCGGGCACCCGCTGCACTGGACCATCCCGGCGACCAGCCTCCCGCAGACTCCGGGCACTGGAGCGATCCCCGGCTCGACTGTCTACGTCCAGCTCGGCATCGCCGGCGTACCACCCTTGCGCCTCACGACAACTGCCCATCGTTAGGCTCGGGCGAGGGCGGCGCGAAACAGCAACCTGGGCAATGCCGCGCGTTGCGTGGCTCAGGTGCGGGCCGCCACCGTCGGCGAGCAGGAGCGGCGCTCGCTGCCACATCGACTCGCCACCGCGTCACGGAACGCGCGTAATCGATCTGCCTCTGCCTAGTCGCGCGCACAGTAGGCTGCCCACGCTTTCCGGCTCGGGCTGGCAGGTCGCGCTACGTTCATGCGCTGGCGGTGCGCGACCGCGAGGCTATGGTTCGGCGGAGGTAACTCCCGGCAGGTCGACGAAACGTGCCTTGGCGTCGAAGGTCAGGACGATCCGGTCGGTCTGGACCGCGTGGGCGGCGATGATCAGGTCGTGCGCGCCGCGGGGCGTCCCGGCACGGCGGACATGCGCGATCAGCCGAGCGTGGCAGGCGGCGGTGATCTCGGTGTAGTCGAGCACCTCGACAGCGGAGGTGATCGCCACCAGGGCCCTGGCGCGGTCGGCGGCCCTGGAAGGGGTATCGGCGAGCTCGATGCCGACCCGGTACTCTGTGATGGACACGGCAGCGATCGCCAGCTCGTCCGCGTCCAGCGCGGCCCGGTCAATCGCCGCCCGCTCATAGGCGATCAGGACATTCGTGTCCAGGATCAGGCGTCGGCCCACGGGTCCTCCCCCTCACTGGCGATCAGGGCCAGCGCGACCGCGATGTCCGCCGCGAACCGGTCATCTGGCGGGGGGATCCGCTCCAGAGCGGCCCGGAGCCCGGCCCCGGTGCGGCGCCGGGCAGGCATGATCTCGGCCACCGCATGGTGGCCGCGGGTGATCGTGACGGTCTCGCCCCGCTCGATCGCGTCGAGCAGGTCAGAGAAGTTCCGGGAGGCTTCAGTAGCGGTCATCGTTCGCATGCGCATAGAATATCTGATAATCAGATCGATGGAAATGGTCGACTGCTGCCCGTGCCAGCACCGACCTGCGGGGAGCGGCCGGGCTGAGCGCCCGCGAGATCGCCCCGGCCGGGCCGCGCACCCTGCCTGGGCTCATTTCCGGGCTCATTCACCCCAGTCCGGTGGCGCCCGCCAGCGTCCGGCCGCCAGGTATCGTGGCTGGTCACGAACGGTCCCGGACTCTGGCGGACACTGGCCAGCATTGTTGGAAAGCGTGTTGGGTGCAAGCCCTCGCGAGTTCGAATCTCGCATCCTCCGCCACTCTGAACTACGGAAACGCATGGCTGGCGGTCCTAGGTACCCCGCCTGGGCATAGGCGCGGCCTCATTTCCGGGCTCAGTTCTGACTCCGGAAGGTCCGCCGGCGGTGCTCGTACGCCGTCCGGCGCCGGCCGTTCTCACAAGTCGAGCGCGATGTCGCCGCGCGGCTGCGAGCAGCAGATCAGCACGTCACCGCCGGCCGGGTCATCGACCGGGTCAGGCGCGTAGCCGACCTCCCCTGATGCCAGGCCGGACTCGCAGGTATGGCACACGCCGGCCCGGCAGGACCAGCGCACCGGCACGTCGCAGGCTTCGGCGAGCTCCAGCAGGCTCGCGTAGCGCTGGTCCCAGCGGGCGGTCAGGCCGCTGCGCGCGAACGCGACCTCCGGGCCGGTGCCCGGCGGCCCGGCCGGCTGGTGCGGCGGCACCACGGCCGCCGCCGCGATGCCGGGCGTCAGCGCTGGCCGCGCGCCGAAGATCTCGGTCATGATCTGGCCGGCGGCGAGACCTAGCTTGTCCAGCGCGGTCGCCACGTCGGTCATGAATCCGGCCGGCCCGCAGACATAGGCCTGCGCCTCGCGCGGCAGGTCCAGCTCTGCCAGCACTGCCGCCGATAGCCGGCCTGCCGACTGGTAGTCGCGGCCGAGCACGTCCTCGGCTCCCGGCCGGCTGTAGCAGACGTGCAGGTGCGACCGCGGCAGCTTGGCCAGCAGTGACCTCGCCTCGGCCGCGAACGGTTCCTCGGCCCGGCTACGCGCGCCGTGCAGCCACCAAACCTCGCGGCCGGATCCCGCGTCGGCCAGCGCGTGCAGCATCGCCAGCACCGGCGTGGCGCCGACGCCCGCGCTGACCAGCAGCACCGGCGCCGCCCCAGGCTGCAGGATGAAGGTGCCGCGCGGCGCGGCGACCGCGAGCTGGCCACCGGGCCGCACATGGTCGTGCACGAACTGGCTGGCCGCGCCGTGCTGCTCGCGCTTCACGCTGATCCGGTAGAGTCCGGCATCCGGCGATCCGGACAGCGAGTAGCTGCGCAGTAGCGGCGGCTGGTCCGGCTGCGGCTGCAGGCGGACGGTCAGGAACTGACCGGGACTCGCGGCCGGCAGTGCCGACCCGGCCGGGTCGGCCAGCCGCAGCGAGATCACCGACCGGCTCTCCGGCTCGATCGCCGTGACCGCCAGCGGGCGGAACCCCGGCCAGGCGGGCGGCGGGCTCGCGGCGGCCAGCCCGGCGTTGCCCGCGCCCTGGCCGCCGTCGGGCTGGCTGGCCAGTTCGCGGAACGACGCCTTCCAGCCCTCCGACAGCGCCGGGATCGTCAGCGCCCTGCGCACCTGCTGCGCCGGGTGGCCGGGCAGGTACAGCAGCGCGTCGATCTCGGTCACGGTCATGGCCTGCGGGCCGCGGGCCACCCGGACGATCTCGTCACCCGCTCGGACCGCGCCCTCGCGCAGCACCCGGAAGTAAAAGCCAGGCCGGTGATGCGAGACCAGCAGTGCCGGGATCCGGGCGTCATTCATCCGGATGCCGACCCGGAAGCAGGTTACCCTCGGCTGCGTCACCTCGAAGAGCGCGTCGCCGATCTGGTACCGATCGCCGATGCAGACCTCGTCGTCGGCCAGCCCGCGCACGGTGAAGTTCTCGCCGAACTGGCCGAACTCGAAGTCGTCCCGCCCTAGCTGCCGCTGCCAGTACCGGTACGCCTCGATCTGGTACACGAACACGGCGCGCTGCTCGCCGCCGTGGCCGGCCAGGTCACCCTGGCCGTCGCCATCTACGTTCAGCCGCCGGGCCAGCCGCGGGCCGTCAACCGGCCGCTTCCACACAGCAGTCCGCACGGTACGGCCCTGCCAGCTCACATCGCGCGGCATGCCCACGTTCACCGAGAGCAGGCTTCCAGCCTGCCGGTCCATGGTCACCCCCGGTAGCGCCGCCAGGCAATCATTCTCTCAGACGGCCCGGTCACCTGTTCATAACGGCCGCCCGGCCCGCCTGAGGATTCCGCTTACCCTCCGCGGCAACAACGGCTGCCGGCCGAGGCTCCGCTGTTCCGCCTGCTGATCGAGCCCGATGCCGGGAACGGCCTGGATGCGCACAGCCGGATCATGGTGGACAAGATCACCACCGTGCGCCGTTCCCGGCTCGGACTGAAGGCGGGCGTCCTCGACGATGCGAATGTCCTGCGCCTCAACCGCGCGCTCACTGGTGTTCTCAGTTGCTGTATGAGCCGCAGATCGTGCCATCGCCAGGACGAGCCGAAGCTGTTGTGCCTGGTCACGGGGTCGTGAACGGGCCCGAACGGAGAGGCACACGCCGCCATAGCGTGTTCGGCCGACCCCTGGTCCGGGTCACCGCCCAGCTCGAGGGCCATGCCATAAGCAGGCCATACTCTGATACGGTGTTTATATGGCAACCAGGAAGGTCACTATCACTCTGGATGAGAAGCTGGCCAGTGCAATGAGCAGCGCGGCTCGCGATGCGGGCATTCCGCTATCACGGCTGATCGCCAGCGCGGCCGAGCGCGAGATGCGGCTTAGCTTCGGCCGGCGGGTGCTGGCTGAGTGGCAGGAAGAGCATGGCTCATTCACGCCTGAAGAGCTCGCGGCCGCCAGGGCCGAGATCGCGGCGGCGGACCTGGAGTACCTCCAGGGGAGGCGGGCGGCTGGCGCGGCATGACTCAGCCTCACCTCTACGATGCAGGCGCACTGATCGCCATCGACAGGAACGACCGTCGCATGTGGGCGCGCTATCAGGTCGCCCTGGATGACGGCCGCGACATCCGGGTACCCGCGGTAGTCGTGGGGCAGGCATGGCGCGACTCACGCCGCCAGGTCCGCCTTGGCAAGTTTCTGGTCAGCTGCCACGTCGATCCAGTCGGGCTCGAGACCGCCAAGGCGGCAGGAATCCTGTGCGGACGAGCCGGGACTTCCGATGTGGTTGATGCGACCGTGGTGGTAATGGCCGCAGCGACGGGCGCGGTCATCTGGACATCCGACCCGGAGGATATCAAGGCACTGGCTGACGAATCTGGCGTGATGTCGGCGCTCGTGATCCGCGCGGTGTGACCGCCTGAATGGCCTTGACGCGAGCGTCCATGGGTCCGGGACCGGGCGGTCAGTCAGACACCTTTGCGACTGGGGCCGGGCGTTCGGCAGCGGCGGCCTGATTCTGCTGCCCTCGACGCGGACGCGCACCCGCAGCGCAATCGCTGCAGTCGCTGGCGCGATCGCTGCCGTCGCTGGCGCGATCGGAAGCGTGCTTCGCGACCACTCGGATGGGCTCAACGGGAGTGAGCGCTGGATCGGCCCGCTGACGAACTTGCGAGGGCGCTGGCGTCATGGTCCCCAGATGCTCTGCCCGGCTGTCAACGGCGGAGGCCCCGGCCCGACCGCACTGCCATGGCCTGCACGTCCCGCTCGCCATGGGCGGTCTGACTATTGGCGCCATGCGAGGAGCAGATCCTCCGGGCTGATCGCCATCGGGCTGATCGCCATCGGGCTGTCCACTGTTACCCTGCCACGCGCGACGACCAGCAGGGGAGTGGACCCATCGGCTCCCGGTAGCTTGGAGCGGTGCTCGATAAGTTCCGCCAGGTCCCGCTCGTCGAAGGGATGGCGGTCCCGCCACTTGATTGACCCGACGAATGTGATCTGACCTGCGACAGGCTCCCTGTCGGCTCCTACCAGGTCGATCTCCGGGTTGTTGGTTCGTGTCCAGAAACCGCCGATCGCCTCAGTGGCGCCGGGGAGCTGATCGCTTATCGGGCGCAGTGCCTCGCGGATGACCGGTTCGATTGCCATGCCGCGCCAAGATGGCCAGGATGCTCTGATGCGCCGCATAAGCAAGTCGCCTCGGCCCCGTTCGATCTCGGGCATGTGCTGGCCAGGAAACGCGAGCCAGAACCGTAGGTGAGGATCGGCGATCGAGTACCTGGTCTCCCGGGACGGGCGGGTCGACAGTGGCGTCGCCACGTGGATGATTCGCTTGGCGGCCAGCAGGTGCAGCGCACGGTTCAGTGAACCCTGCGCCATGCCGCCTGCGGCCCGCTGGATCTTGGAGTAGGAGCGCTCGCCTGAACCGATCGCACTCAGTACCAGGCGGGCTTGGCAGTCCGGGGGAAACTCCGCGGCGAGCGCCCGCTCGCCGCTGACCAGCAATGCTGAGAGAGGGTCGCCCACCGCGACGGCGACGTACTCCAGGGCGGTCATGCCGGGCGGCCACTCGTCCAGGATCAGCGGCAGGCCGCCGGAGACCAGGTACGCGTCGAGCGCTTCGGCAGCGGGTAGTTCGAGCATCTCGGCGGCGTCCGCCGGACTGAGCGGGGGGACGACCAGTTCAGTTGCCCGCTGGTGGAATGGGCGTCCGTACTCGTTGAGCGCCTCCATCATCGCTAGGTCAGACCCGACGCAGATGAGCAGTACGGGTACCCGGGCCAGCTCCCGATCGAAGACCTTCTGCAGTGTCCACTCAAAGCCGGCGTCGGTCCCGAGAAGGTACGGCATCTCGTCAAGGACGACTACGCTCGGCCGGTCATCAGGGAGACAGCGGGCGAGCAGTCGCAGTGCCGCATCCCAGGTCCGCGGAGCCTGATCGCGGAATAGCTCGGTGTCGGGCAACCCGGACTCTCACGCTCACGTCTCGCGCGGGATCTGCCGTCCGGCCGTCACGCGGGCCGTTCAGGCCGGCGCCCGGACCCATGCGGGGTCCGATTTCCCCAGGATGCGGCTGGTCACGGCGCCGATGACGATCGTGACCAGCGCGATGGCCAGCGGATAGCAGACCGCCGTGTGGCGGACAAGCACGGCACCGATGACCGCGCCGGCGAGCATGGTGGCGACGGCGACCAGGCGGCTGCCCGCTTTCGAGCCCGGCCCGCCGGCCAGGGCGCTGTCGGCGGCCATCCCGGTGATGGTGAGCGTCAGCACCGTTGTGGTGAGGTCGGGCACCGCGATCTTGCGGGCGGCGGCGTTCTGGATTCCCATCGCGGCGCCCAGCCCCACGATCAGCGCGTACCGGTAGCCGGCCGTCACCGGGCTGCCGCTGAGCGCGGCGAGGATGACCGCAGCCGCGAGGAACACCGCCTGGATGGCCGCGGCACGGCTGTGCAGCCGGCCGCGGTGCCCGCCATGCCGCGCGGCGATCCTGCCGCCGATCAGCGCCCCGGCAAAGAACGAGGCCAGGGCGGCCGCGGACGCGGTGATCGAGAATCCGGGCGCACCGGCCAGCGCGAAGCCCAGCAGCACGATGTTGCCCGTCATGTTGGCCACGAACACGTGCCCGAGAACGAGGTAGCTGAACGCATCGACCAGCCCTGTCACCAGCGTCATGGAGACCAGCAGCGGCGGCAGCGGGCCATGCGGGCCAGCGCGGCCCGGCGCGATCGTGTGGCGGACGTCGGCAAGAAAAGCAGTCATCGAAGCACTCCCAGAAACGCCGCGGGCTTACGGGATTTCATCCTCACCCGGCAGCGCCCATCATGTCCGCCGCCCGTGTCCAGGCAGATCCGCGGCACTGTCGTCTTGGGCAGCGCCCTCAGCACCGGTTCCCCCGACCAGGCCGCGGCGGCGATGACGGATAGGCCTTGCGGCATACCTGGCGGCGGCGGTTCTGGCCGGCCGGCCGATACTCGGCGGACCGGATGATTCCTAGCGCGAGTTGTGACGGGCTGGCAGGTCAGCCGCCGCATCCCGGCACCCGCTCACACGGGCGGACCTGTCAGCCGCCGCTCAGCCTCCCATGAGGCACCGTCCGTAAGGAGACCGAAATGTCCGCTCCGATCACCGCGACTCCTCCTGTCCGGCGGCTGCCCGCGGCTGCCGCCCTTCCGGCCGCGATCATCTGTGCCGTAGCCGCCGGGGACCTGGCGAGCTATGCCATCTCTGCGATCGCTCATGCCGCCGGCGTATCCCACGCCTTCAGCCCGTTGCAGCCGGCTACCTTTACCGCCCTCATCGTGGCGGCCGTCCTCGCCGGCGGCGTCGGCTGGCAGCTGGTCCGGGCCAGGGCGACCCGGCCCGAAGACCTCCTGCCCCGGCTCGTCGCGGCTGTCCTGCTGCTCAGCTTCATCCCTGACCTGCTGCTCGGCATCAGCAAGGGACTGGGCGCCACCTGGGGCGGAGTCGCCGCCCTCCTGTGCATGCATGTAGCCGTCGCTGCCGCTGCCGTGACGAGCTACTCCCTGTTTCTTCCGGTACGCGATCAGGCTGTGACTGATGCCGCCAGGCTGTGACTGACACCTGCCGCCGGCGCTAAGCCGCGGTTCAGCTGCCGGGCGTGATCAGGCCGGATTCGTAGGCCAGCACGACGGCCTGGACGCGGTCCCGGAGGTCGAGCTTGGCCAGTATCCGGCCGACGTGAATCTTGACGGTTCCCTCGGACAGGTGCAGATCGCTGGCGATCTCGCGGTTGGACTGTCCGGCGGCAAGCTGGCCGAAGACAGTTCGTTCCCGCTCGGTGAGCTTGCTGAGCAGGACATCCCGGTCGTGCTGCCGGCGCGGGTCGGGCAGCAGGAGCGCGAACTGGTCGATGAGCCGCCGTGTCGCTGAGGCGGCCAGGACCGCGTCGCCGGCGGCGACGGTGCGGATGGCAGTGAGCAGCTCAGCGGGCGGGGCGTCCTTGAGGAGGAATCCGCTGGCTCCGGCCCTGAGCCCGGCAAAGACGTACTCGTCCAGGTCGAAGGTGGTCAGGATGAGGACCTTGCTGGCCGGCGTGGCGGCGGTGATCGCTGCGGTCGCCGCGATCCCGTCCGTACCGGGCATCCGGACATCCATCAGCACGACGTCGGGGCGCAGGGCAGACGCCATGCGGATCGCGGTCGCCCCGTCGGCAGCCTCACCGGCCACCTCGATGTCGGGCTCTGCTTCGAGGATCATCCGGAATCCCATCCGGAGCAGGGACTGATCGTCAACGATCAGGACCCGGATCATGGGGCATCGCCGCGGTCCAGGTGCAGGCGCGCGGCTACTCTCCAGCCGCCAGGCCGACGGGGACCGGCCTGCACGTCGCCGCCATAAGCGCGGACTCGTTCCTGCATGCCGGCCAGGCCGCTGCCGATGCTTGCGCTGGCCGGGGCGGCGGCCCCTGCGCCGTCATCGTCGATGTGCATCCGCAGTTCGCCGGGCAGGAACTCCAGGCGCACGGCGGCGCGGGCTCCCGCCCCGCCGTGCTTGAGGGTGTTAGTGAGGGCTTCCTGGACGAGCCGGTACACCGTGAGCTGCGCACCGGCGGTCATGTCCGGCGCGGCCCCGTGGATCTCCAGCGTGGTGTCCAGTCCCGCCGACCGGACCTGATCGATGAGCAGGTCGAGCTGGGCCATGCCGGGGACGGGCTGGAGATTCTCGCCGGGGGGCTGGCGCAGCACGCCCAGGAGCCGGCGGGTGTCGGCCAGCGCGCGCCGGCCGGTGGACGACACGCTGCCCATCACCTCCGCCGCCCGCTCCGGTGAGACCGCGGACGCGGCGACCGCTGCGTCGCTCAGGGTGACCATGACGGTGAGATGATGGGCGACGATGTCATGCATCTCCCGGGCGATCCGGGCCCGCTCGGCGGCCGCCGCGAGCGCGCCCTGCTGGTCCCGCTCGCGTTCCAGCCGCTCAGCCCGGTCGTGCAGTTCGGCGAGGTAGGCGCGGCGGGTGGCCGAGTACAGGCCGAGCCCGAGGGCGGCCGCGACCATGCCGGAAACGAAGAACGCGTCGTACCACCAGCCGGCGCCGGCGAAGGCCAGCAGCCCGGCGACGACGGCCAGCTCCAGCAGGGCGGCGCAGGCCAGGCCGTCCCGGCGCGGCCGCATCGCTGCCACCGTGTACAGGGCGATGAGCAGAGCCGCGGCGTTGACCCCGTGGGAATGGCCCGCGAGCCCGGCGGCGAGACTGACGGCCAGCAGCACGCCGAATACCGGGACCGGCCAGATCCGGCGGACCAGCAGCGGTACGGCGCTCAGGGCCAGCGCCGCGATGACCGCCCGCTGCGGGCGGTCATCAGCGTGGATCACTACCGGCACCGCCGAGGCCGCCGCCGCCAGGGTGACCAGCACGTCGAATACCCAGCGTCCCGCGGCGCGGTGCGCTGGATATCCGGCCGGCCGGAGCAACCCCATGCTGGGCATTCTCCCCGGGATCAGGCGTCGGCGCGCCGCAGCCGCCACGCGGCCGCAGCGATGAGCACCGCGGCGTAACCGCAGAGCAGCGCGAAACCGGCCCAGGGCGACAGCGCGTCGCGCACGCCCTGCGCCCCGCCGTACAGGACCTCTCCCGCGTTCGAGGGCAGGTACTGGGCCAGGTGGTCGCTGATCGAGGCCGGCAGCACGCTGGCCACCGGCGGGATGACGAAAAAAGCCCCGACGAAGGCGGAGATCCCGGCCGCGGTGTTGCGGAACAGCGCGCCCAGGGCCACGCCGATCATCCCGGCCACGGTGACGTACAGGGCGGCACCCACGACGGACCTCAGCGCGCCCGGCGCGGCGAGGGACGCGCCCAGGTGGTGGCCGCTCAGCAGCGCCTGCCCCAGGAAGAACGAGGCGAAGCTCGCGATGAGCGAGACCGCGAAGATCATGCCCGCGAACACGGCCAGCTTGCCCCATAGCACCGGCAGGCGGCGCGGGACGGCGGTGAGCGAGGACCGGATCATGCCGGTGCTGTACTCGCCGCTCAGCATCAGCACCCCCAGCACCCCGAACGCGATCTGAGCGAAGGTGATGCCGTCCAGGCTGGTGCTGACGGGGTTGAAGGTGGCCTGGCTGGCGGCGCTGAAGGCGTGATACTGGCTGGCGCTCACCGCTGAGAACAGCGCGCCGATGCCGATCGTCGCCGCGACGGCGACCAGCAGCGTCCACACGGTAGACCGCAGCGAGCGGAACTTTGTGAACTCCGAGCGCAGCACCCGGCCCTGGGTGACCTTCAGCGGCCGGGCCGGGCGCCCAGCGGCAGGGGCGAGGACCGCGCTCATCGGGCTGCTACCTGCTCGGCAGCGTCGTGCGAGCGGAAGTCCACTGAGTCGTCAGTGAGCTGCATGAATGCCTCCTCAAGCGAAGCCTGCTGGGTGGACAGCTCGAAAACGGGCAGGCCGGCCTGCCAGGCGGCGGTTCCGATCTGCTCTGCGCTCAGGCCCTGCACATGCAGGACGCCCGAAAGCTCGCTGGTCACGGTAATGTCCGGGCCGAGCAGCAGCTCGCGCAGCTGGGCGGCTTGGGGGGTGCGCACGGTGACCGCGCTGCCCCCGGCGCGGTTCACGAATTCCTCGACCGTGGTGTCCGCGATCAGCCGCCCGCGGCCGATGACGACGAGCCGGGTCGCGGTCAGGGCCATCTCGCTCATCAAGTGCGACGACACGAACACGGTGCGTCCCTCTGCGGCGAGGCCCTTGAGCAGAGTGCGGACCCAGAGCACCCCCTCCGGGTCGAGCCCGTTGACCGGCTCGTCGAGGACCACCACCCGGGGATCGCCGAGCAGCGCCGACGCGATGCCCAGCCGCTGGCCCATGCCCAGGGAGAACCCGCCGACCCGCTGACCGGCCACCGCACGCAGGCCGACCACGTCGATCAGCTCATCGACCCGGCGCCGGCTGACCCCGTTGGTCTGAGCCAGGGCCAGCAGGTGGTTGCGGGCCGACCGGCCGGTGTGCACCGCCTTGGCCTCGAGCAGGATGCCCAGCTCGGCCATGGGGGCCAGGGCCGAGCGGTAGGCCCGGCCATTGACCCGGACCCGCCCCCCGGTGGGCTCGTCCAGCCCGGCGATCATGCGCATCGTGGTGGACTTGCCGGCCCCGTTCGGGCCGAGAAACCCGGTCACGATGCCCGGCTGGACGACGAAATTCAGCCCGTCTACCGCCAGTTTCTCCCCGTATCGCTTACTGAGGTTCGATACCTCGATCATCTTTCTGCCCTCCGTCGGTCGCCGCTAACTTCCTGCACGACCCACGCTAGGAACAGTCCTCCCGGCCGGGTATCGGCCGGCCGGCCAGCAGCTTCGCCGTCAGCTATGCCGCAAGGCCTACCCCGGCCTGCACGGGGGGCCTCATGAGGCTGGGCGGGACATGCCGCCCGTGCAGCGGCGGAACAAGCCGCCCATGGGGCGTGGGAGCCGGGCCGGCCGGACTTCGGCGGCGGCGTCAGGGGGCGGCGGGGGCGTCAGGGGGCGGCCGGGAGCGGCGTGACGTTGTAGTTCATCTGGAAGAGGTTGTCCGGGTCGTACTGCGCCTTGACCCGGCCCAGCCTGGCGTACTTCTCCGCCCCGCCGTAGGCCTCCACCACCCGGTCCATCTCGTCGAAGTTGAGCATGTTGACGTAGACCCCCCGGCCGGTCCACGGCTCCAGGTCCCGCACGATCGTGCGGGTCCTGGCGACGTAGTCGGCGTCGCAGGCCGGGTCATTCCAGGCCATCGCGAAGTTGAGCCACAGCAGGTACTGGCGGTTGGCGAACGCCGTCGCGTCCTCCGGCACGTCGCCGATCGCCCCGCCGAGACCGATGATCTCGACCTCGCCGTGCATCGGCATGTCCCTCCAGAACTCCACGAGGGCATCGATCGCCTCGCCGGCCAGTTCCGCCACGTGCGCTTCCTTGGTGTAGTAACGCTGCCCGTCCGGGAACTCCTCGTCCAGAAGCTTCTGCACCGCGGCGCCGAACGGCAGTACCGTGGCGGCCGTCACCGCGGGATGGCCGACGGCGCCGAGGCGGTCGACGAACTCGACCCCGGCCGGATCCTCGGCGTCATCGAGCCACATCGAGATGAGCATCAGCATCCGCTTGCCGATCAGGTCCGGCGGCACGAACGGCAGCGGCGGGATGTCGTGCTTGAGCGCCGCGTGCCAGCCGATCGTGCGGGGCAGCCCGGGCACGATCCTGGCGTACTCGCGGAGCGCCGCGGCCGCGTCCTCCGGGTGGTACAGCGAGACGCCGATGCGCATCATCGGGCCGAAGTCCTGGGCGCGGAACGTGAAGCGCGTGACGATCCCGAAGTTGCCGCCGCCGCCGCGCAGCGCCCAGAACAGATCCGGGTGCTCGTCGGCGGAGGCCTCGACGACCTCGCCGCTGGCCAGCACGACCTCAAGGGAGACGAACTGATCGCAGGTCAGCCCGTGCTTGCGGGAGAACCACCCGATGCCGCCGCCCAGCGACAGGCCCGGTACGCCGGTCTCCGACATGATCCCGGCGGGCACGATCATGCCGTGCGGCGCGGTGGCCGCGTCCACGTCGCCGAGCAGGCAGCCGCCGCCGACGTGCACGAGATGCTGCCCGGCGTCGACCTGCACCGTGCGCATCCCGCTCATGTCGATGGTCAGGCCGCCGTCCGACATCGCCTTGCCCGCCACGTTGTGGCCGCCGCCGCGGACGGCGGGCAGCAGCCCGTTCGCGCGCGCGGTGTTGACGGCGGCGACCACGTCCTCGGTGGACGTGCAGCGCAGGATCAGGCCGGGACGCTTGTCGATCATGGCGTTCCAGACCAGCCGGGCCTTCTCGTAGCCGGCGTGATCCGGGCCGATGATGTCGCCCTTGAAGCCGGCGCCCAGCTGGTCAGTTATGCGCAGTCGCATCTGCTCGTCGATCGGGGGCCGCGTTGCGGCGGCGGGCGGAGATGCTGCGGGCGGAGATGATGGCGATGGCATGTGTCGTGGCCTTCCGGGTGAGCTACCGGCTGACAGAGCATTTTCGCAAAGTGTATACAGTTTGAGATTTCCTGGTCAAGGCCCACTTCCGGAGATGAGCAGTGCGGTACCGCCTTTATCCGGGCAGCATGAGAAAAGCTCTCGCCGCCTTTGGCGAAGCGCGGGCGGCCTCGTTATCACCGGTACTGGCTAAGCCAATACGAGCAGAACTCGCGACTGGCCAGTCACCGCACAAGTGCTGGCCGGCACCGCGCAGGCACTGGCCAGTCGCCGCGCAAATTGCGTCGCGGCGTCGTTCCTTTCGTCGCTGTGGTTCCTTCCTTCCGGATTGGTCAGTTCTCTCGGTCACTCGAAAAGCCGCGGCTGCCGGTGATCTCGATGGCGGGCACCTCGCCCATCGCGCGTCGTCGCAGGTGCTGCCAGAGCCGCGGCAGTAGCTCGTCCCCGGCGGCCCGCCACGAGGCGATCTCGCCGACCGTCAGCGGCGTGACGGGCCCTGCCGCCCGCGCGGCGAGCCAGGTGTCGCAGGCGGCCGACAGCAGCCACATCCGGGCGACGGCGACGCCGGGCGATGCGCCGAGGGTGAGGGCGCCGTTTCCGCGCAGCAGCAGCGCCTCGCCGGCCGGCAGGCTGCTGGCCGCGCGCTCGGCCAGCTCAGCCGACCGCAGCAGGCGGGCGCTGTCGTGCACGGGGACCGACTCGCCGAGCCAGGCGGCCTGCCCGTGCAAGGGCACCAGCGCCGAGCACGCGGCCGCCGCGGCGAAGGCGGCGGCCGGCTGGGCGCGCGCGATCGACCCGGCGTCGGGCCTGGCGCGGTAGAGCGCGAGGTGCGCCCACGCCTCGGCCGGGGCGCCGGCTGGCAGCGAGCGCGCGTCAAGTTGCACGTCCACGATCGCGGATCCGGTGACGGTCGCGAGGTCGGCCGCGGGCGTGATCAGCATGCGGTCCCCGGTTCGGGCCGACACGTGGCCGAACGCGGTGACCAGCCCGAGACGGGCCAGCACGTGCGCGGCCAGGGCGAGCTCGTGCCGCTGCGTTGACGCCAGAGTCACCGCGGGGTTCTCCTGCTCTTTCCAGATGACCGGCTGATTGCTAAACTGTATACAGTTTCTCGGGAAAGGAAAAGAGCCGTGATCTCAGGGCTGCATCACTACGCGCTTGAAGTGCCGGACCTGGCGGAGGCGGAGGGGTTCCTGCAGGACTTCGGCCTGGAGACCGGGGAGAAGGACGGCTCGCTCGTTGCCCAGTGCCCGGGCCGTGACCAGGAGCAGGTACGGCTGGTGCAGGCGCCGGCCAAGCGGCTGCACCACGTCTCGTTCACGCTGCGGCCTGGCACGCTGGACGCGGTCCGTGAGCGGATGGAGCGCGCGGGCACGCCGGTGATCGAGCCCCCGGCGGGCGCGGCCGAGCACGGGCTGTGGCTGCGCGACCCCGACGGCACCGCGGTGCAGCTCCTCGACGAGCCCCCCGCGCCGGCCCGCCCCGTTGCCGAGGTGCTGGCCAACGTCGGCGCCACCCGGCAGCGGATCGGCATCGCGCAGTGGCGCCAGGCCACCGCCGACGTGCTGCCGCGCCGCCTCGGGCACACGCTGCTCTTCACGCCGCAGCCGCAGCAGATGACCGATTTCTACACCGAGGTGCTCGGCCTCCGCGTGAGCGACCGGATCCACTCGCTGGTGACGTTCCTCAATGCCGGGCCCGGTGATCATCACATCTTCGGTTTCATCGCGAGCAGCCACCCCGGCTTCCATCACGCCAGCTTCGAGGTGCCGTCCATCGACGCGATCGCGCTCGGCGCCGACCGGATGCGCGCTAAGGGCCGCGAGGCCGGCTGGGGGCTGGGCCGTCACACCATCGGGTCGAACTTCTTCCACTACAACCCGGACCCCTGGGGCTCCTGGATCGAGTGGTTCTCCGACATTGACCAGGTCGATGACAGCTGGGTGGCCGGCGAGTGGGAGGTTCCCCCGCACCTGTGGGGCGCGCCGCCGCCCGGGTCGTTCCTGAGCAATCTCGAGCCGCCCCGCTGAGCCTGCCGTCGGCCCGGCCCGGCCAGTGCGGCCGGGGTCCGCGGGCGGCCCGGGCCGACCGGAGGGGACCGCCGGGCCGGGAGCGCGGCCGCCGGCCGTCTGGCCCGGCGGCTGCGCATCCGGTTAGCCGCGGCTTACGCCGATACCGGGGTGGCGCCAGCGGCGATCTTGCGCATCGCGCTGAGCGTCGCCGCGACCGCCTTGAGGTAGTCGCCAGTCATCGAGTCGGCGTACTCCTGCTCGCCGGGTGAGCCGCCCTCGACGCCGGAGACAACGAGGGCGAAGCTGAACCGCAGGCGCAGGTCGTCGCCGGCGCCCTCGATCTCGTTGGCGATGGTGCCAAGGACCGGGCCCGCTATCCGGGTGAACACGACGCGGTGCGGCGCTTCCAGCGTGATGCGCTCGGTGAAGCGCTGGCCGCGGAAGTCGATGTCGCGGTCGAACACGGTGTCGCTGTGCCGCGCGGTGACCTCGCAGAAGGTCATGCTGGGCACGAACGGCAGCGCGTTGTTGGCCTTGAGCACGAGGCCGTCCCAGACAGCGGCGCGGTCCAGCCGCGGCTCGCCTGGGGCGTTGACGGGCAGCTGGTGCGATACGTAGATCATGACGTCCTTCCCGATGGATCGATGACGGGGTTTTCCAGGGTGCCCAGGCCGTCGATGGTGGTGCGCACGACGTCGCCGGGCCGCAGGAAGAGCCCGCGGCCGGCGCCCACCCCGGACGGGGTGCCGGACGGGATGACGTCGCCGGGCTCGAGCGTGACCACCTCGCTGGCGGCCGAGACGAGCTCGGCGACGGTGCAGATCATGTCGGAGGTCGACTCGTCCTGCTGTAGCTCGCCGTTCACCCACAGGCGCAGGCGCAGATCCTGCGGGTCGGGCACCTGAAACGCGGGCGTGATGCCGGGGCCCAGCGGCAGGGAGCCGTCGACTGACTTCGAGGCGAACCAGTCGTAGACGAAGGCGTCGGCGGGCACGGCCTGGCGCTTGTGATGACCGCGGGCGGTGATGTCGTTGGCCACGCAGTAGCCGGCCACATGGGCCAGCGCGTCCCCGGGGGAGATGTCACGGCCGCCGACGCCGATCACGACGGCGAGCTCGGCCTCCCAGTCGTAGCGGGCCGTCTCGGGGGAATGCACGATGATGGCGTCGGCCGGGCCGATCACGGTGGTGGTCGGCGGCTTGAGGAAGAAGAACGGCTTCCAGCCCTCGGCCGGCACCTCGCCGCCCATCTCCCGGATGTGCCGGCGGTAGTTGACGCCGGCGCAGATGACCTTGCGCGGCCACCGGATCGGCGCCAGCAGGGCGTCGTGCCGCAGCACGGGGGCATCGCCGATCTCGATCGCGCGCAGGATGTCCTCGGCCTGCGCCCAGTCCTCCAGCAGCTCGAGCATCGTGGCCCACCGCTTGAGGTCCGGTGGCGCCACCACGACCCCGTCGGTTCGCAGCGCCGCCACGCCGATGGTGTCGCCGCGCTGATAGGTGGCCAGTGACCAGGTCATGCGGACTCCCACCGGGCGAGTGCCGAGTCGCCCGATATCTGGTCGTGCACGCTGGCGATGTCCAGCTCGCCCCACCCGTCGGCGACCGCCTTGTCGAAGACCGTCTTGGCAGACGCGAAGACCGGGGCCTCCAGGCCAGCGGCGGCGGCGCAGTCCTGCACCTGCTCGAGAATGGCGTGCAGCGTGTCAACCGGGCCCGGGGCGGGAGACCAGGCGCGCTGCCGCATGAGCGGACCGCGCTGCTTCCAGATCGCCGACGCGGCGATGGAGTCGTCGAGGGTGCGCTGGACGAGTTCCAGGTCCAGGCCGCTGCGGCGGGCCAGCACCATCGCCTCGGCGGCAGCGACAGTGTGCACGGCGAGGAGCATGCTCGCGATGTACTTCATCCGCGCGCCGGTCCCGAACGCGCCCGTATACACCCACGGGCCGGAGATGGCGTCAAGCACCGGCCGGACGGCGTCGACGCTGGCCGGGTCACCGGAGGCGAAGGTAGTCGCCAGCCTCGGGCCGACCATCCCCGGGCTGCCGCTGATGGGACAGTCCAGCAGGTCGCCGCCGCGGCCCTGGACGGCGTCGCGGATCCGGCCCTTGTGATCCACGTCGATGGTGCTCATCTCGATGTGGATCATGCCCGGCCGCAGTGTCGTGAGGGTGCCAGCCTCGCCGCAGACGACTTCCTCCACGGCGCGGGCGTCCGGCACGATCGAGAGCAGCACGTCGGCCTGCTCCGCGACCGCGGCGGGCGACGCGGCGGCTATGCCCCCTGCCGCGATCAGCTCGGGTGATCCGCTGCGCCGGTAGCCGATGACCTCGAAGCCTCGCTCCATCAGGTTCCGGGCAATCGGCATGCCCATCTTCCCGAGGCCGATAATGCCGACTCGGTCCATCTCGACCTCCTGAAGTCATGTAGCCGGTCAGTGCCAGTCGTAGGTCCCGGTTCCCAGCGACAGCCGGACGCCGATGCTGCCCTCGTTAAGGCGCCAGCGATGAACCTCGAACGTCCGCAGCCCGGCCCGCGCGAAGGGATCGCCCGCGGCGATGAGGCGGGCAGTCTCCTCGTCCGGCGCGCGCAGCACCGTAACCCCGGAGCCCGGGCCCACGCCAGGTCCTGACAGCAGCGGCCCGGAGGCGAGCAGCACGTCGGTGCGCTCAAGCTCCAGCAGCCAGGCGATGTGCCGCTCGACGTGCGCCTCGATAGCGGCCTGGTCAGTGCCCGCCTGCGGCGTGGACAGCACGAGCCAGTAGTCGCGTCCAAGCAGCCGGGCGGAACTAGCGGGAACCGCTGGCGCCTGACTGCTCACCCTCCAAACTGTATACACTTCTTGTGTTACGTCAAGGGTCTGTTGTGTTACATCTAGCCCGCGGGGCCCGTTAACTGTATGCAGGCTCCGCCCGATCCGGGAGAATAGGCCTATGGCCCGCACCACGCTGATCCCTGCCATCCGCAAGGTTGACCTGCCGCAAACCCGCCAGGCGATTCCGCACGTGCACGCCTATCTGCGGGAGTGCATCCTGGACGGCACGCTGACGCCGGGCACCAAGCTCTCGCAGGTGACCCTCGCCGGGCAGCTCGGGATCAGCCGCACGCCGCTGCGCGAGGTGCTGCGGATGCTGCAGGAGGAGGGCCTGGTCGAGATCGAGCCCAACCAGCGCACCCGGATCGCCGGCCTGGACCCGCAGGAACTCGACGACGTCTACGCGAGCCGGATCCTGCTGGAGACCCTTGCCCTGTCGATGACGATGGGCAGTTTCGGCGGCGCCAGCCGCAAGCAGGCCAGAGTGCTGCTTGCCGCGATGCGGCGAGCCGCCAGGACCGGGGACTTCAACGCCTGGTTCGGGGCGCACGCTGACTACCACCGGCTCATCACCGCTGGCGCCGGGGATGCGCTGCAGCGGCAATTGCAGGCCTTCGCCGACCGGACGATCCGCTACATCCGGATCTACCAGCTGTCCGACCCCGATAGCTGGCAGGCCGCAGGCGACGCCGAGCATGTCCAGATCCTGGAGGCGCTGATCGCCGGTGACGAGCCGGGAGCCCTGGCCGGCATGGCCCACCACCTGGAGCGCACGGCGCTGCGCGTGCTCATCGACTGCGCGCCGGGTTACGTGCCCGTCGCGGTCCCGCACGCCGTGGCCCTCGTCGAGCGCGAGCCGCCTGCCGCCAGCCGCCTTCCTGCCGGCCGGCCCGAACTCACCGCCTGACCGGGCCGGGGGCCAGCGCGGGCGCAGTCATGACGCGGGAACTCCGATTCTCTCCGGCCGCAGCTGGGCCTGACTAGAGACGCGCTTCACCGGGCCGAGCCACATGTCGATGGAACCATTTTCCTCCGGGTCGAAGGTGCGCGGCACCCATGCGGCGTCGTCCTCGATTCGGCGCACGCCGAAGGAGTACTCGTAGGTGAACCCTTCCGGGCCGAGGAAGTACAGGAAGACCGCCGTCGACTGAGGATGCCGGCCGGGCCCCATCTCGATCTCGACACCGTGATCGAGCAGGAAGTGCCAATTGCGGAAGACGTCATCGATGGCGCCGACCTGGAAGTTCATATGGCACAATCCCGGCCCGTCGCCCTTGAAGACGGCCAGCTTGTGGTGGACCGGATCGATCCGCAGCAGGCAGGCCGCGTCGCCGATCCAGTCCGACACCCGCGCGTTGAACCGGGTACTCCAGAACCGGTGTGCCTCATGGACGTCCGGCGCATCCAGGCACAGGTGCCCGAACTCGGTGACGCCGGCCGGCCGGGTGAACGCCACTGGCCGGGTGATGGTCTCCTGCTGGCTGACCAGCTCCAGCCGGTTGCCGAACGGATCGTCAAAGGCGACGAACTCCCGCACCCGGCGGGAGCGGGCCTGCTGCGCCGAGCCCCGGCGCACGGTGATCCCGGACCGTTCGAGCTCGGTCTCCGCGGCGGCCAGCGCGTCGGAGCCGGCCACGGCGAAGCCGGAGGCGATGACGCCGGACGGCCCCTCGACGAGAGCCAGGCAGTGGTGGCGGTGGTCGGCGCGCAGATGGGCGACGCCTACCTCCGTGGTGGCGGCCAGTTCCAGCCCGACGATGTCGGTGGCAAAGCGGACAGCCGTGTCAAGGTCGGCGACGCCGGAACGCACGTAGGCAATATCGGTAAGCGTAATCATCGATATCGCTCAGGCGTAAACGGGCGTGACGTCGATGTAGATCTGCCAGTCGCGGACCAGGTCGCCGTCGTAGATCAGGATGTCGGCGTTAGGGGTTATCACGGTCTTGCCGTCCTTGCGCAGGTACTCGACATCGATCTGCGCGATGACCGTGTCCCCGAACTCCCAGACGTTCCTGATGTGGTGGGTCAGGCCGTCAATGGTGGAGAAGAACCCGGCGACGGCGTCCCTGATAGCCTCGCGGCCGATGGCCGGATCCGCGTTGGCGAAGCGGAACCTCGCGTCCGGGGTGAGATGGGCGACGAACTTGTCGGGGTCGAAGGCGTCGATGTCGGCGAAGACCTTCGCTACGTCTCGGCTCATGGCGCGCTCCCGTCATGGGGGGTCAATGGATGGGGACGCTAAAACTGTATGCAGTTTGCAGGGGATGCGCAATGCCCGGGTTCTCACCCGGCTGCCTCGGCCTCGAAGGCCCGGCGCAGGCCGGCTGTCGCGGCCGGGCTGATGCACAGATGCCAGGCCTGATCTGTGTCAATGACGTTGATATCGCCCCGGTCCTGGCGATCGAGCAGGAGCCCTCGCAGGACACGGTGCGCGTCGAACCGCTGGGACCAGGAGATCTCGATGTCCATGGCGTAGCCAGCGCAGTGCGAGCTTGGCTGCATCGCCGCCAGGCCCAGTGCCCGCAGATGCTGCTGGTGCGCGACGCTGCGCACGAGGCTGGTAACCCAGAGCACCGGCATGTCCAGCGGAGCGGCCGAGGCGAGCTCGCCCGAGATCTGGTTGAGCAGGGCTACAGTCTCGGGCCGGGCACAGGTAAGCCGCAGGCCCGGAATCCGGGGTGTCCGGTCCGGCCACGCGCGGCGCGCGGCGCGCGCGAGTCGCGTCTCGGCCTGGCGCCGGTAACGGAACCGCAGCCGCCCGGCGGACCGGAACGGCTCAAGCTCGACAAGGTCAGCGGCCCGGCGCACGATAGCGTCGGTCGCGTATGTCGGCGCGTTGCCCCACCACATGGCGTCGATCTGGGCGAGCAGGTTCGAGCGGATCAGGGCTATCAGGCCGGCCGCCGTGCCCGCGGCGCTTGGCTGGTAGCTCCGGACCCCGGCGGCCAGCTGGCCGATCGCTCCGTGCAGCCCGGCGGGCGTCGCGGAAAATACCGCGGCGAACTCCGGATCACCGAGCCGCCGGGCCAGTACGGCCTCGGCGGCCAGCGGATCATTCGCGCCGCGGTGGCCGACGACCTCGGCTAGCAGATCGGCGACGGCGCCACGGTATGCGGCTAAGTCGACATGTCTGGTGGCCGGATTTATGCTGGTCAGCCACATGGTGGTGAGCCTCCGGAGGGGTCGACTCCGTCAGACGGCGACTACTGGGTGCCGAGCGTAGCAGCATGGGCGCGAAGCGTTATGTCTTTGCCGATCCGGGCCGGCCGGAACGTCAGCAGGCCGGCGAGCGCCAGACCGGCAGCAGAACCGCCGGGCAGACGAGAACCGCCGGGCAGACGAGAACCGCCGGGCAGACGAGAACCGCCGGGCAGACGAGAACCGCCGGGCCCGTGACCGGATTCTCCCCAGCGAGCCAGGCCCGCTGATCTAAACTCCTTACGTGATCTTCAAGCAGGTCGGAGAGGGACGGCCCTATCCCGACCACTCGTGGAGTTCCCGCGAGTGGGCCGAGATACCGCCCAGGCCTGTGCGGCTCGATCAGCTCATCACCACGAAGAACATGCTCGATCTGCAGCAGGTACTGGCGGAGGACTCAACGTTCTACGGGGATCTCTTTCCCCATGTGGTCCGATGGCGCGGCGAGCTTTACCTGGAAGATGGCCTGCACCGGGCGCTGCGCGCAGCGCTGCACCAGCGGTCCGTGCTGCACGCGAGGGTGCTGGAACTCGGCTAGCGGTTTCCTCCATGGGTATAACGCGGTGACGCGGTCACAGCTGCCGGGCACCTCGGACGTGCGCAGCTATAAGCGTCGCGAGCCGTGCAGCGGGGATCTCCGCGTTCGTTAGCCGCCGCGCATGACGACCAGCGCCGTTGACCCAGGGACCAGCAATGTGAACCGGGCTTTCATAGTGCCTGCTCAGTGGCGGTGGAGGTGGGATTTGAACCCACGGAAGAGTTACCCCTTCACACGCTTTCGAGGCGTGCGCCCTCGGCCACTAGGCGACTCCACCGCGGCTGAGCTTACCTGACCCGGCCAGCCGGCCGGGTGCAGCGGCGACGGCGCGGTCAGCCATCATGACCACCGCGCTGGTTCCTGAGCTGCTCGAAAAAATCGCGCAGCAATGCGCCGCACTCCGTCGCCAGCACCCCGCCGATCACCTCGACGTCCGGCCCGAGCCTGCGGTCATGCAGAACGTCCCGCAGCGAGCCTGCCGCTCCGGCCCGCGGGTCGGCGGCGCCGTAAACCAGCCGGCTCAGCCGCGCAGCGATAACCGCTCCCGCGCACATGGTGCAGGGCTCAAGGGTGACAACGAGCGTGCTTCCGGTGAGCCGCCAGTCGCCGAGCGCGCGTGCCGCCGCGCGGATCGCCACGATCTCGGCGTGCGCCGTGGGATCGGCGTCGGCCTCGCGGCGGTTCCTGGCGGCGGCGACGACCGTGCCCGCCGCGTCCAGCACTATCGCGCCCACCGGCACGTCGCTGCCGGGGGCGGCCACCGCCTGCTCGATCGCCATCCGCATGGCAGGCTCGAAGGACGCGAGATAGCCGGTGGTCACGGGCCGACCGCCGGGCCGGCCGCCGGGCCGGTCAGCTCACCGGCCGATGGCGACATCAAGCGCCCGCTCCAGCGCCGGGCCGAACCCGAGCCTGCGGGCGATGCTCGCCAGTACCTCATCGGGGAACAGGTCAAGATCCCCCGCGAGCATGCCGAGTTCCATCTCGTCGATGCCGAGGTCAGCGAAGATGGACAGATCGCCGGCGGGCAGCACCTGATCGAGTTCCTCGTATTCGGGGACGGGAATATCCAGATGGTCCAGCACCTGGCGGGCCAGCGGCCAGTCCACCGACGCCGTGAGGTCAGACAGGAAGACCGACACCTGGCTGCCGACGACGCGCAGAGCCACGAAGAAGTCGTCGCCGACCGCCGCCAGGCCGATCGTCCCGCCGATGCTCGGCTGCTGCCGGAGAGCGCGGATAAGGCTATCCAGGTGCTCAGCGAAGCCGGCGGGCAGGACCTCGGCTTCCCACGCATCGTCTTCCCTGTAGACGATGACGGAAAAGTCGCTACTGCTCACCTCTGTCATCGTCTCTCCACCGGCGCGGCCTTCCACGAAAGGAATGGTGTCAGATTCCCGGGCCGGCCGCTGGCCGATCAGCGGGCACGCCGCAGCAGCGACCGATGAGTGCGGAACTACTACGACTCGATATGATATGGGCACTCACTGTAGCCAATCTAAGCAGGCCCTTCACCAGCAACACTCATCCGTAACGATTCACACACCCGTCCCGGCGCGGTATGATCATGACCGTCAGCAGGTCAGCTAACGTTGTCTTTCTGGCTGACTACATTGGCCTGGAAAATTGTGCTGGGTTAAACTGAGCCCAGCGACCGAGTAAGTCTCTCCGAGCCCGGCGGGAGGTGAACGTTACGTGCTGAAAAAGATCCTCACCTGGGCGATCGCCATCTTCATCGTTTTCTACCTGGCCACTCAGCCAGTTGGCGCCGCCCATGCGCTGCACTCCGCCTTCAACGGGCTGCACTCCGCCGGGACATCACTGTCAACGTTCGTCAACTCTCTCTAAGGGCCATGACGCAGACAAGGGGCCGGGTGTCAGGCCCGGCGGCAGTCGATCGGTACTTACTGCCACGAGAACGCGAAATGCGCGTGATCACGGTACGTAAGCATCAGGCTGTGCTGATCATCCCGATCGCCGAGGCCGTCGGCGGGCTCGTCGCCGCCTTCCTGCTGAGCGCGACAGTCCTGCGCGATAATACGCCTCTTCGCTGGGTCGTCTGGATCGCCTGGATGGCGCTCGCCCTTAACCTGATCTGGAAAGCCGTCAACTGGGCGGTCGACTACTTCGTGGTTACCTCTCAGCGGATAATCCTGACTACGGGGCTGCTCACCCGCAAGGTGGCGATGATGCCGCTGGGCAAGGTCACCGACATGAGCTTCCAGCGATCCTTTGCTGGCAGGCTGTTCGGCTACGGCGAGTTCATCATCGAGTCGGCCGGCCAGGAGCAGGCGCTCAGGAACATCTACTACATCCCCTATCCCGAGCAGCTCTACCTCGACGTATGCGAGATGCTCTGGCCAGCGACTCCGCCGCCCGACTGCAAGATGTGCAACGGCAGCGGCAACGTCGTGATGGCCGAGGAGAGCCGGCTGATCGCGGTCACCTGCCCGAATTGCGGCGGGACCGGAAAGGCTCCTCCGCCGGTCGCCCGATATGACGACACCCTTATCGAGGGCAGCGACCCGAACCGCGACCCTAACGAAGACTAGCCGCCTCAGGCCGCATGACACGGATGCGGATCAGGCCGCCTCAAGCGGGCGCAATCGGGCGTCAGGCGCGGCGGGCGGCCATAATCAGTCGCGTGACCAGAGCCGCGTGGGTCCCGCACGAGCAGCGATACGTTACCGTCGGCCCGCGATCGCCAGCCATGATGGCCAACCCGTTCCGGCGGCATCCGCTGACCCGGTATGAGTGGGCGTGGGACCGGGTCGCGACCGGGAGCGGCTGTCATCTCGACGTCGGCTGCGACGCGGGCGTGCTCGTCGCCGCGCTGCACGAGGGAACAAGCCGGGCCGTCGTGGGCGTCGATGTCGACCGCTCGCTGCTCCTGCGCCTGCGGGACCGGCTGCCTGACGGGCATGCCGTGCAGGTGGGACCGCTCGATCCGCTGCCCTTCGCCGACGCCACGTTCACCACTGCCACGGTCCTGGAGGTGGCTGAGCACGTGCCCGACGAGCGGGCGCTGCTGGCCGAGGTGGCCCGCGTCCTGGCGCCGGGAGGCCGCCTTCTGCTCAGCGTTCCGGCAGCGCACGCGTTCTCTTTCCTCGACCCCGACAACGCCAGGCTGCGCTGGCCCGTTCTCTACCGCCTGGCCTGGCGGATCCGGCGGAGAGACAGCGCCCGCCGGCCGGGCACAGCGGGCCAGCGGGCGGGCACAGCGGGCCAGCGGGCGGTGGCCGGCCCGGTCGGCAACGGGATCACCGAGCGGGCCGAGCACACGAATTTCGAGCCCGCGGCCATCGCCGCGCTGATCGAGTCTGTCGGGCTGCGGCTCGATCGCGAGGAGGGATCGGGCCTCTTCTTCCGGTGGTTGCAGATCCCGGCGCTACTGCTCCCCGGAGCCGCCGGGCGTCTTGCCGAGCGCCTGATGGTGGCCGACGCTCACCTGTTCGCCGGTCCGCCCGGCACGGGACTGACGCGCCGCGCCAACCTGTTCGTCACCGCCATCAAGGATCATGCTCAGCCCGCCCGGCCGTAGCTGCTGCCCGTCGTGCTGAGCCGGTCTTCTGCTCGTGACGGCCATGCCGAAGGCTGCGACCACCAGGCCGCCGATGACATCGAGCACGAAATGGTTGGCTGAGGACAGGACGACGAACGCGGTGGCTGCCGGGTAGAGCCAGCCGAGATACCGCCACCGGCTGCGGGTGGTGGTGACAACGGCGATAGCGCACCAGGCGGCCCAGCAGACATGCAGGCTGGGCATGGCGGCATACAGGTTGACCGCGCTGCTCACGCCGTGCGGATCGGCTGAGCCCAGGATGTCGCGGGTGACGAGGGTATCGACCATGCCGGGGATGGCGAAACGGGGCGGGGCAACCGGCCACGTCCAGAACACGATGTTCGCGCCGACGCTGGCCAGGACCAGCGCTGAGCGCAGCCGGGGAAAGGCAGCTGGCCTGCGCAGGTACAGCCAGGCCAGCACCAGGGGGGTGACGATGAAGTGCAGCAGCCCGTAGTAGTAGCCGGTCGCCAGGGGCAGCACGGCGTCGGCCGAGATCAGGTGATTGAGGAATGGCTCGACGTTCAGGTGCAAATGCTGCTCTGCCCGGTAGATCTCGGCCGCATGCGCGAACGCCGCGCGGGAGTCCGCGGGGAGCGCAAGGCGGACAAGGGACGGCGCTGCATAGCCGGCCCCCAGGGTGAGCAGTTCGAGTCCCGCGGGCAGACGCGGCCAGGCCAGCAAGTGACGGGCGGCGGGCGGAAGCGCCGTCGTCCGGCCGCTCCCTCTCGCTGGCAGCAGGAGGGCGCTGCGCGCCGTCATCATCTCGCTCATGGGCCCCGCAGTCATTCCGTCCCCGATAGAATCTTGCTAGAAAGATGTTAGTGAGAGAATTAACTTTCTGGCAAGATGCTTGCGCCGCCGTGACGTCCGTATAGTTGAGGCATGGCAACGCCCATCGCCCAGTCGCGGCCGGCCGAGCCGGCCCCTTGCGGTCCTGTGGAGGGCTGCTCATCCGATGAGCTAGCCAGCGCGTGGACCAGCATCGTCCGTGGCTACAGCCACGTGACGGAGTTGCTCACCGAGCAGGTCGAGCGTGCGACCGGGCTATCCGCGCCTTCCTTCTTCGCGCTCGTCTGGCTGCTGCGCGGCAGCGCCGACGCGGTGTCACTGACGACGCTGGCCCGGCACGTCGCGTTCTCCAGCGGAGGCTTCACCAAGCTGGCCGACCGGCTGGAGCAGGCGGGACTGATCGAGCGGCAGCCCTCGCCGTCGGACCGCCGGGTGACCAACGCCGTACTCACCCCGCTCGGCCGGGCGCAGGCCGAGCGCGCGTTCGCCGTCTACTGCACCGGACTGCGCGAACTCGTGCTGCAGCGGCTGGGCCTCGACGGGCTGCACGTCCTCGCCGACCACATGAGCCGCCTCAGCGGCGACCTCACGCCCGGGGACTAAGGCGTCACGCCCGGGGCCCGTGCCAAGGGCACGGGCTCCCGGGCAAGGGCGGAGGCTCGGGGATTTGAACCCCGGATGGCCGCGAAGCCAAACCGCATTAGCAGTGCGGCGCCATAGACCGGACTAGGCGAAGCCTCCTGATGACCTGACGGTCGGCCCTCAGGGTACCGGTATCCCCGGAGACCCGGCAAAGCACTAAGCCGCGTCCGGCGGCGCGGCTCAGCGGGCCTCGATGACCTCGTAGTCACCGCGGGCATAGGACTCGCGGATCCGGGTCTTCGCGAACTTGCCGACGCTGGTCTTGGGCACCTCGGCGATGAACGACCATCGCTCGGGGAGCTGCCAGCGCGGCACCTGGCTACCGAGGAAGGCCCGCAGCTCCGCGGCGGTCACCGACGAGCCCTCCCTGACCACGACGGCGGCCAGCGGCCTCTCCCCCCACCGCTCGTCCGGCACGCCGATGACCGCGGCCTCCGCGACGTCGGGATGCGCCATCAGCACGTTCTCGAGCTCCATCGAGGAAATCCACTCGCCGCCCGACTTGATCACGTCCTTGGCCCGGTCGGTCAGCGTGACGTAGCCGAGCCGGTCGATGGTGCCCACGTCGCCGGTTCGCAGCCAGCCGTCGCGGAACTTCTCCGGGTCGTCGTCCTTGTAGTAGGCCCCGGTGACCCAGGGCCCGCGGACCTCGACCTCGCCGACGGCCTCTCCGTCGTGCGGCAGCACCGCGCCGCCGTCACCGATAAGACGGCCCTCCACCGCGCACATCAGCCTGCCCTGCGTGTCGCGATAGGCCCACGCCTCGTCGGCCGGGGTGCCGGCGGGCGGATGCGCGACGCTGCCGAGCGGCGACGTCTCCGTCATCCCCCACGCCTGCACGATCCGGACGCCGAGCTCCTTCTCGTACGCCTCCTGCAGCGCGTGCGGGACCGCCGAGCCGCCGCAGGGCACGATGCGCAGCGAGGACAGGTCCCCGCCGTTCGCCCGGACGTGCGCGAGCAGCGCGTTCCAGATCGTCGGCACCGCCCCGGCCAGCGTCGGCCGCTCGGCCTCGATCAGCCGGACCAGCGGCCCCGGCTGCAGGAAGCGGTCCGGCATGATCAGGTCCGCCCCCGCCAGCACCGCGGCGTACGCGAGTCCCCAGGCGTTGGCGTGGAACATCGGCACCACCGGCAGGACCTTGTCCTGCTCGGACAGCGCGAACACGTTGCCCAGGCACACGCCCAGCGAATGCAGGTAGGTCGAGCGATGGCTGTAGACCACGCCCTTCGGGCCCCCGGTCGTCCCGCTCGTGTAGCACATGGCGGCGGCCAGCCGCTCGTCGATCTCGGGCCAGTCGAATGAATCAGGCTGCGCCGCGAGAAGGTCCTCATACGAGTGCACCTCCGGGCCCTGGCCTTCGAGGCTGGCCAGCACCGAGCTATCCGTTCGGCCATCTTTTCCTGTCACCAGGACGTGCCGGATGGCCTTCGCATACGGGAGCACGCGCGCGAGCAGCGGGACCAGCGTCTCGTCGACGATGACAACGTCGTCGCTGGCGTGGGCGGCGATATAGCCGATCACCTCGGGATCGAGCCGGAGGTTCAGGGTGTGCAGTACCGCGCCCATGGAGGGAACCGCGAGGTAGGCCTCCAGGTGCTCGGCGTTGTTCCACATGAGCGTGCCGACGCGCTGGTCAGCGTCCACCCCCAGGCCGCGCAGGGCGTTCGCCAGCCGGGCCGAGCGCGCGCCCGTCAGCGCGTAGGACTGCCGCCGTGTTCCGTCCGGCGTGCAGGTCACGACCTCGCGGTCCCCGTAGGCCGAGGTGCCGTACCGCATCAGCGCGGTCACGGTCAGCTGCACGTCCATCATCGTGCTGCGCACGGGCGACCTCCTGCTTCACGTGCCCGGCGGCTGCCCGCTGCGGGTCCGCCGGAATCATCCATGGGCGGGGCGGAATTGTCCCTAGGGTGGATAGTGCCACGCCAGCGGCGAAACGTCACTCCGGCCGCGGCCGGCAACGTCACTCGGCCAGCAGGTCGGCGTCGATCCGGAGCTTCGCCATCGCGCGGGAGACCGTGCTCTTGACCGTCCCGAGGCTTACCCCGAGCGCGTCGGCGACCTCTGCCTCGGTCATGTCCTCGTAATAGCGGAGCATCACCGCCGCCCGCATCCGCTGCGGCAGCCGGTCGATCGCCCGGCGGAGCGCGTCCCCCAGATCGCTGTCCCCGGCCGGATCGGCAATCGCCCGGTCGGGGATCTCGTCGGTGGGGTACTCATCCAGCCGCCGGCGCCGCCACCAGGAGATGTGCGTATTCACGATCGCGCGGCGCACGTACCCGTCCAGCGCCCCGCGGTCCTCGATCCGGTTCCACGCCAGGTACGTCTTGGCCAGCGCGGCCTGGACCAGATCCTCCGCATCGGCGCGGTTGCCGGTCAGCAGGTAGGCCGTCCGGAGCAGCGAGTGGCTCCGCCTGGTCACGTACTCGCGAAAACCATGATCATCCGCGTCTGGCGGCGGGCTCGCGCGTTCGCCGGGCCCTGACCCTGGTCCCGGCCCTGACCCTGGCCCTGGCAGGCGTCCGTGATCTGCTGGTCCGGCCCGCGCAGAACTGTGCGCGCGCGTATCAGCCACTTAGTGATCGCCCCCGAGGCTCACGCCTCCACCGTACCCAGTCAGCCGCAGCCAGATGCCCAGCCGGCGATGTTAGCGGCGAGCTTGTCGGCTGGATATTGATAGATTACGACACTATTTTCGGCCGCACCGTAAAGACGTATATGTAGGACCTCCGGCGGGAAGGTCACCGAAACGCTTAACGTGGGACAGTGTGAACACGCATGGTCATGAGGCTGGCACTGACAGTCCGGAGGGCGGATGCTGGACGCTCGCGGGGATCACGCATGCTGCGATCGCTGCGCGGGCCCGGGGACGGCGGCCCGGATCGCACGGCGGCGGCTGCTGAAGGCCGCGGTATTCCGGCCGGTGCCTGATCGCAGGCTGGCGGCGTTCGCCACCAACGGCGAGCTCCCCCGCGTGATCACCGGGACGGTCATTGACGTCAGCCCGCATTTCCTCGTCTTAAGCCACGGCAGCGGCCAGGACCGGCTCGCCCTGACCCCGGACGCGACCGCATGGCGGGGCGGCCCGCTGGACCCGGCGGCCGTGCGGCCAGGCGATCAGGCGGTCGTGCGGCTGCGCGCGGCGGCTCGCGGCGTGGCCGACCGGATCTGGGCGAACATCGGCCGGGTGACGGGCACGATCGTCGAGCGCACCGGGGACGGCCTGCTCGTCGACGAGGGGACGACCAGGAAGCGCCAGTTCGTCAGCATCCCGCCGCGCGCGTCCGGCCGCATCCAGGTCCGCTTCCCCAGCCTCGAGCCCGGCTACCTCATCGACCTGATCGGGCTTCGCCGCAGCGGGGCGCTTGAGGCCCTCGTCCCGGCCACGTACCAGCCTGCCTACCGCGTCGGGCAGCTGCCGGCGGCCGGACTGCCCGCGCCCGCGCTGGTCAGCGGTCATGTGCCGGACGCCATCAGCGGATCGGCGACGTGGCACGAGCCGGGCGGCGAGCCGCCGGGGATCCTGGGACTCGGCTATCCCGCGCTTGATCCTGAGGTCCGCTGCGCCGAGGGCCCGGGCCCGCAGGTTCCCGGCAACGTGCGGCTGCCCTACCTGTCCATCGGCAGCGTCCTGCTGGTCAGGAACGACTGCACGGGAAGCTCCTGCGCCCTGCCGGTCACCAGCTGCGCCGCCGTCGGGCGGCTGTTCAACGACCGCTGCGTCACCTGCGGCACCTCGCCGCGCAGCCGGGTCGCCGACCTGACCCAGGCCAGCTTCGTCGCGCTCGGCGGCGAGCTGGAGCGGGGCTGCTTCAACGCGACGATCACGATCGGCGGCTGATCATGCTGCTCCCGGTGGTGTTACGCGAGGTGCAGGTCCCGCTGCTGGCGTCAATGCTGCTGGGGGGTTGTGCCGCGAAGCTCGCGCACGTGCTGCGCGCTCGTTCAGTCGGCGCCGCGCTCGGCCCGACCGTGCTGTTCCCCGCGGGCCTGCGGCGCCCGGTCGCCGTGGCGATGTGCGCATCCGAGTTCGTGCTCGGCGTCGGGCTGATCCTCACTGCCGGGCGGATCGGCCGGGGGGTGCCCACGGACGCCGTGCGGCTCGGCACCGCGCTGCTGTTCCTCGTCGCCACCGGCGCCCTGATCGAGCTGCGGGGAAGCAGGCCGGACGTCGGCTGCGGGTGCTTCGGCGAGTTCAGCACGGCCCCGGTCAGCGGCCGCGCCCTGGCCAGATCCGCCCTGCTCGCCGTCGCCGCGCTGATCACGGTGGGCCTGCCGCCGCTGCGGCCGCCGATGCCCGGCGTCGCGGCGATACTGCCGCTTGGCCTGTTCGCCGCCGAGCTGGCGGTGATCGCGATGCTGTCACCCGAGGTCAGCGAGGGACTGATCCGGCTCGGCTACTCGGAGCCGTGCGAGCTGCGCCTCGTCCCGGCGGACCGGACCGTGACCTCGCTGCGCCGGAGCTCGCAATGGCGCAGGCACGCCAGCATTATCACCGCCGCCGAGCCGGCCGACATGTGGCGTGAGCTGTGCTGGAGGTACGTGGTGTACCCCGGCGAGGTAAGCGGCAGGCCGGTCGAGCTGGTGTTCGCGGTGTTCCTCAGGAAGCACCGGCCGGCCATCCATGCGGCGGTCGTCGACGCGGCCAGCGGGACAGCCGCGGAGCCGATGCCGGGATCCGTCCGCCCGGCCAGCGATCCCGAGCGGATCCGCCGGCTGGTGCGCGCTCCCGCCCCGTTGCTCTCCGCACTGACCGATCCCGGCCTCGGGATACCGGCCGTACGGGGGTCCGGGACGGGCGATCTGCCGCTTTCTAGGGATCTCTAGGGTCTGCGGTAGACAACCGCAGAGTGCGGGAGAAATGGCGAGCGAGCGATGACCGGCCGCCCCGAGCCCCGGGCGGCCGCAAGCCGGGTCGCGAGCCCGGGTCGCGAGCCCGGCTCGCGAGCCCGGTCGCTGGCCCGTCAGCCGGGCTGCGCGCGCAGGAAACGTCCGAAGTGCGGGACGGTGAAGGCGATCAGGCCGCGCTCTGAGCTGTAGATCAGCCCCTTCTTGATCAGGCTGTCGCGCGCCGGCGAGACGCTGGACGGCTTGCGGCCGAGTTCCTCGGCGACCTGCGCCGTCTGCACGGGCTCGTCGCCGAGCACCGCCATCGCCCGCATGTACTCGCGCTCGGCCGGGGTGGCGCGCTCGTACCTGCTGCCGAAGAAGCCGACCGCGAGCTCGCTCGCGGCCACCGGCCCGGCCACGCTGACATCGCCGGCCGTCACCGGGCTGCGGGCGGCGACATCCCAGGTCACCTTGCCGTATGCCTGGACGAAGTACGGGTACCCGTCGGCTGCCGCGTACAGCGCGTCAAGGGCCGCGGGCTCGAAGTCCGCGCCCTCCCGGCGGGCCGGCGCGAGCAGCGCGACATCGGCGGCGTCGCGACCCAGCCGGTCGATCGGCACGTACCTGAACAGCCGTTCCGAGTAGCTCTTGCTCGCGGACAGCACCGACGGGAGGTGCGGCAGGCCCGCCCCGACCACGATCAGCGGCCCGCCGGACTGCGAGAGCTCATGACAGGCGGCGCACAGCGCGGAGACGTCCGGGCCGGCCAGGTCCTGCATCTCGTCGATGAACAGGGCGATGCCGACGCCCAGGTCAGCGGCGACCGACGCTGCGTCGGTCAGCAGTTCTGTCAGGTCGATCTCCAGGTCGCCGGAGTCGGCCCGGCCGCGGACCGCGGGCACGTCGATGCCCAGCTGCGCGGACAGCGATCCCTTCGGCGCGGCGGGATCGCGGGCCGAGAACGCCCTCAGCACGCCCAGGAAGTGGTCGATCCGGTCCGGGGCCCGGTGCCGGGGCGCGAGCTCGCGCACGGCCATGTGCAACGCTCCCGCCAGCGGCCTCCTGATCGACTGGTCCGGCCGGGCCTCGATCTTGCCGGTGCCCCACAGCCGCTGCATCGCCATCGACCTGAACGCGTTCAGCAGCACTGTCTTGCCGACGCCGCGCAGCCCTGTCAGGACCATGCTGCGCTCCGGGCGCCCGCGCGCGACACGCTCGAGCACGACCTCGAACTGCCCGATCTCGCGATCACGGCCGGCCAGCTCAGGTGGCCGCTGGCCGGCGCCCGGCGCGTAAGGATTGCGTACGGGGTCCACGCCATAGGAGCCTATGGCGTGATCTAGCGCATTCCTTAGATTGCCGTAGAAAGCGCTGCCGGCGTGTCGCGCGCTGCTCGCAGCCAGAAAGCCGGCGCCAGCTAACCAGCGGCTCGGCCCAGCCGGACCCGTGACTAATGCAGCAGGCGCAGCGTGTTGGTCGCGTCGTCCACGTAGTAGACGCCCCGCCCGCCCGGCGCTACGGCGAGGCCGAACAGGGCCCCGGCGCCCGGCGGGGTGCCCGAGCTGTCCAGCTGGCGGGTGGCGACCTGGACGCCGCCCGGCGTGGTCTCGACGATCCCGCCGTTTCCCGCGTTGACGGTGAGCACGTCGCCGTCCGGCGCGATGATCAGGCCGAGCGGGGTGCTGAGCGCGCCGCCCGAGGTCAGCGTCGTGCCGGTGCCCGCGCTGGTGCTGCGCGATGTCGCGGCGGGAATCGCGGTGATCCTGTTCCTGACGCTGTCGGCGACATACAGCGTGCCGCCGGCGCCGAGCCCGACTCCGGTGGGGCCGACGACCAGCGCGGCCGGGTCGGTGCGCTCGGCGAAGCCGGAGCCGATCGTGGTCACCGCGAGCAGCCTGGGCGGCCGCCCGGCCGGGAACCCGAGCGTCAGCCTGAGCACCGTGCCACGGTGGATCACAGCGGGGCTTGCCGCGACGGTGCCGTTCAGCACGTTGGTGACGAACAGGTCGGCGGATGAGCCCGCGGCGAGTGCGGTCATGTCCCACGGCCCGTTGATGCCATGGCCGGCAAACGTCTCCCGAACCCGCCCCCGGTCGCCCAGCACGATCAGGCAGCCGGCCCTGGCCGTCGGGGACATCCCGTCGGACGTGGGCAGGCTGCCGACGATGACCCACCCGTGCACCACGGCGAGCGCGGTGGTCAGGCCGACGCCGCCAGGGCAGGCGCCGGGCAGCCCGGCAGCGGTGATCCGCGCGAACGTCGTCAGGCGGCCGCGCGGGCTGACCTCGACGATGGTGGTGCCGGTGCCCTGCAGGTTCGCCTTGTCGTTGAAGTTGCTGATCAGCACGTCGCCCCGGCGCAGCCTGCCGCGGCTGTGGCGGATCACCACGGTGCCGTACGGGTTGACGTCCCCGTTGCCCGGCACCGTCGAGCCGATCGTCGCAAGCTTGTGGAAATGCCCGATGAAGGACGACGGCGCGCGGGTCGTCGCGCCGGCCGCGGGGGCCATCACCAGCCCGGCCATCGCAGCCAGCCCCGCGGTGACGGCCGCGGCGGCGGCCTTGTGAATCAGTGACATCAGCGTGCTCCTTCCCGATCGGTTGGCTGCCGGGACCGGCGCACGGAGGCAGCGGAGGCAGTCGGCTCGCGCTGGGCGGGATGGACGCCACGCGCGCTGCCACCCCTGGTAACGGCCGCGTCACCCGGCAGGTTCACCAGGAAGCGAGATAACGGGGAGGCGGGGGCGGGTGTGCCGCCAGCGGCAAGCCACCGCGGAGCCGGCCGGGAGAACCGTGACCGGCAATCGTGACCGGCCGGCCGGGCCGTCCGGCGCAGATCAGCGCTGGCGACCGGGCTCTGATTTGTTCAGCCGCGCCAGGAATGCGTTATAGGCGGCCAGATGCTCGTCATCGTCGACGCTGCCGCGGCCGGACCAGTCACCGGCGGCGGCCGGGCCAGCGGCGGGCTGATCGCCGCCCGGCGGGGCGACGGCGGCATGACTGGCGACGAGGCTGCCCATGCTGGTCCGGCGGACATCCTCCAGCCAGCCCCGCCCGCTCGCGGGCCGCTCGTCGCGGCTCCACATGAGGAAGACGAGCATCATCAGCCCGAACATGATCGCGTCGCCGCCGACCCACATGATGGCCCCGCCCCAGTGCAGGTCCTGCACGGCTCCCGGTGCCCAGGCCGGGCGGGGAGCCGCGGCGACGCCCGGCGTGCCGGCATTGCCGTAGCCGAGGACCAGTCCGGTGAAGGTGTCCACCGGCATGATGAGCACCAGGATGACGAATCTGACCGGGTAGGAGAGCCGCCAGCGGATGGGCTCGTGACCGATGATGGGCAGGAAGAAGAGGTAGCCGACCAGCAGGAACGTCGCGTGCTCGGCGTCGTGCAGGGCCTGGTTGGTCTCCACCAGGTTGGCCAGGTTCGTCAGATGCGCCCCGGCGATCGCCGCGGTATAGGCCAGGAACCCGAAAACCGGCCAGGTCAGGAAGCCCACCACGCGGGACCGCACGACCCGCTTGGCCCAGGTGTGCAGCGGGTTCCTGCTCGCGTGCAGCAGCAGCGTAACCGGCTGGCCGGCGATCAGCAGCGGCGGCGCGATCATGATCAGCATCAGGTGCTGGACCATGTGATCCCAGAACAGCACGTCGTCGTAGGCGCCGATGCCGCTCTGCGTCGCCACCACGACGACCGCGAGCCCGCAGAGGAACATCCCGGTCCGCCACCGCGGCCAGGGCCGGGCCGGATGGCGCCGGGCTACCCGCCGGGCGCCCCACAGGTACAGGCCGGCCGCGATAACCACGAAGCCAGTGACGACGGGCGCGAACTGCCAGTGGCTGACAGCCGCTTCCCAGCCGAACGGGGGCAGCATGTGACCTCCTCCAACGGACGAGCCTACTCAGGCCATCCGGCGCGCAAGCTCGCGCCCGGCCGGGCAACCCGCATCCGGCCGGCCCTGCAACCCGCTGAAACATCATCTGGGTGGGTTGGATACCGTTGAAACGTTGTTTCAACGGGTTCGCCGGGGGTGGCTGGTCCGGCGCGGTATGAGAGGCTGGTGCTGTCGGGCTGCTGGTTCATGCCCGCTGCTTGCAACTGGCGGACCTGTGACGGACCCGCCGGCCAACATGGCCGTGGTCCCGGGACGAGTCCGCGGCCGGGAGGGTTCGCCTAGTGGCCGATGGCGGCGGTCTTGAAAACCGCTAGGGCGTTGACGCGTCCTCGTGGGTTCAAATCCCACACCCTCCGCAAAGACCAGCAGAAATAGCTCCTGACCTGCGAGTATGCAGGCTGGGGCTGCCGTGTTCCGGCTTGGGTATATGCGGCTGTGCCTGGCTCGCGGCGGCTGTGTGCGGCCGTCTGTGGAGAATACGTGGAGAAGTTTTCACGGGCCGGCGTGCTCTTCGTCGCGGTGCTCCGGGTCCGCTGGCTGGCCGCTGCTGCCTACCTCGTGGCCTTCCAGCGGCCGCATGGCGTCCTCGATGCGCCGTTTGGCTTCGCCTTGCTGCCCGGCAATGCACTTGACGTAGACCCGCAGCAGCACGTCCGTGCTGTGGCCGGCCCAGTCGGCGACCTGGGCGGCGGGCACGCCAGCGTTGAGCCAGGTCGAGACGGCGGCGTGGCGCAGGTCGTACGGCCTGCCCATGAGCTGGGTAGCGGCGTCGGTCTCGCCGAGCGCTTCGCGGCGTGCGTTGTGGAATACCTCCAGGTAGGACCATTCCGCGACGATGCCGCCGCGCGGGCCGGTGAAGATCCGCCTGGCGGGCCCAATGCCGAATCGATCCAGGTGATCACGTAGCAGGGCCACCAGTTCAGGGTGAACCGGTACCAGGCGGGAGTCGCCGGCCGCGCGGTGCTTGAGCTCGCGGCGCTCGCGGGACTTGCCGCTGTCGGTCCACCGCGTTCCGCTGCGCGGGTGGGAGTGGGTCAGCCGCATTTCTCCCCAGCCGCGCTCCGGCAGGCTTATCAGGTTTTCCTCCCGGCGCAGGTCTATTGCCTCCTCGGGGCGAAGGGCGGCGTAGTACATGCAGCCGAAGAATGCCTTCAGCCGGTCGCCGCGCGGGCCCTGGCTGGCGACGGCGGCCAGGAACCGACGTGCCTGGACGCTGTTGATGACGACGGCCGGGTCGACCGTCCGCAGGGTGCGGGGCTTGGTCCACTTCACCCGCTTGAGCGGGTTTGACGGGAGGGCGCCGGTCTCACAGGCGTAGTCCATGGCGTTGCCCAGCACCATCCGCTTGCGGTTTGCCGTGTTCGCCGCGGCCACGGCGCCGTCCTGCCTGCGGCTGATCCGGTCGAGCATGCGCCGGGCCAGGGCCGCGCCCTGGTCACCGGAAAGATCGGCCATCTTGACGGTGTTCTGCTCCAGCCAGCCGACGACGGGGGCCAGGTCGGGCGGGGGCTGCTTGCCGGTGCGGATGAGGTCGCTGAAGGTCCACTCGCGCAATGCCCTGCGCAGGTCGTCCTGGGTTGGTGGGCTGCTGTCCGGGGAGATGAGCACCTCGGTGACGTCAGTCAGAGCCTCGGCGATCCCGCGCCGGTGATTGGGGGAGGCATAGGGCCATTTCATAGCGGTGTAGGAGCACACGAACTCATACCAGCTCAGCCCTGGCTCATCCCGCTGCCAGGAGACCGGCTGCCCCGTCCTAGCGGAGAACGCCTCGCCTTTCCGAGCGGCTGTCAGCAGTTCGGAACGAAAGCTGTCGGACTGCGCGACTGTGCGGAAGGCCTCTCTCCACTCCTGGCCGCCCACCCTCCACCGCACGAAGTAGGTCGTTACCCTCGTCCCCTTGTAGACGATGGTCTTGTAGAAACGGACGTCATAGCTGGTGGCGTCGTCCATCAGGCGAGTTCCTCTCGCGCGTCGAGCCACCGCTGGTACTCGGACCGGCGGATGCGCAGGCCGCCGTTGGGGAGACGGATGCACCTGGGTGCTCTTCCCTTGGCCCGCCACTCGTAGAAGGTCCGGCGGCTGATGTCGAGATCAGCGCAGACCTCGGCGATCGTGAGCTTGTCGCTGGGGCGCTCGGCCGTACTGGCGGTCATGCTGGTCTCTCCTTCCGCTGGACTCAGTGCTGGCGCTGTCATCGGCCGACTCGGTGTCGCGTCATCCTCGGCGGCTTCGTGCCGGGATTCTGGCCGGGTGCAGTGGCGGTCGTGCTGGGTTACGGCTCGGCCTCCCGGTCTTCGAGCTGCCGGTCTGCCATCCGCCCTGACGTTTGTGTGTCCCTGTCCTGCTGCATCTCGGCCAGGGCGGCCCCGTTGCGCTGGACCGCGTCGCGCAGGAACTTCTCCAGCCACGTGACGTCGATCACGACGTTCGGGGGCCGGTATCCGGCCAGTGGGTGAACGGCATCGTCGTTCTGCGGCTGTTCTATATCGGTCAGGTCCCTTTGGTTCGCCTGTCGTGATGAGCGGGCATCTCGGCGACGGCTGGGCCGCGGGCCGGTATTCATGCGATCTCCCTGGCCCTTTCTGGCGAACTTGCCGGACGGAAATCGGGAGCGATGCCGGTGCCGATGGCGGGCCGGTAGCCGCAGAACGGCCTGTAGCCGGGCTGGTCGAGCTCGTCTTCGTCCAGGCCCGCTGCGGCGGGCCAGCCGTGGCGTTCGGCCCTGCGCCGGGCGGCGCTCGCGGCGTGGCGCTCACCCGGGGTCGTGTCGGGCGGGAGCTTGTCCCACCAGGCGTTCCATAGCTGGCAGGCCAGGTTTCGGAACTCTGGGCTGACCGTGGCCGTGTCGCCGCGGACGAGTTTCCGGATCGTCTCGGGGCGGACATCCAGGGCGCGTGCTATCCGGGTGGAGTCGTGGCCCATAGCGATGAGCGAGCGGAGCCGCCAGGTGGTTCCACCGGCGTCCAGCCGCGTGCTGGGGCTGACGACGAAAAGCGTGGTCAATTTCTGATACCTCCAGGTCGTTAGCGTGGTGCGTTCGATGCGGCGCGAGGCCGTTCGTGGATCGCGGCTGATGTATTGATGGGCAGGCAGGCCCGCCTGGCTGTCGGCGGTCAGGTAGGACCAGCGCGAGCCGTTAGGGCCGCCCGCGGCCGCCGTGACGTCGGCGTGGCCGCTCATTGCGCTCCCTCGGGTTCGGTGTGGTGCTCAAAAGGGCGCTGGCTGCCGCGCCTGGCGGAGCTGATGGTGCGGGCGATCTCGCGGTCCGTCAGACCCGTTGCCGTCGCCGCCGCGGCGAGGTCGTCCAGGACGGCGGGCTGGCCGGCTTCGACCGCGCGGCAGGCGGCCCAGAACAGGCCGGCATTGCGGTTGCCTTCCTGGAGGCGCTCGACCCACGCAGCCAAATGACTGAGGTCACCCGGTGCCGCCGTCCTGGGCCGGGCGGGCCGGGTCCGGCCAGGGTCGAGCAGGCTGGTCACAGCGGCCCAGTCCAGGCCGCCGGACTGCGCCTGGTGTCCGATGAGCCGGTAGGGCCTGCCGTTGACCTGGGAGGGCGGGGCGAGGACGTACCCGCCGCGGGATCGGAAGTCCAGGTGCTGGCGCGGTAGCCGCCCGGATGGCTGGTCGCTGCCGCTGAAGTAGGCGTGCAGGCCGCCGCTGGGCGTGGCGATAATCGCGCTGACGGCCTCCAGCAGGCCCTCGCCTTGGAGCCGGCGAAGGGCCGCGAACCCGTTGCCCGCGTCACCGTGCTGGTCGACGTCCAGGACGTCGGGGCCGGGCAGGCCGGTGGCGATCGCGACGTTGGCCGCGGGCTGGCGCCGCCACCAGGACCTGATCTGGCCTGGGTTGGTGGTGGCGTCGTGGAAGCCGTGCCTGGTCGCGGGTTCCTTGCCGCCGGGCTGGCAGGGGAAGACCGGCCATCCGTGGCGGGCGTAGCCCAGCGCCCGCTGGACCATGCTCTCGGGCTCGTTGCTCATCGCGCGGTCCTCCGGTCCGGGACCGGCGGCACCGCTCTGGCGGTCGGCCTGGCAGCGAGGTCATGCGGCAGCCCGACCGTCGCTGTGCTGGTGCTACGGCTGCTCATGGCCGGATCCCGGTCCGGGCCGGACCGCGCTGGCGGGCTACGGCGTGCTCGCACCGACTGGTCTCGCGGGTCATCTGCTCGGCCGCGGCGGTCAGCAGGCGCGTCTGCCACTCGGCCTGGCCGGCGAGTGTCCCGGTGGTGCGCCGGGGCTGGAGGTAGAGCACCGACCACAGCTCGCTGAGCCAGTCCAGGGTGTACAGGCACAGCGGGTGCTGCTCCCAGCAGCCGCCGAGTGTCGCGGACAGGTGCCCGTAGCCGGGCCGATAGACCTGCTCGACCCAGGCTCGGAGCTTCGCGATTGCGTCCTGGCGGGCTTGGCCGCCGAGCTTCCAGAACCGCGTCGGCGCGGCCGGCTGATACACCGCCAGATCGCCGTCGTCACCGGGAGCGATCTGGTCCAGCCGGGCGGTCAGACCCGCGACCTGAACGTCCAGGCCGGTCAGCCCGGCCAGGATCTCGGCCTGGCCTTCGATGGTGCCTTTCATGGCGTTCGCGAGCGCGGTCAGCGTCGCTATCCGCTCGCCGACCTCGGCGACGTGAGCGGCCTCGCGGTGGTCCAGGGCGGACAGCTTCTCCGCATGCGCGGACAGCTGCAGCAGCGCCGCGGCCAGCCCCTCCGGTTCCGTCATGGCCGTCAGCTCCACGGGTAGGCGCTGTCGCCGGGCTCATTCGGGCCGTCGTCCGCCTCGGGATCCGGGACGATCGTCAGCCGGGGCGGCCAGGCGCCGGCAGCCCGGCTTCCCCCGGGGTTGCCCTCCGGGGCCGCGGGTTCAGGCGCCAAGGCCAGCGCGGCGGCGGCGGCGGCGCGGCGGCGGGCGGCCTTGTAGGCGCGGTCTTTCCACGCGGCGCCGAGGCGGGCGACGACGGGTGCGTAGCCGCCGCGGACGATCAGTGCGTGGCCGGCGGGGAGCTGGCGGATCATGTCCGCCGTCATCACGTCATGGCGGGTGTGGTGGTCCTGTCCGCGTTCCTTCAGCGCCGCCTGGCCGCACAGGTCGCTGGCCATCTTCAGCGTGGCGGTGTCGGAGATGCCCGGCAGCCAGACCTTGACCCCGCAGGTGTCGAGGACGACCTGCGCCCCGTTGTGCTGCCAGCGGGAGCGCAGCTGCGCCTCGCCGTGCGTCACCGGGATCAGCTGGATGCCCTTGCCGCCGGAATCAGCCAGCCATGTCGGCAGCGGGACCGGGCAGGTCTGCACGATCTCGTCCAGCGCCATCAGCAGCGGCGGATCCAGCCGCCCGCCCGGCGAGGCCTGCCCGAGCTGCGCGGCGACGTGGTGGACCTCGCCGGCCATGGCCGCGAACAGGGGCGCGACCGGGCTGTCGTCATGCTCAGACTCGGCGATCAGGTACAGCGTCCCGGCCTGGCGCAGGAACGCCTCGATGTCGAACCCGCAGTCGGCGGCTGGCAAGACCGACTGCGCCAGCGCCGGGTCGGTCATGAACGCCAGCGCGCGGGACACCACCATCTTGACCGTGGCGGCTGTCTTCTGCGCCTCGCCGCGCAGCTCCGCCAGCTCCGCCGCCCACTGACCGGCGCCCGCCTGCTGCAGGATGTCCTCGGCGTCCCGGGCGCTGCCCAGCGCCCACCGGGCGACCAGCCGCATGTCGCCGCCGACGAGCGCCGCGGCGTGGAACAAGGCGCGCAGGTAGCTGCTGGCCTTGCTGCTCCAGAACGACGGATCCTCCGTGCCGGACATGCTGATCGCGTTCGCGAACCCGTCCGCCCGCCGGATCGCCACCGCCTCATCCGCGCAGCCGTCGACCGGGTTCCACCGGAACGTGGACGACACCCCGCCGATCGACTGCGGGTTGAACACCAGCACCGGGCCGAGCCGCGCCCGGATCCCCGAGGTCAGCGCGAACACGTCGGCCTTGGTCGTCGTCGACACCACCGGGCCGGGATAGCGCAGGATCAGCCTGGCCAGCAGGCCCGTCTTCCCGGTCCGCGGCGGAGCCATGATCAGGATGTGCTCATCCACTGGGACACGCAGCGCGTGTCCGTACTGCGCGCGGCCGAGCAGCAGGCAGTGCGACGACGGGTCGCGCATCCGCTGCCCCGCCGGCAGCGACGGGCGGGAGCGGCCGGACCGGCGGAACGCCGCGAGCCGGCCCCACCACAGCCACAGCTCCCCCACCGTCGCGTGACCCCGCCCGGGGTGAAGACGAAGCCGCAGCCGGATCCGCATATGTCGGACCCGGAACCGCGGCAGACGACCATGCGGCAGCAGACACCAGCGGAAGCCCGCCAGGACCAGCAAGAACACCGCCAGGACAATGAGATCCCTCATGACGCGCTCCCGTTCTGGGTCGCTTGGACATGACGGCGCAGCGCAGTGCGGGCCGCACCCAGGTTCAGGTCCGCCTCGGGCGCGAGCTCGGAGCAGACCCGGGACACGCTCGCCAGCGGGAACTCCGACAGCGGGCCATGACGCTCGGCCACCAGCGCCAGGAACCGTTCCGTCTTCGTCCCGGACCGGGGCCCTGAGCCGGGTTTCCCGGCAGCCGGGCGGCCAGCGATCGCCTGGTGAGTCCTCAACGCGATCTCTGCGCCAGGCCCTGGCGCAGTGCCGCCTGCCCGGCGCCCCGGCGCGACCGGGCACTCCTCCAGCACCCAGCGGCGGAAACCCGACAGGGTCGAAATAGGCGCCAGCACCAGGCGAAGAATCCAGAGCAGCAGGCCGCCGACAATCGCCAGCGGCGTGGTCTCCTCACCGGCCAGCGCCTCATTCAGCGACTTGTGCCGGGCGATCGTCCAGGCCCTGACCACGCCGTTTCCTCGGCGTGGTCAGGGGTGTCGGGGACTGTCGCGCTGCGGCTGTTCCCTGCCCGTCCGCGACACTACGGGTCGGCGTGTCGGGAGTGGCGATGGGTAGCTGAACAGTAACGTTGCGTGCCATCTGTTTCCGGCTGCGGGGAGGGCATGGTGGCTGGGCATCGTGCGTTCCTGGTGCGGCTGCCTTCGGGGGTCCGGTACTGGACGGTGCTGGACGCGGGCTGGCGGGTCGTCGAGCCGGCCGACGGGTTCTTGCTGCACATGCGCCTGGGACGGGATCTGGCGGAGTCCAGCACGAAGTCGTATGCGATTTCGCTGGCGTTGTTCCTGGACTGGTGCGAGGGGACGGGGCTGGCGTGGCGGCAGGCCCCGCGGGCGCTGGGCCGGTTCGTGCACTGGCTGCGTTTTTACGACCCGGAGCGTGCTGGCGCTGCTGACTTTTCCCGGCCGGTGCGCGGCGAGCGGCGGGTCAATTGCGTGCTGGCCGCGGTACGCGAGTTTTTCCGGCATGCCGCAGCGGAAGGGCTGGCGGAGCCGGGCGTGCTGGGTGCGCTGTTCGAGGTTGCTGATGACCGGGACTTGCCGGCGGAGGCCCGCGGCGAGGGCGTCGGCTGGGCGCGGCTGCGGCCCCGGCACCGGCTGCGCGAGCCCGAGCGCGCCGTGGAGGGCCTGGGCGATGAGGAGGTCCTCGGGCTGCTGCGGGCGTGCGGCAGCGCGCGGGACCGGTTCGTCGTGCTGGCGTTGTGGCGGATGGGGCTGCGCCGCGGCGAGCTGACCGGGCTGCGCGGCGAGGACGTGCATTTCGTGCCGGACGCGACCCGGCTGGGCTGCGGGGCGAAAGGCCCGCATGTGCACGTGCGCCGCCGGGAGAACCCGAACGGCGCGGCGGCGAAGTCGCGGCGGCCGCGGGCGGTGCCAGCGGACTGGCTGGTGGTCCAGGCCTACGACCAGTACATGAGCGACCGGGACGCCTGCGCGGCCGCGCGGTCGTGTGACTTCCTGCTGGTCAACCTTTACCGCGGGCAGATCGGCGCGCCGATGCGGCCCGGGGCGCTCAACGACCTGCTGGAGGCTTTGTCGCGCCGGGCCGGGCTGGCCCGGCGCGCCCGCCCGCACATGGCCCGGCACGCGTTCGCTGCCAACGTGGCGGCCTCGGGCGCGACCCTGGATGAGATCAAGGACCTGCTCGGCCATGCGTCGTTCACCGCCAGCGAGGTCTACCTGCACCCCAGCCCGGAGCGGCTGCGGGAGGCGGTAGCCCGCGTGCCGGTGCCCCGCGGCGGCGTTCACGGGATCCTCGCGTGAGCGCGCAGCTGGCGGTCACGCCGCGGACCGCCAGCCCGCCGGCAGATGACCTGGCGGTGCTGCGGGCGGTGCTGCGGCCCGATTTCCTGGCCCGCGCGGGCTGGGAGCCGGCGGCGATGACGCTCACCCCGGCGCGTACCGACCCGCTGCTGGGCCTGAGGGAATGCGCGGTGGCCGGCTGCGGCGCCTCCGCGGCGCGCATCTCGGAGGACCTGTGCGCGGCATGCCTTGCCCGGTGGAAGGACAGCGGCCTGGAGCGGGAGGAGTTCCTCGCCCGGCCGCGCGTCCGCAGGCCCCGCGGTGACCGGCCGTGCCAGGTGCCCTCGTGCCCGCGCCCTGCCGGGTCGCCGGAAGGACTGTGCCGCACCCACCTCGGGCAGCGGGAACGCCATCCCGGCCTGGGGCTCGGGCAGTGGCTGGCCCGCCCGGACGTGCGGCCGCTGCCCTCGTTCGGCTCGTGCGTCGTGGCCTCGTGCGCGTCGGCCGCGGCGTTCGGGGAGGGTCTGTGCCCCGCGCATTACGCGGCGTGGTACCGCCGCCGCCTCAGGCACCCCGGCGCCGCCTTGGCCATCTGGGCGCGTCACGCCAGCCCGGCCAGCGCCGCCGCGCACACCGTCGTGCTGCGCGGGCTGCCCGAGCGGGTGGTCGCGGAGCTGCTGGCCGGCGTGCAGCGGCGCACCGACGCCGGGCTGCGGACCCGGCCGGACTCGCTGCGCTGCCTGGTGAACTTGCTGCACGCCAGGCGCGCCGCGAGCGTGCTCGACCTGGCAGGCGTGCCGAGCACGTCCATCCGTCACTACGCCGGGGCGCTGCTGCGGTCGCTGCTGGCCCAGCTGCACTGCGCGCTGTCTGACCCGGACCGGGAACAGGCCAAGGATGTGTGGCAGCTGGCCGTGCTCGGGCTTCCCGGCAGGCTGGACTTCACCGGGCTTGCCCAGCGGTGGCTCCGCGAGGCAGCCAAGCGATGGGCCGCAGAAGACCTGCCGCTGCGCCGGGGCGAGAAGGTCGCCTCGACGGCCCGGGACACCATCAACGCCCTGGCGGCGCTGTCGGAGTGCCTGCGCCTGTCCCGGGACGACCGCGGTGATGACCCCGCCATGCTGGGAAGGGCCGACATCGTGGCGTTCCTCACCCGGCTGGCGCACCTGCAGCACACCGGGCAGATGACCGCCCGCACGCGGCTGCGGCTCACCCGCCGGGTGTTCCGGTTCTTCAACGATCTGCACGTCCTGGGCGTCACCGGCCCGGGCCAGCCCGCTGCCGGGCTCCCGGCCGCGTTCGCGCTGCGCCGGGGCGACATCCCCAAGGACCCCGAACGCGATGCCCGCCCCCGCAGCCTTCCCCCTGCTGTCCTTCAGCTCATCGCGGCGAACCTGCATGTGCTCGGGGAACGGTGCGGGCTTTCCGAACGCAGGATCACCGAGCTGCTCATCGACACCGGCCGGCGTCCTGACGAGATCTGCACGCTGGCGTGGGACTGCCTGGAACGCGACGCCTCCGGCAGCCCGGTGCTGATCTACGACGACTCCAAGAACAACCGGCTCGGGCGGCGGCTGCCGGTCGGCGAGGCCACCGCCGCCGTCATCACCGCGCAGAAGGCCTTCGTCCGCGCCCGGTACCCGCACGCCCAGGTGGGCAAGCTGGCGCTGTTCCCCGGCGACAAGGGCAACCGGGACGGCGCCAAGCCGATCCGCTCCGGCACCTACAGCCACGCCCACCGGATCTTCGCCGACGCGATCGCGCACCTGCTCCTGGACGCCGACGGGCAGCCAGTCGACCCGGCGCTCGTGGTGCCGTACGCCTACCGGCACAGCTACGCCCAGCGCCACGCCGACGCCGGGGTAGCACCCGACGTGCTGCGCGAGCTGATGTCGCACCGGTCCATGCGGACCACCACCGGCTACTACCGGATCACCGAGACCCGGATCCGGGCCGCGATCGACCGGGTCGCCCGCCACCAGTTCGACGCCGCCGGGCGGCGGGTTTTCCACGACATCACCGGCCTGCTCGCCGACGAGCACGCCCGGATGCGCGTCGGGCAGGTCGCGGTGCCGTTCGGGATGTGCACTGAGCCGTCTAACGTCAAGGCCGGCGGCAGCGCGTGCCCTTACAAGTACGTGTGCACCGGCTGCGGGCATTTCCGCAGCGACCCGTCCTACCTCCCCGAGCTGAAGTCCTACCTGCAGCAACTGCTGGCCGACCGGGAACGCCTGCACGCCACCAGCGACCTGCAGCCCTGGGCACGAGCCCACGCGACCCCGCCCGGGGAGCAGATCAGCCAGGGCCGGGAGCTGATCCGCCGCATCGAAGCCGACCTGGAATCCCTCAGCGAGCAGGACCAGGCCCGCATCCAGAACGCGGTCGCCACCATCCGGGCCACCCGCCAGGTCGTCATGCTCGGCATGCCCGCCATCCAGCCCGCCGCCCGCAGCGGGTGACCCGCCGGTGACCGGCAGCACCGCGCTGGCCGAAGCCCGCCAGCGCGACGTGACCCGCCGCCGCCAGCGCGTCCACCAGGCCCTCGCCGAGATACGCGCCCAGGCCGCCGAGATCACCATCTCCTCGGTCGCCGCACGCGCCCGGGTGCACCGCTCGTTCATCCACCGCCACCCCGACCTGCGCGCCGCCGTCATCGCCGCCGCCGGGAACCCCGAAACCAGCGGCCCAGCCGGCACAGGCACCATCAGCCGCCGCTCGCTGCTCGCCGACAACGCCAACCTCCGCGAGCGCAACCGCCGCCTCGAACACCACGCCCGCAGCCTCGAAGAACGCCTGTCCGAACTGCTCGGCACCCAGATCAGCCAGCGCACCGGCCTCGGTGCCCCCCCGGACACCGCCGCTCTCAAAGAAGAACTGGACAAGCTCGGCCAGCAGATCCTCGACCTGCGGCGCACGCTCGAAGAACGCGACGAGGAACTCGCCGCCGCCCGGGAAGCCAACCGGCGGATGATGGCCGAACTCAACCACCGATGACACCCCGCCCAGACCGTGCCCGACACATGTCGCACACATGCCTGCCCATCCTCGTGCCGCCTGAACAGGGAAAACACAGACTTCAAGATCACGAGCCTGAGAGAAACGCCGATCGCAGTGTCGGAGGCCAGCGCATACGCGATGGGAGGCATCGCCCAGATGGTCAGGTCCCGCCACCCGTGACCTGCTGCCAGCACGTTCATTGCCACCGACGTGGCGACCGCACCCACATTGAGGGCCCGCGCCCGGATCGCCCGCCTGCCGTGCAGCGCCAGCGCGATCCCCAGGCAAGCGAAGATCAGCGCCGCCACATCCGGGATACCAGCCTCCAGCGCAGCGACCGGCACGACTGCCTTCGCGGCGAGCACCATCCGGTACTGGGCCGCGTAACTCACCACCGCTGACGCGCCAGCCAGGACTCCCAGGGCAACCATCGACGCAGTCAGCCAACGCGCACGACGGTCGCCTCCCTCGCCGCGCAGCGGGAGATCGATGCTTCTGACGCCATCACCTCCGGCACGCACATCCGCAGAGTCCTCGCCTGGCACTCCGGGCTGGCACCAGTAGTCGCCGCTGGCGGCCATATCCGGGCCTCCTGATTCTCACATGCCGTGATGGTGTGATGCTCACCACTATAGACAGATTACAGATTGACGCAAGCCGTCTGGTGGCAGTCTGCCGAGTGGCGGTCGGGCACACCGAGCGACCGTTCGCTCAGCAGGCCCGGATACGCGCAACGCAGGCACTGGCACCGACCGCTGCCGGCAACGACATCGTGCGCTCGTTAGCGATGCCGCCGACTCTCAGGCAGACCATGCAGGATGAGTCCATCGGGCGACTGCCTGCTGGCTGCGCGCAGCGTGGCCCTGCTTGCCTCGTCACTCGGACGGTTGTGCCGGCAATCGGAACAGCGTCGTTGCAGGCGTAATTGTGGATGAACGGCCTTCATTTGAGCGGTCAGCAGGAACGCTGGCTGCGGGTCGCACACTCAATCTCGACTCGCCGTGCGGACTGTTTGACCCGGCCGCGCATGCCAAAAGTAGTGCGTCGCCCAGAGCCCATGATTATGCGGATCAGCGAATCGGCATACATGGCAAGTCGTGATCGTTAGCTGAATTTGGTAGCAGGAGACTTATGCAAAAACTCCCCATCCCAAGATTATTGATCTTGGGAGCCTCAGGTCAGGGCTGTGGAGCAAGATCACGCCCAAGGGTTTCGCATAATCCTCCAGGACTGCGTCTTGTCGACGGCTCAGCCGGGAGATATTGGCGGCCAGATCGCCGAATAGGAATGTCTACTGAAGTAGTAGGCATATGTGAGCTCGTGCTAGATGTGCAGTTGGCGGATGTTCTGCACCCGTGGCGTACAGCGACTCCTGGGCGTCGGCCCCGCCCTCGTCTCAGCATAAACGACCATTCTCGTGACACCGTCCGGGCAGCGGTGCAAAATGTCCCCCAGCTACCAGGCGGCACATCGCCAGCACGCCAACGGGGAGGGTCATCATGAAACGAACAGGCCCCCGCCCTCCGGCCACGACGATCATCCCATGCCGGAGACGGCGCCAGCGGCACCCGACGGCAGCGCTGGCCACGGCCGCCGCCCTTGCCCTGTGCGTCGGCGCGGCTCTGGCCGCACCCGCCGCGGCGCAGTCCGCGACAGCCCGCCCGCACCACACCCGCGCCGTCCTGCGCGACGCTGCACGGCAGGATTCCCCAACGGGCACCGGGTCTGGCGCGGCGTTCTGCAACTCGTACGGCGGCCTGTCCACCTCCGGCGACAGCCTGGATGATGTCTACCCGTGCGCCAACCCCAACATCAAGGACCCCTTCGGGTACCAGTGCGTCGAATACAGCGCCCGGTTCGAATCGGTTGTCTACGGGCTCGGGGGCGTCACCGGGCCCGGTGCCGACGTGGTCGACCAGTTGAACGCCAACGACAACGTTCCCATCGCCTCCCCTGGTACTGGGGTGCTGCCCGTCCCCGGCGACGTGGTGAGCATGTGGGGCGCGGGCCAGAATTCTGACGGCCATACCGGTGTGGTGTCCGCGGTCAGCGTGAACGCCAGCGGCACCGGCACCATCACCTACCTGGACGAGAACGGCAGCCTGGCCAGCAACGGCGACAGCGTTGGTTACGACACCATCTACGTGAACAACTGGACGTGGTCGGTGTCCTGGAGCGCCCCGTACGCCTACAACCAGTTCGACTTCACCGAGCAAGGCTCCGCCCCGGCTGCGCTCCCAACCATCGTGGTGCGCAGCGGGTCGACGCTGCTGGCCAAGAACGGGGTGACAGGCAGCTGGGTGACCGAGGCCGGGGGGCTGACGTCGGCGACGAAGATCCTCGCCTACGACGACATGATCGGCTACATCGAGGACAACTCCAGCGGCGTGCCGACCCTATGGGCTAAGCAGGGCCTGAACGGCACCTGGTACGACGAGTACGGCCCCGTCAACGCCGCGGTGTTCACCGATACCGGGAATATCGTGGTGCGCAGCGGGTCGACGCTGCTGGCCAAGAACGGAGTGACCGGGACGTGGGTGACCGAGGCGGGCGGGCTGACGTCGGCGACGAAGATCCTGGCCGTCGGGGACATGATCGGCTACATCGAGGACAACTCCAGCGGCGTGCCGACCCTATGGGCTAAGCAGGGCCTGAACGGCACCTGGTACGACGAGTACGGCCCCGTCAACGCCGCCATATTCGCCGACTGACCAGCCAAGTAGCTATGCACGTAGCTTGTAGGGTCGGTTTCGGAGAGCAGGCGCGAACCGCGATCATGGATAAGGCTGAATGCCTCCAAGACTTTGACGCCGCTCAAGATCTCGGATCAGTACCCACTGTCGGTCGCGCGTTGAACCGGATGGAGCAGCAGATCACTGCAGTTGAACGCGCTGCCAGGGAGTTTAATGAGGTTCCTACCTCGTAGCTGCCTGCCCTTGGCCGAGGCCCGCCGTGTCCAACCTCGCGAAGCGACCGCGTGGCGCCTGCTGGAAGACCAAACTTCTCAGCCAAGGACTGGATCGAGGTTTTCGACATCGACATCGACCCTAAGCGGGCGGCCTGCCCCAGCCGCTACCTGCCAGGAATCACGTAACTCATTCGGCCTGAACTCTTTATTTTCAGAGTGGGGCATGCTCGCTGGCGACCCAGTGGAGTGCCTTTTGACCTAAATCACGTGCTACTCAGATCGGCGCCACAATAGCGACACACGACGGCTGCAGCCTTGATCGTCTCCGCGCACTTCGGACACTTCTTCTCTGGCTCACGTTGTTGCGGGACTTGTACCTGGTAATGAGCAGTATATTTCCACTCGTCATAAGAAGTTCCGTAACATTGAGACCCATATCGAGTAAGACCTGTTGTCCCGCCTCTTGCATAGCGTAAATCTTGCGCGCCGCTATGCCGTCCGCCATGCAGTAAACTGAAACTACAAATTGCTGATGCCCAGCCGCGATGTGCTCCTGCACCGTTTGCTGAAGTTTGGCAAGTTCCTGATCGCCTCGTCTACCCACAGCGCCCCCTCAAATCTGCTATCGACCCGTCGCCGATCCTACCGCCGCAAGTGCTTCAAAAGCAATGTTCCGAACATAACGGCTAGTTCGCAGAGCAACCAGTCATGGGGGATCTGATGACTGCTGGTCTTTGGGCAGTTTCGAGCACCTTTATCCGGTTTTCCTGAAAACCGGAACCTTCCCCGTCATCCTAATAACTCCCGGTAGAGGTTGAGGAAGCGACATCCCCCTCGTCAGGGTACGGATTGCCGTTCCTGACCCGAGACCGATTAGGTTCGTCAGGATGTTGCCGATGCCGCTGGGGATGCTCGTGCTTGGGTGAGATAACCACTCGGCGATCGCCACCCCTCATGCGTCAGTTTTGTAGCAGAGAGCAGCGAGGTTCCTGCGGGATGACCGTTGACGAGTGTCCGCAAGGTGCTGTGGTCCACATACCGGTAGCTACACGGGGGCTGGAAATCGGCCGATTCTCGCATGTCATCGAGGGTCAGCGGGCTAATAAGGCGACTGGCGCCGCTGAGCAGGAGGAGATACGCCGTGGGGATTCCGCTGAGGTACTGCTCGAATTCATCCTGGGTCACACCCATCTCCTGGTGGTACTGATTCCACAGATCCGCCGGGGTTCCTTCGCAGACTCGGTCGATAATCGCTGTGCCGATCACGGCCCCGAGCGGCTTGGTCGCGTAGATGATCACCGGTGTCCCGGGCGCGATGCCGGGGCGCTGCCGCCGGATCTCGGCCCGTTTTGCGCCGGCCAGGATCGACTCTGCGTAGCGAGGACGGACTGACAGCAGCATGGCGCGATCATGATCCGTCACGTGGCTGGATGTCCTTCCTGGTAGATGGCCTCGAATAGGCCTGCGGTGATCTTCTGCGGTGATCTTAGCGCGAGAGGGCGCTGCGGCCAGGAGAGGTTGAGGTTGTCATCTACTGGCGGCCCGACTGCACGTTCTGCTTCGACCGCTGCTGCGCTGGAAATTCACTCGGAAGGTGCACGGGAACCAGTCAGTGATGTACCCGTCGCCAGTCCGCCTCTCACTGAGATACGAGAGATGCTCGGTTCACCTCGCCCCAGTAATTCGCCGCCTCTACGGAAGGTCGGCTGAGGCCGCTCTTCCTGCCCGGTTACTCACCCGAGCTGAATCCCGGTGAGCGCGCTGTAGGCGGGGCCGGAGCATAATGGTGTGCATCACACTGGTGTCAGGCGAGGCGGAGCGGTGCAGCGAATGGTTGAGGGTGATGTCGGCAGCTTCGACACCCGGTATGAGCGCCTGACCGAGCATTACCGTGATCTGATCCTGCGCGGGAAGCTCAAGCCGGGTGACCGGTTCCCGTCCGCCCGTGAGCTGAGCGAGAAGCATGGCGTTGGCCGGACTACGTCGGGCCGGGTGCACGGCACGCTCATCTCCGTAGGCCTGATCGAGCACCGGCCCGGGGTCGGAACGTTCGTGCTCGGGCCGCCGCCGGATGGCGGGCAGGAGACTCCCGCGCTTGCCGCAGCCGCCCAGGAGGTCGTGGACGCGTTCGACGGGTGGCGAGCCCGGGCGAAGCCGCAGGCGCTGGCCGACGCCGTGAGCAAGCTGCGGGACGCGCTGCGCTGATCCGCCGTGGTCATCCGGCGAGGCGGACACGGCCCGCGCTGATGATCCGCTGCATGTAGGGCGGCCAGTCAGCAGCGAGCTTGTCTGTGATCGCCTGGCGGACGAGCTGGCGCTCGGTTTCGGCTGTTTCTTGAACGTCACCTGGCCCGCTGAGCAGAGTGCCGGTCGACGGGTCGCAGACGATGAGGTGGGCGCGTTCGGAGATCGTCAGGAGCAGCCTGGGGAACGGGCCGTCCTGTAGTTCCCTTAACGCGTTCTCCCAGTCGACGCCGAGTTGTGCCCAGGACGTTCCGGCGGCGGTGAACATGCGGGTCAGGTCGGAGAAGAAGACGACGCACGATCCGTGCTTGCGGGCGTACAGGTCGGCGCAGCCGAGGACCTGGACTGCGTAGCGGCTGAGCGCCTCGCGGGGGATCATCCCCGGCGCGATCGCCATCGCGGCCTCGGCCATTTCGCCGTCGCCGTCGCCGTGCCAGGGCAGTCCGTGAACGAGCCAGTACGCAGGCTGCAGCAGGTCATCGGCCCGGCGGGTGTCGTCTCGCCGCGGGTCTGGCTGCATCGCGGTCACCTTCTGTCAGTTCCGCTCACCATGATGCACCAGTCCCCGGACATCAGCGGGCTGCCTCCCGTTCTGAATCTGCTTGTGCCGCCCTCTCGGCGACCGCTGGTGCGGGCTGCATCTGGGGCCGGGGCGGCTGGAGGATCGCGTCGCGGTCACGCTCGGCCCAGGACGGCCAGGCCTCGCCTTCGTCTTCATAATCGGGGTCGGCGCTGGGCACCCGGACTCCCTTGCGCTCGTCCAGCCGTTCCCTGACCGCGCGCCGCTCATCAGCCAGGCGGGTGATCCACTCGGGCGTCTCGTAGGACTCCGCGCCGGGGGCGAGCTCAAGCTGGTCTCGCTCCTGCTCCGTCACGACCGGCTCCTCCGATCGCAGCGGCTCGAACCGCTGGCCGGGATGACGGCGGCGGAGCTCGGAGTCCGCTGCCACGGCCAGGTGCCGGGTCTGCTCGGTCGCCTGCTCCCATTCCCGCCGGGCCGCCATCGTCTGCTCCAGCTCGGTTTCCTGTTCGCGGTAAAAGCTCTCCATCGCGGCGCAGGACCGGGCCAGCACGCCATGCCGGCCGGCGCGCTCCTCCTGGCCACGCTCGCGGGCTACGCGTTCCTCGGCCCTGGCCCGGATCGCGGCCAGGTTCGCGTCGTCGGCGCTGATCCTGATCCGCTGCAGCTCGCGGCCGACGTGCCGGGGCGCCCAGGCGGTCTCCGCGGCGTAGGTGCCGCGCATGTGCAGCAGCGACCCGTCGGGCAGGGCGCGCAGATCGACGTCGTCGACCGGTCCGAGCGCGGCGAACGCGCAGTGCCAGGCGGCGCGTTTCTCCGGGCTGTCCCCGGCCGGTTCCGGGCCGATCGGCTCGGTCGCGTGGTCGTAGCCGTACAGCTCGCGGTAGGCGCCGATGTCGGCAGCGCGGTGCTGCCATTCGAGCCGGTCCAGCGGATGATCGGGTACCGGGCCGAGCGCGCGGACCGCCCATCCCGGCGCGTGCTCCGCGGCGTGCTCGCCGATCCGTTCCTTGCGGGCGTCCATCGCGGCGGCGAGTTCGACGAGGAACCTGCGGCGCTCCGGGTCGGCGACCTCGGGCACCTGGCCGGACCAGGGCAGCTGCGGCCGGGGGACCAGTGGGTCGACCTGGCGGCGGATCCGGGCGTCGATCACGCTCGCCAGGTCTCTGGCCCCGGCCAGCGACCGTGAGCCGATCGCCTCCCGGGCCACGTCACCGGCGTCCAGCCCGGCGGCCTCCGCCGCGCGGAGCGTCCGCCACAGCCAGCTGGCCTGGGGCGAGGTCAGCCCGTCCGCCGCGTACTCCGACGGCAGCGCGTCCCGGACGATCCGCCGGTACCGCCCGGCCTGGTAACCGGCTGTCTCGCCCTGCCACATCGCGTTCAGGACCGCCAGGTGATCAGCGCTGGCCAGCGCCCGGCTCCGGGTCTCCAGCGCTGATTCCTGCGAGCCGTCGTGCTCCAGGATGTCCGCCGCCACCGCGATCGCGTCACGCGGCTCCGGGTCGCCGCTGGGCCCGGTGGGCCCGGCTGGCTGGCCGTCGCGCTCACGTTCGGTCCGCTGATGGCGGTCCAGCTCGGGCGCTGGCCTGGTGCCCGCCTCGGCGTCCGCGATCCTCGCCGAGCGGGTGAACGCGATCATGGTGTTCGCGTCGGTTCCCCGCGTCATCGCCACGTACAGCCACTGCCGTTCCTCGGTGCCGGTCACCACCGGGATGCCGACCCGGACCGTGCGTCCCTGGGCGGAGTGACCGGTCACGGCGTAGGCCAGGTCAGCGGTGCCGAACCCGGCGTAGGCGAACGCGCGGCTGGTCCACCGCCGGGCGCCGGTGCCCGGGTCGCTGTCCAGCGCCCGCCGGACCATGACCGTGCCGTCGTCACGGATCGACTCGATCCGGAGCGTGTCCCCGTTGGCCAGCGTCCGCCCGGGCTCCCCGGCTGGCAGATCGTGGTCGTTCTGCCGGCAGATGATCAGGTCCCCCGCTGACGCCCGCGCCCCTCCGGCAAGCTCGACTTCCCGGCCGTCGTCGACGATGCCGAGGTGGATCAGGTCATCGCGGATCCGCCGTGACGCCTCCCGGCACCGCTCGCGGTCGTGGATCATCAGCAGCGTGTCCCGGCCCGCCAGGTAATGAGCCACGTACCGGCGGACGGCGTCGTCCATCGACTGCTCGGGGTCGGCGCCGCGTATCCGGCCGTGCTCGTGGTAGTCATCCAGCACCGACGTGTCCCCGGTGCGCAGCCGCAGCGACGCGTCCCGCTCCCACCGGGCGGTGAACCGGACCGCCTCCGCAAGCTGGACGTAGCCCAGCCGCCGGGCGAGCAGCATCATGCCGCCGCCGGACTCGACCGCCGCGAGCTGCTCCTGGTCCCCGGCGATGATCACCTTCGCGCCGCGGGCGGCCGCATGCCGGACGATCTCCAGCAGGTCCGGCATCGACATCATCGATGCCTCGTCGATCACCAGCAGCGTGCCCGGCCCGATGTCCCGGATGCCGCGGGCGCCCCGCCGGCCGGGCAGGTGCCCCAGGAACACGGCGCTGTTGTCGGCTGCGTGGACGCCAGCCGACGCGAGGACGTTGCGCGCGGCCTGCGCGGTGGCGATGCCGAGCACCTGCCCCATGCCCGCGTCAATCCACGCACGCGAGGCCTCGGCCAGGGTCCGCGTCTTGCCGCTGCCTGCCGGTCCGGTGATCACCTCGACCGTCCGCGCCGACGTCAGCGCGTGATACAGCGCCGCGCCCTGGTCAAGGCGCAGGCCCGCGTCCGTCGTCTCGGCGCGCGATTCCTGCGCCCGCTCGCGCAGTTGCGCTTCCAACGTGTCCGCGTCCGCGCCCAGCAGCGCCGCGGCACGCTCGGGGGCCAGGTGCGGCGCGCCCTGCCGCTGGGCTTCCTGGAGCAGCTGCTCCTCCATGGCGAGCTGGACCCTCGTGGCATAACGGATGGTCCCTGGCCGGGTGTACACGCTGCGGCCATCAAGTTCCCGGCGGAGGTAGCCCGGCAGCGGCGGCCACTCCGGCGCCTCCAGGCAGACCACCTCCTCCACCCCGCCCGCTAACGCCTCGTCGGCCAGCTCATGCAGCAGCGCCACCGCTGCCTCGGGCGTCATCTTGCGTGTCCCGGGCGGCAGGACCAGCGCGAGCTGCTTGAGGAAGTCCGCCCGCGTCCACGTGGAGCACGCCGCCTGCGTCAGTGCCAGCGCGCGCTGTACTGCCTGCGTCAGTTCCGCTCGCGCGGGTCTTGCGTGCGGTCCCGCGTCAGGTCCTGCGCCTTCCGGTGTCGGGTGCGCTGCGTCGCCGGGGCCGCGCAAGCACGACACGCGCGGCGCGACGGACGCGAGCTCACCGCCGAGCTGCGCGTCCCACCGGGCGGTGAGTGCGTCCCAGTCGATCGCGCCGTCCTCCTTGCCGTCGCGCGACGCTATGGTGACCTCCTGGCGGATGTACAGCAGCTCGCGCTTGTTCGGCGCGCGCCCGTACTTGGCCGTCCACGACTCCACCGCGTCGGGCATCCGGTCCGTGATCGAGACGGTCCGCGAGGAGTAAGTGTCCATCTGCTCCTGCGTGATGCCCGCGATCTCGTTGCCGTTGCCGTCCTTGCGCGTGGTCCACTCGACGCCGAACTCGCGCGTCAGGCCGCACTCCGCGTGGGTCGCTACGATCGCCTGAACCGCTCCCAGGACCTGGCGGAGGCACATGGTGTCCAGCGCCCGGTGCTTCCCGTCCCGCGCCGTCTTGACCAGCCGCGCGATCTGGTTGTGGATATGGTCCTGCGGGTCCCCGTCCCGGCTCGTGCCCTGCAGCCAGGACGACACCGTGATCAGTGCCTCCTCGAATCGGCCCGGCTCCTGGCCGTCGACCCGCGCCCCGTGGTACCCGGTCCGCGTCATCCCGGCCCACTCCTGCACGTACTCCAGGCCCGCCCGGTTGGCGGCCTGCAGCACCTCCTGATACCGCTGCCCGGCGCCGGCCCACCACGCCGCCGCCGCCTCGTCGCCGGCCAGGCGCGCCCGGCGCTCGTTCTCCCGGATCGAGGCATGGAACACCGAGATCGACTTCGACAGCGACACTGTCATGTCCGTGTAGACCGGCGCCTGCCTTGTCGCCTGGGCGGCCTCGCGCTCCAGCTCCAGTAGGCGCTCTGCGGTCGCGTGCGGCTCGGCGGCCTGAAGCCGGACCAGGTGATCGGCGAACTTCGCGTAGTTCCCCCGCGACCGGCCCAGCTTCTCCCCTGTCCGCGGGTCAACCTGCCGGTAGACCAGCTCGTACGGCCCGCGCTCCACTAGCTGGCCCGTGCTGAACCCCAGCGCCTCGGCACCAGGACCCCACCACCGGCCCGGCGGCTCACCGGCCTGAGCCGCGTTGATGTAATAGCCGCCAGCGGACCGCTCGGGCTCCGCCTGCCCTGCCTGGTTCTTCCAGACGTAGCCGAGGTCAAAGCCCGACGCGGCGGTGACGACGACAGCCATCCGGACCTCCTCGGTGCTGATCCTGACTTGTGCTCTTGATCCTGAACTGACCATGATCATTGGTAATGCAATGGTCTGTTCAAGTTGAGGATCTAGATCGAGGATGGCATCGGGCAGCAGGATTGTGCTGACAGCAAGATCATCAACAGGTCACGGCAAAGGCGAAATGAGGCACGTAATACGGGATCGGGGCATGGGACAGTGGGGGGCAGCACACCGCGGGGCACCTATCGCGCCGACCTGCGCACCGCCGTGGTCGTCGGGCTGATAGTCAGCCTGGCGGCCGGTCTTAAGTTCGAGCCTGCATTCGGGTTCGAGGCCAACGTGGTCCTCAGGCTTGGCGCCGGCCTTGGGATCGGGCTCCTGGTTGCGCAGGTTCCCCGGCTGAGACTCACCGAACTGGTCTGCCAGCGCGGCTGGCAATGTCCGTGGACAGGTCCGGTTTTTCACATATCTTGCTCGGGGCCGGCCAGCAGGGCCGCTGCGCCGGCGGATACGGCCGCGCTTGTGGCGGGCTTGCGGAGCTTGTAGAAGAAGCCGGGTACCCGGGGCCCGTGCCGTCGCAGGAGGTATGCGGTGTCCTGGATGTCGCGGCATGCGGCGGGGTCGATGCCTGCCGGGTCGGCGTGGTGGGCGTCCCAGATGTCCTGGATGTCCTGCTCGGCGTTCTCGCGTCTGGTGGCGTGCCGCCAGTGGGACCGGGCGAGTTCGGTGCAGTCCAGGAGCGCCGGGGAGCTGGGCAGAAAAATCTTGATCAGGTAGGCGGCGAGGCTGAGATCACGTGCGAGCGCGACGGTCACGCCGAGGGCGAACCATACGATGCCGGTGATCAGGATGGTGGTGCCGTAGGCGCGGTGGTCGCGGCGGCTCCAGATCATGCTCATTCGCTGGCACAGCAGGACGTCGCCGGGCCAGGGGGTGTCGCCCAAGTCGATGCTGTACCAGTTGCGGTAGCTGGTGTCGTCATGGATGTGGGCCGCCGCGGCGGCGACGTCCTCGGGGGCGGGCTGGCGGCCGACGAGCGCGGTGTTCCAGGGCAGCTTGCACAGCCTGGTGTCGTATAGCTCCTGGACGCTGACGGCGTGCAGGGTGCCGTGTTCTTCGAGCCAGGACAAGATGGTGCGGCCGGCGACCAGCCATCCCGCGGCAATCGCCGCGAGGATGTCGCTGGTGGACGGGACGAGTAGCGAGACGATGGGCGCGACGGTGGCCAGGACGAACGTCCCGAAGGCCCGGGAGCGGTGCCAGCGCTGCGCGACGCGGTACAGGTGGCTGTAGGCCAGCAGTCTCTGCAGGTGCTCGGCCTGGTCTTGGCGTTGCTTGATCCGGGCGGAGGATCCAGCCGGGACCGGCCGGGACATGGTGGTCATGACGC
>Ga0302324_100001332_pt1 | contig 60446 bp, 44 predicted proteins | sample Palsa_T0_1_FD_201949 | JGI IMG/M metagenome (GOLD analysis project Ga0302324, IMG submission 201949) | Peat permafrost microbial communities from Stordalen Mire near Abisko, Sweden - Palsa_T0_1 | ecosystem: Environmental > Terrestrial > Soil > Palsa > Peat permafrost | place: Sweden: Abisko...
GGCTATGGCGCAGCTGGTAGCGCGTCTGCATGGCATGCAGAAGGTCAGGGGTTCGAATCCCCTTAGCTCCACGGCATTTTTCGAACGCTTGTCTAGCGCTTAAGTGACTAACCAAGTGACTACGGGTTCCCGGCCTCATCGCCGTGCCCGCTTGCGTCGTCATCGTGATCGCGGAACACGCTGTCCATGACGCTCGCGCCTCCCCGGATGGCGGGAACGATCACGTGCCGGTACACGGTCTCGGTGACGTGGGTGGACTTGTGCCCGACCGTGTCGCTGATGTCCTGAATCGGAACGCCGTTGGTGCTCATGATCGAGACGGCTGTGTGCCGTCCTTCATGTGCGTGCCAGTGGCCGATGCCAGCTCGCCTGGTCATCTTGCTGAACCGCCAGTTGAGCGCGTCGCTGCTGTACTGGCGCCCGTCTTCGTGACAGAAGACAAGGTTTTCGTCGTGCCATGCCTGGCCAGCTGCGAGCCGTTCGGCGCCCTGGTGCTGCCTATGCACCAGGAGGGCTTCGATGGCGCGCTTAGGTAGCACGAGCGAGCGCCTCGACTTCGGCGTCTTGGTGTCACCGTCTCGCCTGGTGGAACGCCAGACGTGGATCACTCCGTGGTCGAGGTCCACGTGGTCCCAGGTAAGCGCACGCAGCTCGCCAGGTCGCAGGCCGAGCGTGATGGATAGCACGAACAGAGCTTCAAGCCGCGGGCTAGCGTCCGTGCTGTCGTCAATGCCGAGCTGGGCTCGGCAGGCTCGGCAGGTCGTGTCGTGCAGGTCGGCGCTTATCCCGGCTGGTTTCGCGTTCTTGCGCGGCTTGTTGCCGCACGCGACCTGGTCGTCCTCAGTCGCTGCGTGCGTTGCGGCGGTCCTGGCCTCGCCGATCCTGATCACCTTGACGTACGCGTTCCCGGTGCCCTTGGCTGTCGCGAGAACCTTGCCCGCCTGTTCCTCGGTCATGGCCCGAGACGGGCGTCCCGGCTGGCCTTCGGGCAGGTCAACGAGTTCAGCGACATTCTTTCCGATGAGGCCGTGCTTCTGGGCGCGCCGGATAGAGCGGCGGAGAGTGCTCTTGACCATCATCAGTGAGCGCTTGCTGAGCACCTCGGCGATCTCCCGAAAGAACCGCTCGGCTTCGGCCACCTTGAAGTCCTTGAGCTTCGCGCCGCCGATCTTCGGATAGATCCACTTCTCGGCCTGGCCGCGATAGGTGGCCATGGTATGCGGATCGAAGGTAAGTTCATCGAGCCAATCGCTTACGCATTCTCTGATGGTGTAGCTCGCCGTTGTGCGAATGCCCGCACTGATCTCCTCGTGCAGCTTCTTGAGCTTGTCCTTGACCTCTGCCTTGGTCCTGCCGCGTACCGTACGTCGGCGACGTTGGCCCTGGCCGTCGTAGCCAAGCGAGACCGTGCCGACATAGCAGTTGTTGATCTTGTCCCACGAGATGCCGTCGTCGCCGCGTTCGCGGCGTCTCCTGGGCTCGGATGGCTGTGATGTGCCCATCGGCCGTAGCCCCTTTCGACTGGCCTCCCGTTTCCCTTCAGTCTAACTCAAGAAGTCCCAAGACGTCCCTAGCTCATCCGGCGTGGTCGAGTGATGCGATGAACTCGGCCAGCTGCTGTTCGGTGATCCGGCGCAGCTGGCCGATCTTGAGGCTGCGCAGCTGGCCCGTCCTGAGCAGGTAATAGACTTTGTCGCGGCCGACGTGCAGCATCTTCGCTACTTGCTCGACGGTGTATGCCTGCAGTGGTTCTCACCTCCTTTGGTCTGGCGGGCGGCTTCGTGCGGTGACTGATCGCATGTCCGGTGACCCTTCCTCTTGCCAGTCGGAGGTGTCTGCTGGGGGAGTAGGTCTGCGCACGTAGACCCCGAGCAGTCGCCGAACCATGACGGCGATCAGGCTCGGCGCAACGTTGCTCATCTCCGTGTCACGCGCTTCTTGCCGTATAGCGACGACCACGACGGTGAGCAGGATCAGGACGAGCGCGGCTGCGGTGATGACAACAATGATCAGCGCGGTAAGCATCAGCTCTCAGCTCCCTTGCCGATGATCTGGAGCAGCGACGCCACCCGTGCGAGGAGCCGAGCTTTAAGGGTTCCTGTACGAGTCCAGTTGGGAGCGCCGTGGCGCCTCGTCCGTTGGGCCTCGCGGCGCCAAGCGGCGACTGCCTGGCACGCGCTGCACAGGCGGCCATATCCCTGCGGAGCAACCGCTCCGCAGGGATATCCTCGGCGCTGGTCCTCGCTAAGGGCGGCGACAAGAATCGGGTGGTTCATCGGAATTCCCTCCCTCGGTTTGTCCGCCCCTCGAGCGGGATGGATGCGCAATCATGCATGCCAGAATGCGCCGGAGTGTCAGGACCCGGTTACTACGCGGCAGGACCGCTACTGGACGTCCAGGACGTCCCGCGCAAAGTCACAGCCGTCCTATATGTCCTGCGGGCAAGGGTGGACTGCCGGGCCAGAGGCTGCGAGCACTGCGGCTGAGCCTCGATACACCGCGTTAACTCGGGTCCGTTATTGTGTGTGGGCGGGCGCCGACGAAGGTGATCTTGTCGTCCACTATCTCGTGACAACAAAGATTGCTCGACCCGTGTCGCTGGCCTGGCGGGCAAGTTCAGTGAGACGTGAACTGCGACGAGGTGGCCGTCGGCGTAGCTGCCGTTACGCTGATGCAGGTTGTCTCAGTTCGTTTTTTGCTCGTGCTCGATGCGGGAACCGGTTGCATCGGCGGATCCACTGATGCTCGCAGCGAGCGGCGCCGGTGAGGTGGACAGCGCGTGGTCGGAACTGCGCCGTCTGCTGCAGCACAGCTTGTCGAGACGCTCGCGCAACTCTCGGAGAGAACATCCAGGCCGACGACACCATCTAGGATTTCAAAGTGCCTTACCACGTCAGGATCACGTCCAGGGACCCGCGGCGGCGCTCCCACGATGCGCTCGCTCTCGACAAAGACGCGGACTGGATCGAGGAGCACATCGCGGCCCCCCGACGCGAGGGACGCGATATCTTCATAGACGGCCAGGTCTTTTCTTGGGAAAGCATCGACCAGATCCACATCACCGAGACCGAGCAGGCCTCCGATCAGCTCCTCCCGCAGATCCGTGCCCGACGGCAGATGGACCGCGTGGTGACGCCTATACCGGATCGCTGGTATGCCGCGAGAGACGGCCGAGAGGTTACCGAGCAGTTCATCAGCGGGCCGCCGGGTACAGGCCCTCGTCCGGCCCCGGGTAGAGCCACTAGCTTCGCCGGGAACCGCAAGGCAGTCATGGTCATCTACGGCCACGACAGGCAGGCCAACGATGCCCTGTTCGCCTGGCTCCGCGCGATCGGGCTGCAGCCCGGTGAATGGAGCCAGCTCATCCGGGCCAGCGGCAGTGCCAGCCCTTTCATCGGCGAGGTACTCGACAAGGCACTGCGCGATGTCCAGGCCGTCATCGCGTTCTTCACGCCCGATGAGTACGTCACTGCTGTAGGGGCCCGTCAGGACCGGGGCCGGCTCCAGGCCCGGCCCAACGTTCTGATCGAAGCGGGGATGGCGCTCATAACGCATCCGACCAGGACGATCATCGCTGTCCTCGGTGACCAGGAGCTTCCCAGCGACCTCGCCGGACGCCACTACGTGCGCCTCAGCCATACCGATGTCGAACCGCTCAACGACCTTGCCGGTCGCCTCGGCGACGCCGGCTGCGACATCGACCTGTCCGGAAGTGACTGGCTCCATCCCAGTCGATTTCCCGATCGCGGTAGCACCACTCCGCCCGCCGAGGCGCGTACGGCCAGTCAGAACCGCCAGGCGGGAAGTGCGGCCGGACCGCTCGGCGGCAAGGACCCAACCCGTTATAGCGATGCCGAGGATCTGGCCTCAGGACCGGCTGCCAGCGCAGAGGCAGCCACCGAACCACAGGACGCCTCAGAGCAAATGTGGTCGCGCGAGGCAGCTCAGCGCGCCGCGCAAGACACCGAGGCCCGCCAGGTGATCGTAACGATGGAGGCGAAACCCGGTGAGCGCTTCACGCACCTGATCACGGTCAGCACTCCCATCGCTTACCCCGTCAAGCAGTTGGAGGCGGAAATCGCCTGGCAGGCGAACAGCGGCCTGGGAATGACCAGCACCGGCTTCAGCGGCGACCCGCCCCGCGCCGACAGCCAGCGCAGGCGCTACACATTCCGGGCATCGGTCAACCCGGAGATCCGTCCTGAGCCGGCCATCCGGTTCGTGGACCTCCAAGGCAACCGCTACTACCAGTTCCGCGACCACACCCAACGCTTCCCTGCGAATACCGAATGGCAGCAGGCTCTGACTGCCATCGAAGAGTGGCTCAGGACAGGTCCAAGTGCATAAAGGTCAGAGACCATCGCGGACCTTACGCAAGGCGAGTTGCATCGCAACGGCCGTGGGAAAGCGGTCGGCGTTGGCTGAGGCGCATGCCTTGACGAGAAACTCTGCCAGCTCGGGGTTGAGGTCAGGGCGGATTGTCCTCGGGTCGATGACGGGCTCGTCGACCATGGGCATCTTGTTCGGGTACGGGTGGTGGCCGTCGCAGAGCAGCTGGTAGAGCACCACGCCAACGGCGAACAGGTCGGGCGAGACGTCCCACCGAGCGAGGTTCGCGTCGGGCGGCTGGTAGGGCGGCGTGCCGGAACGTGTCTTTACCTCGTCGCCGACCCTGGAAGCGATGTTGAAGTCAAGCAGTTTCGCCCCCGTCCGGGTGAGCATCACGTTGAACGGCTTGATGTCGCGGTGGATTAGCCCTTCGTCCGTCAGCTCCCTCCACTCATTGAACTCGGCTTCGGACAGCTCGCCGTCGCGGCGTTTCGCGTCCAGCTGGCTAAGACGCTCCGAATCAGGATGAAAAGCGGCCAGTGCGTCTAGCAGGTCGAGGGCGACATCGACCGCCTCCCGGTCGCGAAGGACCTTCGTGCCGCCGACGAACTCGCTGAGTGGTTCACCCTCGATGAGCTCGGTGATGAGGTACCAGTCGCCGACACTGGTCCTGTCCGCCCAGTAGACCTCCACGACGCTCGGATGACGGATCTTGCGCAGGGCGCCGATCTCGCGGCGCACGGCCTCGTAGCCGGCGGCGTTGTCGAAGAGCTTGAGCGCCCGCTCCTCATCCTCGACCTCGTCGCGCACCCGGTACACCTTCGAAAACCCGCCCTGCCCGAGGATGCCCAGGATCTCGAAGCGGCCGTCGACGACATCGCCGATGGCGTAGTCAGCGGCCTTGGCCCCGACCGACGCTCGCAGCTCTGCTGCGTCAGGCCCCGGCAACGACTGGCTGTCACGTGGAGTCCGCGTGGCCTGGGCCACGCGAAGATCCTCTAGGCGCTTAACGACTTCCGCCGCGCTTGCTGGCCGCTGGTCGCATTCGGCTCCAAGAAGGCAGAACACGAGATCCTTCAACGCCCCGGGCAGGTCGTCCCGCTCGAACGGCGGGGGTGCGCTCGTGCGGCGTGCCGCCAGGATCTCCGGGCGGGTTCCGGTGAACGGCGGCCGTCCCTGGCACATCTCATAGATCGTGGCGCCAAGAGAGTACAGGTCAGCGCGTTCGTCAGCGCTACCGCCGTCCGTCAGCTCCGGAGCCATATGCTCGATCGCCGGGCGGTGTGACAGATCGCTCATCTCCGGGTCATCAAGCCACACGGCGGTATCGAAGTCCACCAGATGGACCGTGCCCCGCTCATCGAACAACACATTGCGCGGCTGCAGGTCGCGGTACAAGATGCGGCGCGAGTGGATGTGCTCAAGCCCGCTCGCGATCTCCAGCGCGATCCGGAGAATGTCCTCGACCGGCAGGCCCGTACCGGATTCCCGCGAGCCCGCAATGCGCTCCACCAGGGTTCCGCCGGAGAAATAACGGCTGACCATGACAGCCGTTTCCCCCTCTTCCCAGTAATCCTGCGCGGTCGCGATGTTCGGATGGTCATCCAGCCGCCCCAGCACTCGCGCTTCCCACGCACTCACGGTCAGTCCGTTCGGCATGATCGAGTTGTTGGCGAAGACATCAACTACCACCGGGCGGTCAAGCACCCGGTCGTGCGCGAGATAGATGCCCTTGTCAGGAGCGAGCCGCAAGAGCCGTTGAATCTCGTACCTGCCTCGCAGGATGTCCCCTGCCTGGATCTCCATGATCATTCGTATCGCGACAGGCCCGGGCCCGTCCCCCTTCCAGCTGCATGGTTTCCGCTGCATGTTACTTTCCGGCAACTCGGTATGGGTCACCCTCGAATCGGGGATTGTGCCGATTCATGGCAATGCGTTCGGCCAGGTCGCCTATCCCGGTGAGCAGCCCGTCGGGTAGCTGATCGAGATCGATGGCATGGGACAAGATCTCGATGCCGGAACGGCGCACGACGTGACGCACAGGTTTTTCGTTGCCTTTGGCGTATACCAGGTGGCCGCTGCGCAGGCCAAGGACGGTGCAGTAGGCCAGTAGCTGGTACAGGTCGGCGTTTGGGTATCCGGCTGGCTTTTCGGCCTTGTACTTGGCGTCGATGACGGCGACGGGTGACCCGCGTATCTTCCACACGATGTCGGGTCGCAGGCCGACTTGCCCTGCCTCGTCGAAGTGATTCCAATCCTGATCGTGCACGCGCCCGCCATATGCCGATACGAGTGCCTCGCGCAGGGCCACAGTGACGAAATCCTCAAACAGCCTCGGCATGTCCAGCAGGAAGCCGTTCACGGCCACTGTCCCGGATTCATGCTCAACAGAGGTCGCGCGCAGGACGAGCTCGGCCAGCCGCAGTGCCGCGTGGTACCGGGCGTTGAGCCTGGTCGCCTGCCAGCCGGGGATCTGCTCGCCGCGGTACAGCGGGGTGACATTGGTGAAGTCGCGGAGCAGGCGTCGCAGCATGCGCTGCGACTCGGCATCCACGCGAGGAACGGTGAGCATCCGCTCGCATGCCGTCCGCAGGATCTGGTTCTCCGGGATGTCCATGGTGAACTCGTCATGCTGGATCTCCAGCGGGAGCGGCAGGCCATGGTGGCGGCGCAATTGCTCGCTTTCGCGTAGCCTGCCGCGCAGTACCTGGGAACTCTCCTCCACGAGGATGTAGCCGGATAGCAGGCCTTGATGGATGGCCCGTTCCGTCTGTCGCCACAACGCCTGGGCCACGGCCGGTATCAGATCCGCGACCTCGGCCACCGGCACCGTCTCCGGCCGCCAGACGGCCGCGTGCCGGGCATAGCCCACCAGGAACAGCAGCCGGGCGATGGGGACCTTGGGCTTGATGTGTATCTCGACGCCGCCGACCCTGGCCGCGCCGACTTTCCCGGCGGGACCGATCTGCCAGGCTCCCGTGCGGAACGGGGATGGCGTAGCGGTGACGATGCCGGAGGCAGCCAGGGATCGTCCCTGTTCCGGTGTGAGCAGCCGCTCGACGCCTGGCCCTAGCTCGTCGAGTTCTATGGGTGTCACGGTTCATCGGGGGCGGCGGCGATGGCCTTGCGGAGACTGGGCAGGCCGTAAAGCTCGTCGAGGTCACGCTGGCCGTAGAACAGGTCCTCGAGCAACGGCATGATCTCGTACTGCCACACCCGGTCGATTCCGTCCTCGCGCTGGTAGATCTTCTCGTCCATCAGGTACGAGGGGCCGATGGCCGCGTCGGAGTCCGCGATCCGCCTGTTCAGTTCATCGAGCAGTAGCGCCGCTTCCTGGGGAAGTTGATGCTCGTCGAGCCAGCGGCTGAGCAGGCCCTCTACCGGAGGGATGCGCGGGTCCAGTTCCACGAACGCGAAGCGGCGGCGCATGGCCGTGTCGATCCGCGCGATGGACCGGTCTGCGGTGTTCATCGTGCCGATGATGAACAGGTTCTGCGGAAGCGTGAACTCCTTGTCCGGGGAGTACTGCAGGCTGATCGACTCGTCCCGGTACTCCAGCAGGAAGTACAGCTCGCCGAACACCTTGGCCAGGTTCGCCCGGTTGATCTCGTCGATGATCAAGATGTAGGCAGTCGTTGGATTATCGGCGGCCACCTCGGCGAAGTCACGGAACGGCCCGGCGCGCAGTGTGAAGGTCAGGGTGCCGCTGCCGCCTGGTTCTGGCCGGAAGCCTTCGAAGAAGTCCTCGTAGGTGTAGGACGGGTGGAACTGGACGAGCTTGACCGCGCCGTCGTCGGTCAGGTGCCGAGCGAGTTTCCGGGCGAGGTAAGTCTTGCCGGTCCCGGGTGGCCCGTACAGGATCATCTGCTTGCGCTCCCACAGCAGATCGGCGATCTTCGCCAGTTCTGACTGGTCCAGCAACATGTCCCTAGCGAAATCGAGATCGACCGGGTTGAACCCGAGGGGACGCCTGGCTGGTTCGGCGAGCACCATGGTCGGCTCGGGTGCGGGGCCGTGCGGGACGAGGGCGGCTAGCTGTTCGTATGCTTCAGTGAGGTCGACGATGTAAGCCTGACTCTGCAGCAAGGCCGGGACTGGGGCTTGCAACTGGCTCCCGTCGATAGGCTCAGCCGGGTTGAACCACTTGACGGAGCGGCGCAGGTTGGAGTGCGGGGCCGCTGACTCGACCAAATGCGCAGGTCCGGATACTTCGCCGAGGTAGACACCGCCGCGCATGGGTGTCAGCACCAGGTCACCTTCGTGCATGCGGCGCAGGAACCGGTCGAATTCCTCGAGCCTCTGGCCACGATAGGCGTAGGACTTGTGCTGATACCCAGCCTCCACAGCCTGCCTCAGTTCGTCATAGTCGGTACCGGGATCGAGACTGCCGAGTTGAGAGGCACTGAGTGAGACAAACCCGTCGCGAAGCCAGTCCGGAACGAGGTTGTAGCCGTCGACGTTGGACCCGCGCACCATCCACGCTCGCTTCACGGCTGCCGGCGTTTCCGGCTCCTCCGTGCTCGCGCGATCGGTAAGCAGCTCTTTCAGAGAGTCGGCGGTCAGCCGTTGATTTTGAGCAGCCTGTCCTTCTGGGTCGAACTCGACGCCTTCCGCGGCGAGCCGACTTCGGAGGTCGGTGCCGCGGTACGACGCATTTAGCATCCCTTCGTCCGGAATGCTGCCGTCGGCATTGAGAACACGGTATGCATTGGGAAGCTTGACCTGTCCGCTGGCGAGGAAGTCGGCAACCTCCTTTGCGGTAGTTCCGGCCAAGGCCGCGAGATCGTCATGCGCGGTCCAGGCGCCGGGCTCGAGCAGGCGCAGTGTCGTGGCGATGAACTGCTGGACGTCGCTGAGGATTTCCTGGGCCGCTTTGCGTCGCTGATCGATCTCCCGATACAGGCGGGTCATCTCGGCAACCAGTTCACCCGGCGCCGGGTAAGTCTCCAGCGCCTCTATCCCGGCCTCGGTGATGGCCCAGCCGCCTCGCTTCGTCATCCATCCGACCGTCGCAGCATCCCCGGAGTACCAACCGAGATGGACCCTCCACCGCGACTGCCCGTCGGCAGAACGCTCCACCTCATACGGTGTGAACTGGACTCGGCGCTCGATCCGATCGACCGCCTCGCGCGGCTGGAGCGGACCACCGGCGTCCCTGAGAACTTCCAGGGTCGTGCGGACAAGCAGTGCCCGCTGTACTCTCTGATCGTCCACTGTTCCTCCCCGCCCGCTCAGGTGTTCCGGAGGGCAGAATGGCGGGGCCCGCAGCCCGGTGGCGGGTCGAGAATCGTCTGGTATGGCACGCCGGTTCGCGCGGTCTCGGTCATCGCGTCGTAGACGTCCAGAATCAGCTCCTTGGTGCGGAACGAGCCGAATCGCTGTTCGTCCTTCCGCTTGACAATTGGGAACGTTTCCATAATGTAGTCCACATCATCCCGCTCGATCCCGTACAAATGGAAGAACGCAGCATCCAGCTCGGCCCGCATTGCGAACCGTCGATCTTCATCCCATCGAAACGGCGTCCCCGCATCTCTGAGTTCGCGCGCAAACGGCTCCATATCCCATGCCGTATAGGTCAGCTCAAGAACACGCTCTCTGATCCACGATTCGATCGGATCAACGCCACTCCAGGTGGCCGGATGGCCGAAGACTTCAGATCCGGGTACGGGAAGTTGTTTGAGGCTGAAGTAGTTCATGTGTACACCCGATATCTTCTGCCGCACCACATAATCCACCGCGAATGAGGAAAGTGCTGCACTCAGAAGGTCGCCGTCTCGGCCCGGGAGTGCAAGTGGTAGGTTATTACCAGTAGCGTACCTTGGAACCAAAGCACATACGAGGGTTCTCTCGTCGGTGCTGCGGCAGATGTCGCGCCACCCAAAAAGCCAGCCGCGATCCCAATGGATTGCTTCCAGCCTGGACGTAACACCGCGATCATAGGCCGCTCTGTTGGAACGCGACCTACGCTCATCGCGCGTGTCGAAGTCCTGTACCCAGTACCGGGGAAGTACAAAACGATCCGGGTCGTTCTTTTCTTCGAAATCGAGCCGCGGCAGTTCGGTATCCTGGCTCCCCTCTGGACGCTTACTGTAGCAGGCTAGTCGATGATCAAAGTCATGGATCAGTTTGGCCTCATAGAGTGGCAACATCTGTTTACCGTCACGGACGAAGATATTTCCCTCCAGGGTCCACCCTTCACGTTCCAGCTGTTCACTGGTCCGGAACAGGCCAGCGTCATTAGTCATGTCGAACATCCGCATGAACAGCAGGTCTCGGGGGTTCTCTTCTGGATCATCACGCCAGAGAACGGGAAACCGCCTGTAGATGCCTATCGTGATATTGGCGTCTCGTTGGGTTTGAAACATCGGGCAAGTGCCGGTATTCGGATTAACTAGGAGAAGATCAACTGCTTGAACCCGGATGCGGCGGCCTCGTGGCGGAAGCTGGCTCGGGTGCTTGGTAAGTGTGGCGAACTCCGGCTGCCCGATGGTCCTTGATCGTCCCGTGACAGTGAGCAAGGAGAATCTCATCCGACCGTGGCCGATCTCCTGCCAGAACTCTGGGTTAGTGACGAAATCCAGAAGTGAATCGAGTCGACGTTGCTCGATAAGATCCCGGAAAAAGGGAGACGTCGTCTGGTCAGTTGCGATTCCAGTCGGCACTACGATACCAAGGCGGCCTGTGGCTCCGATGATCATGCGGGCGGTCTCGGCGAAGACTGCATATGTATTGATGTCCCCGTGGCCCGTGAGTGGGTAGCGGCCGGATTCACGAAGGAAGTGGCTCCAGCCTGCCGCTATTCGCAGTTCGGCTTGAAATGCGTCATAGAGTGCGCGCTCGGCGGGGCTGTCGCCCCCGGCGAGGGCAGCGATCAGTTTCTTGCGTTCTGATGCATTCTGCGTGTTGGCGATTATGGCGCTACGCGAGGCGAAAAATTCCTGTTCCTGGAGCTTTACCCGCTCCCAGGGCGGGTTTCCGATAACGCAGGAGAAACCGCCTGACCAGCCCGTGGCTGGGTCGATGTCCCTAGCGCCATTGCCGACGCGGAAGATGTGGGGGAACTCGACGTGCCAGTGGAAGAAGCGGTATTGGCGGGTGAGGTTGATGACTAGGTCCTCGGCTGCAGCTAGTTCGAGCGTGCCTGCGTCCCCAACGAACTGTTCCAGAACCGCCTGGGTGATCGCGGTGCCGCGGCTGACGGCGGTCTCGGGCTGCACGAAAGCAGCGCACCAGGCGTCGGCAAGGAACTTCTGGACGCGGTGTTCTGGTGATTCGGCGAGCTCCAGCGCTTGCCGTTGCTGGTGGATGTGCAGGTCTTCCAGGCTGTCGGGGAGCGCGTGGGCGATCTCGACGGCTCGTTTGGCCAAGACGGCGTTGGTGACGGGGATGCCGGACTGGCTGAACAGGTCGTACTGGCCTTGATCACGTTCGGCGGTGTTCTGCTTCTTGAGGGATGCGGCTACCTTCCGGTCGTCGCCTTCGATCGGGGTGAAGGCCGCGTCCGGGAGACCTTCGGCTAGAAGAGCTGGGGTGGCGCCGAGTAGGGAGTTGCCGACGCGGATGTTCTGGTCGAGGTAGGACAGCGGCCTGCCTGGGTCCAGCGCTTCTATCCACAGCGACACCTTGGCTAGCTCGGCGGCCATGGGGTTGATGTCCACGCCGTAAATGCACCTGCCGGTGACTCGGCGCAGAGATGCCCGGACGAGTGCGTCGGGCGGCTCGGACTCCCCGGTTTCCTCGGCAGCGATGCGTTTGGCGATCCGCCGCGCGGCGGCGACGAGGAAGTGCCCCGATCCGCAGGCAGGGTCGCAGACGGTGATGTCCAGCAGCGCTGATACCCGTTGCTCCGGCGTCTCGCGGGCGCAGGCTTCATCTAGGAGGGGGTCGAGCGCGGAGTCCAGCAGGCACTCGACAAGCGACGTTGGGGTGTAGTAAGAGCCGGACTCTTTCCGCTCGTTACCGGCCAGTGTCTCCAGCGTGTAGGCGAGCTTCTCATCGTCGTAGCGAGGGATCAGTTCCAGTAGGGATTCGTAAACGCTGCCAAGTTCTTCGGCGCCCAAGTTGCCAAAGTCCACTCGGCGCCAGGCGCCGCCATCGCGTGGCTTCACCAGGGACAGCGCGCGGACGGCGCCGAGCAGGGCCTCGTTGGACAGGCGGGCTCCGGCGAGTGGTTCGTCGAGCGGCAGCGGTGTGCCGTCGTCGTGCTGGGATTCGAAGATGCCGCCGATGCCGGGCAGAGCGAGTTCGGGGACGCCGCCCTCGGTGCCAAGCGCGTCGAAAACGAGTTGCGTGGCGTCGAACAGGTCGCCGTGCCTGCTGCCGCGATGACGGCGGGCGAGCTGGCGTAGCCGGGCGGAGGAGAAGTATGCGGCGTACCGGTCGCGGGCCTCGCGCAGGCTGGCTTTGGTCGCGGTGCTGGCGTCGCCGGGATCTGGTTGCAGGAGCGCGCCTCGGTCTTCGGCGACGAACCAGAACAGCAGCCGGTACACCAGCCGCAGCAGCGCCCGGTTGAAGTCGTCCAGCTTCAGGTCCGCGCTGCCGGGATCGAGGCGGCCGCGCAGGTGCGGGTTGGCCGGGTGGGAGAGGAATCCGGTGCCGAGGATGGCGATGGCCTGCTGGACGCCGTTGCGGAGCTGGTCGAGTGCCCGTTCGCCTTGCTGCGCCGCGAACCCGCGCCACTGCTCCAGATAGCAAGAGGCGGGGCCGCCGTCGCCTTGGATGGCGAACCGGGATTCGTGGCAGGTCAGGTAGAGGAGCACGAAGTCGGAGAACAGTTCGCCGTCGAAGATCGCCTCGAGGTCGAACTCGACGTAGGAGGAGCCGACCAGCGCGGTCGAGTCGCGCAGCAGCCGCAGCGTGGCGCCGTTGGACAGGATGGCCCATAGGTAGGCGTCGTCCCGGTTGAGGAGTTCCTGGAGCATGGACTGGGGTGCGCGGGCGGCGACGTGGGGTGTCTTGTGGTCCAGGTCGGTGGCCCAGCCGAGCAGGTGGACCGGCACGTGCCCGGCCCGGTGGCTGACCGGGAAGCTCTTGCCCTCCAGCTCGAAGCCGCCCCCGGCCATCTCGTGGAAGCCGAGCTCGCGCAGCAGGATCCGCAGCCACCGTTCCCTGGTAACCCGCGCCGAGGTCGCCTCGGCCGCGCCCGGGCCTTCGACCCGGCGCTTGAAGTCCTGCCAGACCTCCAGCAGGTACAGCCACGACCTTGAGGCTTGCCGCCGGACTGACTCGCCGCGTTCCAGGCCGTAGGTCTGCGGCCCGGTGCCGGCCACCTGCGGGTCGCCGGCGGACACGCGGCCGAGCAGGTCAGCGGGAAGCAGGCCGCCGACGATCTTCAGGGAGCTGAACGCGGTCATGACGCGGCGCCTCCCGCTGCTGGCAGGTAGACGTAGACGCCGAGGATGTCGGCGGGTTTCTGGGCCCGGACGGCGATCTGGCGCCGGGCATGCTGGCCGCTGGCCTCGCGGACCCGGATGTGATCCTCACGCAGCCGGCCGGCGAGGGTGTCGGCGACACCATCCAGATGTGCCAGCAGGCCAGGCACATCAGCCACCGCTCGTTCGGCAAAATCTATGGCTTGATCTGGCGGCACGTTCCCGGATGGGCGGGCAGCGAGCAGGTCCTGGACCTCCGCCGGGGAGATCCATTCCCCGGTGCCGGCCCGGCCCCGGTAGGCGAGCACCTGGGCGTCCTCGGCGATCACCTGACGGCGGTCATCACGGCCGGGCAGCTCCAGGTGCATCCGGAACCTGACGAGCAGCAGCGTGGTTCGGCGGCTGACCGCGGACGTGCGCATCACGCCGCACCGCCGGGCGGGGCGCACGTCGGCCGGGACCATGGGGTCGAGCGCCGATTCCAGGACGTAGCGGGCGATCGCGGCGACGTTCGGGTCGGTGCGGTCCAGGTACGCCTCGCGGGGCGGAATGGGAAGATCACGGCGGAACGGCAGTGGCTCGACGTGTCCGGTGACCAGCGCGTCGCGCAGACCGGGGGGAAGCACCCCCGTCGCGGCGCGGAATCCGTCCGGTGTCTGGGTGATGTCGGCGTGCAGGGCGCTCAGCGCTTCGGCGGTGAAGGCCGCTACCTCGCCGGGCGTTCCGAGGCTGGCGCGCATCTCGGCGAGCTCGCGGGCGACTTCGGCGGGCTGGATTCCGGCTTGAGCGTACTTGGTGCGGGACTGGCGCTCCCGGGCGACGGCGCTGTCCCATTCGCGGTGCAGGCCGGTGCGCTTTTCCAGGCCGATGCCGTCGAACGCGAGCTGCTCGCCGGGCGCGTCGCGCAGCAGCAGTCCCTCCAGGATGGCCTGGACCACGTCGTCGCTACGGTCGGGGACCGGCACGGAAATGCCGAGCGCCTTGCGGATCTGCTCATGCTTGCGCAGCAGCACATCCAGGACGATCCCGTCGATGCCGTTGTCGGTGCCGTACAGCGTGACCGCCCGGACGACGCGAGAGCGCTGGCCGAACCGGTCGACCCGGCCTTCGCGTTGCTCGTGCCGGGTCGGGTTCCACGCCAGGTCGTAGTGGACGACCGCCTGGAAGTATTCCTGCAGGTTCACGCCTTCGGACAGGCAGTCGGTCGCGACCAGCACCGGCAGCCGTGCTTCGTCGCCGGTCAGGTCCGCGATCCGCGCTTGGCGCTCGTCGGGGGGAAGCACGCCGGTGACGGCGCCGACCGCGTACGCGGCGCCGAGGCGCTGGGCCAGGTGCTCGGCGACGTACTCGGCGGTATCGATGAACCGGCAGAAGATCACCGGGTTGTATCCCTCGAGCAGCAGCCCCTTGACCATCTCGGCCAGCAGCGCGAGCTTAGTGTCGGGTTTGCCTTCCAGGGCGGTGGCGCGGCTCGCGAAACGCTTCAGCCGCCTGCGGTGCGCGGTGTCGCCGTCCTCGGCGTCGCCATCCGCGCCCGGGGTCGCATCAGCGGACTCGCTGGTTTCCTCGTCGGGCAGGTCGAGCACGGCGGATCGGCCCAGCCGGTCAGCCTCGTCCACGTCCTGCGCGTCGAGGTTCGCGGCCCTGGTGTGAAGGGTCGCGGCGGCCGCCCGCGGCGAGGAGGCCAGCGCCCGCAGCAGCGCCAGCGCGGACCAGTACCTGACCCGCTGCCTCAGCTGGCCGCCTTCTGGGTCCCTGACGATTTCACGGGCGTACTGGAGCACGTCATCGAACAGGTCCTTGTAGCCGCCGGACAGCGAGTACGTCCGTTCCTGGGTCAGCCGGTCCTCCGGGAAGGGCGTCGACTCATCGAGGTAGGAGCGGATGTCAGCGCGGCGGCGCTGCACGAAATGACGGGCCAGCCGCTCGCGGTCCTGCACCGATTCCAGGTCCACCGTCTCCAGGTTCTTGCCCAGCAGGGCCAGCAGGTTGCGGAAACCTTCCTCCTTGCCGCTGTGCGGGGTGGCGGTGACCAGGATCAGGTGCCGGGCGGGGTCCTTGGCCAGGCCGGTGACCAGCTCGTGGCGGAGCATCCGGGACCTGCCGCCGGTGCCGTCGGTCACGCAGGTGTGCGCTTCGTCGATGATCAGCAAGTCCGGGCAGCCATGCCAGAACTGTTCCCGCAGCCCGGGACGCTTGATGAAGTCGGTGGACACGACGATGTGCCGGAACCGGTCGAACAGGGTCTCGCCCTGCAGCAGCCCGCGTTCCAGCCTGCGGATCGTGCCGGGCAACACGAGCTCGGCGTGGATGCCGAATTTTGTGGCCAGCTCCCGCTGCCATTGCTCGGCGAGCGCGGGGCCGCACAGCACCGCCAGGCCGGTCGCGTCGCCTTGCTCGAGCAGCTCGGCGGCGGTCAGCCCGGCCTCGATGGTCTTGCCGATGCCCACGTCGTCGGAGATCAGCAACCGGACCGTTTCCTGCCGCAGCGCCATCAGGAGCGGGACAAGCTGGTAGGCGCGGGGCTCCACGGCGAGCCTGGCCAGTGACCGGAACGGCCCGGCGGAAGCCCGGAACCCGATCCGCAGTGCCGTGCGGAGCAGCCCGGCGCTTACCGCGGTGCCCACGTCGCCGGGGTCGGGGGCCTCGAACGTCGCCGAGCTGACCTGCTCCAGGGCGGGGAACACCCCGGCGACCTCGTCGTCGCCCCCGCCCAGCGGGCGCAGCACCAGGAACCTGGGCGGTTCGGACTGCGGCAGGACGACCCACTCACGGCCGCGGGCTTGTACGAGCGCGCCCACCTCGAACGCCGGGAACTCCGTCGTGGTCACTGCGTCACCTTCGTCATTGCGTGCCGAACACACTCGGGTAGCGGGCCGCTATCGTCGCCCAGTCGGCACCGGGACCCACGATGATGACGCTCCAGCCGAGATCGCGGAGGACATCCCGCGCTTCCTCATCCCGGCCAGCCCGGTAGATGTCGTCCTCGTCGGCCCCGGCGACGAAGACGGCCGCGTTCCCGTCGGGCAGGTAGTAGATAAGGTCTGGGCGGGTGCCCTCGGCGTCGCTGTCTACCGTGTCGGGCAGGCGCAGGTCGCGGGAGCGGAGCCAGGCGAGGAATTCGGCTGCCCGCGGATTCTGCGGGTCTGCGGATGGCTCTGGCCGCTGGGCGGCTGGGTTGCTCACGGCTGCGACGGTGAGGCGGAGCATCAGGTCGCGGACGAGGTGCCGGTTGATCATCTCGTGTACGCGCTGGTTGCCGTAGGACAGCAGGCAGTCATAACAGGCCCGGACGCAACGTTCCCGGCCGGCGGCCGGTTCGTCGATGCTGAGGTCAGCACCGCTGTCCGGGTCGAAGTGCATGATCTGCAACGCCGTCCGGGCCGCTGCGGGCAGCGCGTCAGGGTCATCGACCAGGCGGCGCAGCGCGCCCGCGCCGCCTTCCGCGCTCTCGATGAACAGCGCCCGGCCGCGTCGGTCCGGGTCGGGCAGTCCCTCGCTGGACAGCTCGCTGTCTTCCAGCTGGAACGCGGCCTCGATACCGCGCTCCAGAGCGATCGCAGCGGTGACCGCGGTCTCCGGGCTGACCACGGCGGACAACCGGGCCACCAGGATGTTGCGGCGGTCCTCGACGTAGGGGATCACCCGCTGCTTGCGCTTGACACCGCCCGGGGCCTCCAGGCCTTCCTCTTCCGGCGCGGCCTGGTCCTCCCGCTCGTTCTCTTTCAGCCACCGGCCGGTGGTCACGTCGATCATGTAGCCGTGGATATCGGGGTTCTGCCGCCGGCGCCGCCCGATGTTGGTGACCCGGACGGTCGCGGAGTCGCCGTAGGCCAGGCTGAGCACCGGCCCGTCCTGATCGGCGGCGGTCGCGTCGATCCGGCCAGGCTTGCCGCCGTGATGGCCGAACCGGTAAGAGGTCTGCAGCTCGAACCCGGCCCGGCGGCGTTCCTCCTCATCGGAGGAGATCCGGTCCCGGCGGGCGGTCCGCACCGAGGTCAGGCGCAGCAGCGCCCGGGTGGTATCGCGCAGCTGCTCGCCGCAATGCTGGCACACATCGATGCCGACCGCCTCGGGATGCAGGTAACCGCAGTCGCGGCAGCGCCGGGCGGTGGCGGTGACCGTGCCTTCCTGGCCCGGCTCGGCGGGCGGCAGGGCCACGCTGACGACCTGGTAGCGGGCACCCTCGTGGTAGATGACCGCGCCGGGACCGAATTCGCCGATGCCGATGAACCGGGGCCGCTGGATGTAATCTCCCTCGCGGTGGCCGGCCAGGCCGGGAATGTAAGCGGCCAGAGGAAGGCGCGGGAACGAATAGCCGGGCAGGAATCCTTCGGAGGCGAAGTAACGGTAGGAGTAAAAGTCGGTCTGGAAGTCGTCGGAATCCTCGTTGCTGAGCAGGGTCAGCTGGATGCGCGCGTCGCGGGCGCGCCTGGCAGCGTTATCGCGTTCCTTGTGCGGGACAGAGACGTCCACCGAGCGGGCCGACTGGGCGTGGAACTCCTGGAGCGCGAGCCGGTACATGTCCCGCCAGCGGCGGCAGGCGTCATCGAACGCTTGCGGCGCCTGGCTGATCGCATCGTCGATCCAGCCGTCCCGCCACCACGGCGCCCTGGCCAGGTTCGCCGTCATTCCGGCGAGCACGGCCTTGACCCGGGTGACGGCACGCTGTGCCGCAGCCGGGTCGGTGAGCCGCTCGCGGACCTTGGGCAGGAGCTCCAGGGTGGGGCTCGCGCCGCCGACATCTAGCACGTCGGTGAGCGATCCGCGCAGGTCCTGGCCGGTTTCGGCGAGCCAGACCGCCTGGACGTGCGAACGGACCAGGTCCTCGTTCGCCAGGTCCAGGCGGGGCGGGGCGACCGAGCCGCCGACCATATCGGTCGGCCGCCGGAAGTAGTACTGGTCGTGGGCGTTGCCGGTCGCGCAGTACGTCACCACCAGCGCGGGCTGCCCGGAACGTCCCGCGCGGCCGGCCCGCTGAGCATAGTTGGCCGGGGTCGGCGGCACGTTGCGCAGCCCGACGGCGCTCAGCGCGTTGATGTCCACCCCGAGTTCCATGGTCGGGGAGCAGTACAGGACCGGCAGGGCCGCGTCGCTGAACTCGCGCTCGCGTTCCTGCCGTTCGGCGGGCGAGACCTGAGCGGTGTGCTCCTTGGCGCGCAACCCGGCCAGGGTCGCGGCAACGGCCCGGTACAGCTCACGGAAGAACGGGTTGACCCGCGGGCCTTCCTCGTTGTCCAGGGTCCGCCGGACCCGGTCTTCGGCACCGGACAACCCGCTCCCGGCCTGCCAGTGGATCACCGCCGCACGCAGCCGGTAACCCGGCACATCGTGCTCGCCGGGAGGTACCGCCACCGTCAGCAGCCCGGCCTCGTGGAGCGTGCTGAACAGGTCGGTGATGATCTCCTGGGCATCGGCGATCTTCAGGGTGATCTTGCGGCCGGCGTACTCCCGGATCAGGAACCGCCCGAACTGGCCCCGGCCGGACAGGTAGACATTGCTGCGCCGCTGGCCGCGCTGGCCCGGGCCGGGGAAAGCCACCCCCGCCATCGGCGGGAGCTCACGCTCGGGCAGCGACCACGGCTCCTTCAGGTGCTGCGCGGACAGTCGCCGGACGAGGTCGAACCCGTCGTCGCTGAGGTACTCCACGTCGATGGCCAGGTTGCGGCGCAGCTCATCAAGCAGCGCGGCGGCGATCTCCTCCCGGTGCACCGGGTCGTCCTCGCGCAGCGCGACATGGCTGCCCTGCCAGGCCTCGGCGTCCGCGGCGACCTCGGGCAGGTCCCGGTACCGGATGCGGAGCAGCCCGGTCTGCTCCAGGTTGGGCATGGTGACCCGCCAGCCCCGTTCCAGGTCTAGGTAGAGCCGGTAGCCCGTCACCTCCCGCAGTGCCCGCCACGCCTCGTCGCGCTGGCTGTATTTCGCGCCGGGGTTACGCGCGAAATCGGCCATGGCCAGGCCGAGTTCCTCGGTGACCCGCTGGGCCACGATCTCGTCGGTCAGGCCCTCCGGAGCCTTGTCCAGTGCCCGGTACAGGGCGCCACGCAACTGGGTGACCTGCACGAAATCGTTGAAATGCCCGGCCTGCAGCGAGGCGTCCTGGCGGTTGTCGACGAACGCGAGCAGCTTGCGGGCTCTATCGTCCAGGTCGCCTCCCCAGGTGCGCAGCGTCCGGACGATGCTCGCCGTGATCAGCGACATCGCCGAGCTGCGGCCCTCCGCCGACAGCTTGGCCAGCTTGGCGAAGTCGTTGCCGCGGGCCTGCTCATAGGACGTACGGCAACGCAGGCAGAACCGGAACGGGCTCGGCACGTACGCCGCGTAGGTGCCTTCACCGGGCCCAGCCTCCAGGCCCGTGACATCCACCTGGACCGCCTCGGGCAGCAGCTTCACCCGGACAGGATCGACCGTCAGGCCGGCCACCGGGTCATAGGTCAGCCAGGAGTACGGCAGCCGGCCCTCGACCAGCACCTGCTCAAGCGAGGATGGCCAGGGCTGGTCATCACTGATGAACAGGTAGCCGCTCGCCTCGTCCCCGCCGCTGGCATCGTTATCCCGGCGGGCCGCATACCGGCGCTCGCCTTCGGTATCGCTCCGGGTCACAGCTAGGTACTCCTGGCCGCACTCGCGGCAGAACGCGGTCGGCACCAAGATCCGCTGCGGCGCATCCGGATCGCCGCCCGGTCCCGGCGCGGTGACCTGATAGGTGCTGGTGACATGCCGGGTCGCCGGAGGCTCCAGCGTCACGTACACGTTGTCGCCCTTGGACAGGAACTGGTGCAACCGGAACGCGAACACCGGGCGGCCCGTCACAGGATTGATGATCCGCGACCCGGCCTGCAGCGCGTCCTTGATCACAGCCGCGCACACCGGCTGTTCCGCGCCGGTCTGCTCAGCGAACTGCCGCGCCGCCTCAGGGAGAGTAAGCGGACGGCGCCGCCGCCGCGGGCTGGCGGCCGGAGAACCAGGCTCGAAGCCGAAGACATCCTCGATCCAGGTCGCCAGCGGGTCGGCGGTGAAGGCCGCGAACTCTTCCGGCGGCGGGGAATCACCGATGCGTCCGCGTAGTGCGCCAGGGGCGATAGCCGCCGGATCGGTGATCCGTTCCAGCGTCTCCCCGATGACATGGCCCGGCTGGACCGGCACTCCGAACAACGTGGTCGCCACCTCGGCGACCGCCCGGCGCTGATCGCTGGCATCGCCCTCCGTGGTCATCGTGGCCGAGGTACCGATGCACTGAACAGCCGTCGCGTCGCAGGTGTCGCGGAGCCTGCGGACAAGCAGAGCCACATCGGCGCCCTGGCGGCCGCGGTAGGTGTGAAGCTCGTCCAGGACCAGGAACCACAGACCGCGAGCCGCCTCGATCAGGCCTCTATCCCTGGGCCTGGTGAGGACCAGTTCCAGCATCACGTAGTTGGTCAGCAAGATGTCGGGCGGGTCAGCGATGATCCTGGCCCGGTCTTCGGGGGACTCCTGCCCGGTATAACGATCGAAGGTCACCGGCGGACCATCGGGATAGCCAATCTTCAGGAACTTCTGCAGCTCCCTCAGCTGGCTGTTGGCCAGGGCGTTCATCGGGTAGACGACGATCGCCTTGATCCCCGGCCGGTATGTCCCAGCCGCCTTGGCCGCCAGGACCCGGTCAACGATCGGGATGATGTACGCAAGGCTCTTCCCGGACCCCGTCCCGGTTGTCAGCACATAGCTGCTCCCGGTGCGCGCTGCCTCGACCGCTTCACGCTGATGCTGATGCAGCCGGAGGATCGGGCCGTCGGGGTTGTCGTCCTTGAGCCGGAAAATCCTCTCGCACTCGGGCTGGAGCAGCCCTTCAGCTATCAGGTCGGTGACCGTACCGCCAGAGGCGAAGTTCGGGTTGAGCGACAACCAGGGATCGGGCCACTGGTACCCCCGGGCCATGCGCTCGGCGACGTGCTCGCGGATGTTCTTGTCGTGGATGTCGACGAAACTGCCGGTGAACTCACGGTAGTCATCGATCAGCCGGTCACGAACCCGGAAAACATCCATACCACATCCTGCTCCACGCCTCTGACATTAAGGTGGCTCTCCATGCCGTGCCCGCAAAGCTCAAAGGTTGCCGACGGTCAGCACTCGCAGCTCGGCCAGGTGATTTCCGGCGAGCAGCCGAACCCATACATACAGATATTACAGGGGCGAATCAGTGTGACTTGTGATCTGGCAGTATCAATTGACTACCTATCCGACAAGGCACGGACTGCACGAAACAGTAACATATCGTCCCTTATCCTGTCCTTTCAAGGCACTGCGTCCATGCCAATCGATGGTATACATGCCTGATCTTGGCCCCTCATCTTGCCACCTTGAACCATATCCATTCAGCTTCACACGCGTGCCCATCTGGTGATCATGGCGAGATCTTCCAGGTGACGGAAATGCAGTGATCATGAACGAGGAGGAAGCGTACGGCATGGCACTACTGGGGTTAGGCGATGACCTTATCGAGATGTCTTCGCCGTCACCACGGTCGGGCCGTCGGCCGACCGGAGACCTCGCGCATGGTGACGGTGACCGATCCGTCCTGGGTGACGGCAGGTGCGGGGGCCGTTTCCCACGGGCGGAAGCCTAGCGGTACTTCGTCTCCCGGGACGGAGGTGGAAAGCCAGCAGATGAATCTGGCCTTGTTGAGCTCGGGCCATGGGGTGGCCGGGTGCAGCGGCGGCTCGTCGGCGGTGCTTTCCGCGGCGAGGGTGGCCGTCGATGGGGGCCCGTCGCCGTCGAACTGTGACCAGTCCATGTGGCTGATCGGTCCGGGTCCGCCGCCGTGCAGGACCCAGTGCCAGGTGCGTGCGACCAGGCCGGTGTCGCCGAATTCTTCGAGGTCCTGATCGACGAGGAATTCGATGACCGTGCGGGGCGGGGTGATCGCGGGCGGCAGCGGGTCAGGGATTTCTATCGCGGGCATCGGCGGTCGCCTCCCTTGCTTTGACCATGATGCGCCATGGTCGGTGGTCAGTCAGCGGCCTCGGGTGACGTGTCGCGTTCGGCGGCGAGCTGGAGGATCTTCGCTGAGGGGGTGATCTGCGGCTTCGGCGGCTGGAGGATCGCATCGCGTCCGGGCGGATTCCAGGACGGGAAAGCCTCGCCGAGGTCGTCCCAGTCGGGGTCCTCGCTGGGGACCTTGAGTCCTTGGAGCTCTTCGAGCTTCTCGCGGAACGACTGGCGGTTGGCGGCAAGCTCGCGGACCCAGACGGCCATCTCGGCGATCTTCTTGTCCAAGGTCAAGGTCAGCTCGGAGCGGTCGGTGTCGCTGACGGGGGCAGGTTCGGCGGAGCGGAGGGGCTCGATCCGCTGGTCGGGGTGACGGCGGCGCAGTTCGGCGTCGGCCGCGGTGGCTAGGTGGCGGGACGGCTCGGTGGCGTGTTCCCACTCCAGCCGGTCGTCCATGGTGGCGGCGAAGATGGTCTCTTGCTGCCGGTAGTGGCCGCTCATCGCCCGGTAGCTGGCGGCTAGGACATCGTGCCGCGCGGCGCGGTCGTGGTCGCCGGCCTTGCGGGCGGCGTCGGCTTCGGCTGCGGCGCGGATGGCGTCCCGGTCGGCATTGGCCGCGCCGAGGCGGGCCAGTCGCAGTTCCTTGCCGACGTGCCGGGGTGCCCAGGCGGTCTCGGCGGCGTAGGTGTCGCGGATGAGCCAGAGCCTGCCGTCGGGCATGCTGCGGACATCGGGCCCGTCTAGCGGGCCGAGGGCGAGGAACGCCTCGTGCCAGGCGGCACGCTGGTCCGGCGCGTCGCGGGTGGGTTCGGGTCCGATCGGGTCATCGGGGTGGTCATGGGCGTAGGTTTCCCGGTAGGCGCCGATGGAGGATGCCTTGTTCTGCCATTCCTGCTGGGCGGCCGGGTCGGCGGGCACTGCGCCGAGGGCCTTGATCGCCCAGGGGGGCGGGTGCTGGGCGGTGTGCTGTCCGATGCGCTGTTTGCGGTCGTCCATCATGGCCGCGATCTGGGTCAGGTAGGCGTGGCGACCGGGATCGGGTAGCTGGGGTACGCGGCGGGACCATGGGCCCTGCGGCTGGGGCAGCAGCGGGTGTACGCACTGCCGGATCCGGGCATCGAGGACGGCGGCGATATCCCGGGCGCCGGCGAGGTCCCGGGATTCGATGGCGGAACGGGCGAGGTCGGCAGGGTCCAGGCCGGCCAGCTCGGCGGTCCGCAGGGTCCGGTATAGCCACCGTGCCTGGTGGGACAGTTCCTGCCGGTAGCCGAGGGGGAGCGCGGCCATGACCAGGTCGCGGTAGCGGTCGTTCTGGGCGGTGCGGGTTTCGGCGGTCCAGATCGTGTTCAAGATGGCGAGGTGGTCGGCGTTGGCCAGGTTGCGCTGCCTGGTCTGGGAGGCGGACAGCTCGGCGCTGTCGCGGTCGAGCACGTCGGCGAGGACGGCGATTGGTTCGCGCGGGTCTGGGCTGCCGGGCCCGGGGGCGGGGGCCTGGCCGGGCAGCAAACCGTCGCGTTCGTTCCGGATGTGTTCGTAACGGTCCAGCTCGGGGGCGGGCCGGGTGCCGGGCTGCGGGTCGGCGGGCCTGGGCGGGGTGGTGAACACGAACGCGATGTTGGTGTCGGTGCCGCGGGTCATCGCCGGGTACAGCCAGTGGCGGTCCTCGTTTCCGGTGACCATGGTGATCCCGGTATGCACGGTGGCGCCCTGGGCGGAATGCCCGGTGATCGCGTAGGCCAGGTCGGAGGTGCGGTAGCCGCGGTAGCAGAACGCCCGGCCGGTGAAGCGCTGCTGCCCGGTCGCCGGGTCGGGCTCGAGCTGGCGGCGGGCCATCACGCCGCCGCTGGTGATGGCCTCGATCCGCAGGATATCGCCGTTGGCCAGGGCCCGGCCGGGCTCACCCGCCTCGAGCGTATGGTCGTTCTGCCGGCAGATGATCAAGTCACCGACCGAGGCTTCGGCGCCCTCGGCGATCGTCACCGTCTGGGTGTTGTCGACCAGGCCGAGGTGGATCAGGTCGTCGCGGATCCGGGCGGACAGTTCCCGGCAGCGGGCCCAGTCCGCGGCGGTCAAGATGACGTCCCGGCCGGCCAGGTAGCTGGCGACGTAGGCTTTCACGGCCTGGTCCATGGCCTGGTCGGGTGGGACGCCGTAGATCCGGCCGTGCTGGTCGTAGTCGTCCAGCGCGGTCGCGTCTCCGCGGCGCAGCCGCAGCGAGGCCTCCCGTTCCCAGGCGGCGGTAAAGCGGACCGGCTCGGCGAGCTGCACGTAGCCGAGCTGGTCAGCTAGGAGCATCATCGCGCCGCCGCCTTCTACGGCGGCGAGCTGTTCCTGGTCCCCGGCCAGCACCAGCTTGCAGCCGTTCCGCGCCGCGAAATCGACCAGCGCGGACAGGTGGGCCAGGGAGACCATCGAGCCCTCGTCGACTACGATCAGCGACCCCGGCGGGATGATGTCGATGCGGGCCAGGAGCTTGGTGGTGTTGGCTGATACCCGCACACCGGCGTTGCGGAGTTCGTTGGCGGCGTTCTGGGATGTCGCGGTGCCGAACACCCGCCCGGAGCCGGCTTGCCCGGTCCAGGCCAGCGCCCCCGCGGCCAGGACCCTGGTCTTCCCGGTCCCGGCCGGGCCCGTGATCACCTCCACGGTGCGAGCCGAGGTGAGTACATGCCAGACGGCGGCGGCTTGGTCCAGCCGCAGCCCGCGTTGCGTGACCTGGTTACGCGCATCCTGCGCGCCCTCGCGCAGCTGCGCCTCCAGTAGCGCCGGATCGGCGCCCAGGCGACGCGCCGCCAGCTCAGGCGGCAGACGCGGCGCGCCCTGCGTCTGCGCCTGCGCGACCAGCCGCTCTTCGGCGGATAGCTGCGCGGCGGTGGCATAGCGCGTGGTGCCCGGCCGCGTGTACACGCTGCGCCCGTCCAGCTCGCGGCGCAGCGAACCGGGTAGCGGCGGCCACTGCGGGGCCTCCAGCGACACGACATCCTCGATGCGGCCGGACAGGGCCTCATCGGCGAGGCCGAGCAGCAGCTCCTGGGCGGCCAGGGGGCTCATCTGCCGGGTCTGCGCAGGCATCACCAGGGCCAGCTGCTTGAGCAGGTCATGGCGGGTCCAGGTGGACTGCTTAGCTGTCACCAGCGCCAATGCCTTCTGCACTGCCCGCGCCTGCTCTCCCCGCGACGGCGGGCCGTCAGCCCGCGGGCCACCCGGCTCGCGGCCGCCGACGGTTGCTGACGCGCTCCCGTCCGTGCCGCCTACGTTCGACACGGCCGGGGCGATGTGCGCCAGCTCGCCGCCGATCGTAGCGTCCCATTGTTGCGCGAGTGCGTCCCAGTCGATCTGACCCGCGTCCTTGCCCCTGCGCGACAGCAGAGTCGCCTTCTGCGTGATGTAGTACAGCTCGCGCGAGTTCGGCGCGCGGCCGTTCTTGCGCTCCCACGCCTGCGCGAGTTCGTGCTCCTTCTCGTGCACCTGGACGGTCCGCGCGGAGTAGGCGTCCATCTGCGCTCGCGTGACGCCTTTGATCTCGTTGCCGCGTCCGTCGGCGCGCGGCACCCAGTCCACGCCGAACTCGCGCGTCAGCTCGCACTCCACCGCGGTGGCGGCGACGCCCTGCAGGGCGCCGATGACCGCGCGCAGGCTCGCCGTGTCATGCGCACGCCACCTCCCGTCGCTGATGATCCGGGTGATCCGCGCCAGTTGATTGTGAATGTGATCTTGGGGATCGCCGTCCCGGCTGGTGCCCTGCAGCCAGGACGTCACGATCAGGCCCGCTTCCTCAAACCGGCCCGGCTCCTGGCCGTCGACCCGGATGCCGTGGTAGCCGGTGCGGGTGACCCCGGCCCAGGTCTGGGCATACTCGAGCGCGGTGCGGTTGGCCCGGTGGAGGATGGCCTGGAACTTCTCCTCCTGGACGGCCCAGTACGCTGTCGCGCGCTCGTCTCCGGCGAGGCGTGCTCGGCGCGCGTTTTCCCGGATCGAGGCGTGCAGGACTGAGATCGACTTGCTGAACGAGACGGTGACGTCGGTGTAGGCGGCGGGCTGACGGGTTGCTTTGGCCGCTTCCCGCTCTAGCTCGATCAGCCGTTCGGCAGTGGCGTGCGGTTCAGCGACCTGCAGGCGCTCCAGGTGGTCGGTGAATTTCGTGTAGCTCCCGCGCGATCTGCCCAGCTTCTCTCCAGTCCGCGGGTCGAGCTGCTGGTAGACCGAGTCATAGGGCTCGCGCTCGACGACCTGGCCGGTGGCGAAGCCTAGGGCTTGTGCTCCGGGGCCCCACCATCGGCCTGGTGGTTCCCCGGCCTGGGCGGCGTTGATGTAGTAGCCACCGGTGGTCTTCTCGGCGCCGGCTTGAGCCTGGTTCTTCCACGCATAGCCGAGGTCGTAGCCCTTAGCGACGGTGACGACCACGGCCATCGGCTGCCTCCCTCGTGATCGCGCGGCCGCAGGACTGACCATGATCATTTAGATCAATGCAACGGTCTGCACGGCTTTAGATCATGGTGACGATGGGCAGGACAAGATCGCCGGGAGCGAGTAGTGCAGAGGGGCCAGCTAGGGATAGGGAAGGGTCAGTGAGCAGAGAAAACAAGAAATTCAGCGACGCGACAGAAATGACGGTTCTTGCGGGTTCACTGGATGCATAGACGTCGCCCGGATCCTAGATTTCGTCTGGGGCCGTATGCTTGCCCGCCCAGCTAGCTAGCCCTAGGTGGCTAGATGCCGTCTGGATAACGAATCGGTGGCGAATTTAGCCTGCGTGTATCGGAGCTGCTGGCTGGGGTGAGAATAATGGGATCAGCCGGGTTGCCGGGTTATCCCGCAGTGTGGGGAGGGCGGGACAGATGTTATCTTTGCGCATGGCAGTGAGTTATGAGGCTGCCGGGGGGCTAATTGCGCGGACTGGAACCAGCGCAGCCCTCCCGCAGACAACATCATCTGGGCAGCACGTCGCCACGCTTAGAGCCACGTGCATGGCTCCTATGTCCCCGTTGCAGGCCCTGCGCCGTGCACAGACCGCCGTCTTCCTGCACAAGCTTCTGGCGTATCCAATGCACGTGGCTGGCCTGCCTATCTCAGCCGGCGGCATCATGTGCCCTGCAACGTATGGCTGCAGACTGGGAGCAGGTACAGGGAGTACATGCATGACCGGTTTGGAGTTCCGCCAGGTACATCAACTTCGGCTGACGACGATTAACTACTGATCGAGGGGGCGGATCGGTGCCTTATTTCGTCGAGATCCCGTTGGACAACGGTGAAACCATACTTGCCGAGGTCACTGGGCAGGTTGAGGACCTGGCTCCAGTAGGTGGCCGAAGCAAAGAGGTAATCGGGCGGCTGCCCGAGACTTTGACCGATGCCCTGGATCGCGTTCAGGCTTTCGCGGGCGAGGCGCTTTCTCGTATGCGGAAACATCACGAGCCGCCGGACCGGGTGGCGGTGGAGTTCGGGCTTAAGTTCTCCGCGAAGGCGGGCGTCTTTATCGCTGAATCGGCAGCCGAAGGGCACCTGACTGTCACAGCTGAATGGTCTCGGCCCACGGCATCCCCTGCCCGCGGCGGGCCAGACGCTGCGGCGGGTGCTGAGGGGGCGGGTGGTGGAGGTGGCTGAGGTGGAGGGTGCTGCCGGTGGTCATGAGAACCTCGTGGCACAGGCGCTTGTGCGGATCCTGGATAAGTCGAGTGATCATTACGGGTTCGGCCTGCTGGTTGCTAACGGCAGGGTAGTGACGTGCGCCCATGTGGTGGCGGGGTCCATGGGCGAGCCAGACGAGCTTGCGGCGCCGCCGTCACGCGGCCGGGTGCGGCTGGATTTCCCATTCATTGCGCCAGGGCAGGTGCTTACCGCCGGGACTGCGGCCTGGCGGGCGATGGCCGATGACGGTAGCGGCGATCTCGCCGGCCTGGTGCTTGACGATGATGTGCCTGACGGCGCGCGTCCGCTTGCCATGACGCGTGGCGGGAATCTCCGCGGTCACGACATCTTGGCGTACGGCTATCAGGCCGGGCTCCCAGGCGGTGTCCCCGCATGGGTGCCTGGCGCCGTAGTGGACCGTACTGAGAGAGGCTGGCTGCAGCTGGAGATCGGCGAGGCTATAGGTGGCCTGCGCATCCGTGGGGGTTTCAGCGGTACTCCGGTCTGGGATGCCCAGATCGGGCAGGTCGTCGGACTGGTCGTGCGAGCCTCGCTGGGCCGAAACGCCCGGCTGGCATTCGCGGTCAGCGGGGAGATGGTTTTCGATACGTGGCCGGATCTGCGCGATTCCTTCCTGCGAGCGTGCCCGTTCCGCAGCCTTCGGTCATTCCAGGCTGGTGACGAAGATCTGTTCTTCGGCCGTAACGAACTCGCCGCCGACGCGGTTAATACGATCGCTCTTAGCGATAGCACGGTGGTAAGCGGGCCGTCCGGGGCCGGCAAGACCTCGTTGCTCAACGCTGCCGTCATTCCGGGACTTGAGCGGCAAGGCCACGCGGTGATTATCGTTCGGCCGCTGACCCGGGATTCATTGTGGGAGACGCTTGCCGCTGCAGTCGCGGCAAAAGCTTCCCCGCTATCCGGCACCGACATGCAGCGTTCCGAGTCGCCGTCTGACCTCCAACGGACCGAGACGCAGCTGAAGGAAAGCTTTGCAGGCGAGACCATTCCGAGCCGTGTCCGCCGACTGTGTGACTGCCTAGGCGGGGATCGTGTCGTGGTGGTGGTCGACCAGTTTGAGGAGGTCCTGCGGGCCGGCGGCCCGCGCGCCCGGGCGTTGGGCTGGGACCTGGGTCAGATACCTTCGGTCCGTCATCCCGAGGGCAGGCCATTCGCCCGGATCGTCACAGTCGTACGTGAGGACGACGAGGCTCAGCTGCGGAGCCTGCCGCCGTTTGACGGCGATGCGATAACCGTCGTTCATGTGGGCGCGCTGTCCGCTGCCCAGTTCCGGGCTGCAGTGGTTGAACCCGTTCACCGCAGCGGGTTCGCCCGGTATGAGGACAGGCTTCCCGAGCGCATCATCGATGAGGTCCGCGTCCAGCCGTACTCGCTTCCCGCGCTCCAGGTGATTCTGACCGAGCTGTGGGAGCGGCAGGGGCCTGACGGGCTGCTGCGGCACAGCGTCTACCAGGAGCTGAATCGAGGGGCGGGGCCGCTGGCCACTCACCTGGAAGGGCTGTGGAAGCAGCTCACTCCCGGCGATCGGGACGCTGCTCGCCGATTCTTCCTCCACCTTGTCCTGCCGGTGGGAGAGAAAGGGTTCGCCCGCCGGGCTGCGAGCCAGGCCGAGGTGGACCCAGGCGACTGGCCGGTCGCAGGTACCCTGGCTACCCAGCGTCTGGTCGTATTGCGCGGTTCGCCTTCCGGTGGTGCCGTCGCCGAGCTGGTCCATGACTCGCTGATCGAGCAGTGGCCTACCTTGGCCGGTCACCTGTCCGCCCACCACGACTTCCTGCAATGGCGTGATGACTTGCGCCGCCGGATATCGGCCTGGCGGCAGTCCGGCAGGCAGCCGAATCAGCTCCTCACCGGCGCAGCGCTCAAGCGGGGACTCGCGCAGCAGGACACCCAGCCAGGGCAGCTGAGTCGGTATGAACGCGAGTTCCTGCTGCTGAGCAGGACCCGGGTCAGGAAGCTGCGAAGGCGCGCATTCTTGTCGGCCACCACGGTCCTGACGCTGATCGCGGCGCTTTTGGTATTCGCGGTGACCCAGCGCCAGAACGCCAGCCAGAACGCGAGCGTTGCCCTCTCGCGCAATCTCGACGCCACCGCCGGTCAGCTGGCAAGCAGCAACCCGCAGCTTGCCGCCCTGCTCAGCGTGGCGGCCTTCAGGGTCAGCGACACATCCGAAGCTCAGGTCAGCCTTGCCCAGCAACTCAGCAATCTCAAGCCCGTCGACCGGTTCCTCAATGTTTCGTCTGATCTGGTGCGCGGGGTAGCTTTCACATCCGGCGGCGGCACCCTCGTCACCTGCGGAGATGAAGTCGCCGAATGGGACGTGAGGACAGGTACGCGGACCGCCATCCTGCCTGCTGGCAGGTGCGACGGCATGGCGATGAGCCCGGATGGCCATACCGTCGCTGTGGTCAGCCTGGGCGCCAATGGCAAGAGCGCGGTCACCTTGTGGGACTCCTCGCGGCGGATTAAGCTCGCGACCTTCGCCGATGAGACCGGCCCGGTGGCGTTCAGCCCAGACGGACGCGTCCTCGCCATTGGTAACGTACGGGGTACCGAGATCGGCCTGTGGGATGTTGCCAAGAAGACTATGGTGACGACCCTTGCTGTCCCGCAGCCCTCGGGCGAAACCGCCCCTGAAGCTAACGGCGGGATTGCCATCGCCTTCAGCCCAGACGGCCGGTTCCTTGCCGCAGACAGCACGCTTACACCGACCCCTCCCGCGGTCGGAGACATTACAGTCGTGTGGGACCTAAAACTGCACAAGATCATTGCGCAGTTGCAGGGCGGCCATTCATTCAGAGGCGTTTTCTCCCTGGCCTTCAGCCCAGACGGGCGGGTGGTCGCGGCAGGCACTCATGACGCGAATATCGTGCTATATAGCCTGGCTAGCGGAAGGCCGCTGGCCACCCTTCCAGCAGACGGGGATGTGAACAGTCTGGCCTTTAGCAAAGACGGCCGGACTCTCGTGTCTGGCGACGGGGGCGGGCACGTGATTGTCTGGGATGTTGCCCGACAGGCACGACAGGCCACCTTGAGCGGCGATACCGCCGGGGTGGACAGCGTTACATTCAGCTCTGACGGCCTCACTGTCGCATCCGGCGGCGACGATGGCAAAGTTATCATCTGGGCACTCCAAGGGAACAATCACCTAACCCTGGCAACCCTCCCTCAAGCAGACGGCCCGGCCGTTTTCGGTCCAGGTGAGCGGGTGCTTGCCGCGGCTGGAACCGCCGGAAGCGCTATCTGGGATATCAGCAGGCGCATCAAGCTGGCGTCGCTTCCCGCAAAGACGACGCCGATCGGATTCACCGCCAACGGACGCACTATCGTCCTGCTCGGAACAGGCGGCGACCTCATCTTGTGGAATGTGGCCCAGGGGCGCGAAACCGCAAGCGCTGTACTCCCTGGCGCTACCGTCGCTGCGCTCAGTCCTGATGGCAAGACACTCGCATACGGGACCGATAGCAGCGGCGACGTCTCTCTATGGGATCTACAACGCCAAACGGAGGTGGCAACCTTGGCCAGCCGCAGTCCAGGTGTGAATAGCCTAGCCTTCAGTCCGAGTGGAGACACGCTCGCCGTAGGCACCACGAACCAGATCGTCCTCTGGAATCTTAGCAAGCGTAGCGTGACCACCACGCTACCCGGGGAAAACCCGTCGGGAGGAGTACTATCTGTGGCACTTAGCCCAGACGGCCAGACCCTGGCATCAACCGCCTTGGAGGGCAGCCAGACCGGCCTTGGATGCGCGGCATGTTACGTGATTCTCTGGAATCTCAGTCACCGCACACAAATCGCCACCCTCGGTGGTTTCGCTCCCAACGAGCCGAACAGCCTGGCCTTCAGCCCTGACGGTCGCATACTAGCCTCCGGCACAGGCAGTGAGGTCATTTTGTGGTCAGTAGCCCAGAGAACGTCCATGGCAACCCTGCATGTCCCTGGGCCCGTGTCATTCAGCCAGGATGGCCACGTTCTAGCGACGAGTTCACAATGGAACCCAAGCCTCGTCATGGCCACCGGGATTACCTTGTGGGACGTCGACGCCACCGAGTGGGCTCAACAGCTGTGCCAGCTCGCGGGTCGTGACCTGACCAAGGCTGAGTGGGCTACATACGCTCCCGGACGTCCATACCAGCAAATATGTCCCGAGAAATAAGTGTCTGAGGCGCAAACACGTCCGACCGCGCAGGTTCGAGGACGAGCTTCGTGGCGCTTCCCTCAGCGACGAAACCGTCGGCGCTTACTGTAAGTCCGGCGGTCTAAAGTTCATTAGTGGCTGGTCGGCAGGTTCAACATCACAGGCGCCAGCTCAGTTTAAGGTTTGATGCGTCTGGCTCTCAGGCGCGGAGACCTTCGAGCCATTGTTCCGACAACCTTAACATCTTGGCAAGTCCCCGAGTTGTATAGAAACTAGCAGTCGACTGATCCGCGACGTTTTGTTATGCTACGAGCATGGGATTTTGGGCTACGTTGACAGGCCGAGTTAAGCCTCGACCCGCAATCCTCGACCCGCTCATCGCGTTGTCAGCGGCGTGTGACGCCATAGCGACAGGAGTCGCGTTCACGCCGACCGGCCTGGGTTCGGTTTGCGTGCGTGCGATCGAGGATCGCGTCTTCCGGGATAAACAGCACGATGTGTGCAATTGGCTAAACCGCGATACCGAGGCGATGGCAGTAGAGATCAGTGAGGACTCCTACGGTTTTACCTGGATGGTTATACATCGGCCAGCTGATCGGTTTGAATCGCTCGTAGCGGACATACATGCGGCCAGCATGAAGTTTGCGAACGGCGGCTTCGGGCCCCAGCTACTTTGCTCAGTCGTGAATTTCGAGGATAGGGATGGTCGTTGTCTTGGCATCGTCTACCTCTATAGTAGGGGAACTTTCTACCCATTTGCGCCCCGACCTGAGGAGACCAGGGATAATGATTTGGAGCTTCGCATCAAGGACGTGATCAATGAAAGGTTGCCGCTTGAGCCAGAACTGAAGCGCTGGCTTGCTGTCTGGGGCGCCCCTGGGTTGTGAGACAGCTCGAAAGAGGCTTCGGGTGCTGGTTTGCGCAGTTCAGGTTATTCTATTGACGGTGTCTGTGGCTGTCCGCGCCGTGGGACTTCTAGATTCTTGGTAGGCGCGCATATGATAGATAGCATAGGTCCGTAAATGTTAACGGCAACTTTCAGGCCAGTTAACGTATAGAGAAAAGGGTAGAAACGTTGTAAGCCACCGCATTACCTGCTGCCTTGCGTTGGTCGGCGACGCTATGCAAGCGGCGCAGAATTTGCCCACACCTGTTCGAAGCTGTCGAGGTAAACGGCTGTCATCTCGCCGCCGCCGTTATCACGCAGGCAGAATACCGGGGCCTGCGCGGCTGGGATTCCGTAGGTGTGCTGATTGATCACGAGCTGGCCGTCGGCGCGGTAGATCGAGTTGTACAGCACGGTGCGGTGAAGGCGGACCTCGACGTTCTGGACGTTCATGAGCGGGCGGTAAAGCGTTAGGGCGTTGCGGATCTTAGCGGGCATGGCGTCGCCGATGCCTTCCTCTTCGCCACGCTCCGCAGCGTGCGGCCCGTCAGGGTCTCCGAGCGCCATCCGTACGGTCACTCCGGCATGGCCTTTATCGGCGAGGATGCGGAGAATTCCTGTGTCCTCGGCGAGGAACAGCGCGCTGTACGCCAGGATGCCGATCTCGTGCTCAGCAGAAGCGAACAGCCTTGTCCAGACCTCGCGGGGAACGGCCCATCGGTGCAGATAGACCGTCCCCAGCTCGTCGGGCCGGGTACGCGCCGCGAGCGGTCCGCCGGCATCTGGCCACAGATCTGCCTCGTCCGCCTCAACCAGGTCAGCAAGAGCGGCCCGGTTGTGCGGATAGGGCACACGTCCGTTCAGCCAGCGCCGCACCGTTTTGGGATCGACGCCCAGCCTGGCGGCGACATCGTTTTCCCGCAGTCGCCCATTCAGTAGAGCTCGGCGCAGTGGCTCGTTCACCGTTCCCGCCTCCCGGAACGCGAGGACACTCCCCGACCGTACCAGAAGACGTCCCTAGAAGTCCCTTCGGTGGTGTGTAGAAGTTCCGGCATCTGCAGCAGCCTGGGCACCAGGGCGCGCCGCACCGCCGCCTCCCGGTCCCAGAAGCCGTACGCAAGCAGGAGGAACATCCAAATGCCCAGCAGGTCGGTCCGGCTATACACCGTGGCGCAGTTCGAGGAGGTCAGGACGCTTGTCGACTTGGTAGCCGAACGGTCAGACCTGCCGCCCGCCGAACGCGAGAGGCTCAGCGCATTTCAGGCAGATCTGAAGCAGACGCTGCGCGAAGACCGCCGCCGCGCTGCCGGGACAGCCCGACTCTCCACAGCCACTGGCTGACGTCGCCTGATGCCTAAGCCGGCCACGGCCACACGTTTCACCGGTACGTACCCGGGTCGCCCGGACCAGGTGCAGGACGCGCGCCGCGCGGTGGCCCGGCACCTTGCGGGGTGCCCGGCCCTTGATGACGCGGTCCTCATCACATCCGAACTGTTCTTTCCAGGGTTCAGGTCTGTCTCAGCGCTCTGCTCGGGGTGATCGCGGGTGGTGTTCTTGTTCTAGCTGATCAGGTGCTCTTTCTGGGACCCTGGCCGGACCTCTTCGGTGGGCTGCTGGTATCTCTGTACTCCTGTTTCGTTCGGGGGGGCGGGGTGCTGGTTTTCTTCGTGGATGCGAAAGGCGCCGGGCGGGGTCTTGAGGGGCTGCCTGTCTCGGCGGGTGATGTCGCGGGGCTGCTGCGGCGGCGGGCGGTTCCGGACGGCACGCCGGTGTTCGTGGATGAGGACACGATGCTGCCGTCGGAGCCGCTGTGCGCGTGGTTCTTGCATCTTGCCTATGACGGCAAAGCGGCGAAGACGATGCGGGAGTACGCGTATATCGTGCTGCGGCTGGCCGGGTTCTTGGGGGAATGCGGCTGCGATCTGGTGTCGGCCCGCGAGCCGGATCTGCGGGCGTACCGGGAGATGCGGACCAGGTTTGCCGACCGGCCGGTCGGCGACTCGATGTGGGGCAAGGAAGCGCAGCTGATCAACCAGTTCTACCGGTGGCTGGTGGACTACGGGTATCTGGAGGCACGCCCGCTGCGGGTCGGCGGGCGTGGCCGGGTGCCGATGGCCCCGCGGCTGCGGCGGTCGATGGATATCCGGCACATGACGCTGGGGCAGTACCGGTTCTTCCGTGATGTGGGTCTGGGTGGTTTGCTGCCGGATTCGCGGTGTGACGATGGTTTCCGCGGCCGGGCGGCGCAGCGGAATCGCGCTGCTGCTGATCTGGCGCTGAGCACCGGGATGCGCCCGCAGGAGTGGATGACGGTGCTGCTGCCCGAGCTCGGTGCGGGCAGCCGGCGTCCGGGGGAGCCGGCGGTATTCGGGTTGCAGGCGTGCGCGAAGTACGGCAAGCACCGTGAGGTGTTCGTTCCGGCTGGGGCGCTGGATTCGGTGGACAGGTACCTGCTGCTGGAGCGGCCTGAGCTGGCCGGGGTGTCCGCGCGGCGCCTCGCCCGCCGCCGTGGGGAGCTGTTTGTCGTGTCGGCGGCCGATCGGGGCTCGGGGAGGCTGGAAGGGGTACTGGAGGGTCAGCGGCGTGTGTTCGCGATGGCCGCGATGAGCCCGGCGTTGCGGCGGATCACGGTCACCGAGACCGCCGCCGGGCTGGAACCGCTGGCGGTGTTCATCGGCAGGGGCGGGCTGATGCTCGGCGCGTCGGCATGGGCGTCGTACCGGGATGACGCCTGGAGGCGGATGCTTGCCCGCGCTGGCCTGGCGCCGCCGGGCGTGCTGCCGGCCAGGCGGTGGCGCTGGCATGACCTGCGCCATTATGCGGACGGCTGGGTTATGTGCCCTGCCGTGACGTTTCCGCTGGCAGGGGCGGCGGAGCTCGTGTTGCAGTCCGCATAATCCTCCTTGGGCTGGGGTCAGCGGCCCAGCGAGTCGAGCAGGGAGGGGTGGCTGTCAGCGCCGCTGGGTGCATTGACCGCGCCGGCGAAGAATCACCTTGTTCATTCCGTCTCCGAACAGGGGTGATTGTCATGGGAGAGGCAGATGTCAGGGTCGCCGCGGGCGTTGTCGTGACGGCGTTGCGTGAGGCCGGGAGATCCGAGGGCACGATCCGGCGCTACCAGGCTGTGCTGGACCGGTTCGCGGCCTTCCTGGCCGGCCGCGGCCTGAGGACGGCGAGCGACCAGGCGTGCATGGACTTCATCGCCGGCCAGACGGGGACCAGGCTGGGGGCGCTGCGGGAGCCGGTGGCGGACAGGGATGTCAACGCGGTTCGCCGGCCGGCGGTCCTGATGGCGGACGCGCTGGCAGGCCGGGCGGTCGTCATCGGCCGGCCGGTGATCGCGGCGAAGGACGGCTGCCCTGCCCGGTTCCGGCCGCTGCGGGACGACTATGTTGCCTCGTGCCGCGCTCGCGGGAACGCGGAGGCGACCCTGGCCGCCAAGGACAAGGCGGCCAGCCGGTTCCTGGGCTACCTGGACGAGACGGGCACCGGCCTGGCTGCCCTGAGCGTGCGGGACGTGTCGGGTTTCCTGCTGCGCCAGCGCGGGCTGCGCCGCAAGACCGTTGCGGGGCTGAGGTCGGCCCTGGCCGACTTCCTGGCCTTCCTGGCCGCTGCGGGCCGGGCGCCGCAGGGCCTGGCCGGACGGCTGCCGCCGCACCGGCACCTGCGCCACGAGTCCGAGCCGCACCTGTGGACCGCTGAGGAGATCCGGCGGCTGCTGGCCGTGATCGACCGCCGGTCCGCTGTCGGCAAGCGCGACTACGCGATGATCCTGATGACCGCGCGGCTCGGCCTGCGGATCTCTGACCTGCGCCAGCTCGGGCTCGGCGACCTGGACTGGCGGGCGAAAACTTTGAAGATCGTCCAGCGCAAGACGGGCCGGCCGCTGAGCCTGCCGCTGCTGGGCGACGTCGGCTGGGCGGTCATCGACTACGTTCGGCACGGCCGCCCCGAAACCGCCTGCACCAGGGTGTTCGTCAAGCACAGTTATCCCTTCGGCGCGTTCGGCTGCTCCTCGTCGGTCGCCAGCTGGCTGTCGCGCTATGCGGCCCGCGCGGGGATCGAGTTCCCGCCCGGCCAGGCGCGCGGGATGCACTCCCTGCGCGGCGCGCTGGCCGTGGCCATGATCGGCAACGGCGCGCCGATGCCGGTGATATCAGCCGTCCTCGGGCACGCCTCGACCGACACGACCCAGGCCTACTACCTGCCGTTAGCTTCGACACCGAACGGCTGCGATGCTGCGCGCTGGACGTCGAAGACGTCCTGGGCCGGGCGGAAGCGAGTGAGCACGGTGCCTGAGACGACGCTGCAGGACCTGGTCGCCGGGCTGGCCGCCTCGCGTCACGCCGGCGGGTACAGGTTCAAGGTCCCGGAACGGGTGCTGCGCCAGTTCGCCGGCTATTGCCGGCGGGAGGGCTACCCGGACGGGTCCATCACCAGGGAAGCGGTTGACGGGTTCCTTTACGGCCGTCACCTGCGGGCCTCCACCATCCGGCGCAACGAGCTGGCGCTGCGCCAGCTCGCCGAGCACGCACAGGCGGCCGGCTGGGATGCCTTCACCCCCGCCGCGGCCACCCAGGTCCGCGTCCGTCACCAGCCCCCGTACGTGTTCACCGACGACGAGGTGCGCCGCCTGTTCACCGCGATCGACTCCCAGCCCATGTCCGCCTTCTCGAACAAGGCCATGGTCGACCCGGTCCTGTTCCGGGTGCTCTACGGCGCCGGCCTGCGGGTTTCCGAGGCACTCGGCCTGACCCTGGCCGACGCGGACACCCGCATCGGGACGCTGCGGATCCGCGACTCCAAGAACGGCGAGAGCCGGACCGTCCCGGTCACCGCCCGGCTCACCGCGACCCTGGAGGGCTACATCGCGGCCGCGCATCCCGCCCCCGAAACCAGCGACCACGTGTTCTACAGCATCGCGCCCGGCCGGCCGGTTAACCAGTCGACGGTCTACCTGCGGTTCCGCGGCTACCTGGCCGACGCGGGCATCCCCCACTTCACCGGCGGCCCGCACCCGCACTCGCTGCGTCACGGATTTGCTGTCGCCAACCTGCGCCGCTGGGCCGGGCAAGGCGCGGACCTGGCCGTGATGCTGCCCTACCTGGCGTGCTACATGGGCCACGCAGACCTCCGCGGCACCCAGTACTACCTGCGCCTGACCGCCGACGCCTACCCCGAGGTGATGGCCCGGGCCCAGGTCCGGTTCGGCTACGTCATCCCCGAACCGCCCGGGGACGAGCGGTGAGCCCGCGGCCCGCGCCGCCGCCGGATCTCGCTGGCCGCTGGCTGTCGAAGTTCTTCACCAGCCACCTGGCCGGGGAGCGCGCAGCCTCACCGAAAACCGTCTCGTCCTACCGGGACGCGATGAAACTACTGCTCACCTGGTTCAGGGACACCGAGCACATACCACCGGACAAGCTGCGCCTGGCCGACATCGACCGGCCCCGCATCCTGCGGTTCCTGGACTGGCTGGAGGCCGGGCGGGGCTGCTCGCCCGCCACCCGCAACCAGCGCCTGGCGGTGATCAAGTCGTTCTGCCGCTACACCGCCGTCGAGCAGCCCGACCAGCTCGGCCGGGTCACCCAGGTCCTCGCGATCCGGCAGAAGAAGACCCCGGCCCCGCAACTGGACCACCTGGCCGGCGACGAGGTCAAGACCCTGCTCGCCGAACCCGGCACAGCCAGCGCCCGCGCTGTCAGGGACACCGTCCTGCTCGCCCTGGCCTACGACACCGCCGCCCGCGTCCAGGAACTCTGCGACCTCGACGTCGCCGACATCCGCCGCGGCAGCCCGATGACCGTCGTGATCCACGGGAAAGGCTCCAAGATCCGGTACGTGCCCGTGATGGACCCGACCGCCCGGCTCGTCGCCGGCTACCTCGACCACCGCGACCGCCACCCCGGCGTCGGCGCCGACGCCGACCCGCTGTTCACCGGGCCGAACCACTCCCGGCTGACCCGGTCCGGGGTCGCCAAGCTGCTGGCCCGCCACGTGCGGGCCGTCCGGGCCCGGGAACCCGGCTGGGCTCCCGGCCTGCCGGTCACTCCCCACACGCTCCGGCGCAGCCGGGCCATGCACCTGGTCCAGGCCGGCGTCAACCTGATCTACATCCGCGACCTGCTCGGCCACGCCGATGTCTCCACCACCGAGATCTACGCCGTTACAGCGACGACCCGATGAATGCGGTGGATGCGGCGTTCGACGGGTGGATGGCCGGCGAGGACGCCACTTACGCCGACCTGGCCGCGCAGGCGTTCGGGCTGGAGCGCCAGCCGCCGGGGGTGGCCTGATGCCGCGGCGGGGCGAGCATCCCCGTGCCTACTGCCTGGCTCAGCCGCCTGGCGAGCCGGCTGCGCGGGCCGGGCATCGTAAGATCAGCCGCCCGGACCGGCTCGGCGTGCTGCGTGATCTGTGGTTCGATCCGTCCGCGTTTACCTGCCGTGCACTGGCCGCTGAGCTGGCTGATGAGTGGATCGAGTACGCCGGCGATGACGAGCTGGGGCTGGCCTCGGCCCAGGCGCACCGGCGGGCGGTGAGCAGCTTTTGCGCCACGGCTGATGAGCTGCTGGGCCCGGGCGCCGCGGCGGCCGGCCTGGCCAGGGAGCAGCCGGATCTGGCGTGGGTGCTGGCCGAATGGGAGCGGACCCTGCCCGCCCGGTTCGCGCCCGGTTCCAAGACTCCCGGCGTGCTCGCCTGTCACCTGCGCACCTTGGTCAGGCGCCGGGCGGAGCATCCCGGTCGCCCGGTCGCCGGCCCGCTGCTGCGGCTGCTGGGCGGCGAGATCGGGGTCGGCTGGGGCACGTACCAGGAGATCGAGGAGTTCTCCCGGGCCGACAAGCAGATGATCCTCAAGGCCGCGTGGCGGTGGCTGGCTGAGACCGAAAGACGGCTGGCGCAGGGGTGGCGGCTGGCGGGCCAGGGCCAGCACCCGGGCAACGGCAGCTGGACGGATGCTGCTGACCTGCTGAGCGGGCTGGCCCGCCAGGAGATCACGCTGGAGGAGATCCGGGCGAACCTGCCGCCGTTCAGCCAGTGGCCGGCCTCGCTGCGCGAGTGCATCCAGCGGCCCGGGCAGCGGATCCGCCCGAATCACGCCCGGACGCGGCTGCTGGAATACCTGGTACGCCAGCTTTACCCGTCCGATCTTGACCTGCACCCGTTCCGGGTGCTGCTGGTGGCCGCCACCGGGCACGCGCCGGAGGAGATATCGGTGCTGACCGAGGACGACGTGGAGTTCTTCCCCGGCGGGGTCCGGCTGACCATGATCAAGCGCCGCGCCGGGATGGTCCGCAGCCGGGCGTTCCGGGACAACCCGGAGCTGCCCGGTCCTGCGGCGGGCACCGCGAACGAGTTCGGCGGCCGTCCGCACCGGCAGACCGCGGTCATCGTGCGCCGCCTGATGGACATGACCAGGGCGGCGCGGGCACGCTGCGACGAAACCGGGCGGCGGCACCTGTTCACCGTCGCGGTGGTCAGCCACGGCCCGCGGCTGCGGTTCCGCCGCTGGGATTCCCACCGCGCCGAAGGACGCTTCGCTTACTGGCTGGATACCGCCGGCATCGGGGTGCACGGCGCTCCCGACATCCGGCGGCTGCGCAAGTCGGTGAAGGTGGAGAAGGCGATCGCGTTCGGCGGGCGGGTCGCCGATGCCGCCGACGACCATCATGAGGAAACCTTCCGCGGGCATTACGCGCAGGGAACCACGCTCCGGGTGATCTCCGGGAAAGTGATCACTACCGCGCAGCAGCACTGGCTCAGCCGGGCCGTGGACGGCCCGTCGGTCCTGACGGACGGCGATGACGGCGAACCGGGCCCGGTACCCGGGCTCACCAGCAGGGAAATCGACGACCTGCGGCGGGGTGCGCTCGACATGGGGGTCACCGCGTGCCGCGACCCCTACAGTTCTCCTTACAGCCCTGCCGGGCAGTTGTGCGCGGTGGCGCCGCTGCGCTGCCTGGAATGCCGCAACGCGTGGATCTTGCCCAGTCACCTGCCGCAGCTGCTGATGTTCTCCGATTTCCTGGACCAGCTCCGGCTCCGGCTGCCGCCGGCGCAGTTCACCGCGGTGTGGGGGCAGGCGTTCGTCAACTTGCGCGCCGTCGTGGACGAGCGCAGCGAGGAGGAAATAGCGCTCGCCCGCAAGGCGATCGACGCCGGCGAGGTCCCGTTCCACCTTCCGCTGGCGGCCGATGTGGAGTTCACGCCGTGACCGCGGCGCTGGCCCGCCCGCGCCGCGGCACGGCGGGTTTCCCCGGCACCGAGCCTGTCTTGCAGAGCCACCCGCTGCTGGAGGGCGCCGCCGCCCGCATGCCGCTGTTCGGCGACACCGGCGAATGGGACTTCAACGGCGTCGTGCGGCGCCCGGCGCGCCTTCCCCCGTGCAGCTGGAAGCTTCGGTTCAACTACGCCCTGGTCACGCCGGCCTGGAACCTGCTGGCCCGCGAAACCCTGATGATCATGGCGAACCCGCGGCACCCCGTGGTGCTCGCCGCGGGACTGTCGCTGAAGGCACGCCCCTACAGCCCGGCCACCCTCACCTACGAGATCTCGCATCTGCGGGTGCTCGCGGCCTGGGGCGAGGGCCACAGCCTGGCTGAGCACCTAGCCGACTGGGACATGGCCGATGTCACCGGTTTCATCGACCAGATGCGGCAGACCGCGGCCCCGGCGACGGTCTGCGTCTACATCAGCCTCCTCAAGCGCTTGCATTTGTATGCGCCCGCCCTGGCCGGCGGCGGCCTGCCCCGCGACCCGTGGCGGCGCAAGAGCGCGATGAAAGCCGCGAACGCTATCCCCACCGGGCAGATCTCCACCCCCGTGATCCGGCCCGCGGCCTGGTTCCCGCTGGTCCGCGCCGCCTGGTCCTACGTCCGCGAATTCGCCCCGGATATCTTGCGCGCCGCCAGGCACCTGGACCAGATGCGCGCCGGGGCGTCCGGCAGCACCATCGGGCTGGACGCCCGCTTGCGGGAATGGCTGGCCAGCCCGCACAGCCGCATCCCGGTGCACCCTGCCGGCGACCCCCAGGCAGGCGCCGACCCGGTGCACTGGAACCTGCTCAATCTCATGCTCGGCACCGGCGAGAAAGCGCAAGCCTCGTTCACCCGCCACAGCCCCGGCGCTCGTGCCCGCCGCACGGTGATCCTCGATGCCCTGGCCGCCGGGTTCCCGGTCACCACCGGCGTGATCAGCGACCTAGCCCAGGTGACCCGGCCGGACGGCACGACCGGCCCCTGGCACCCGGGGCTGACTCCCCGCGCCGTCTTCCGCGAGCGGGTGGCGCTCCGCGACGCATGCTTCACGCTGGTGGCCGCGCTGTCGATGATGCGCGACGGGGAGATCCTGGAGATCACCCGCGGCTCGGTCACCGAGTACTACGGCTCCCCGGCGATCGCCTCCACCAAGCACAAGCATGAGCCGGGCCAGCCGGTCAAGCACTGGTGGATCATCGAGCCGGCCGCCGAGGCGATCACCGCCGCTGAGCAGCTGTTCTCCCGCGACCGCGGCAACCGGGTCTTCACCCCCGCGGGCAATCAAGAAGGCCGGGACACCGTCCACGGCGAGGAAATGGTCGATGCCTTCATCGGCCACGTCAACGCGACCCGCGCCTGGACCGGCCTGGCCGAGATACCCGGCGACCGGATCCGGCCGCATATGTTCCGCCGCACGATGGCGATGCTCACCGACCAGTTCGCCGGATCAGAGATCGCCCTGGGCATCCAGCTCAAGCACGTCGCCACCCGCGCCCTGGCGAACCGGTCAACCCAGGGTTACGCCGCAGCCGGCCAGGCCTGGGCCGGGCAGCTGGACTCCGCGATCGAAGCGGCACGGTTCCGGCGGCTCGAAGACCTCTACCAGTCGCACAAAAACGGCATCCCGCCCGGATACAGCCCGGGCGGGCAACGTCTCGCCGCGGCTTTCGACCAGATCACCGCGACCGCCGCGGCCCGCGGCGGCGACGCGGCCACCGAACGCAGCCTCCTCAAGCAGGCGAAGATCTCGATCCGCTTCGGCACCTTGAACCATTGCCTGTTCGACCCGGCGAACCCGGCCGGAGCGCTCTGCCTGGAACAGGCGATCATCCCGCCAGGGCACGACCTCCCGCTCCCGGACCGGTGCAGGCCCGGCCGGTGCGGCAACAGCATCATCGGTCCCGGGCACCTGCCCCTCTATCAGGCCCGCCGGCAAGGCCTGCTCCAGCTCATCGGCACACCCGGACTGCCCGTCCCGCGAAAAGAGCTCCTCAGCCGCGAGCTCGCCGAGATCGACGCCATCACCACCCGGCCACAACCGGAGGAACCCCGTGACTGACGTATCGCCAGCCACCGCGGCAGCACTGCGGTCGGCGATGTCCCGCCTGCTCGCAGGCAAACCCGCGCGCACCGACGGACGGCTGGTCAAAGAGAACCTGCGCAAGGAAGCGGACGTCAGCCGCGCCACCATGAACCGGGCCAAGACGATCCTCAGCCAATGGGACCAGGCCGTAGCCGAACGCGGGAGCCTGACCCCAGGCGAAGCACGCCGCGACGAGCAGATCGACGCGCTCCGCAAGCAGCTCGCCAGCAAAACACGCGAATGCACGACGCTGCAACGCCGGCTGGACGCAGCCGCGACCGCCATCGCCGCGCTCCACCACGACAACGCCGCCCTGCGCGAACAGCTAGACCGGCACGGCCCCGTCCGCTCCCTTGACGCCCGGCGAAACCAAACCGCCCGGTGACCAGCCCCATCACCGGCGCGCCGCCCGCGAAACCACGGCGGTGCCCGGCATGACCCTGGACCCCGCTGACACAGCCGAGCTCGCCGAACTCCTGCAGTTCCTCGCCGGCTGGCTCACCACCCACCACACGCCCCTCGACGCGTCGCTCCGCGCGTTCGTCGGAAACGACGCCTACGGCGCACAGCACCTGCGCGCCGACCTCGACCGCTTCACCTTCCTGCTCGGCGGCAACGACGGCGAGCAGCTCTTCGGCCTCTTACAACGACAGCGCGCAACCAGGCGACCGCGCCGTCCGGACAAACCGAAACCACCACCCACCGTCATCGCACACTGAGCCATCACTGCCGCGAGCGCTCACGACTGTCTCATGAGACATACAGATTGTGGAGAAGAACTCGCCAGCAACGCGGTCCTGCACTCGGCCAGCCGGGGCGAGTTCTTCACCGTCCGTGCCGAGTTGCACGCGGATTACGTCTGGGTCGAGGTCGAAGACCTCGGTGGCCCCTGGCGGTCCCGGCAGGGTGATGACCGGCCGCACGGCCTGGACGTGGTGGAAGCGCTCACCGGCCCGGACGGCTGGGGAACCGAACGCACCAGTGACGGCGGCCGGGTCGTCTGGGCGCGCCTTGACCTGGCGGTAGGGGAGTGAGGCAGAACATCACCGTCCTCCTCGACGGCCCGCCTGGAACCGCACGGGGAACGCCCAAAGGATCACGGCACCGTCGAGTCAGGGTCCGTTCCGTTAATTTGTCCGATGTGTGACGTACGAGGGAGCAGGGACGCTTCAGACGTCTTCAGACGGCGAACCGCGTCCGTGAACGTCCCGTCCTCTCGCTCTAGCCTGGACCTCATGGACACACTCGCCGCCTGGGCTCAAGGCCTGGCCCGTACCCTCCTCGCCGACGCCCTTCCCCGCCGCTGGGCCCATGTCCAGGGAGTCGCCGCCCGGGCGCGCAGCCTCGCGCCGGCCGTCGGCGCCGACGCCGATCTGCTCGCAGCCGCTGCCTGGCTGCACGACATTGGCTACCTTCCTCAGCTCGCCACGACCGGGCTGCATGGCCTGGACGGCGCCCGCTACCTCCGCGATGTCGAGCACGCCGGACCGATGCTGTGCCGTCTGGTCGCGCATCACTCCTGCGCCGTCCTCGAAGCCGAGGAACGCGGCCTGGCCGACGCCATGACCCGCGAGTTCCCCCCGCCCCCGCAGCACCTGGCCGACGCCTTGACCTTCAGTGACATGACCACCAGTCCCGATGGCGAGCATGTCCAGGTGCACCGCCGCCTGGCCGAGATCCACGACCGCTACGGCTCTGCCCACCTGGTCAGCCGCTTCATCAGCCGCGCCACCCCCCAGATCCTGGAAGCCGTCGGCCGCGTGCACGCCAGCACCCCTGACCTCGGCAAGGAGACTCAGCCCAGGTACGGCGCCCCGCCACCGTCGAGGTAGTGCCCGATCCGCAGCCGCATCGACCGGTCCATCTGATACCCGCCGAGCTCGTCCCGCGGCACCCACCGGACCTCGGTGCTCTCACTGCTCGGCGTCGGCTCCCCGCCGACAGCGACCCCGGTGAGCAGGATCGAGAACTCCTGCCGGACTTCCCCGTCGCTCGTGTACAGAATCACGTGCCTCGGGTCGGTGTAGATCCCCACCAGCCCGGTGATCCGGCATGCGATCCCGGTTTCCTCCAGCGTCTCCCGGACCGCCGCCTGCGTCATGGACTCGCCCAGATCGATCGCGCCGCCCGGCACCGCCCAGTTCCCGTTATCGGACCGCCGGATCAGCAAGACGTCCCCCGCATCGTTGACCACCACGACGTTGACCGCGGGAACCCGGCTGTTCGCCTCCGGCGCCGCCGGATCGTCGTAGAAGTCGATCCTCCGCACCGCTACGGGGACCCTTCGTACGGGGTACCGCCGTCCCAGACCCGCTCGAAGCTCTCCAGGTAGGTGCTGGCCATCTCCCCGCCTGGGATCTTGCGCAGGTGGAACATCGGCGCGTTGTTCGCCATCACCCCGTAGATGTGCGTGTTGACCAGCAGCTGGTCATCAGCCCGGTAGATCGAGTTGTACAAGATGGTCCCGTGCAGCCGGATCTCCACCCCCGGCTCGCCCAGCAGCGGCCCGAACAGTACCAGCGAGCTCCTGACCTTGGCTGCCAGCACTTCGCCGCCGATCCCCTCGTCCACGCCGCGCCCGGCCACGTTCGGGCTGTCCGGGTCCCCCAGCAGGATCCGGACCCGCGCGCCGGCCCGGGCGCGCTCGGTGAACAGCCGCCGCACTCCCATGTCCTCGGCGATGAATATCCCCGCGTAGACCAGTGCCCCGATCTCGCGTTCCGCCTGGGAGAAGAAACGTCCCAGGGTGTCCCTCGGTAGCGCCCACCGGTGCGGGTACACCGCGACGATCTCGCTCTCCGATACCGCAGCGACTTCGTCGCGACCCATGGCATCGGGCCAGATGTAGGACTCGTCCACGCCGAGGAACGTGGCCACCGCGTACCTGTGCGAACGGTACGGGAGGCGACCCTTGGTGATCCACCGCTCCACGGTCTTGGCGTCAACGTCCACGGCTTCGGCAAGCTTGTCGGGGGTTTGCCCGCGCTCGAGCAGGAGCGCTCGCAGCCGTTCGTTCCGCATGTCACCCAGGTCCGCAGGACGTAAAAGGACGGCTACACCCTAGCGGGGGACGTCCCGGACGTCCACCCGCAGGCCTTCCGCGTAGTAACTGCGTCCTGACCCTCCGGCGCATCCTGCCAGGCATGACACCCGCTATTTCCCTGGCCCAGCCAGGTCCAGCCCGGCCAACCCTCGCATACGCCCGCGACCGGGACAACGCAGTCAGCCTCCGCCGCGGGCGAACCGTGCCCGGCCCAGACCGGTCGGGCCTGTGGCTGCGCAACGCCGCCGCCGGGCTGTGCGTGCTGGCCGCGGCCGCCGCCGCAGTCAGTTTCATCGCCCAGTACCGGATGGTCGACGCCGCCCGCCACCTTCCGGCGGTCGCCGCTCTGGAAGCCGCGATCCCCGACGCCGCCGCCCTGGTCTTTGCCTGCCTCGGCATCGCCCTGGCCCTGCACGGCCGCCGCGCGCTCCGCGCCCGGACGCTGAACCTGGCCTCCGTCGCCGCCAGCGTGTTCATGAACGCCATCGCCGCCGGACCCGGCTGGCGGAACCTCGCCATCTGGGCCATGCCCCCCATCGCCTACGCCCTGGCCAGCGACACCCTCATCGGCGTCGTCCGCGCCTGGACCCTGGCCCGCCGCCACCACCTCGGCACCACCCTGGCCGCCGACGCGGCCACCCCGCTGGCCATCCTCGGCGGCCTCCTCCTATGGCTGCTGCGCCTGGCCCTGGCCCCCGCCTCCACCCTGTCCGGGTTCCGCGCCTGGGTGCTCACCGAGTGCCCGGTCGCCCCCGGCCGCCGCACCCCGGAGCTCCGCCCGGCCCCCTCACCGCACCCGAGGAAGGCAACCAAGACCGCCCGGTTCCTGATCTTGGTGACGGAACGGCACGGGTCTCTCGCCTCCATCCCGCTGCATCGCGTCGCCGGGATCAGCGCCGAGGTGGCACCCCAGCTCGACCTGAACGCCGGCGCCGCCCGCACCGCCCTGCGCAAAGCCGTCCTGGCCGCCCGGAACGGAGATCCCCGATGATCACCGGGTACGCCATCGCCCTGGCCATCCTGCTCGTCCTGGCCATCATCTTCGCCTGGGCGTTCCTGCCGCCCAGGTACCTGCCTGGCAACCGCGCCCGCCACGTGCGCATCCGCCTGCACCTGCGGCTGCACCCGGGCAAGGGCTTCGCTCACGTCTTCAGCCTGTGGCTGCGCTGGGGCCGCCTGGCGGCGTTCCGCCGCGCGGCCCGGATCCGTCCCGCGCTCCCGCTGCGCTACCGGATCCTGTCCTCGCGCGAGCACTCGGTGTTCCTCGGCCGCGCTCACTACCGGCACGGGCTGCGGGTGCCGCTGGAAGAGCACCTGCTCGTGATGGCGCCGCCCCGCACCTACAAGACCGCGTTCCTGGCCGACGTCATCCTGCGCTACCCCGGCCCGGTCATCGCCACCACCACCAAGCCCGACATCTACGGCCTGACCAGCGCGGTCCGCGCCGGACTGGGCCCGGTGCATGTCTTCAACCCGCAGCACATCGGCGACGTCCCCTCGACCTTCTGCTGGTCTCCGGTTGACGGCTGCGAGGATCCCGCCACCGCGATCCGCCGCGCCGACGCCTTCGCGTTTGCCGTGTCGCAGAAGGGCGTCGAAGACGGCACCTTCTGGTCCTCCAAAGCCTCCGACTACCTGCGCGGCTACTTCCACGCCGCCGCCCTGGCCCGATTTGACCTGCGCGCCGTCGCCGCCTGGGTCTCCGGCGCCGACCCCGACGTCCCCGAGCGGATCCTGGCCGCTGCTGGCGCTCAGCAGTGGGCGTATGTCCTGTCGGAGCTCCGCTCCGAGGCACACAAGACCACCGCAACGGTGCGGATGGTGATGTCGAGAGCGCTCTCGTTCATGGCCGACCCTGCCCTGGCCGCCTGCGTCCTGCCCGTTCCCGGCACCGGCTTCGATATCGCGGACTTCCTCGCCGACGCCGGCACCCTGTACATGATCGCCGAGGCCGTCAGTGAAGAGGCTCCCGTCGCGCCGCTGTTCGCGGCCATGGCGTCGGAGATCCACTACGTCGCCGCGCAGATGGGCCAGGCCTCCCCGTCGCATCGTCTGGATCCCCCGCTCCTGATGGGATTGGACGAGGTGACCCAGATCTGCCCGGTGCCCCTGCCGTCCTGGCTGTCAGATTCCGGCGGCAAGGGCATCCAGGTGGTCGCCGTCGTGCACGGCGAGGCGCAGCTGACCGGCCGCTGGGGCGACCACGGCCGCCAGGTCGTCCTCGACACCAGCTCGGTCAAGGTGTTCCTGCCCGGCATCACCGACACCACCACGCTGGACGCGGCCGCCAAGTTGTGCGGGCAGGCGTCGTGGAAGGTCCGCGGCCAGGACCACGCCACCCGCCATGACGTCGCCACCCCGGACATGATCCGGCAGCTGCCCGCCGGGTTCGCGCTGGTCATCCGCGGTGGCTGCGCCCCCGTCATCGCCCGCCTGCCCCGCGCCTGGAAGAACCCGGCCTACCGCCGCGCCCGCCGCCTCGGCCAGCTCCCGGCCGAACCCGCCGAGACCGGCGCATACCCGGTCCCCGAGCCGCCGGACCCCGGCATCCCCGACCACGTGCCCGCCGATTGGCTCCCCGGCGACGGCACCTCCTACCCCTGGACCTGACCATGACCCAAGACCCGATCACCGCGGCACTGCAGCAGCTCGCAGACCACCACGAGCAGCTCACCCAGCTCACCGAGCTGATCACCGGCATCGGCGACACGCTACGCGAGCACGAGGCCGCCCTGGCCAAGCTCGCCGAGTCCCCTCCCGCCGACACCGACCCTGACCGCTACCGCCCGAGCCCGTCACCGGCGTGGTGGAAACTCGCCGACGCCGACCGCGCCGAACCCATCGCCCGGCTGCATGCCTGGGTCGAGCAGGTCTACCGCCCCGGCTACGGCCACCTCGCCGCCACCCTGGCCCCCTGCTGGACCTCCCACGACCTGTGCCTGTACGGCCTGGACATCTTGTCCGACCTGTGGTCGGTGCTCTACCTCCAGCCGGAACGCACTGCGCGGACGCTGTCGGCCCAGGCCGAATACCAGGCCCGCATCCTGCCCTCCCTTGCCGCCCAGCTGGTAACCGAAACCAGTAGCTGCGGCCACACCCGGCCCCGCCTTGGCGGCCGGAGCATGCCGTGACCGACGCCACGCTCCGCCAGGCCCTTGCCTACGCCCAGTACGGCTGGCCCGTCTTCCCCTGCCTGCCCGGCCAGAAGATCCCCGCCACCCAGCACGGCTACCGAGACGCCACCACCGGCGAGCAGCAGATCACCGAGTGGTTCGGCCGCGGCTTCCGCTGGAACCTGGCCATCGCCACCGGCGCCCCCGGCCCCGACGTCCTGGACGTCGACCAGCACGGCCCCGCCGGAAACGGCTACCCCGCCTTCACCCGGCTCCAGCGCGCGGGCCTGGCCGGCGGCGCGTCAGCCTTCGTACGGACCCCGGCCGGCGGGATGCACGCCTACTTCACCGGCTCCGGCCAGCACAACGGCCGCCTGCCCAGCCACCACCTGGACTTCCGCTCCCGCGGCGGCTACATCCTGGCCCCGCCCTCCCAGATTGACGCCACGCCCTACCAGCTCATCAGCAAACCCGGCGGCCACGCCAGCCTGAACTGGTCCGCCGTCACCGCTCTGCTGGAACCCCAGCGGCACCAGCAACCCCCGCCGCCAGGCCAGGACCCGGACCGTGCGCTCAGCCAGCTGGCCGGGTGGGTCGCCACCAGGCCCGAAGGGAACCGCAACGCCGGCCTGTTCTGGGCCGCCAACCGCGCCCTGGACGCTAACCCGGCCGCCGACCTGAGCCCCCTGGCCGCGGCCGCCCGGCAGGCCGGCCTGGACGAACCGGAGATCGCCCGCACCCTCGGCTCCGCCCGTAAGACAAGCCAGGCCCGTACTCACCAGGCTGAGGCGGTGAACTGACATGAGCCCCGGCGCAACAACAGTCCACCACCACACCTTCGGCCGCCTGGATGCCGGCGCCACGCGGCTGCGGCTCCGCGCGCTGCACGTGATGGGCCACGGCTCGGCCCGGATCGCCCGCGCTGTCGGCGTCCGCGAGGAAACCGTCCAGCGTCTGGTCCGCGGCGACGCCCGCGCCGTCAGCCCGCGCCTGCGCGACGCCATCGCTGAGTTGTATGACGCCTGGTGGGACAAGCGCGCTCCCGAACGCACCCGCGCCGAACGCGCCGGCGCCGCTCGCGCCCGCCGCCGCGCCAGCGCCGGGAACTGGTGCGCAGGAGCCGCCCTCGATGACGACCTGCTCGACGTCCCCGGCTACCGGCCCCGCACCGGCTATCGCCCCGCCACCGGCACCGGCATCGCCCCCGACGTCCGCCTGCCCGCCCGCCAGCACCACAGGAGGAAGGGCGCATGAGGGACCACCGGATGGGCCTGAACCTGATTAACGACGTCCTCGACGTCCTGGACCGACATGGGTACGCCCGCGGTGACGACGAGCACGCGGGCCGGGCCATCTTTCTCATCAGTGATCTGGCGCACATCTACGAAGGCTCGCAGGACCACCCGTTCGGCCCGACTCTCACTGAGATACCGCCAAGGACGGAACCCGCCCCGCCCGAACCGGCCAGCCAGGACACGGTCCTCGTCCCGGTCGGTGAGGTCAAGACCCTCCTGGCCGCCCTGGACATAGCCGCCGATGACCAGCGCGACCGCGCCGGACTCTGCTCCGATTGCACCACTCAATCGTGTCCGGCCTGCGAATCGCGCCTGCGGGACGCCCAGGCGAATGACCACCTGAGCGTTCAGCTGGACCAGGCGGCCGAGGCCTCGGGCGCAGCCGCTCGCCACCCTGGGCACGGCCCAGTCGCAGACCGGGAGGCCGGCCAGTGACCCGCCCGCCCGACGACAGCCAACCCAGCCGAAGGCCCCCCGACTACGTGATCGTCGTCGCCGCCAGCGACTGGCTCAAAGAGCGGTTCCCGGCCGCCGCGGACTCCCTGGACGATGCCCTGCAAGCCGGCCAGGACCGCCACCGCGAACCCGAACCCGAACCCGACCTGGAAGCCGAACCATGACCCTGACCATCGGTGACACCACCGTGACCAGCGACCGGAGCGACTGCACCGCCCGCCAGGCGCCCAGCCGGGACGGATGGGAGGTGTCCTGGCTCCCCGGCCAGAGGCTGGACCGCAACACCGCCATCACCGCGATGACCCTCGCCGAGGCCGCCGCCGGAACAGGCCTGCACGAAGGCCACCGGCTCTGGCCGCACATCCAGGGCTGGGCCGCCGAACTCGGCCTGACCGGAACCGACGCGATCGCCCGGGTCTCCCAGCCGCCCCGCGACCTCGCTCCTCAGGTAGAACGAATCGGCGGACAGCTCGCTCCTCAGGAAGAACCAGCCGGGGGACAGCCAGACCTGGAGGCAGCTGACTGAGCAGCGAAAGACACGATCACGATCGGCGCACCGCAGCGCCGAGCTTCTCGCATCTCCCGGAAATGCCGTAGGAATCATGCGCAAGACAGATAGCAGACAAGGAACTGCGGCCGGGCCCCGCGACCGGCAGCCCGAGGGCGGACCGCTACCCGATCTCGCCCTATACGAGCGTCTCATCGACGACGGCATCGTCGCCGCCGACGGCCGGGGCAGCACCGTCGATCATCTCACCGCCCGGCGGCTGTCCATCTGGCTGGCCGCCCGGCCGCAAGAACAGGTCTTCGCCCAGGGCCTGGCCCGCTTCGCCGAGACCGGCGTGGTCGGCCCGACGCTGAAGATGCAGCTGCGCATGCGCGCCCGCTCCGGCACCTACACCGACCGGTCCCAGGCCGCCCGGCTGCTGGAATACTGCATCAGCCGCGGCACCGACCTCGGACCGATCAGCGAGAACTTCGGCAGCGCCTGCGACCAGATCGACCAAGCCGACGCGATGCTCGCCCGGCTCCACGACCGGGCCAGGGAAGGCCTTGCCCTCCCCGAGCAGGCCTGGCCGGAAACCGACGGCCCCCGTATTATCGCTCTGGCCCAGCGGAACCCCGACAGCCAGACCGTCAGCCTCATCCTGGACGCCACCACCGCCAACTCCGCTCTGTTCGCCATCGCCGCCCACGCCGACGAACGAGAAGCCCACATCCGCGAAGTCCAGCGATACGGCGAAACCCTGCCCGAAGGCTCCTACGGCCGCCGCAACCGCCAGGCCATCGCCACCCGCGAAACGCGGGTAGCAGCCCGGCTGCGAGCCGTCGAACGCGCCTACAGGATAGCCATCGAACGCAACGTCACATACAGGGCGCCCGAGCCCACCAGAGCACATCGCTTTCCTGGGCGTGCAGCTGACAAGGAGATCGAGCTGGAGTAGAGCGTCGAGTCAATTGACACCGGGCCATCGTGGAGGACGCGGCTACCTGGTGCGATACGCACGGAGAATCCTGAGTCGCGAGATATGATCTGCCGATTCCGGGGGCTGTGCTGATGCTCTGTCCCCGATACCTACCACATGCCGTTAGGGCGGACTTGATCGTCTTATCCAGGGTTCCCCTCAATGTCTACGGGGTTGAGTCAGGCCTGGCATCGTCCTTGGCAGTCTCAGGCGCTCATGCCTAGTTCCCGTGCAATGAGCATGCGCGGGACGAGCGGCCGGCTCGCGAGCAGCATGCTGGCGGACATGCATCGACCTTTGGTAGACCAGTGATGGACCTAGCGTCGTCGACCTGCTCCCGCCCCGCCCCTGGGCGCAGTAGGCGTGTACTCGCTGCACGTATGTGGAACCGCTTGCTTTGCAAATCCGGCCTAGCATCGAGGCGTTCAGATCGGATACGAGCCTCGGCAGGAATATGAGTTAGAACTCCGGGACAGCCAGCCGGGAACGGAGCATGGATCCCATCCGCCGCGGGCCCCGGTAACGAAGACGGTCGACACGAGGCAGAACCTATCGCACGAGCCCGCGAGCGCCCCGGATAAACCGGCGGGATATAACGGAGCCATGACAGTGGACGAACTACGGCAGGTGCTCGGCCCGATCGGGATCTGGATGGCCCCGCCGGCCATGACCGGGATCGACCCGGAGAAGTACGGGCTCCAGATCGAGGCGGCCGGCTTCACCTCGGCCTGGTTCGGCCGCGTGGACTCGGCCGCGGACCTGGCGGCGGTCGAGGCGATGCTCAGCTCGACCCAGCGGCTTGTGCTCGGGACCGGGATCGCAAGCGTCTGGGCGTGGGCACCGGGCGAGCTCGCGGCCGAGGCGGACCGGCTGGCCGCGACCTACCCGGGGCGCTTCATCCTGGGACTCGGTGTCAGCCACGCGCCGCGGGTTGAGTCAACCGGGCAGGACTACGTTAAGCCGTACACCAAGATGGTCCAGTTCCTCGACGAGCTGCCGCCGACGACCGCCATGATCATGCTCGCCGCGCTCGGGCCGAAGATGCTCGAGCTGTCGCGTGACCGCACGCTCGGCGCGCACCCGTACTTCGTCCCGCCCGAGCACACCGCGTTCGCGCGGTCGGTCCTCGGCCCGGAACCACTGCTCATCCCCGAGCTCGCCGTCGCGCTCGCACCTGGGGCCGAGGGTGCCGCCGCGGCCCGCGACTACGCCCAGCGCTACCTGCGGCTGCCCAACTACACCAACAACCTGAAGAAATTCGGCTTCTCGGCCGAAGATATTGAAGGTGCGGGCAGCGACCGGCTCATGTCCAGGGTGGTACCGAACGGACCAGAGGCGACTGTCACCCGGCTGCGTGAGCACCTGGCGGCGGGGGCGGACCATGTGGTGGTGCAACCGGTCACCGAGGACGGAAAGTTCGACGCGGCCGGCCTGCGCGGCCTGGAGGACCTCGTTGCGGACCTGAAGCGGCCCTAACGTGGTACCGCGCGGTCCCGTGCGCCGACCGTGCGGCCCTTGATCACCAGCGGCGCCGCGACGTAGGCGGGGCTGCGCGCGACCTCGATGATCTGCCGGTACGCGCGTGTGCCGATGAGCGGCGGCGGGACGAGCACCGCCGTCCGCCTGCGGACCATTTCGGTCTCCGCGAGCCGCAGGCCCCGGCCATTGATTAAAGATGAGCCCAGCCGTTACCGAGCCGGGGTCACCGCTGACCGCGGCTCGCTGGCGGATATCGGGCGCTCCGCGGCCGGGGTCATCGCGGAGCTGCTTGCGACGCCCGGCGGCCCGGCCGTAGTTACAGTGGCAGCGGACGCGGGGGCCGGCAAGACCGCTCTGCTCGGCCAGGTCCTGGATGATCTCCTGGCCAGGGCCGCGGCGGATCCGGGGGGGTGACGGCCCGCAGGTCGTGCTGGCGACCCGGCTGGACCGGCTCGACGGCTTCCGCGACGCGCACGAACTCGGGGTGACGATGCGCCTGCCGGGCTCGCCGGCTGCGGGTGCTGTCGCGGGTGGCCGCCGGCCGTCCGGCGTTGCTGGTCCTAGACCAGGTCGACGCGTTCGGCGCCGGGTCGGGCCGGAACCCGGCGCGACTGGAAGCTGTGACCGAGGCCCTGCGGGACGCACGCGCGCTCGGGATCAAGGTGATGATCGCCTGCCGGGCGTTCGACCTGGAGATGGATGACCGGCTCGCCGCCTTGGCCGGGATCACCCGGGCAAGACAGGAACCTGACGGTCATCATGTGGAGCGCCTCGGCCCGCGGCCCGACTCCGACGTCGACAACGCGCTCCGCGCGGCGGCCATCGAGTCGGTCGCGCTGACCGCCTCGCTGCGGACGCTCCTGTCCACTCCGCTGCACCTGCATATGCTCGTCACGCTTCGTGAGCGCGGGCAGCTCGACCTGGCCGGGATCTCTACCCGGCTCCAGCTGTTCGACAAGTTCCACGCTGCCGCGTGCTCCGAGGGGGAGACCCGCCAGCCGAGCGCACCGGTGACCGTGGTGTCTGACCGGCTCGCGGTGATACTCAGCGACCGGCAGGAGCTGTCGGTCGCCGCGGCCAGGCTCGGTGACCACCAGGCGACCGTGGAGAACCTTGTCCGCGCCGGGTGGCTGCGGCCGGACCGCGGCCGTATCGCGTTCGCGCACGAGGCGTTCTTCGACTATGCCTACGCGCAGCAGCACATGCGCAGCGGCCTTCCCTTGCTCAGCCTGCTCCGCAGCGGCGAGCAGCACCTGTTCCGCCGCGCCCAGGTCCGCCAGATCCTCGCCCTCGACCGCGAGCAGGAGGCCCCCCCGGTTCTCGTCGTCGCCGTAGGCAACCCTTGACGTGCGGCCCCGCTGCGGCGGGCCAAGCTGGACGAGGTTCTGCTCTCCTGGCCGCTGTCGGGCGACTGATCGGCGGCTGTCAGTATTTAGAGTATTTCTCCCCGAACGGGCCGTGGTTTCACGATTCCGGCAGCAGGGTCAGCCGTCTCCCGCCGAGACGTACCCTGCCCGGGTGTTCCGGTGGCATCTAAGAGAGTGCCATGTAATACAGGGCGCCGGACCGGAAGGCTCAGTGATGCGCGTGGGAATGCCGCTCGGCTACGCGGGCGGGTTCAGCGAGACGGTGGCCGAGCTGGCCGACTTCGAGCGGGCCGGCCTGGACATCGTCTTCGTCCCCGAGGCCTACTCCTTCGACGCGGTCAGCCAGCTCGGCTTCATCGCCGCCCGCACGACGCGGCTGCAGATCGCCTCGGGCATCCTGCCGATCTACTCCCGCACCCCGACCCTGACCGCGATGACGGCGGCCGGGCTCGACTACGTCTCCGGCGGCCGGTTCACCCTTGGCCCCGGCACGTCGGGACCGCAGGTGATCGAGGGCTGGCACGGCGTCCCCTACCACGCGCCGATCGGCCGGACCCGGGAGCTCATCGAGATCTGCCGGCTCGTCTGGCGCCGCGAGCGTCTCGACTATCACGGGAAGCACTACGCGCTCCCGCTGGACGGCGGCACCGGTCTCGGCAAGCCGCTCAAGCTGATCAACCACCCGGTCCGCGAGCGCATCCCGATCGTGATCGCCACCCTCGGGCCGAAGAACGTCGATCTCGCCGCCGAGCTGGCCGAGGGCTGGCAGCCCATCTTCTACTTCCCGGAGCAGGCGGCCGTCGCCTGGGCCGGTCCGCTCGCGGAGGGTAAGGCGAGGCGGCCTGATGACCTGGGTCCGCTCGACGTGATCGCCGCCGCCCCGCTCGCGATCGGCGACGACGTCACGCATCTGCGCGAGCTCGTCACCGGGGAGGGCACGTGGCTGCTGGACGTGCGCCCGGCGGACCGCATCGAGGCGGCCGACCGGGTCAAGTTCGCCGCCTCGGCCGAGGCGGCGCTGGCCTGCGGGTGGCGATACGGCGTGGCGGGTGGCTGGCAGCCCCACGCGATGACCACCCTGGACACGCTGTCGGCGCAGCGGCGGCCGCTGAGCGACCCGCTCGGCCTGGCCGGCGTGCTGCTCGCCGCAGCCGCCGCCGGCCCGCTGCGGTTCGCTGACCTGGTGGCGGCTGCCTGCTACCCGGCGGTCGCCCGCGCGTTCGCGATTCACCTGATCTGGCGCCGGGTCCTGGCGATCGACCTGGCCGTGCCGTTCGGGGACAGCGCCCTGGTCTGGCGGGGCGGGCGGTGAGCGGCACGGACCGCGGGCCGTTCGAGCTATCGGCGGGCTGCCGGCTGGTGCTGGCGGGCACCCAGTGGCAGGTGGACTGGTTCGAGCCGCATACGGGCCGGGTGCTGCTGCGTCGTGACGACGGGCAGGAGCTGTCCACCAGTGTCCGGGCGCTGGTCAACCACGGTGACTGCCGGCCTGCCCTGTCCGCCGCGGCGAGCACAGCGTGCAGCCGGGGCCGCCAGCCGGCCGGGCTGGAGGATCTCACGGCCCGGCAGCGGGAGCTGGTCGCGATGCGTTACTCCCACCTGATGGAGGCAGAGACCGGCTACCGCAGCGGCAGCCCGCTGCACGCCCTGCCCGGCGAGCCGCGGCCGGGCTACGATCCGGCGGTCACCACCCTGCACCAGCGGCGGCTGGCCAAGGTCGCCGAGGTGGCCGCCCTGGGCGCTGACCCGGCCGCGATGCTGGGCCTGGCCCGGATCAGCGAGCGCACCCTGGTCCGGTGGGCCGGGCAGTGCCGCCGGTCCGGGATCGCCGGGTGCATCGACGGGCACTGGCTGCGGCGAAGCGGCGGCCGGTACTCGGTCACCGGGCAGCTCCGCGAGGCCATCTACGCCGTTCATGCCGAGTGCCTGCACCGGTCGCGGGTCTCGATGAAGACCAGGGACCGGCTGATCCGCCAGTATGTCCGGGAACGGTTCGGCCCCGAGGCGGCGGTCCCGTGCTATGAGACCCTGCGGACGGTGTGGATCGAGTGGTTCGGCCCCGGTGGCGCCCGGCAGCGTTACGCCCGGTCGGCGGCGAAGCTGCCGGTGACCGGCGAGCACGTGGTGATCCACCGGCCCGGGCAGGTGGTCGCGCTGGACACCAGCCCGCTGGGGGTCAAGGTCCGCGAGCATGTGTTCGGCGAGCCGGTGACCGCCTCGCTCACCCTGGCGCTGGACGTCTACACCCATTCGCTGGTCGCTTTCCGGCTCACCCTGGTCTCCGACACCTCGGTCGACGTGGCGATGCTGCTGCGGGACGTGATGATGCCGCTGCCGCTGCGCGCGGACTGGGGTCAGGAGATGGAGTGGCCCTACCCGGGCATCCCGGCGTCCCTGGTGGCGTCCTTCGCCGGGCACAAGGTCGCGGCGCTGCCGTTCTTCGCCCCCGAGACCGTCACCACCGACCACGGGTCGGTTTACAAGAACCACCATCTCATCGAGGTGCAGCGGGTTATCGGCGCCAATATCGTGCCGGCCCGGGTGCTGCGCCCGACCGATAAGCAGGCGGTCGAGCGGGCATTTTCCGGGATCCAGTCGCTGCTGCTGGAGATGCTGCTGGGCTGGCGCGGGATCGACACCGCCGACCGGGGCGCCGATCCCGAGGCCGACGCGGTGCTGACCGTGGCCCAGGCCGAGCACCTGATCGCGACCTGGATCGTGAAGGTGTGGCAGAACCGCGAGCTCGGCGAGTACGCCCCGGCGTGGGATCCGGGCACCCGGTACAGCCCGAACACGCTGTTCGCAGCGGCGATGGGCCAGGGCGGGTTCGCGCTGCAGATCCCCGCCCCGGAGCTGTATTACGAGCTGCTGCCGGTGCACCTGGTCAAGATCCACGGCCGCCGCGGGGTCAAGATCCGCGGGCTGTGGTACGACGGCCCGGCGCTGGACCCATACCGGTCCGGCCCCTCGGCTCAGGGCGGCGCGGCCAGGGGCAAGTGGAAGATCCGCCGCGAGCCCCGCGACCGGCGTCGCGTCTTCTTCTGCGACCCGCTCACCCGCGACTGGCACACGCTGCGGTGGACCGGGCTGCCGCCCGGCGGGGAGGTGCCGTCCTTCAGCGACATCCGCGCCGATGACCTGCTGCGCGCCGCCCGCGCGGCCGGGCTGGCACCCAGGTCGGATGCCGAGCTGCTGCCGCTGCTGCTGGACCTGGTCGGCGGGCTGATCCCAGTTGATGCGTGGCCGACCCAGATGAGCAGGCAGCAGCGCACCGCGCACGCCCGGGAGAGCGCCCAGGCCGATCAGGCCGCCGCCGACCGTCCCGCTCCCGCGGCACCAGCCGCTGCGCAGGGACGCCAGGACGGGGATAGCGGCGCGGACGCCACGGTGGTGCCGATGCGGTGGCGGGATCAGGCCCGCGATGCCGCCATCGCGGTAGATGCCGAGCGGCAGCGCCGCCGCGAGCTATCGGCTTCCAGGCCCGAGCCGGCCCCGCTGATGCGAGATGCCCTCCGCCACGGGAGCATGCTCCGCCTCCCGGACGAGGAGAGGGCCCCGGGTGGAGCACGAGGCCCAGCGGGCGACGGCCGGGAGCGGCCATGACACCTGAGCATGACGCGGGAGCCGGCGATCCTGCTCCTTTCGTTCTTCCCGGGCCGCCGCCGGCGCGTGAGACGCTGGCCGGCTGGCAGCAATGGCGGTCCGCCCGAGACTCGTTCACTCCCGCGCCGCGGCTGGACCGGGCCGCCTGGCGGGCACTGCCGCCACGGCGGCGGATGCTCTATGACCTGCACCGGGCCGCCACGCACGCCAACCTCCCGTTGCAGCAGACCCCGATGAGCCAGGCCGTGACCAGGGTCCTGCGCGGCAGGATCGAGTCCAACGCGCTCAAGCACAAGCCGTCCACCCGCGCCGGGGTGATGATCACCGGGGGCGGCTACCAGGGCAAGACCGAGACCGCCTGCGAGGTCGCCGCCGGCTTCGAGGACGCCTGGCTGGAGCTGCACCGCCACCTCAACCCCGATGCACTGGCCGGGACCCGTGACCTGCACGCCCCGGTCGCCTACGTGCAGACCCCGGTCACCGCCAAGCCCAAGAGCACCTGCAAGGCGATCTTGGGGTTCTACGGCGCCGACACCAAGAACATGGACCTGCCGGACCTGGTCCGCCAGGTCGCCGCCTCGATCCGCGACCACGGCACCAAGGCGCTGCTGCTGGACGACATCACCCGGCTGCGCCTGCACCGCGCCGATGACCAGGACGTGCTGGACCTGATCCGCGCGTTCATGAGCATGCACGTCACCCTCGTGCTCATCGGCGTGGACATCCCCGGCTCCGGGCTGCTGCGCGAAGGCCGCCCCGACCCGCGCACCGGCCAGTGGCTCTTCCCGCCGTCCCGGCACGCCGGCGGCTGCCAGCTGGAGGCCACCCAGACCGAGCGGCGCTTCGACCTGATCGAGCTGGACCGGTTCCGCTACGACACCCCCGCCCAGATCACCGCCTGGACCCGGCACCTGGCCGGCGTCGAGCAGCAGCTGCGGCTGATGGA
>Ga0302324_100001333_pt1 | contig 60437 bp, 56 predicted proteins | sample Palsa_T0_1_FD_201949 | JGI IMG/M metagenome (GOLD analysis project Ga0302324, IMG submission 201949) | Peat permafrost microbial communities from Stordalen Mire near Abisko, Sweden - Palsa_T0_1 | ecosystem: Environmental > Terrestrial > Soil > Palsa > Peat permafrost | place: Sweden: Abisko...
GTTTTGCGGGATTTACTTAGGAAAACGCGAGAACCCGAAAAAGCGACCTTATAGGTTTAGCAAACCGCCGCTTTAGACCACTCAGCCACCTCTCCGAAAAGATAGGTGATAGTACGGCGCGAACGGCTGTTTGGTCAAGTCGGCTTCCGCAAATTGATGCACCGGCGCTGCTCACGGCTACTGGATTTGCAGCGCCTTGATCTGTGGAACAACGAGGTGGAAGATGAGCCAGGCTACTACATACGCGCTGCCGCAGATCATCATGATCGTGCCGTAAGTGCCCTCGCCTTGCAGGATGTTGCTGACAAGCCAAAAAAATGCCATCGACATGAGCGACGCCAGCGTCCCGCCGAAGCCGACCACCGACGCCACCGCGCGCTTCGGAAAGATGTCCGAGATGACGGTGTACATCGTAGCCGACCAGCCCTGGTGCGCGGCCGCGGCCAGCGCGAAGAAACCGGTCGCCAGCCACACGCTGTTCACGCGCGTGGAAAAAATTACCGGCAAAGTGCCACAGGCGCAGATGAACGAAGCTGTTTTGCGCGCGGCATTCACTGACCACCCGCGCCGCAACAGCCACGCGGACAGTCCTCCACCCGCCACGCTGCCGAGGCAGGCCACTGAATACACGACCACCAGCGGCGGCCCGAAATGTTTCAAATCGAGATGAAACTGTTTGCTGAAGAAATCCGGCAGCCAATACCCATAGAACCACCAGACCGGCCCAACCAATACACAGGTCCCGTAGTACCCCCACGACTCACGATATTCGAGCAACTTGCCCCACGGAATTTTCTCTTCTGCCGCGACCGCCTGGCCGCCGTGAATGTAGGCGAGTTCGGCCTTTTCGATTCGCCGCGATTGCTCCGGCGGGTCGTAGAAGATGAACCAGAATATCAGCCAGGCAAATCCGGACAGCCCGAGCGCCACAAATGCCGTCCGCCAACCGAACTGCAGCGCCAGCCACGGCACCAGCACGGGTGCGAAAATCGCGCCGATGTTTGTCCCCGCGTTGAAAATGCCCGTGGCGACGGAGCGCTCCTTCGGCGGAAACCATTCCGCCACCGTTTTGATCGCCGTCGGGAAATTTCCCGACTCGCCGAGGCCGAGAATGAAACGCACCGCGCCAAAGCCGAACACGGATTGCGCCAGCGCGTGGGCCATCGCCGCCAGACTCCAGACGACGATCGACGATGCGTAAGCGGTCTTCGTTCCGACCCATTCAATGAGCGGTCCAAACAGTATCTGTCCCACGGCGTAGGCCGCCATGAAGGCGATGGCGATCCGCCCATAGTCCGTTTCCGTCCAGTGCAACGCCCGCGACAGATCCGGCTTCAGCAGACCCAGAATCTGGCGATCCAGGTAATTGATGGTTGTTGCCAAAAACAGCAGTGTGCAGATGACCCAGCGGAACCGGCCCGCGCACGGCGTTGGTGAACCAGAGCCCGTTTCTGGATGGTCGATTAGTTGTCTGGTGTCAGCAGGCATTCGCACCAAATCATCCCGCAGATTTATCCCGACGAAATCAGCTCCCGAATTGATGCGATAGTAGTTTACCGCGGTTGGGGCGTCGAACGAATTGTGACTTCCAGCAATTGGCGCTGAAATTCGTGCAGAGCAGTACGTGGTTCAGTGCCGCGATCCACTCGGGGTACTTGACGCTTTCACACGCCCCGTTTCGGATCACTCGCGGGCGATGCAGCTTGTTGTGGTCCACCTGTCTGGCTCACGCGGGATTGTTCCATAGGCTGCGAGGGACTGCCTGCCGCGATTCGTTCCAGCCAAATCTCATGCCAGTAGGGATAGATGCTACGGGGACAAAAGTAGCGACAGTCACTGTACTTGGATTGGCAGATCACGCCTTCAAGAATGATCGGCTCCGAGTTGAGGCGCAGCATCTTGCCGGTTTTTTCATCAATGATCTTCCCGACCCGCTTTTTCACGCGATATACTCCGCCGCAGTACGGCACCAACTCGGCGTCCCACTTCATGCCGCGATTGCGGTACTCTGTGTCGATCGTGTCCAGAATCTCGTCGAAACTTTTCACCCGCACCATTTCTCCCGGCTGCAGATTCAGGGAGATGGTAGGTGTCCGCACACCTGACGGAATCCGGCCAGGCGTCCGTGGATAACACGGCCTGCCCCGGAGTTTCTGGACCGTGTCATACACCCAGCGGAGCGTATTCCGAATCGGCCTTTTCGACCGCCGTATCATGATATTGTACGTGGCGTAAAAGATAACACCCAACATCCACTTCAAGCGGAAGTTGCCGGAGGTATAGTCCTCCCAGTATTGTCCCCAATCCGTCCATGGTAGCGGAGAACTCGCCTGCAACAATTGTGTCGCCTGACACACGTAGACCGGCTGGTCGGTCTTGGCTGTGCCGGACTTGCAGGTGTTCGCCAGCACATCTTCTTCGGAGCAACCGGCGTCGTCGACAGCTCCATCAGTCAACTTGACTGCGACGGGATCGGTCGAAACCCTCTTGAGCCATGCTTCCTTCCAAAAGATCAAGCACTCCGCCTGGCAGCCGCCATGTGCCTGGCCATCGCAACGGCTGCCTTCCAGATGCACCGCGTTGGTCACGCGACGGCTCCCCTTCCATTCAACAGTATCGCAGGCCTTGTGGGCGCGTTTGTATACGCGGGTACGGCGGCCGCAAAGGGCGAGCATCTCCGGCATGAACGGCAGGCCATCGAGGCAGCCGTTCTTGTCGAGCGTGGAGAGAATTTCCTCCTTGCTGCGCACTTCCACCATGTCGCCGGCCTTTAGCGACAAGCTTCTAGGGATCGAATTGCCATTCATGTTTGGAAAATTAGTTGAAGGTGAACCGGCGCTCCCATGGAGCTTGCATCTGCACGAACGTAATCGTCGGTGTCATATATATAATAAAGGCCGTCACCACGCCAGAACACATCGCCGTCCGGCTTCGTGGATGGCCCCGCATCACGACCAGATAATGCACGTTTTATACCCGTTTCACCCCGAATACAAGGCGTCTACCCTCCGATGGAAAAATGCCCGCTGAGCCATAAAGCGCTGGTAGTTAGGGAGAAGGCACTGGTGTAACGACACCCCGTGTGCTACAGTGCCTTGGTTTATGAAGAAATGGATCACATTGATGGCCGCTGTTTCAATGTGGGTTGCGAGTTGCGCGTACGCAGCTGCGCAAACCAGCGGCGACGGGCTGGCAGGTTCAGCCGACCAACAGCCTGCCCTGAGAAAACTGCTCTCGAACAAGCCATTTTTTGGTACGCAAAACGTACTGACCCTGGGCGGCAACTACGTGAATACACCACGGGAAGACTTCGAGCAGACCGGCGTCTGGAGCCAGCCGTTGACTCTGGACCAGATGGACGGCGTGATCGGAGAAGTTTCGTTTGGCGAAGCCATAAAGCAGGGCGAATGGCAACTCACGTTCCGCTACAAATTGATGACCATGGATAGCGAATGGCAAGCGATCGCGGATTCAAACAGCGGCTTGACCCTCTCCGACCGCCGTTCGCAAGTCCTCAAAGCCAGTTACAACGTCCGTGATTGGTGGAAACTCGGGATCGCGGCGCTCGTCGAAGACAAATCCGGTGCCGACCCAGGCACCGACCCGTTCATCCTCGGACCAAACGGTCGACAAGGTCTCGGCTTCCAGGTTGATACATCGCTGAAATTCTGAAGCGTGGCGTTTGTCGGATTGCCCGCAGCAACAAGTTGCTGCCTCAATACTGGCGTGCTACAAGCAGCCTGAACGGTCAACGGCGCACGAACGACCATGGCAAAACTTTTTCTGGGACTCGATGCAAGCACGCAAAGTCTCTCGGCCATCATCATCGACTACGACTCGTGGCGCGTCGTTTACGACAAGTCCCTCAACTTCGACAGAACGCTGCCACACTACGCCACACAAAACGGTGTCCTGCGCAGCGGCGATCCGCTCGTCGCCCACAGTCCGCCGCTGATGTGGGTCGAAGCGCTTGATACGCTGTTCGCTTGGATGAAGAAGGACCGCGTGCCGCTGGGTGATCTCCTCGCGATCAGCGGCAGCGGACAGCAGCACGGCTCCGTCTATCTGAACGCCCGCGCCAGTGCTGCGTTGACCAGGCTCAATCCAGCGAAGAGCCTCGTGGACAATCTGCGCGGCGTCTTCTCGCGCGCGACATCACCCATCTGGATGGATTCTTCCACCAGCGCCGAATGCGCCGAAATCCGTGACACGCTCGGCGACATCAAGGCCACCGCACAGAAGACCGGCTCCGACACGTTTGAACGGTTCACGGGACCGCAAATCCGCAAATTCTTCAAGACCGAGCCCGAGAATTACGCCGGCACCGCCAGCATCGCGCTCGTCAGTTCGTTCATGGCATCCATTCTCGCCGGCCAGATCGCGCCCATCGACCACGGCGATGGCGCCGGCATGAACTTGATGGATATCCGCAAGAAAACTTGGCGTCCCGAAGCGCTCAAAGCCACCGCGCCCAAACTGGGGACCAAACTTCCACCGCTCGCTGCGTCTTCCAAGGTCATCGGCAAGGTCAACCCGTACTTTGTGAAGAAGTACGGCCTCAACCCGGATGCGACGGCCCTTGTCTGGTCCGGCGACAACCCCTGCAGCGTTGTCGGCCTCGGCCTCATCGAGGAAGGTAATGTCGCGATCAGCCTTGGTACCAGTTACACCTACTTCGGTTGCATGAAGCGCTGCCGTGTGGACGAACGCGGCGAGGGCAATGTGTTCGGCGCGCCCACCGGCGATTACATGGCGCTCATCTGCTTCAAAAACGGCGCGCTCGCCCGCGAACAAGCCCTCCACCAATACGGCCTCACATGGGACGACTACAATCGGCTTCTCCGCACGACCAAGCCCGGCAACAACGGCGGCATTCTGCTGCCGTGGTTCGAGACCGAGATCGTTCCCCGCGTCAATAAACCCGGCATCCACCGTTTCAACCTTGATCCCAATGACGCTGCGACCAATTGCCGCGCCATCGTCGAAGCCCAAATGATGTCCATGCGTCTCCACTCCGCGTGGATGAAAGTCAAGCCGACCCGCATCTACGCCACCGGCGGCGGCTCGGTCAACGCGCCCGTCCTCCAGATCATGGCCGACGTCATGAACTGCCCCGTCTTCCGCATTGAAGTCGCCAAAAGCGCCGCACTCGGCGCCGCTCTCCGCGCCGCGCATGGCTGGCTGGCCCACTCCGGCCAGAAGCCCCGCTGGCCAAACATCGTCGCCGGCTTCACCGACCCGATCCCCAACAGCGAGGTCACGCCCAATCCGAAAGCCGTGCGCGTGTACGACAAGCTCGTGGAGAAGTATGCGATCTGCGAGCAGGATGCGTTTACGCGATTGAACTCGTATCAACACGAAGCGTCTGATATCCAGCCCTGACCAGCACACATCTCAGAGCGTGTTTGAAAAGTTCGCTTGTAGCAGGCAGCCTCGTATCGTGGTATCGCCGCCGCCAGGCCAGCACCACCATCCGAGCAACGGAGCGCCCCAGCTAGATGGTCTGGCAGAGGAATCCGCCGTCCACGCAGATGTCCGAACCGGTAACGAAGCCGCTGGCCTTCCCGCTCGCGAGGAATACGACCGCGCCGATCAATTCCGACGCTTCGCCGAAACGATTCATCGGCGTGTGACCGAGGATCGACTGGGCCCGGGGCGTCGGCGTTCCGTCCTTGTTGAACAGCAGGGCGCGATTCTGTTCCGCCGGAAAAAAACCGGGGGTGATCGAGTTCACACGCACGCCGTTCCAGGCCCATTCGCGCGCGAGAAATTGCGTGAGGTTCAGCACCGCAGCCTTCGCCGCCGAATATGCCACGACGCGCGACAATGGCACATGGCCCGATGCGCTGGAGATGTTGATAATTGACCCGTGTCCGCGCTTCCCCATCGCCGGGCCGAACTCCTGGCACGGCAGCAACACGCCTCCCACCAGATTCAGGTCGAACACGCTCGCCCAATTTGCCTGGGGAACATCTTCGAACTTCATGTCCGCGGTGACCGTCGCCTTCGGATCGTTGCCCCCCGCGGCGTTGACAAGAATGGTCGGCGCGCCGAGTGATTTGGCGATCTGCTCATGCGCGGCGTGGAGACTCTCACGCTTCATGGCGTCGGCGGAAACGAACGCGGCCATCCCGCCGGATTTCTTGATGGCGCCAACACGCGCCTCGCCGCGTTCGGCGTTGCGCCCCACGACCGCTACTTTCGCGCCCGCCGCCGCCAGTCCTTCCGCCATCGCGCCGCCCAGCGCGCCCGTCGCGCCAATGACAACCGCCACTTCATTCGTGAGATCAAATAATTTCATCGTAGTATCGCCTTTCACCAATCATTATGTGAAGCCGCCCCAAACGACAAGCCTGCGGATGGAGCGGTAGTGCAACAGCTTGAAAAGCGGGATGTTGACTCCGAGCTTTGCATTCACCACAGTTTCACAGTTCAATCGCCAGAAGTGCGCTGTGGTGGACATGTTTGGCCCGGCCTGGACAAAACGGGCTTTTTAATGGTGGCCGCCGGGGCAACTTTTGGCTCGAAATGCCCCGTGGTGGACTGTGAAATCACCCGCCGGTTGCCCCAAGGTTGCCCCCGGTCAAGTCAGGATCGCGGCGGTCTGGCGGCTTTGAGGCGCGGATTGTCGGCGGAATCCTTGCCGGTGTGCCGTCTACTGTTGTCCAAGCATACCTTCTGGAGCCCTTCGACCAGGGTTCCAGCGCCAGTCAACAGCACGTCGGACTTGCTCGGCAGCATCACGATTCCCGAAATTATGTACTCGAATTCCTTGCCATTGTAGTACACGTTTACGCGCGCTAGGTCACTGACGAATTCAGGAGAAAGGCAGCAATACTCTCCGAGACCTTCTCCGTTCGCGGCGCTTAGCGCAGCGTCCAAGTCGTGACCGATCCTGCGTTTGAGGTTTTGGACGCGTCATCCTTTCGCCCGCAACAACCCCTTGAGCGATGCCTCCACCGAATGGCAGACGAGGTAAAAGTAGACGGTCATGTACCGATGGTTAGGCACTTGCCCGTGAAGCAGCCTCGCAGCGTAATGGAAATCACGCGCCGTCATCCAAAATGCTGACGAAGTTGACGCATCGTGATAAGGAATCGTTCCTTGGATCGTTGCTGATGCCGTTGCGATTTCGTTGGTCGCTTCCATAAGGCTCGAATGTACTGCAACCCAATCCGGTGTCAAACAGCCTGGCAACAGCGCCAGTCACGGGTTGTCAAATCTTCTTCTGGAGCATTGCCAATGCCGCACGGCCTAAAGTATTCTCAAAGCAAATCAGGAGGAACAAGTATGGCTATGGACAAACGCACAGCGGCAAAGCTGAAGAAGTTCGCGAGCGTCTTTAAGGACGCCCAAGAGCGCAAGAGTACCGAGTCAGACACAGTTATGTTCCTCGTCGAGTTCTTCAAGGAGGTTCTCCAATACGACCCGTTGAGTGGCGAAATCAGGAAGGAAGTCCCCATCAAGGAACGCTATTGTGATTTTTCAGTCGTGCTCAAGAACAAACCTCGGTTCCTCGTTGAAGCCAAAGCCGCAGGCATCAAGAATCTTAGCGAGAGGCATATTGAGCAGGCAGAGAACTACGCCTCGCGAGCCCCCATCGAATGGGTGTTGCTGACCAACGGCATCGAGTGGCAATTGTACCACTTGACCTTTGACAAAGGCATCGACCACGATTTGGTGTTCCGTGTGAACAACTTCATTGAAGAGGTGGAGAAGAGCCCGGAGTTGGTCTGGGACAAGATTTCCGTGCTCGCCAAAGACAATGTCTCGGACAACTCCCTACAGACATATTATGAGCAGACGAAATTGCTGAGCAAAGAGAACATCGTGAAGATTTTACTTAGCGAGGATGCCTTGGCGAGGGTTCGGCGAGTGTTGAGTCGGAAGGCATCTGCGCGTCTCGAAATTCGGAAGGTTTTCTTTGCAGTGCTTGAGGTGCTAAAGGAAGAGGCAATCGCCGCTGCTGGGGACATAAACCCGCCAATGAAGAAGCACCATCGCCGCCACCGTGCCGACACGGGTGACGAAACCGAAGCCCAAGCCTTGCCGCCGCCGAGCCACGAACAATCACAGGCGGAGCAAGAGATGCCGAGTTGAGCCGCGAAGTCGTTAGAGGACGCGCTGGGGAAGCTGTGTCGGATCGCCGGGTGTGACGCTTGCAAACTCGTTCGGAATGATGTATACGAGCGACGACAATTAACAATTTTTGGAGGTGGAAGAAATGAGCGGGGAATCATTCGTGATGAGCATGATGGCGAGCGCACAGAGGGCTCAAGAAATGTGCGGTCTACCCAGTTGGGCGTACAAGATGACAAGCCACCCATTGTCATTGTGCTCAGAATCTATTCTCGGCGGGATGTCATTTCCCGCCTTGAGTGCCTGCCTTCGTGCCAATGAGGACATAGCCTCACGTATGCCGTTTCATTCAGAGAACCGCCTGTAGTGCCCCCCGTGAATCAAGCGGCGAATAAGAGAGTCTTTGGGGTTGATGGTTTGGGTTCAAACGACGCTTCGAATTGCTGTGGGGTCTGATAGCCGATGGCCGAGTGCGGGTAGTCGGTGTTGTACTGGTCGATCCACCACGCCAGGGCGACGCGCAGTTGTTCGACGGTCAGCCACTCCCGAGGCCAGACGAGGTCCTCCTTGATCGTGCGGATGACGCGTTCCGTGTCCGCGTTGCCCTTGGGGTTGTCATAGCTGGTGAAGATCTGCTGCACGCCCAGCGTTCGACACTCCCGCAGGAAGCTCTCCGAGGTGGGCTGGCAACCGTTGTCACTAACCAGCTTCAGCGCGCCGGTTTCACGGATGCCCTGAGAGAACTGCTGGTTGATGGCACTGCGCAACGCGGTCAACCAATCGGCGGTTTTGCTTTGCAGACTCAGTTCGTAGCCCACGATCTTCTTGCTGGCCCAGTCCAGCACGACATGCAGATAGACCCAGCCCCACGAGGGCACCAGAATCTTGGTCATGTCGATGCCCCAGAGTTCATTGGGCCGCTGGGCGCGGGGCTTGGAACGCATGGGCGTGCGGGTGGCCCGCAGCCGCCGCGTCTGGTGCGCCAACAATCGATGCTCTTGGAGCAATCGGTAGATGCGCTTCTTGTTAACGGGCAGACCCTCCCGATACTTCAGGTAGGCCCACACCCGCCGATAGCCCCACGCGGGATGATCCGCTTTGAGTTGCTGCAGCCGCGGCAACAACTGCTCGTCGCGCTGATGCACCTGACGGGAGCGTTGGCGCGTCACCATGGTTCGGCCTCGCTTTTTTTGAGCTCCACCGTCAATTCCCCGATCAGCCCCTTGAGCCGGCGGTTCTCTTCGCGCAACCGCTGTTCGGTTTGCTCGGGACCGCCACGGTCAAACACCTTGGCCCCCTGGCTGAAGAGTTGATCCCGCCACTGGTAATACTGCGCCTGACCGATTTGATGACGCGCGCAAAGTTCCCCTAGGGGAACTTTGCCCCCCAGCCCCTCCAGTACGATCTGTAGCTTCTGCTTGCCTGTCCATTGCCGACGTTTCATCGAGTCCTTCCTCCGCTCTAGGACTCTCAAATCCGTCCCGATTATTCAAGGGGAGCAGTGTACGCCTATCCAAGGAATACGCCCACCGAGCCCACGATTCATTGATGAGCACGGTGACGAGCGCTGCAAAGATGGCGGCGTTGGGTCAGTCGGCAATGGCACTTCACTTTCAACTGGAGAGGACAGTCCAGGATTACCGGTCATTCGGGCGAACTCAAGAACTCGCAACAGTGGTCGCTTCCATGGCATCAGATTGGCGATCCGCATTCCTTCATGAGAACGAGGACATTGCACGAGCGATCGGGATGCTTCCCGTCCGAGACGCTTACTACCCAATGCCAGATGTCACCTCAATGGTGGACGATCTCAAGGAAGCCCTATTGGACTCCGAGAAGCCGGAAGATGGTCAAGAATTCGACGGCGAGACGGATTTCCGCGTGACTGGATTTCGGGAGTGACTCGCTTCACGGTCGCTGTGACTGTATGGCAACATTGTAAGTAGTCCGTCCACCTCACGATCCAAAACTGAGGCACAGCTTGCCAGAAAATCGAGCTGTGTGTACCGGCGCCGCTGCGAATTGTCGGCTTGCCTCCCGGACGGCGAGTCCGTAAGTTGTCGGCCAATGCGCGTTGCGTTATTCATCCCCTGCTTCATCGATCAGCTCTTCCCGAAGGTGGGAATTGCCATGGTCACGGTCTTGCGGCGTCTAAAAGTAGATGTCTATTACCCGCGGGAACAGACCTGCTGCGGCCAGCCCGCGTTCAACACAGGGTACTGGCCCGAGGCGCGCGAATTGGCCGCGCGCTACTGCGAGATATTTGCCGACGTGGACGCCATCGTCTGCCCCTCGGGCTCATGCACGGCAATGGTGCGAAACTTTTACCCCGAACTTCTTGGCAAGGCCTCACTCACGACCGCGCACACGTACGAATTTACGGAGTTCCTCGTGAAGAAGCTTGGCGTGACGGATGTGGGGGCGAAGTTCCCCGCTCGCGTCACCTATCACGACTCCTGCCACGCGCTGCGGGAACTCCGACTCAAGGACGAACCGCGCCAACTCCTGCGTAATGTGCAGGGCCTCGAACTCGTCGAGATGGATCAGGCGGAGACGTGTTGCGGATTTGGCGGAACATTCTCGGTGAAGTTTCCCATGATTTCGTACGCGATGGACGAAGTGAAGGTCACGTCGATCCAGAAGACGGGCGCGCAGTACGTCGTCTCCGGTGATTCCAGTTGCCTGATGCAAATCGATGGTTATCTACGCCGCCAGAATCTGCCGATCCAGACGATCTCACTGGCGGAGGTGCTGGCTTCAACATGACGACCTCCGCTTTCGAGCAATTCACGCACGACGCGACGGCCAAGACCGCCGACCTGCGCCATCGCGCCGTCATTCAGAAGAACATCGCCAGTTACGATGCCGCGGTCGCGAGGGGCAAGTCCCGCTTCGCCGACTGGCAGAACGCCCGCTCCCACGCCGCCGCCGTCAAGTGGGAGACCATCAATCATCTGGATCGTTATTTGGAGCAGTTCGAAGCCAACGTGCTGGCCAACGGCGGTCATGTTTTCTGGGCTGAAACCGCGGAAGATGCGCGCGCGCATGTCCTGCAATTAGCCCGCCGCCACGGCGTCCAAAAGGTCGTCAAATCCAAATCGATGACGACCGAAGAGATCCATCTCAATGACGCGCTCGAAGCGGCTGGCATTCACGCGGTGGAAACCGACCTCGGCGAATACATCTGCCAGATTCGTGGCGAGCCGCCTTACCACATCGTGACGCCCGTCATGCACCTGACGAAGGCGGACATCGCGCAGACATTTCAGGAAAAGCTCGGCACGCCGCCAACCGATAGCGCCGAGGAACTCGCCATGATCGCCCGCGCCAGGTTGCGGCGGGAGTTCATGACGGCGGACATGGGCATTACCGGCGCCAATTTTGCGATCGCGGACACGGGCATGATCGCGATCACCGAAAACGAAGGCAATGCGCGCCTCAGTTTTTCGCTGCCGCGCGTCCATGTGGCCATCGTGGGGATTGAGAAATTGATCCCGCGTTTTGAAGACCTAGCATTATTCTGGCCGCTGCTCTCGACCAGTGGCACGGGACAGGCCATCACGGCGTACAGTTCGCTCATCGGCGGCCCGCGCCAGGAACATGAAGTGGACGGTCCCCGGGAGTTTCACGTCATTCTCCTCGATAATGGCCGCACGCGTCTGCTGGCCGATGCCGAGCAACGCGATGCGTTGCACTGCATCCGTTGCGGGGCGTGTCTGAACACCTGCCCGATTTACAAAAATATCGGCGGCCACGCGTATAACACCACCTATCAAGGCCCCATCGGGTCGGTCATTACGCCGCACCTGCGCGACGCGCAGGAGTGGTCGCACCTCGCGTATGCCAGTTCGCTCTGTGGCTCCTGCACGGACGTCTGCCCGGTGCGAATTGACCTCCATCATCACCTGCTCCACAACCGCCGCAATGCCATCGAGCACAAGTTCGACAATCTTATCCAGCGGTTCCTGTTTCGCGCATGGTTGTGGACGATGCAATCTCCTGTGCGTTATGCCATCGCGGCCAAACTGGGCAATTTCGCGTTGCGGAGGGGCTTTGCCCAAGCGTTCCTGAAACCGTGGACGGCCAAGCGCGAGTTTCCCATGCCGCCGAAACAGAGCTTCCGAGATTACTGGAGGCAGCATGGAACCGGCGCGTGACAACATTCTCGACCGCGTGCGCGCGGCGTTGCGTGTCGAAGCGCACCGGCCGCTAGCGCCAACGAGCGCACCAATCTTCCCTGCGGTGTCCGATCCCGAGGCGCGCTTTCGCGAGGAATTCGTGGCCTTGAAGGGCCAGATTATCGAAAACGCCGAGGCGCTGCGTATGTTCTTGAAGGGTTTTACGAAGATCACGACTGACGGAAGTGAACTCGTTGGCAAAGCCGTTGGCGAAGCAAACGCCAGTGTCCATGAATGCGACCTCGGTGTGACCGGTTGCGATTGCCTCGTCGCTCAGACCGGGTCCATCATCGTTTCCACACTCTCCGCCGGCGGTCGCGCGTTATCGGTGCTGCCGCCGACGCACCTGGTAATCGCCCGCCGCCAACAAATCGTTCCCGATCTCGCCAACGCGATGGCCCTGCTTCGTAAACGTTATAACAAACGCTGGCCGAGCGCGCTTTCCGTCATTACGGGGCCGAGTCGCACGGCGGACATCGAGAAAATCCTTGTGATGGGCGCTCACGGCCCGAAACAGCTCGCCGTTTATTTCGCCGAGTGAACGGGCTGGGGAATCACGGCGGCCGCCGTATCGGAAAACCTGGGCTCTTCATTCTGTCCGCGTTTGGGCGTCCGAAATCGCGGGGCAAAGTAGCACCCAATCACCAGCGCGGCGGCAAGGGCCTGAGCCAGCAGAGTCTCCACGGTCGGGAAGACCGAGAACCACAATCCCATCCACGCCGGGATGATGTTCGTCAATTGCTTAATCGTCGTGGTGGGAATCCAATGAGCCAGTTGCATTTCCTGGGCCTGTTCACCGACCATCACGAGCAGCACGAATCCGAGCATGATTCCCGTTAACACCAGCATCTTGCGGTAGGGCAGGCGCTGGTGCGCGACGAAGGTGAGAACGGCAACGATGCCGGAGAAGAAGAGTCCGAGCAGTGCGCCTCCCAACACGAGAGTTCCGCCCATCTGCAGGTAATAGCTTTGGAGGAAGAGCACGACCTCAAACCCCTCGCGGTACAGGCAGGCAAATCCCAGCAGGCAAAGCCCACGCATCAGGCGCGCTTTCGATATCCGCGCATCGTTGACGCTGCGGAGCAGTTCGTCCTTCTTTCGCGTGTGCAAACAAATCCACCCGCCCCAATAGAGCTTGTGGAAAAACCAGTTCATGACCACGAGCAGAACCACGACGGCCAACAATCCCGTCGCCGCCTGGACGTCGAGCGCGGAAATGCTTTGCGTCAAATCTTTGACGATCCCCACGGCGATGAACCAGGTAATAATGGTCGCCAAAAAGCCAATTCCCGCACCCACGGCTACGGGGCGCCGATGAGACCGGTAGTCGCCGACCATGCTCGCGGTAAGCGCTGAGAGCACCAAAATGCATTCCAGCCCTTCACGAAATACGAGCACGCCGATGTCGAGAAGCGCCACGGTCGGGCTTGTATGCGGAGTCGTTGGGTCTGGATTTCCCTGGGCGGTGACGCCTTGCCATACCAACACACCAACCACGATTGCCGCAGCCATTACCAGCAGAATGCGAAATGCGAAGCGCATGGGCTTGGCGGCAAAGAAAGTTGCCGAGCGCGGCGGAACAACTTCTCCATACATGGTAGAGTGAGAATTCATTCCAACAACGTCGCAATCTCCTGCACGTGCTCCGTCTCCACGCTGATCTGTTTGCGAATAAAATCCTCGAGCATCGTGTCGCCGGTCACGCGCGGCAGCACCTCTTTGTATGCGTCCAGCGCCTGGCGCTCGACCTCCAGCATTTCCGCAAGCGCCTCCTGCAGGTTGGTGGCGCCTCCGCGCAATTCCAACTCGATCTTGAGTCGCGGAATGTGGCCCAGCGCGCGGATCTGTTTGGCAATCGCTTCGGCGTGTTCGAGCGTCTCGCGGGTGCCTTCCTCGAACAGCTTGTCCGCCGCCAGGCGATCCACGCCGCGCAGTCGGTACCGCATCTGGAAGTAGCGGAGAAAGGCCTCCAGCTCTTCCGCCATCAAGCGGTTCAGGTCCTCAACAATTTCTGTGCGGTCCGGTTTCATAGTCCGGCGTGCTGTAATTCTTCGATGAGACAGTGGCCGTGACAGACGTCACAGGTCTTGCTGTCGGGACAGCGGTCATGAAAATTCTTGAACCGCGCCAGCACTTCCTTGGCGAGCGGATCTTCGGAAACCAGAAACCTCATGAAATGAACCAACTGTTCTCCTGTGGGCTGGCTGATGAGGTGTTCGACTTTGCAGCTATCGATCTCGGCTTGTGCTTCGGGCACATTGAGCACCCGCGACAAGAACGCCATCACGACCGCCTTCTTCGCCATCACGGCCTGGACCGCTTTCTGCCCTTTCGGCGAGAGCTTCACCATGTGATGCTCGTCGGTTTCGACCCAGCCGCGTTTCTTCAACGACCGAAGATTGATGGAGACGCTGCCACGCGTGATGCTGAGTTCGCGAGCGATGTCCGACACGCGCGCCCAGCCGCCGTACTCCAAGCCGACTTCGTAAATGGCCAGGAGATGGTGCGCGGCGCTGTGGGTCAGCTCGTTGGCCTCAAATTCCTTCCACGTTTCCATCGGTGATGGTCTTATAAGACATCTGTTTGATATGTCAAACACAAAAAGGAGATTTTTTGTCCGCTTTCGATTCTGCGTGGTTCGCCGCATTAATCGGACTTCCCCAATCCCGGAAGACTGCTTATATTGGAGCGGACTTTGAAGGAGGTTGTGGGGTGGAAGAATTGATCGATAATTTTCTCGATCACCTGGCCGTCGAACGCGGGCTTGCGGCTAATACGCGCCTCGCGTACCGCACCGACCTTGCCCAGTTCTCCGAGTTCCTGCGTCGCCACGGCATCCGGCACCTCAACGGTGCGCAACGCGAGCACATCACCGACTACCTCTTGCACCGCCGCAAGGGCGGCTTGAGCGCGCGCAGCCTCGCGCGTCATCTCGCCGCGATCCGGATGTTCTGCCGGTTTCTCGCGCGCGAAAAACTGCTGGCCACCGACGTTACGCAAACGATCGATTCACCGAAGCTCTGGCGCACGCTCCCACACACACTCGACTACCAAGAGGTTGGCCGACTGCTGGACGCGCCGAATACCCGCACGAAGTTCGGCTTGCGCGACAAAGCGATACTGGAATTCATGTACGCAACGGGGTTACGCGTCAGCGAGGTTGCCCAGATCAAGCTCAGCGACATCAATTTCGACGCGGGCTTCCTGCGTTCCATCGGTAAGGGTAACAAAGAGCGGATCGTCCCCATCGGGAAGCAGGCCGTTGAATGGGTCCAACGCTATCTCCACGAGGCCCGCAGTTCATTTGCCAAAGCCGGGAACTGCGGCGAGGTGTTCCTCTCGACGCGCGGCAAACCGCTCAGCCGAAAAACCATCTGGGTGCTGATCAAGAAATACGCGCGCGCCGCCGGCATCACAAAAAACATCACGCCGCACACCTTGCGCCACAGTTTCGCCAGCCACCTGCTCGACAACGGCGGCGACCTGCGCGTCATCCAGGAAATGCTCGGCCACGCGGATATTTCCACGACGCAGATTTATACGCACGTCGATCAGCGCCGGTTAAAGGAAACCCACTACCGCTTCCACCCCCGTTCGGGCCGCCGCTAGCCGGCCCAAAAATTCCACTCGATTTTTGGAAGCCCCTCCGGTAGGATTCGGGGTAACGCAGTTGGATTTTGCGCCCCGACCGGCGTCGGGGCGGCAACATCCCCCTGCACGCGAAGGCGACGCGGCAACTATGCATCTTCAGAAACTGCAGAAGACCATTGGGTACGAATTCAAAGACATCGAACTGCTGACGGAGGCCGTCACCCACCCGTCCATTGCCCATGAGCGCGGCAGTGAAAGCAACCACCACAATCAGCGTATGGAGTTTCTTGGCGACGCGGTATTGCAGCTCATCCTCACCGATCGCATCTACAAATTGTATCCGGACCTGCCCGAAGGCAAACTCACGCAAATCCGCGCCCATCTGGCCAACCGCCATACCCTGTACAACCGCGCCCAGGCCATCCAATTGGGCCGGCACTTGATGCTGGGCAAGGGCGAGGAAGCCAGTGGCGGTCGCGACCGGTTGTCCAATCTGGCGGATGCCTACGAGGCGCTGCTCGGGGCCGTGTATCTCGATGGCGGCGTTCGGGCCTCGCGCAAGTTCATCCTGACGCAATTTGCCGGGGAGTTTTCCAATATCAAACAGTCCACGCCCCGGCAAAACCCCAAAGGCCGGCTGCAGGAATTGCTCCAGGCCCATTCACCCAGCGGTCCTATCTACCGGGTCGTGCACGAGTCGGGACCCGATCACAGCAAGTACTTCGAGGCGGCGGTCGAATGGGAGGGACGCGAGATCGGCCGCGGGACCGGTTCGAGTAAGAAGCAAGCCGAGACCGTCGCCGCTGAAGCGGCCCTGGCTGCCCTGCCATCCCTGATGGCACAGGCAAAGGATCCGGTAGCCCAGACGGGCTAATGCTGTGGCGCGGAGAATAACTGGCTGGCTGGAGGTTCTGGCGTCACCGTTATGCCCCGCTTCGCCAGTAGCGCCATTAGTTCGGGTTTCCCATTACTGTATTTCGCCAACTCGTTCACCACAGAGCCCGCCGACTGCTCGGCTGCCTGCAGTTGCAAGATCTGACGTTGTCGAGCGCCTATCGTCCCGTTGAGATTGCGGTTCTGCTTGTACGCAAACGCGCTCAACGCCACACTCACCGCCAGGAGTCCCGCTCCCAATCCACAGACCAGCACACGCAATTGTTCGATCGACTTGGCAATGTCCATCGGCCCCGCGACCGGCTGACTTTGGATTTCTTCTGGTGTACTCATGATCTCAGCATCACTGTTGATTAGGGTTCCTGGGTGCCGCACCGGATGAGCCGACTGCTTGTGCTCTCCTGAAAATCTCGGCGATTTGCGGGTCGCTCTTGGACCGGTCGGCAAAGTCTTGGAGGACGCCCTGAAGGATCTGCTCCTGCGACGCCAACCGCTGAAACTGCGCTTCCGCGCGCGCCGCATCGCGATACACCTCAACGTTGCGCATGACCACCCAGATGTTGAGGATCACACTGATCCCCAGTGCGACGCCGCCATATTTGACCGCCGCTTGAAAATTGTTCTCCGTCACTTGTGCTCCTCGCCAGACCAGCGCTCCAGCAGATTGAATAACTCGGACACGTTAAATGGCTTCTCCATGAAACCGGCGGCCCCTTCCCGCATCATCTCGTCGCGCGTCACGCCCAACGAACGATACTCCCCCGACATCAGCAGCACCCGCTTGCACGTTCCCGCCGCCAAGATCGCCTTCATCGCTTCCACGCCATTCAAGCGCGGCATCGAAACGTCCATCACCACCAAATCCGGCCGCAATTCCTTGGCCAGCGTCACTGCTTCCGCCCCGTCTTTGCCCTTGCCGACCACATCGTAGCCTGCGTACTGAATAGCATCGGCCACAACCTCGCACACAGCGGGTTGATCATCGACCACCAGCACGCGCAGTTTCTTGGCCTCGGACGCTGGTCCCGCCCCTTCCGCCGAAGCTGCCGTGCCCATTTCCATTGCCGCGCACTCTAGCGACCCGCCCATCGTATTGCAAGCCCATGATTCACCACCGGATTCTTGACAACGTGTACCCAATGCTTGCCAAGCGCTATCACCTTATTTTATCCTGCCTCACACGGTTCGTTCACCGGCGGGAGACCAAGCATGAAGATTCTGATTGCGGACAAATTCTCGGAAAACCACCTCGACCGACTCAAGAAGCTCGGCTGTGATGTTACCTACAAGGCCGCCATCAAGGCCGAAGAACTGCCCAAACTGATCGCCCCGTACAAAGTCCTCGTCGTCCGCAGCAAACAGGTCACCGCCGACACGATCAAGGCGGGCGACCAACTCGCCGTCATCCTTCGCGCCGGGGCGGGCGTCAATACCATCGACGTCAAGACTGCCAGCACCCGCGGCGTGTATGTGACCAATTGTCCCGGCAAGAATTCCATCGCCGTCGCCGAGCTGGTCTTTGCGCTGCTGTTGAGTATTGACCGGCGCATCCCCGATAGCGTCGCGGCGTTGCGCGCCCACAAATGGAACAAGAAGGAATTCAGCAAGGCCGACGGCGTATTTGGCAAGACACTCGGCATCGTCGGCGTCGGCCAGATCGGTCGCGAAGTCATCAAACGCGCCCACGCCTTCGGCCTGCACGTCATGGCCTGGTCGCGCTCGCTGAATCTGCACCAAGCGCGCGAACTCGACGTCGAATACTGCCCTGACCTCGATACTCTGTTCCGTCGCGCCGACATCATCAGCCTGCACGTAGCGCTCAAACACGATACGAAAAAACTCGTCAACGCCGACCGCCTCGCGATGATGAAACCCAACGCGATTCTCATCAACACCGCCCGTGGCGAGGTCGTCGACCAGGCCGCCCTGCGCGCCGCGCTCGAAGGAAAGAAAGTCCGCGCCGGCCTCGATGTCTTTGACCCCGAACCCGCCGAAGCCACCGCTGATTTCGCTGACCCGATCCTTGACCTGCCGACCCTGTACGGCACGCACCACGTCGGCGCGTCCACCGACCAGGCCCAGGAAGCCATCGCCGAGGAAGCCATCCGCATCATCGAGACGTACGTGAAAACGGGCGTCGTCCTCAACTGCGTCAATCTCGCCACGCGCACTCCCGCCAAATGGCAGCTCATCGTCCGCCACTACGACCGCGTCGGCGTCCTCGCCTACGTGATGGACCAGATTCGCCGCGCCAACACCAACATCGAAGAAGTCCAAAACATCATCTTCGACGGCGCCGCCGCCGCCTGCTGCCGTATCCAGCTCAACGCCGAACCCAGCGAACAACTCCTCACCGCCATCAAAACCGGCAACCCCGACATCATCGGCGTCGAGTCCCTGAAGATCGGCGAGTAGTTCGGACATGTAGCCGCACCCTTTAGGGTGCGCGCCGTTCGCACACAGCGGACGGTAGCAATCCGCAAAACCACCCCGCGCCGAAAAAACGAACCCAATCGCACAAAACCAGTTCACAGCCACAAACCCATGTATTTCCGTGAGTTCCGTATAGAATAGCGCGAAATCAAATTGGCTTCGTTTCGCAAAAATGGCGTTGTACGCCTCCCCTCTGCAGCGGCAGTCTACGACCGTCGGTCGTTTCCGTCCTTCCCGTCACTTCGTCACTTCTCATTCCGCCGCAACCCCAACGAAGACTTTATTCATGGTGCACAATATATCGTAAATCGATAATATTGCAACTCCAAATTCGATAACACAAGTTGCACCAAGGGCCGCGCTGATCCTTGTAGCTGAGTACACCGCTACGGGAAAAATAGTCTTTCGTAACGGGCCGCTACGGCCCACAACACATGCTGTCGCTAACGGAAGTAAATTATGAGGGCAAACGACCCGGGTCGCGAGAGACCTGATGACGCTTCGCTTCCGTTCGCGAACTACCTACGACGCCAGCCCCTACGGGACAAGCCGTATGCGATAGTAACGTGCGGGTGAACTGGTGGCTCCGCCTACATCGACACCGTTGGTGACGGTGCCAACGGTATTGGTGATGACAACGAGATCGGCGAAATTGTTGGTGGCATAACCACCGCCCGGAGCGCCGCTGGTCACCTGCAAGGCGTTCGTTTTGCCGACACCCGTGCTCCAACTGACTACAATGTTCGTGCCTTGTATTGTGATGGAGGTGATGCGCAAGGCCGACGCACTGTTGGTCGGGTCGGTACCGGCGGTGAACTCGGCCAGGTTATTCTGACCGTCGCCATCGGGATCGGCGCTGGCGGCGGCGGCCGGATTGGTGGTGCTGCCAAAGTATTGAATTTGCCAGGCCTGGAATGGCGTCCACGCGGTGATGTAAGCTGGTTTCGTGTTGGTGCTGACCCCGGCGGGGCCGGTGGCGATCAGCATCACGTCGTAGGTGCCGGCGGCGTAGGTATGCACAACGCTGTTGGTGGTAACATTCGTCGTATTGCTGTCGCCGAAATTCCAAAACCAATTGCTGATGGTGCCGGTGGAATTGTCGTTGAATGTAACCGTCAGCGGCGCAGTACCGGTGGTCGGGCTGCCGGTGAAATCGGCTGCCGGCGGATTCACGAAATTCGTACAGCAGAACGCGTCCTGAATAGACACCGAGTCCACATACCATCCGCTGCCAACCGTGCTACCCCCGCTGGTCACACTACCCTGAACATTCAAATTGTCGACGCGCCAGGTACCTCCCGCCGCACCAGCCTGATAGCCGTAAATCCGGAAGTAAATGGCTCCGGTGAGATTGGAAATGCTCAACGTAAAGGGGTTCATGGGCGTGGTCGAGAATGCTGTATGAGCGCTCTGGATACCGCTATCGTAAAGCAGCGCGGAGAAATTTGCTTGCTGGCTGATCTGCACACTGAATTTGGTCGGGCCGGTGCCAGAGGCGCGATCATCAAAGCTCACGCTGGACAGGCTCGCCTGCGCGCCATTCGAGACGGTGACGGAAAACGTGAAACAACTAAAGGTGGTCGCGGGCGGTCCGGCCGACATTGAGAATCCGCTTGCGGCAATGGCTTCCCCGGTGCTTGGATTCCCGCCGAAGTAGGTCAGCGCGCCACTGGCATTGGTCACTGAAACTGATGAGACTGAGAGGTTCGCACCGACCGTGTTCGGGACCGGTGTCGAGGCATCAAAATTCCAATATGCCAGCGTGCCGGAGGAGGTCACAGGCGGCGGGGTGTTGCCAGTCGCGCACCGCCACCGCAGTTGAATATTCTGGCCAGCCGCTGTTGCCGGCAGGTTCACGACCGTCGTGGTGAAGCCGCCCGGGTTCCCGCTCCACGCTTGCCGACCGGCCAACGGATTGCTGTAAGCCGCGCTGAGCGTCGCGTTGTAGCCTCCGGTGACGAACGAGCCACCGGCCGTGACGATGTCGGCATACGGACCGCCGCCGATCGCGATTTCAAGGACGCCGCCGTCATTGCCAATCGAACTGTTGGTCGCGCTCGCGGCCAGACTGTAGTTTTGGCGGAATGTCAGAAGCCCTGCCCCACTGTTGATCGCGATCGAAGGTGTGTCGAGTTCGTTGACGCCCACGCTGCTGGGATCGGGCGAGAAGGCCGCGTTGGGCGCAGTGTCCGCCGACGTGGTGGACGTTACCCAATTGGATTGCGCGCCGGAGGCAGCCGTTGCCCAACTGGCGGGTAATGCTGGCACGGTGACGGAGTCAAAGTTTTGCGTGAAAACCGTGGTGGTCACCCCGAGAGGAATGGTGAAATTGATCGTACCGAGATTTGCCGCCCCATCCTGTAGTTGGAGCATGGCGGTAATTACGCCGCCGCAGGTGCCGCCGGCTGTAAAGCTGAACGGTTGAGACACCGGCATGCCATTGGTCAAAACGAGGCCGTAAAACTGCGGACTGCTGGGCGAGTTCACATCACTGGTTGCCAGCAGCGTGCCCACAAGGTTGGTCGTCGCTGCGGTGCCGGTATTCTTGACGGAGAGGCTGACAGTCACCGTCTCGCCCGGGTCCACCACGCCGTTACCGGGCGCGCAGTTCTCGGCGGACAACGTCCAGCCGTTGGTGACGATCACAGGAAAGGTGCTGTCAACCGTCAGACTCACAGCCCGCGTGGTGCTCCCGGCGCCATTGGTTGCATTGGTGAAAATGATCGTGTCCGAATAGCCACCGGCGGACAGACTGTTAGCGTTGGCGTTGAGGAAGACAGTGACAATGGTATTGGAGTCAGGTGCGAGCGTGCCGGACGTGGCCGAAAGCGTCAGCCACGCAGCCGCGACGCTGGCGCTCCACGTGAGGTTGGAGTCGCCGGCATTGACAATTGTATAGGTCTGGTTCGTCGGACTGAACGGGCCGCTCACGGGGCCGACACTGGTCAGCCCATCGGCCGGACTCACCGACAGCAATGCTCCAGACGCAAGCGCCACCGGTACGAGAAAGTCTTTCACGACGGGCATGTGCTGCATGCCGTCGGCGCCGGAATCGCCGAGTTGCACGGGAGGAACATCGCTCAAGGGCGTGTACACGCGGGAGTCAAACACCAGGCCATTGGAGAACGTATTGGAAGGCAATACCACTGACGTGAAAATGTTGGTCATCGTGTAGCTCTCCAACACGTAGTCGTGGGGATGGTCGCGATTGATACTCGTGTCCGAGTTTCCCAGATTATCGACTGGAATCGGCGTATCGCTGACAATCGCCGCAAAAGTGATAATGGCCGCTTCTGTGCGGGAATCCGTGTTAAAATCACCGGCTACGATAATCCAGGCGTTGCTCGGGAAATTCGCCTGGATCAGCGTCGTCAGGTTGCTGGCCTCCGTTTCGCGGTTGCCCGCGGAGGTGGTGAGCAGATGCACGCTGACGATGTAAAGATTGTTCGTGCCCGGGACGGCGATTTGTGCCCAGGCGAAACCGCGATTAGCGACTTGCGTGTCAACCCACGAACCGCTCGCCAGGATCGGGTAGCGGCTGATGATCCCGTTCGGGATGTCCCCGTTGGCCGTGTATGGTTCGCGAAAATAGACAAAGTTCGTCCCGAAGGCGGTGTCGATCATCTCGCGAAATGCCGCCGGCGTATTAACGCCGTTGGTTGTCGTGCTGGTGTAGTTGAATTCCTGGATGGCGACAACGTCCGGCTTCAACCCCGCGAAAATGTCCAAACCCGGCATCAGGTAGCTTTGGTTATTGCCAGAAGTCAGGTTGGCGGCCATCACGCTGACCACCACATTGGACTGGGCTGAGGCCGTGATTGCGCACAGGCAGCAAACCCCCGCCGCAATCCAGACACTACAGTATCTTCCCATTCTCATAGAGCGGACATGAACAAATGCGCTTGCAAATAACACTAGCAAATTTTTGGCCTGTATATCAAGCTTTCTTCGCGTTTTTGTAGGGTGCCACCCTATGGCTTTGGTATACCATTCTGGCAGAAGCAGATTGTCGGACCGTGAAGCAAACTATCCGGCGTGCCGTTTCTTCAACTCGTCGTCCAACGCGCCCAGATCCGCCGCGATGTGAATGGGTGTGCCGGCGGTTTCGATCGCCGCTTTTATGTCTTTCAGTCCGTTGCCGGTGATGACGGCACACACACTTTCGTCTTTTTTGATGATGCCGTCCGCGAGAGCTCGTTTGACACCGGCGATGCTCGCTGCCCCGCTCGGCTCGCCGAATACAGCGCTGAGCCGGGCTGTCTTGTTCATCGCTTCCATGATCTCAACATCGGTGACCGCAACAATTTCACCTTTCGACTCGCGGAGGGCATGGAGCGCTTTGCGCCAGTTGCGGGGCGTGCCGCAATTGATGCTGTCGGCGCGCGTGACGCCGTCCACCGGCACCACATCCTTGTTGGAATGAAACGCCTCGGCCACCGGTTGGCAGCCTGCCGCCTGGACGCCCAACATGCGCGGCAGTTTCTTAATGAAGCCGAGATGAAACATCTCGCGAATCCCCTTCCACACGCCCGCGATGGTGCAGCCGTCGCCGACGCTGAGACAGACCCAATCGGGCATCATATCGGCGAATTGTTCGGCGATCTCCAAGCCGCAAGTCTTCTTGCCTTCCACAAGATACGAATTGATCGCGCAGTTGCGGTTGTACCACCCGTACTTCGCGCACGCGTCCATGCAGAAATCATACGCCGCGTCATACGTGCCCTTCACCTTGATAACCGTCGCGCCAAATACCAGTAGTTGCGCGATCTTGGGCTCGGGCGCTTTCTCGGGAACGAAAATAACCGACGGCATCCCAATCGCCGCCGCGAAACACGCCAGCGACGAAGCCGCGTTGCCCGTCGAAGCCGCGGCAATCGTCTTGGCATGGTACTCCGTCGCCTTCATCACGCCGACGGAGCTGGCGCGGTCCTTGAACGACGCGCTCGGATTCCGCCCGTCGTCCTTGATATACAGATCGCGCACGCCGATCCATTCGGAAAGCCGGTCCGCGTGATACACCGGCGTCCAGCCAATTTGCAACGACGGCAGGTGCAGTGAGAAATCGACCGGGAGTAGTTCTTCGTACCGCCAATGCCAGTGGGCCCGTTGCGCCAGCGCGTGCCGTGTCAGCGTCCTGGCGACTTTTTCGTAGTCGTACTCGACGTCGAGGATCCCCTTGACACCGCATTTGTCGCAGGTATAGCGATTGCCCGCGGGATACGTTGCACCGCAAACGACGCAACGCAACTGAGAAACGTGCTGAATGGCCATGACGCGATAGTACGCGCGGCACCAGACAAAATCAACGCGCTGAACTGGCAATCCGTCACAAGACGGATTTGGGCACCCACAGCGCTGAATTTCGTCTACTCGCCGTATACTACCGTGGTGTACTTGGCATAGAGGCCGAGTACGCTAAACACTTTCGAGTCCACGTGATGAATCTTCGTGATCCCACCATTCTTGCACGCCGTTTGGATACTGGAATCACCCGTCGCGAAACAGATGATCGCCTTGGACTCGGAGGTGCCGACCAGGGCAGACCCGTTCGCACTTCCCACTCCCACTGCCGCATCCGTCTGCGTGAACAACATCCCACCCGTTCCGCCAGCAATCCCCGTGATACCCGCACACCCTGACAACATCACAACTGCAAAAGACGCTACTAGCGTAGATGCAATGAGTCTTTTCATAGCTGTTCTCCTTAGGTTATTTTTGCTTGCTGCGGGTGCCCCCCGCCGCGAATCTTATAAGACGAATTGGCCCGCGTTGTCTAGTGCAATTCTGCACAGCCAAAACGCGGTGCCAATCAGTCGCCCGGCAGCCCCCGTAATCTTCGTCGAATTCCTTTGCGTCCGTCGGCGCTTGCCGCGTAAGAATATTGCCGGCGCATGAAGTTGCTCATTAAAAATGGCCACGTCATCTGTTGGGATGCCCGCAACCGCGTCCAGCAACTGGAGAACCACCATGTGCTGGTCGAGGACCATCAAATCCGCGCCGTGTCCCCGACCATCCCCGCGGATTTCCAGCCAGATGAGACCATCGACGCCACGAACTGTGCTGTCATCCCCGGTCTCATCAACACGCACCATCATTTATACCAGTCGCTCACGCGCTGTTTGAAGCCCGTGCAAAACGCCAAGCTTTTCGATTGGCTTCTCGGTCTCTACGAAGTCTGGCGGCGTGTCGATTTCGAAGCCGTGAAACTCGGTTCGCAGATCTCGATGGCGGAAATGTTGCTCTCGGGCTGCACCACGACCAACGATATGTTTTATTTGTACCCCCGCGAATCCGACGTGAAAGCCGAGGCCGTCATCGAAGGCGCGGCGGAACTCGGGATGCGCATCCATGCCGGTCGCGGCTCAATGTCGCTCGGTCGCAGCCAGGGTGGGCTCCCGCCCGACGACGTCGTGCAGGATGAAAAAGCCATCATCAAGGACTGCGAGCGTGTCATCGAAAAGTTCCATGACGCCAAGCCCTACGGCATGACCCGCATCGACTTGATGCCCTGCTCCCCATTCTCCATCACGTTCGATTTGCTGAAGGAAACCCGCGCGCTCGCCAAATCGCGCCGCGTCCTGTGCCACACCCACGTCGCCGAGACCGAGGATGAAAACAACTTCTGCTTGGAAAAATTCGGCAAACGTCCCGCCGATTACATGGCCGATGCCGATTGGGTCGGCCCCGACGTGTCCTGGGCGCATTGCGTCTGCCTGAACTCCGCCGAAATCAAACTCGTTGCCGACACGAAGACCGCTATCGCGCATTGCCCGTCGTCGAACATGATCCTCGGCTCCGGTATTCCGCCCGTGTGCGAAATGCTGCGCGCCAACGCGACGGTTGGCCTGGGCGTGGATGGCTCGTCCAGCAACAACGGCGCGCACGTGCTCGCCGAAGCACGTCAGGCGTTGTTGCTCCAGCGCGTGAAGAACGGGGCGGACAGTTTTACCGCGGAAGACGCGCTACGCATCGCCACGCTTGGCGGCGCGCGATTGCTAAACCGCGAAAAGGAACTCGGCAACATCGCCCCCGGCTGCGCCGCCGATATCGCAATCTATGATCTCAACACCATCGAGTTCGCCGGCGCCGCCGCCCAGGACCCGCTCGGCGCCCTCCTCCTCTGCCACTCCCCCCGCGCCAAGTTCGTCCTCGTCAACGGCAAGCTCGTCGTCAAATACGGCCAACTCGCCACCGTCTACCTGCAAAGTCTCGTGACGAAAATGAACGATTTGGTACGGAAGCGGTTTAGATAACCCGCGGCCGACGCCCCCGTCGATCAATCAAAACCTCACCGTGATTCCGGTAAACACATTCACGTCATCCGCAGCGCGCGTGACGCCAATGTTGCAACCGCAATCGAGTTGGATGTCCTCGGTCACGAGGTATTCGAGCCCCACGTCCACGGTGCCAATCCACCCTGGCCCTCCCGTTGTGCTGACATCGTTGAAGTATTCGCAATAACCACTGAGCTTGCCAACGATGCGGTGATCGAGCGTCACCGTTTGGACGAACTCGGCATGATGGCCCGGACTGTTGTCGTTTCGCATTTCGCTGGTGGCCACCTCCATCCCCAGATCCCAATCGCCGGGCAATTTGACCGCCAGCGGGAGAATCATGCCGCCCTCGACGGAATTGTTGCCAAGATCATCCGTGCTCGTCGGGATTTTCACAAACGGTAGCAAGCCGAACGCGGTCGTCCCGCCGTCGTTACCCCACAGATTGATCTTCAACCGCAGGGTGAGATCGCCGAATCCAGATTGGGTCGTGGTGTGGCCTGACCGGTCTTCAGTGTGCACATGTATGTAGTTGTCATAGATGAACTGTAGATCGACGTTGTTGAGCAATCCGACCTTGAGATTCACAGGAGCAACGTTCCAGGTCTCGGTACGCACCCCGTCCGCGTCGTCGTGTGTAAACGTCACAAAATCCATTTCCAACTGAAAATGCCCGGCATCCACTGTGTACGGACTTTCGGTCACGTCGGGGCGGTCGGGCGACAACTCGCGCATTGCTCCGTCCGGCGTCGGGTTGAAGAGGTTGCACCCACTTTTGTCGGGTGGCGGCTTGCCCACGTCATTGTCACTTGCCGCCACGACCATGCCTGTCAGCCAGATGGACAATAGGAATCCCCGGACCAACGCACTTGATGCCCAGCGCCTCATTTGGCCCGCAGTAAGAGCACCGGCACTTTGATACTGTGGCGCACCCGGCGGGACGTGGATCCCAAAAACAGGTCAGCGAGAAAGCGGTGCCCATGCGTGCTCATCGCAACGAGGTCACAACCCTTCTTTTCCACCCATTTGATGATTTCGTCGCCCGGTTCGCCGTACGCTAACTCGGTGTCGGCGTGGATGCCCGCTGACTGGAACTCTGACCGGACTTTCGCCAGATACGCGTTATCCTCGGCTACTTCGGGACTTACGGCGTCTGCACCATAGGTTCTGGCCGCCCAGCCGTCGGCCACATGGAGGAGCACAACGCGGCTGTGCATCACCTTCGCCAAATCCTTCACGTGCTCGATGATCGCCCGATCCGTAGGCGTGGCGTCCAACGTCACTAGAATGGTCTTGTACATGCGTGTCAGTGATTTGTTCGGTTGCGCTTTATCCGCCGGTGATGACCTGCCACGCCGTTTTCAGCGAATCCGGCAAGCCGTAAATGTCCAAGGCGGTCATCAGAATGGCACTTCCCCAACCGGCGATCAACAAGAACCAGCCATTGCGCCATTTGCCCATGCGCTTGCTCGAGCTGGTGAAATGCAGCAGCGGGAACATCGCGAATGGGAGTTGTAGCGCCAGCACTACCTGGCTAAGCGTTAAGAGATCGGTCACGCTACTGTCGCCGCGCAGACCGATGATGAAGACTGCCGGCAGGATCGCCAGCGTGCGGGTAATGAGCCGCCGCAACCACGGGGAAATCCTCCAGTGCATGAAGCCTTCCATCACCACCTGGCCCGCCAGCGTGCCGGTAATGGTGCTGCTTTGGCCGCTCGCCAACAGCGCCACCACGAACAGCGTGCTCGCGCCCGCCGTCCCCAACAACGGCGCCAACGTCAGGTACGCCACCCGAATCCAGTCGCTATCCGGCGAGAACTTCACCACTTGCCCGCCGGCCACCGTGACGCTGTCTTTGCCGAAGAATACCATCGCGGCGAGCACGAGAATGGCCGCGTTGACAAAAAATGCGACGGTCAGCGCGACGGTCGAATCGATGGTGTTGAATTGGATGGCACGCCGAATCGACGGTTCATTCTTCTGAAAGTTTCGACTCTGGACGAGCGCGGAATGAAGATAGAGATTATGCGGCATCACGGTCGCACCGATGATGCCAATCGCCACATAGATCATCCCCGCTTGACGGAAATTCGGCGAGATCATTGCCCGTCCCATCTCCAGGAAGCTGGGCTGGGTTTGCGGGAGAACAAATATCTCGATGAAATAGCACACGCCGATGGTCGCGATCAGCAGCAGCACAACGGCCTCGAGGGTTCGCATCCCGAACCGCTGCAGGCCCAAGAGAAGCAGCACGTCCAACCCCGTGATGATGACGGCCCAGAGCAGTGGAATGTGAAACATCAGGTTCAGGGCGACCGCGCTTCCCAACACCTCCGCCAAGTCACAGGCGCCAATGGCCACCTCGCAAAGCAGCCAGTTGGGCCAGCGGGTCCACCGTGGATACCAGTCGCGGCAGCATTGCGCGAGGTCCTTGCCCGTGACCACTCCCAGGCGCGCGGACGCCACCTGCATGAAAATTGCCATCAAACTGGCCAGACCCACCACCCACAACAAACCGTACTTAAACTGCGCGCCCCCTTGCAGGTCGGTCCCCCAATTGCCAGGATCCATGTAACCTACACTGATCAGAATCGCCGGCCCGACGAACGCCCGCCATTGCCTCCAAAAGCCGGCCTCATGGGGTGGCACTTCCACCGAGCTGTGCATCCCCTCAAGTGACCGGTGGCCCGTCGGGGAAGCCCCCGCGTCGTGAACACCCGCTTCCTTACGATCCGATAATTTAGTCATGCCTAACTTTATTTTGGGCGACTATAAAGCATTCCCATGTGTTGTCAACTCTTTCGTCGCTTTATTGGTTGCCGACGTGTCCCCGCTTTGCTATGGTTTGCTGCAGGAGGCTACATCATGTTCGGATTACTGGGCTTGGTCGTGTTTGTGTTGGACATCTTCGCGATCGTCGACTGCGTGAAAAAAAACAGGGACACCGGCAAGATTGTGCTCTGGATCGTCCTGATCCTCCTGCTGCCGGTGCTCGGTATGATCCTGTACTTTTTGCTGGGCCGCTCAAATTCCGGTGCCTGACCGGACTGCATAGTCCGGCTGACTACAGGCCAATTGCGAACTTGCTGCGTCTTTGGTTCCGGCCAGCCGCCGGTCGAGTCTTCCATTGATTTCCGCCCCAGTTTCCAGTCTATTCCCTGAAACTTTGCCCTGTGAGCGAACCGACTCCAACGCCCAAACGTACCGAACCGACAATCGCCACCGTGCCTGCCGACACGGTGCAACAACCGCGACGCATCGTCGCGGGCGGTATCAGTTGGCGGAAGACATTCGCGGCGTTTCGGCATCGCAACTATCGCCTGTTCTTCGGCGGGCAACTCGTGTCCGTGATCGGCACCTGGATGCAACAGGTGGCGCTCGGCTGGCTCGTCTACCAACTCAGCAACTCCGCGTTCACGCTGGGCGCCGTGCGTTTTCTTTCGGCGATCCCGGTCACGCTGCTGACCTTGGTCGGCGGCGCGATGGCCGACCGTGTCGAAAAACGCCGCATCGTAATTATGACCGAAAGCACGGCCATGGTGCTGGCGTTCGTGCTGGCCACCCTCGTCTACCTCCACGTCGTCAAGATCTGGCACATCGCGCTGCTGGGGTTGCTCGAAGGCATCACGGACGCGTTCGACATTCCGACGCGCCAGAGCTTCGTCATCGAAATGGTCGGCAAGGACGACCTGATGAACGCCATCGCGCTGAATTCGTCCTTGTTCAATGGCGCGCGCGTCTTCGGCCCGGCGTTGGCGGGCGTGCTGATCGGTGTGATCGGCGTGACGGGGTGCCTGTTCCTGAATGGCGTGTCCTACTGCGCCATCGTGGCCGCGTACCTCGCGATGCGTTTGCCGGCCATCACGCAACGGACAGAACGTCAGCCGATGTGGCATGAGACGGTCGAGGCCTTTCGGTACGTGCGCAACCACCGCATCCTGAGCGCGGTCATCTCGCTCGTCACCATCGTGAGTTTGTTCGGCTGGCCCTACAGCGTGCTGCTGCCGGTGTTCGCGCGCGATGTGCTCCACGTCAACGCCAGCGGCTACGGATACCTCATGGCGGCAAACGGCCTGGGCGCATTCTTCGGCGCGATCACGCTCGCGTCGCTCGGTGATTCGCCCCACAGACGAAATCTGTTCTACGGCGGACTGTTTGGCTTCTGCATCATGCTGGCGGTCTTCGCCCTGTCGCACGTGTACTGGCTCTCAGCGGCGGCCCTGGCGGGATCGGGCTTCTTCATGATTATTTTTTTCGCGACGGCCAACACCGCGGTGCAGACCCGCGTGCCCGATGCGCTCCGCGGTCGCGTCATGGGCATTTACGCCCTCGCCTTCCTGGGGCTGACGCCGTTCGGCAGCCTGATCGCCGGAGCGCTAACCAAAGTCACCAGCGCCTCATTTACCGTCTCACTTGGCGCGGTGATTTGCATGATCGCGGGACTCATCGTGATGCGGCTGATGAGTCCGCAACAAACAACTCCAACGTCGTAGCCAGCCATTTCCTGCTCGGCCTTCGCGCATATATCATGTAGGATTTTTCGATGACTTCGCAGCAAACCGACTGGCGCGGCACGTTCCAACCGCGGCGTGAACTCGGCCGCACGGGGTTTAAGGCCACCGTGCTCGGCATCGGCGACCTCGCCGACCGCAATGTCCCGCTCGACCGCTGCGTTGCCACCGTTCGCCGGGCGATGGATGCGGGCCTGAACCTCATCGATACCGCGCCGAATTACGAAGAGGGGTACAGCGAGCAAATTGTCGGCACCGCGCTGAAAGGCCGACGGGACGGCATGTTCGTCATCGATAAAATCGATCACCATCATGAGCCCGTCGTGCCGCAGGTCGATGGCAGCTTGAAAAACACAGGCCTGGAGATGATCGACTGCTTCGTGTTCCACGGCGTCAGCACGCTGGACGATTGGCGAAAAATCGCCGCGTCCGGTGGGGGCATGGAACAATTGGCATCATGTGTCAGCGCCGGCAAGGTGCGCTTTCGCGGCATCTCGTCGCACCATCCCGACGTTCTGCTCGCGGCGATCCCCTCCGGACTCTGCGATATTGTGATGTTTGCCGTCGGACCGTTTTGCGATCCGCGCTATGTCGAAGTAATTCTGCCTCTCGCCAGGAAACACCGTATTGGTACCGTCTGTTTCAAGACCTTCGGCGCCGGCAAATTGCTCAGCGATACGACGGGCTACAACCAACCCCTCCAAACCCGCCCACGCGGCAAGGTCAGTTCTGGTGGCAGCGAGTCGCCGGGCAAACCTATGCTCCCCAACATGACCGTCGCCGAGTGTTTGCACTACACACTCACACTCGACCCTGATGTCGCGTTACTCGGACTGAGCTTTCCCAACGAACAAGACGCCGCCTACGCCGCTGCGCAAACCTTCAAGCGTGTTCCACCGCAACAGATGTCCGAAACACGCCAGCACGCCATCGACGCCATCCAAGACAAAGGCCCATGCTGGTGGAACCCGCCGATTGCGTAACACGCGGCCAGCATCGCTCTCAGGCAGCAGCGACAGCCACGGAATCTGCGAATGGGATGATATCAGCTTGTCTGCTGACACCGGCTTTCATGGTGATTCCCACCAAACCATCATTCCCTGTCACAGCAATACCCCCAATTCGTTGTCCGTGTAGAGATAGGAAACACGGTCCCGTGCAAATACGGGACGACGCCACTCGCAGCACGATCATATATGTCCCTGGATAATCGCCCTCGAGGGCTGTCAGAAACTTGCCGCGGATTGTTTCGCCATCGTACGCGAACACCACGGCCTTGTGGTGCAGAGCCAGCTTGATGTCCGCGATCTCCTCCTGTGCGCGCTCCATCAGGTCGAAGTACATCTCGGCATCTTCCCGATCACCAGCAAAGATACTCAGCCCTTCAAACCGTCTCGTGACCGCCGAACTTGAGCGTTTCATCGTTGGCCTCCGTTCTTGGTTGAGTCGTGGCGGCGCCTCCTTGCACTCAGACCGCCACGCGTTCATTTCAATTTCCATGCTCGCAGTGTATCCGGACCGCATGCCGCTGCCTATTGGGTAGCTAACCGATTAGCCCATGGGACAACATCCTAGGTCTGCACCGCGTACATCCGATATGAAAACCACTCACGGCAGGGCGCAATCATGCAGCAGGCGAAATAACACCTGTTCACAGTGACCGCCCCGTAGTACACTGCAATTTGAAACCAATGACCACACAAGATTCCAGCGCAACAATCGCCGTCTTTCTCGACCTGGAGAACATCGCCATCGGCGCTCTCGATGCCAATTACCCGCAGTTCAACATCCAGAAAGTCCTCGAACGCCTCCTGCTCAAAGGCCACATCGTCGTCAAGAAGGCGTACTGCGATTTTGACCGGTTCAAGGTGTTCAAGCGCGACCTCCACGAGGCGGCCTTCGAACTCATCGAAATCCCCCACTTGCGTCAGTCGGGGAAAAATTCCGCCGATATCCGCATGGTCGTGGATGCGCTCGACCTCTGCTATACGAAAAGCCACGTCGATACGTTCGCCATCATCAGCGGCGACTCCGATTTCTCGCCGCTGGTGAGCAAGCTGCGCGAGAACGCCAAGACCGTCATCGGCGTCGGCGTGAAAAACTCCACGTCCGATCTGTTCATCAACAATTGCGACGAGTTCCTGTATTACGACGATCTCGTGCGCGTGTCGCCGAAACCGCGGTCGCGCAGCGCGGCGCAAACCGCCCCTGCCAAGACCGTCCCGGGTGACACCAACGCGAAGGGCCCTGCCGTCGCCGACGCGTTCGATCTCGTGATGAAAACACTCGAAGCCATCACCGAGGAGCGTAACGCGGAAGATCCCATCTACGGCTCCATGATCAAGCAGGCCATCAAACGCCGCCACCCGGGTTTCAACGAGCGCGCGTACGGCTTCCGGTCCTTCAACGACCTGTTGTTGGAGATGCAGAATCGCGGCCTTTTGAAGCTGGAACCCGACAAGAAGTCCGGCGGCTACACCGTCCAAGTCGTGGAGTGATGGGCTGCCGCCATTGATCCCAAAATCCCTCGCACAAAGCCCGCCATAGCGGTCAGGCCCTCGGAGTGCTATATTCTCCGGCATAAATCCTGCCTCTGTAGCAACGCAGGTAAGCTCATGCCAAAGTGGAAAGACATCGCCAAGCTCTCCTCTAGCGACGAAAACTCGCGGGAAGCCGCATTTGAAGCGCAGATCCTGGCGGCAATCTCGACGGACAAGCCAGAGCTGCCCGTCGATCTACCCACACCGCCAGTCGCTGATCCGCTGCCTTCGACTGCTCCGATTCGCGATGCCATCCAAATCTGCGTCACCGAAAACGGCCGGACCACCCGCTACAACAATCTGGAGACCGTTCCCTGGCAGGTGCAGCAGCGAATCCTGAGCGTGTGGCGAACCACCACCCAATCGAGCGTCCCGCCCCAGATCCAAAATGAGCGTATGCCGACATCGCCGACGCGGCGCCCCCGGACCATGCGTTTCGCCATGGCCCTGAATATGTTTCTGCCCGGTGCCGGACAATTCTACCTCGGTCAACCCATGGCGGGTAGCTTGTACGCGTTTGGCTTCCTCGCCTGCCTCGGTACGATGCTCGCGATTTTCTTCCGGGCGTATGCCAGCTACTTCCAACTCAGCACCAGCGGTGACATCTTGGACGCCGGCAATCTCGAGCAAATGGCCAACGCGTTCCCCCTTCGATTGCTCGTCGGGCTTTCTGTCGTAGGCGTCGGGATCTACCTCGCCTCGACGATTCATCTGGCAACGTCACGGCGCAAACCGCCGTTGTAGCGGTACTCCTGAGAAGCGCCGAATTCCTTCAGGCTAAAATCCGCGCGCCTTCGCCAGTTTCTTGTCGATGTCGGCGATCTTGGCTTGCTCTTTCAACCAGAATTCAGGTTTGGCGAGAGCACGGAGATCATCGCTGCTTTTGCCCTGTTGCTCGACCCATGTGTAGTACTTCTGATTGTGCCAGCGCTGGCGATGGAACGCGGTGCCCTCCTGCACCCAATCGCTCACGTCGGTCTTGCGGAAAATGTCCAATCGCCGTTTCGCCTCGTCCTTCGTCATCTTGCCCGCCGTCTTGTTGAGACGCGCCATGACCGAGGGATAACGGTCGAATCCGTCCGTGGCGATGGTGACAACATTCTTTCCTTTGCCGGCCTTGATAACTTTTGCCGTCTTGATCGCACCGAGGATGTTGCAGATGGAACTCACGCCGAATGTGTCCACGAATGCTTTCGCGACATCGGCCTTCACACCCGCGCCGACAAGCGCGTCAGTGCCCTCCTGCAACAGTTGGAGGCCCTTCAAACACTCCACATCGTCGATACAAATGAGCCAGTCCATGTTCAGCACATTATGAATCCACGTGACGTGTTTGTCGCCGATGCCCTCGATGGCGTGCGCGCCGAACCCCGCGTTATACAATGTCGGACATTGAATCGGTTCGAGCCCGACGATCTTGCAGTCCGCAAACTGTTGCTTGAGGAAATCGCCTGCCGCAATCGTCCCCGCCGACCCCATCGCCGAAACAAACGCCGCGACCTTGCCGTTGCCGATGCCTTTGACGACTTCCTGCGCCGCGTGGCCCGTCACATCGTAGTGGAACCGGTAATTACCGAACTCGGCAAATTGGTTGAGGATCTTGTTTTTCGGGTCGCGCTTCAGTTCGTTGACCTTGTCGTAAATCTCTTTGACGTTGCTCTCGCTGCCCGGCGTCTTGATGACGTGCGCGCCGTAGGATTCGATCTTCTGGAACCGCTCGGCGCTCATCTCCGCCGGCAACACGACCAGCGACTCGTAATTCATGCGCGGCCCCACCCATGCCCCGCCGATGCCGTAATTACCCGTCGAGGGAAACACGAGCCGGTCGCGTCCGGGCTGCAGTTCACCCGCAATCTGTTTCTCGATCAGGCAACTGTACGCCGGCCCAACCTTGTGCGCCCCCGTCGGAAAATGCCGCGCAATCATCACGATGATATTCGCGTCCAGTCCCGTCAACTCGTGCGGCAGGACGATATGCGGAATGCTCAGGTCACCCTGTTTCCAGGTGATATTAAACAGGTTCAACGGATTCAGCGGATCCTTCTGCTTCAGCCCAAGCGCCTGCTTGCGCACGTCCGCCTTGATGCGCGACGGATCCCGCATCTCCGCAAACGTCGGTCCATAAACAAAATCTGATTTCATAATTTCTCTCCGAACTCGTAGGAGCGAATTGTATTCGCGACCGGTCGCGATAAGAAACCGCTCCTACAAGGAATTCATGTCTCAAATAATTCGACAATCTTAAATTGATTCACGTCCACCAGTCCGCAATCGGTGGGCATCAGTGTCCTAATTTGACCCGAGAGAGTCAATATTTCGCTCCAACCCTCTGTCGCCCAAGACTATGAACGTCCAACCACGCGCCAGCCGAATTGGGTTCGTTCCGCAGAAAACACCTTTCACGCCGTCTCTACTCCCGGGCGTAAATGTCGGGTAGGGACACCCTGCTGCGCGTCCTCTGAACAATTGGCGTCGCGGGTAATAGTCGTTTCCTCCTTTGGAGTGCGGCGACTTGTCGCCGCTTCGCCTTTCGATGCGCCCGCCCCTTGTGGCCTCGGCGCTCCGTCGCCGTGTTGGCCCTGTACTTCGCATCCCATTCGTGCCATTCGCGTCTGATTCGTGGCATTCGTGGCTCGCGTCCGCCGCATCCATATACAATCTGTCGACCTCGTGACTGTCCATCTTCCACGCGTCAATTCTACCCCAAAATCCAAAAACCCGTTATCAAGCTTTGGAAGCTTTGGAAGGTTTGGAAGGTTTTGTTTCGGAGGTGCAAAAGCCGAGTCCGACGACACGCGCCGAATCCGTGCCCCCGGCGCAACCCGCATAAATGTTTTTCACAAAAATCACACTTCTTTTGAAACGGTATGACCGTCCGCTCCCCAAGCTGTCACCCTGAGCTTGTCGAAGGGTCTCTGTCGTATCGTAGCCGGTGACATGCCTCGGAAAGCCCGCCGACGGTCCTAAATGCCGTCTCCCTGAAAGAAATCAATATTATGCGAGGGAAGTAAACGCAACAGACGTCCGCCTACCTTCGCGTCTCGTGAGAGTCGAAGCGCAACTTTCTGCCCCTGCACCGTCTGCATCGCCTGAAAGGCCACATGATTTTCTTCCATGCTGTGTACGACTGCAAAGTAGCAGGCGTTCTCTCGCAGCACGATAAGTGTTTCCCCAACGGCTAATGCTACCGGTGCCGTCTCGACGCCTACGATTTGGCCGCCAAACTCTGCGATGATTTCACCGATTGGCTCCGCGCGTCCAGCTTCCTGACGGTGGCGTATTACGCTGCACATCACTAACTCAGACAGCGCCTCACACACGGCCACCAAGAAATCCGCAATCTTATCAATCTCGTCTATAGCTAGCACATCATCCACATCACCATGTGCCGCGCGATTCCGATATTGGATAAAATTGCGGAGCTCGCTTTCCGCAGAACTTGCGTTTCCACGTACTTCCTGAATGAATCGCGCGACTTTCGTGTGATTGTTTACCCATTGCCACGAGTCCGTGATTCCAACCTTTGTAAACAGACCTGCAAGCACACTAGGCCAGAGATTCCTATTGTCAGTAAGGAATGCGTCGTGCAGAAACGAATAAGGGTGCAGTCCTGTCGTTCCCTCGAAAAGTCCTCTCAAGACTTTCTCCTGTGAGAGATGCTGGTACTGGTCGCCAGTGAGCTTGAGCAGAATCTCCGCGACGCCCACACGATGGCCCGTCTGAACCTTCTCAGGCAGTGCTAAGTACTGTGGGCACAACTCAGGAAGAACATCCAACCATTTATCCACAATATCCGTGACAAAGCGTTCGTAGAGCGCGTACAGCCGCGTCAAGCTAGCGCTATGGTCGTATATGCGCCACTCAACCAGCGCAGGTGGGTCGAGTTGAATCTGTGTCAGTGGATCGACCGCGCCCCCAACGGGAGCCGCCGGGAAAACCGCCGCAGCGTAAATAATGTTTCGAATTTGGTCGTGTTTTGCGAGAACGCTCTTTACTTCCCGAACTTCCAACTGGAGCTTCTCTGTGAGAGCTGAATACATGCGTACTCATGTAGCTGCGACTTCACGAAGCATCTTGTCAAAAAGATTGATTCGATTACTTACATCTGCTTTCGTATTGCCGCGTCCCGTGAATGTTCCATCCTCGTGTTTTTGAAACAGCTGTTGCGTAGCTCCGAGAACTACGTCCTTCTTCTTCAGCAGCAGATCAGCGTGAGCCAGATTTCTAGCCAGACCTACCATCACAGCATCTGAAAACGCTACGTGCGGATGATCAGCCCAGTTACCCTCCTTCACACTCCAAGGTCGAAAAAGAAGATCACCAAAAATGGCTGTGCCCAAGTCGATGGTTTCGTCAAATAACGCCTCTAGCTGTGTCAAATCTCCCGCTTGGAATTGCCGTGTCCGAACCATGTAGACATCCAAGAACCCCTGCATACCGCGAGTGTATTGATCAGCATGCCGCAACGCAAAAAAACGAAGTACCACCTCGATGTCACTCATCTTCGAGTAAAATGAATTCTCAAGAAGTTCGACCGGTGGATTTGCCTGCTCGCTTTCGCTGTAGACCGGCAGTTCCCATGCTCTACGGAACGGAGCACGCGTCGCCAACCGATGAAGTAAATTATTGAATTCGCCCTGATAAAGGCAGTTGCGTACCTCTTGCTGAGATAGTTTCACGCCGCCGGTGTTTAGTCGCTCGAAGACTAGCTGCCTCAAGAGCGTCTGTTCTTCCGTCGTTTCCGCCGACTCCTTAAGCAGGACGGTGTATGAAATCGATCGCCGATCGATACCCTTTTTGATTTCCGTAGGTAGCTTCAAATAGGTTCGCCCGTTTATCTCTGGCCATTGCTCCAGGCCAGTGAGACGCAGTTCGTTCGAGTAAAACTCTTTGATTGCAGTGATTCGTTGTTGACCATCCATTACCTCGAACTTCGCCAAACCCGCTTCGTAGACAAATAATGATGGCACAGGCACGTTCATGATAAAAGACTCGATCAACTTGGATTGACGTTCCGGGTCCCATCTGAGTCGCCTCTGATAAAATGGACGCAGCTCCATCCATCCGGGTCTCTTTAGAGCCTCTACAAAATTGGGCAACTGCTCACGGTTAGTCTCCGTAACAATTCGCCATTCTCGCCTCAAATACTTTGCGTTGATCTCGTCGTCAGACATCTTTCGCACAGGAGCGGGGGTTTCTTTCCCCCACATTCTTTGCTCGGATTCTGTAATCTTCATATTGAATTCTCCGGTTCGACTGAACACCTGTCGTTCGCTCAGTCATTCCGTTCATGAATCAGAACTCTATGGCTTTGGCAAGCTTCTTGTCGACGTCGGCAATCTTGGCCTATTACTTCAACGAAAGTTCGGGTTCGGCGAGAGCGCACAACTCGTCGATGCTCTTGCTCTATTACGATTCAAACAAATCCACAATCTTAAACTGATTCACATCCACCAGCCCGCGATCGGTCAACTTCAATTCCGGTATCACGCTGAGCGCCATGAACGACAGCGCCATGAATGGTTCTTGTACCGTGCAGCCGAGTTCTCGCGCGGCAGCATTCGCGGCGTCCAGTTCGTCTTTCACGTCCGGCAGCGGCTTGTTGCTCAATAACCCGGCAATCGGCAGCGCCACTGATGCGAGAATTTTCCCTTCACTCGCCACCGCAAATCCGCCTTGCATTTTCACAATCTGCTCGACCGCTGCACGCATATCGGCGTCGTTCGTGCCGACCACATTGATGTTGTGCGCGTCGTGGCCGACACTGCTGGCAATGGCGCCGGACTTCAACCCAAAACCCTTCGTGAGTCCCAGCCCGATGTTGCCCGTGCCGTGGTGGCGTTCGATTACCGCGATCTTGAGCACGTCATTCTTCGTGTCAGAAACGACGCGGCCGTTCTCACGTTTCGGCTCAGCAAGAATCTGGCGGGTGATAATCTGATTCGGGATCAATTCCATCACGCGGGCACGCCCGCTCTTTGCAGCGATTTGAAAACTGGAATCGCCGAGCGGACGAATGCGGACGGTGTTGCGCACGTCGATCATCGCGCTCATCGGCTTATTGCCGAGCAGATAGCCTTTCTCGGCGACGAGATGACCGCGCTTGAAGACCTTCTCCACCGCGCAGTTCTTGAGATCGGTAAGCACATTCAAATCCGCGAACCATCCCGGCGCAATTGCGCCGACCCTCTGCAACCCGAAATACCGCGCCGTATTGATGGTCGCGAGCCGAATCGCCAACGACGGCTCCAGCCCCGCGCCAATCGCCATGCGTATCATGGAATCGATGTGGCCGCGCGTGATCAGGTCCGCAGGCGTGCGGTCATCGGTGCAAAAATAAAAACGCTCGGCATTTTCGGGTTTGATCAGCGGCAACAACGTCAGCAGGTCGCGCGTGACCGATCCTTCGCGCACGGCGATGGACATGCCGAGCCGCATTTTTTCCTGCGCTTCCGCAACCGTCGTGCATTCGTGATCGTTACCGATGCCCGCGGCGATGTACGCGTTCAAATCCTTGCCGCTGAGCCGCGGCGCGTGACCATCGACGATCTTGCCGCCGACCACACGCAGTTTCTCCAGAACTTCCTCGTTGCCAAAGACAACTCCGGGGTAATTCATCATCTCGGCGAGACCGAGCACCCATGGATTGTCCAGATAGGGAAGTAAATCGACTGCCTTCAGCCGCGCGCCGCTGGTTTCGAGATCGGTCGCGGGAACGCACGATGGCAGCATGACGTACACGCTGAGGGGCTGATACTTCGCCGTCTTCAACACATACTCGATGCCCTCCGTACCAAGAACGTTCGCCAACTCGTGCGGATCGGCCATGATCGTGGTCGTCCCATGCGGCATGACGGTCTTCGTGAATTCCCACACCGTGACCATCGAGCTTTCGATGTGCATATGGCCGTCGATGAAACCCGGCGTGATGACCTTGCCGCGCGCATCGAGTTCGTTCGGGCCGGTGTAACTGCCAACACCCGCGATGACTTCGTCGCAGATCGCGATGTCCGCCGGATAAATCTCGCCACTGAGTACATTCACGATCTGTCCACCCTTGATGACGAGATCGGGAGGTTCTTTTCCGCGGGCGATATTGATCAGTCGGGACAGCTTCACGGTAAGTTTGAGCTAGACTACGGCAAAGGAAACCGTAAAGTCAATTGACAGAATTGACCCTATGCCTGACCTGCGTCCATCTCCGTTTCCCGACCTCGTCAAACGGATGTTTCTCGAACCCGAACGCCAGCAAACCATCTTCGACTTGCCACTGAAGAAGATGTATGTGCCTGATCCAACGCTTGATACAAGCGTGAAGTTTCACGGCCGGGTCGCCGCCAACCCGGTCGGTCCCGCCGCCGGGCCGCAAACACAGATGGCGCAAAACCTGGTGCTCAGTTGGCTCGGCGGCTCGCGCATCCTCGAACTCAAGACGGTGCAGATTAACGATCAATTGGTCATCAATCGCCCGTGCATCGACATGACCAACGTCGGCTACAACATCGAATTCTCGCAGGAATTGCGACTGCATGACTCCATCCACGAGTACGTCGCCGGCATGATGCTCATCGAGATGCTCAAGGCAAGTAATCTGCTCGGCTTTCAGCCCAGCCAGTTCGACAAGACCTCGACCATCTACGATTTCAGTCTCGGGTACGATTTGGCGGGAATTTCGAGCACGGTAATTCGCGAATTCATCGCAACTCTGCGCAATGCCAAGACGCACATCGACAAACTGCGCATGGAAATCCCGGATCGGTGGAAGCAGTACCGCGATCTCCCCTACCCCGAGGAGATTTCCAACACGGTCACGCTTTCAACGTTCCACAATTGCCCGCCCCAGGAGATCGAAAAGATTTGCCACTTTCTGCTCACCGAGATCGGGATGGACGTTGTCGTGAAGATGAACCCGACGATGCTCGGGTTGGACGATCTGAATTACCTGCTCCACGAGCGGCTCGGCTTCCACGACATTCAAGTCAACAAAAAGGCCATCGATGCCGGCCTGCGGTTCGATGAAGGCATTGAAATGGTTCGCCGCTTGCAGGCGACGGGAAAGAAACACGGTCTGGGCGTCGGTGTAAAATTCAGCAATACGCTGGAGGTCGTTAACCACAAGACCTTCTTCCCGAAAGACGAGATCATGTACCTGAGCGGCGGGCCGCTGCATGTGATCACGCTGCGGCTCGTCGAGCGTTGGCGGCAAAACTTCGGGCCCGATTGTCCGATCAGTTTTTCGGCCGGTGTGGACAAACATAATTTTACCAACTGCGTGGCGTGCGGCTTCGTGCCAATCACCACCTGCTCCGATCTCTTGAAGGTCGGCGGCTACGGGCGTCTCTTCGAGTACCTGAAAAACCTTGAGCAGGAGATGAAGAAGCTCGGTGTCACGAACATCGGCGACTTCATCTTGAAGCGCGAGGGCAACGAGCAGGCGGCGTTGTCGCAAACAAAGGGTGATCGCAACGCCGCAATCAATCATGCCGGCTTCCTCAACATCGGCCCGATCTGGAGTCGCACGATGGCCGACGAGCGGTACACGTTCGAGAAGAACAAGTCGGTACCGAAACGCATCGACTCGCACCTCTGGCTCTACGATTGCATCAGTTGCGACAAATGCATTCCCGTTTGTCCGAACGATGCGAATTTCTATTACGAAGTCGAGCCGGTGGAGATTGCGTTCACGAACTACACATGGAATGCCGGCCAGTTGGAACCCGCGGACACTGGCGTCCTGAAAATCGAGAGGAAGCACCAGATCGCCAATTTCGCCGATTGGTGCAATGAATGCGGCAACTGTGACACCTTCTGCCCCGAGTACGGCGGGCCGTTTATCCAGAAACCGAGTTTCTTTGCCGACCACGATGCGTGGTTCGATAATCCGAAACGCGACGGATTCTACGTGACCAAGCGCAACGGCGTGTCGGAGATTGTGGGTCGCATGGAGGGTCAGACGCACTCCCTTGCTGTGGATGAGACAAGTCGGACAGCTCGCTATGGTAACGGCGCACTAGAAGTGAGTTTTGACACGCAGACGCACCAAATTGTCACTGTGAAGCCGCTCACTCCTGCTGCGGGAAGCCAGCGCATTGATGTCAAGAATTACCATACCTTGCGTATCTTGTTGACGGGCATGCTGAATCCCAGCCGCGTCCATCAGGTCAATGTGGCCCACCTCTAAACACCGGCTGGATTTCCAGCACGAGACCTGCTACTCCTTGCTCTCTGTCGAGATATTGCCATGAAGAACATCGAGGGAAAAGTTGCCATCGTCGGCCTCGGCTACGTCGGGTTGCCGCTGGCTGTTTCGTTTGCCAAGCGCCTTACCGTCGTCGGTTTCGACATCAATACGCGGCGGATCGAGGAACTCCAGACGGGCGTCGACCGCACTGGCGAGACGCTGGGCGGGGACCTCAAGAACCCCAACATCAGTTTCACCACGGATGGGAAGCGCCTGCGTGAATGTAAATATATCGTTGTCGCTGTACCCACCCCCGTGGACAAGGCGAATGTTCCCGATTTGGAGCCGGTCATCAGCGCCTCGCGCATCGTCGGTGAAAACCTGAGCAAAGGTTCCATCGTGATTTTTGAGAGCACCGTTTATCCCGGCGTCACCGAGGAGGTCTGTTTGCCCATCCTCGAAGAAAAATCCGGACTGAAACTCGGTGATTTCAAGATCGGTTACTCTCCCGAGCGTATCAATCCCGGCGACCACGAGCATACGGTCGATAAGATTGTGAAGATCGTCAGCGGCTGTGACGCGGAGACACTCGAAGAAGTGGGCGCACTCTATTCGCTCGTCGCCAAAAGCGTCTATCATGCGCCCAGTATCGCGACCGCTGAGGCCGCCAAGGTGATCGAGAATATCCAGCGCGACCTCAACATCGCGCTCATGAACGAGCTGTCCCTCATTTTTTCGCGCCTCGGACTGAACACGGATGAAGTCCTCGCCGCCGCCGGGACGAAATGGAACTTCCATAAATATCATCCCGGCCTCGTCGGCGGACACTGCATCGGGGTCGATCCGTACTATCTCACGTATCGCGCCCAACAGTTCGGCTACCATCCGCAGGTGATTCTCGCGGGCCGGCAGATCAACGACTCCATGCCGATCCGCGTCGGCGAAATGGTCATCAAAGGTCTCGCCCACGTTGGCAAACCGATCAAAGGCGCCACGGTCCTTGTCCTCGGACTTACCTTCAAAGAGAACGTGCCCGACATCCGCAACAGCAAGGTGCACGACACCATCAGCTACCTGCATGGCTTCGGCGTGAAAGTGCTCGGGTGCGAACCACTGCTGTCAGCCGACGCCGTGCGCAAGTATTTCGGCATCGAGAACGTCGAATTCGACAAGGTGCCGAAGTGCGATTGCGTTCTCGTCGCCAACAAACACGACGCCTTCCGCTCGCTGACGCTCGACCAACTCAAAGCCAAGATGAGTGCTCCCGTCGTCATCGACATCAAAAACCTCTTCGACCGCCACGCCGCCCAAGCCGCCGGGTTTTACTACCAAAGTTTGTAAGACGCGCCGATGAGAGACGCCCTAACCCGCTTTTCCAGTCGGGTCGAGAACTACATCAAGTACCGACCGGGCTATCCGCAAACTGTGATTGGGACGCTGGCAACGGAATGTCGATTGACCACCCAATCGATCATCGGTGACATCGGCTCCGGGACGGGAATCCTCAGTGAGCTGCTACTCAAGAATGGAAATCGGGTGTTCGGCGTCGAACCAAACCGCGAGATGCGCGAGGCGGGCGAACGACTACTGAAGAAGTATCCGAACTTCATCAGCGTCGATGGCATGGCCGAGGCAACGACGTTGCCGGATCACTCAGTTGACTTTGTCACCGCGGGCCAGGCATTTCACTGGTTCGATCGCGAGCGAACACGGAAGGAATTTGCGCGCATCCTCGTACCCAATGGTTGGGTCGTGATCATCTGGAATGATCGACAGACGGAGACATCCTCGTTCCTGCGTGAATATGAGCAATTGCTCCAAAAGTACGGCACCGACTACGCCGCAGTCGATCATCGGAATGTCGAGGTCGCTGCTCTCACCCCGTTCTTCGCCCCGCATTCGGTCACGTTCAGAGAGTTTGCAAACCAGCAGATCTTTGACTTTGAGGCCGCAAAGGGAAGATTACTGTCATCTTCCTATGCACCGGAATCGGGACTTCCCAACCACCAGCCGATGCTCGATGCGCTGCGAGTGATTTTCGATAAATATCAGACCAATGGCAGGATCAACTTCGCCTATGCCACGCAGATGTACTTCGAACACATTGTCTGAGAGCGTGAGCTACTCCGTCATCTTATACCGCGACGGCCTTGGGGTAATCTTGTCGGGCGTTTGTGGCGGCGAAGCCGTACCCTGCAGGAATCCTTCCAACACCGAGATTCGCTCTTCCGCCAGCTTCGCCTGTTTCGAGCCAGGAATCTTCTCGCGCAACTGCTTCATTACCTCCAACGCCCGCGCCACATCTTGCAACCCAAACTGGTAGAAATCCGCCAACCGGCCTGCCGCGAGCGCCGCTGAGACTTCCCCTCGTGCCTTCCCCATGGCCGAGACCAGTTCGCTTTCGGCCAGTTTCATGTCGTTAAGGTGTTTCATCGCGAACTCGGCAATGCGCAAGTGCGGATAAATGTCCTCCGGGTGTGCCGCGATCACCTGGCGATACTCATCAACCGCCTCCTGGTATTTGCCCGCGGCGGCGCGCGCCTCCGCCACGCTGTATTCCGGCATGATGCGACCACTGTCACCAGAGGGCATATAAAACGTGGATGCCTTTTCCCCAATGCTTCGGAGGAGCGGAATGCCGAACAGGGCGAAGAGCACGACCCCAATTAGCATCGCCACTATGACTCCAAACCATTCGTCAGCGCCTGACATTCTTTTTCCCTTATCTATAGACCAAGACAAACAGACTTCAGCACGACATGCTTGCGGCGCCCTTCAAGGCAGATGAAACAACCGCCGTGCATTCTCGGTGGTCGCCTGCGCGACTTCCTCCACGCTCACACCTTTCACCTCGGCCAGCACTTCCGCGATGAACGGCAAATATGACGGCTCGTTGCGCTTCCCGCGATGCGGCATGGGCGTCAGGTACGGCGCATCCGTTTCGAGCATGACGCTATCCAACGACACTTTCCTGGCCACATCACGCAATGACACCGCATTTTTGAAGGTCAGGATTCCCGTGTAGCTGATCAGCAAGCCAATTTCGAGACAATCGAAGGCGAATTTCTCGGCTCCCGAAAAGCAATGCATGACACCCCACGGACGCCACTCCTTCGGCAGACTCTCTGCGTGGGCCCGCAAGATTTCCAAAATGTCCTGCTCGGCGGAGCGATTGTGAATCACCACCGGCAATTTGCGCTCCTTCGCCAATTCGAGTTGCGCCCAAAACAAATCTTTCTGCTGCTGTCGCAATGCCGCGTCGTCCTTCGCTTCGCGATAATAATCCAACCCCGTCTCGCCAATCGCCACCACCTTGGGATCGGACGCCAGTTGCCCGAGTTCTTTCATATCGCAGAGCGTGACGTTGGGCACCTCGCCAGGATGCAGGCCCACCGCCGCGTACACCGCCGCGAATTGACGCGCGATGCCCACGGTCTTCCGCGCGGCCTCCAAATCCGTGGCAATGCTGACGATCTGCTTCACGTTCGCCGTCTGGGCGCGCTCGACAATCTGCGGCAGTTCCTCCGCGAAATCCGGATAGCAAAGATGCGCGTGGGTATCGATGAACATAGTGCTTGCGAACCTTCACCGAGTTGTTTACCACATCCCATGAATCTGTAGGAGCGAATTTCATTCGCGACCGGTCGCGATTACAAATCGCTCCTACGGAATTGCTCACACTGGAGATTATCATGCCAAGACCCGTCACGCTTTTCACCGGCCAATGGGCCGACCTTTCCTTTGAAACGATCTGCCGCAAAGCCAAGGGCTTCGGCTTTAACGGACTGGAATTGGCCTGCTGGGGCGACCACTTCGACGTGAGTCAGGCTTGCAAATCGAAGAGCTACTGCGACTTACGCCATGAACTCCTAGCGCGGCACGGACTCAAGACGTGGGCGATCAGCAACCACCTCGTCGGCCAGGCCGTGTGCGATAATATCGACGAACGCCACAAATCCATCCTGCCGCCGCGCGTCTGGGGTAACGGCAAACCCGCCGACGTCCGCAAACGGGCTGCCGACGAAATGATGCGCACCGCCCAGGCCGCGAAGAATCTGGGCGTCAAGATCGTCAATGGCTTCACTGGCAGCCCGATCTGGCACCTGCTCTACTCGTTCCCGCCTGTCTCATCCGCGATGATCGACGACGGCTTCGCGTTCTTTGCGAAGATGTGGAATCCGATTCTCGACGAATTCAAACGTTGCGGTGTCCGTTTCGCATTGGAAGTGCATCCGACCGAGATCGCGTTCGACATTGCTACCGCCGAAAGAGCGCTTGCCGCACTTTATAGCCATGACGCCTTTGGGTTCAACTATGACCCATCCCACCTCGGCTATCAGCATGTCGATTACGTAGAATTCATCCGTCGTTTCGGTGCTCGCATCCATCACGTCCACATGAAAGACGTGTGGTGGGGCCATGGCGACGGCACCGTCGGCGTGTTCGGCGGCCACACAAATTTCGCCGACACGCGCCGCTACTGGGATTTCCGTTCCCTCGGCCATGGCGACATCAACTTCGAGGAAATCATCGTCGCCCTGAACGACATCGGTTACACCGGCCCACTCTCCGTCGAATGGGAAGACAGCCGCATGGACCGCGAACACGGCGCTACGGAGGCCTGTGCCTTCGTAAAGAGACTCGATTTCAAGCCGAGTGGAAGCGCGTTCGATGCGGCATTTGAGAAGAAATAGCCATCAAAGGTTCGACAAGGTATGAAAGTGATTGGACCTTACACGGCGAGGCGCCAATACAATGGGACAACGTCCGGGTTTTCGTCATTCGCATCGAGTGACCTCCGAAGCTTAGGGTTTCATTTTGGCGACCCTTCTCAAGCACGATATTTTGCCGGGGATAGCAGCCGGATTATCAAGGCGAATCTTCACTTCAAGAATCTGATAGACATCGGGAATCAAGACTGGGGCTAGACGTCCCTCCAACATATTGCCTTCGCGTTCTACGTGAGCTGTATGTGTAGCTGCGTGCCGGTTTGCAGCTCCGACTTTGTTCCTTTTTTGGGTGATCCCCCATGGTCGCTGGTTTCGCTGAGAAAAGCGGAGAAGATAACGAAAGACGAGCAAGTTCGCCTAGCCAACCTCTTTACATCGTATGAATTCGATGGCGTGAGATACATAAATAAGTTTGAACCGCCAAATAGCCCCGGCGGTGTTGCGTACCTTGTGTTAGCACCGAACCAGATCCAGATTGTCGAAAGTGGAAGAGCCAAAGAGTTCCCAAGGGCCGACGATTGCCATGAATAGCATAACCAAGCCGTTGCACGGGCACTTTAAGAATGTTTCTAGTTAATGATCGGCCAGAACTCCGGGAACAACGGATAAGAGAGTTCTTGCAACGCAAGCCAGCCATTGCAGTTTTCCTATTTCAAGTCCGCTGTTGCCATGCGTCATCGCTTCGCTTAACGTGAAGAACAGCGAAGACGATGACCATGTTTCTGCGGACAACGTAGAACACGCGGTACGGGAAGCGATTGGTCAGCGCCCGATGCACAGCCGGGTGACGGGAGATAACCGGGTAAAGGAACGGGTTTGCCTTTGCATTGTGGACAACGCGCCGAACCTCTGAAATGAACTCGATACCCAAACCCGTTCGCTCGTTCTCGTACCATTGGGCGACCTCAGCGATGTCGGCTTCCGCCACGCTACGGACAGTCAGGCGATAGCTCATTGACTGAGCTTGGCACGAAGGCGAGTTTCCACTTCATCCCAAGACAAGCCAGCGTGCGGGTTTTTCTCCATGCTCGCCAACCGTTCTTCCAGCAGCCGTTTCTCCGTCTCAGTGAGATCGCAACCATCGAGCCACTCGATGGCGGTAACACCTTCCAGCTCGTCCAACTTTTGACGGATCTCCTCCCGCTCTTGCGGCGAGAGCTTGGCCAGATGTTCGAGAATCTCTGCCTTGCTCATGGTGATGTCAGTTTACTTCCAAATACTCGGCATCGCAAGCCTCGCATTGGCTGGAAGGGTAGGCCTCGGTTGTGGTGGATTGCAACAGCGGGTTGCTGCTGCTACCAATGGGCCTTGTCACTTTTTCTCCGATTGACCGGCTGGCTTGGGTGGAGCGGTCAATTCATCGATCTTCGCTTGCAGCAGTTTCACCTTCGCGGCATCACCCAGCTCACCGGCCAAATCGCGCGCACGTTTGTAGAATTCTACCACTTTGTAGTGGGATGAATATGTCGATGCCAGATATTCGTAGAGGGCAAGCGCTTTCGCGGTCTGATGACCGGCCTCGTACAATGTCGCCATTTTCGCCGCCACGCGAATGTGATGCCAGGAAGACGCCGGCTTCTCGTCAGCTTTGGCATACGCTTTGATCGCCTCGGTCTCGAGTCCCGCCTGCTTTTGCAGAATATCTCCCAGTTTCTCGTACAAGACGGCGCTACCCAACGCCTCGGCCTTGGTGCGACAAAGATCTTCCGCCATCGTGAGATCAGTTTGGTTGATCAGCAGGTTGATCTTGCGCAAGTACGCCCATTCGAGGTCCGGCTTGTGGTCAGCCTCCAGCCGCTGGATCTGTTCGTCCAAGGAAGCGGCAAAGGGCCGGTAGAGCGGGTCACCCACGAACGTCGTCTGCCAACTCAGCACGGGCTGGCTGTAGTAGCCTGCCTCCAGAAACGTCCCGCCTTCCAACAGCCTCTGAAAGAACATATCAATGTGCGGCGTCAGTGAGAGGTACGGTTCGAAGACATTGCCCAGCGACCCTGCGGCGCCCTTCGCCAGAAGTGGGCCGATCCAATATGCCGTGCGCGTCCGCACGCTGGAGCCACTCCATGAGTGGAGGTGATACGCAACGGCCCCTGTCTTGAACTTGAAGTCCGGTCGGAGGAACGGGCCCACGACGTTCGGCGAATACCAGCCGGCGTACATCGCCACGTCGGTCATGGGGTAGTCTTCGTCAAAGGTTTCGGGACGGTCATCGAAATCGCATTCGTAGCCCGCCTTGACACAGGCTTGATAAGCGCCCCGAATCCACTCGTCCCCTTCCAATCGGCTTCTCTCGTGGGTATCTTCCCAGTCGAAGTAGCCGCGCCCATGCAAGCCGTAGCGTTCCGCTGTCAAGGAGTCGTCAATCATTCGCCGCACCGTCTCCGGATCGGGACCGTCCAAACGTCCCACCAACAGCATCTCCTGATTCAGTGGCGCCTCGAACCTTCCGGACAAACGTCCGAAAAATGGATTCCGCAAGAAACCCGATATGGGCAGACCGGTCGTTGGCAAGGTCGCCAACTCGCTTTCGACGGAAGCCTCGTTGCGCCGGAATTCCTTCTTCGTGTTCTCCGGCAGCTTCTCCACCACATTCGGATCACTGTCGATTCGGAGCGGAACGCCGTACATCAACACCAGATACGATATTTTGGCGCTGACAGTGGCCAGCCCCGGAATCTTTCCCAGAACCGAGTCGAAAATCGTCCGTGGCTCCTGCTGCAACAAACCTTGCTGCGTCAGGAATTTCCAGATTGGATCACGAATTCCATCATTGAACTCCCGGCGCGTGATCGTTTCGGAGACGCGCACGTTCAGCTTGCAGATCTGGTTGGTCGGAACACCGCGTTTCCATGCGTAGTAGTCGGCCAGCGGGCGGCTGTCGGGATCGCCGGCGTTGTAGACGATTACCACCCGCGTTGCTAGATCGTCCGCCCGTGCGCCACCCGACGACCCAATGAATGCCGCCAGGACCAGGAGCCAGATTCGCGCGTCAGGCAATCTGCCGCACATCGCCATTGGTCACCTCGATTTGCATTCCGTCGTAGGCCACGCGTACGCATGGCGGCAGATCCTTCTCGATGGCGTCATGCTCCGCCTCGTGGCACAGATGTGTGAACAACGTCAGCTTCGCCCCCACCTGCTCGGCCACGCCGCGCGCCTCCGCAATCGTCAGGTGCGTCGGGTGCTGGCGGGCCCGGAGCGCGTCCAGCACGAGAACCGGCACTCCACGGATCGCCTCCACGACGTCCGGGGAGACAGGTTTGCAGTCTGTGACGTAAGCGAGGTCGCGGCCGAACAGGAACCCGAACACAGTCATCCGCCCATGCACCAGCGGCAGTGCGCGAATCGCCGTTCCCAAAACGTCAAAGGTCTGGTGCGGTTCCACCGGGCGCAGGTCAAAACTCGGCAAACCGGGCCACGCCGGCGTTTCCGTACATGCATACGGAAACATCCGCTGGATTGCCTCGACCGAATGCGCCGAGGCGTAGATGGGGATTTTTTGGCCCGTGCGCACGGAGAACACCCGCAGGTCATCCAACCCGAAAACGTGATCGGCGTGCGTGTGGGTCATCAATACCGCGTCGACGCGGTTAATGTTTGCGCGCAGCGCCTGGGTGCGGAAATCGGGCGTGGCGTCCACGAGGAGGCATTGGTTGCTGTTTTCCACGTACACGGAAGGCCGCAGGCGCTTGTTGTGGGGATTGTCCGAGCGGCACACCGCACAGTCGCACCCGATGACCGGGATACCGTGGCTCGTGCCCGTGCCCAAAAATGTGACGCGCATGCGTGCATCATCGGCGAGCGCCGCCCGGCGGTCAAGTCCACGGCTCAACGGACCGCAAAATTCAGCACGCGCCAGCGATTCTTCGCGCCCAGGCAGGAAAGTTGAACGCGAAATCTCTCGTACGGCAGGCCGGCGCCGTTCACGGAAAACGTCTGGCCGTTAAGCCCGATCTCCAGACGATCCTTGCTCAGTGTCAGGCGGATGTGACAGACATCGCCCGGTTTCACCACGAGCCATTGGCCGTCGGCGCGCTTCTCCCACACACTGCGTGTAACCAGCCCGGCCCCTTGGCGACTCGCAACCGAGAATCCCGCCATCATGCTGGAGCCATTGACGGAACTCAGCACGAACATGCGGTCGGTCTCGCCGGATGTCGGCGGAGCCGCGCTGGGTACGAACTTGATCCCGAAATCGGAACTCACCGCGGTTTCTGGTGAGACCTCGCACTCGACAGCCAACGGTGTTGCATACGTATTGGCAGTGCCAATTTCCCGATTCTCCAGAACAAGGTGATCGTTTTCAATGGCGGCCACTCCGTTCGTCTGGCTCTGAGACGAAACTGGTTCCCAAGAGATCGACTGCGGACCGGACACCGAAGCGCACCCCGCGCCGACCAGAAGAACCAGTGCCGAGACAAGAGTTTTCGTACGTGAACAATCCATGAATCAAGGGTAGCGCAGACCGCCCGCCGCTGCAATCTTCATGGAAGAACATTCAGCAGGCGCAAAAGAGCCCGCTGTCTCGAGAGTTTGGGAGGGCAGACCGCTACCATCAGTACTCGCGGCGAGAACTCGTGGACCCTACTGACCGGATCCCAGTCGCGCCAACGCATTTCTCGCCGGGGCAAAATCCGGTCGGAGCTTGAGTGCTTGTTCGTATTGCTCGATGGCCTCCGGCCTGCGGCCCTGTCCCATAAGGGCGTTGCCGAGATTATAGTGTGCATCGGTGTAATCGGGCTTGCTCCGCAGTGCCTGTTCATATTGCCCGACGGCATCACCGATCTTACCTTCCTGCAAGAGGACATTTCCCAGATTGTTGTGGGCCTCGGCGTAATCCGGCTTGATCCGCAAGGCCTGTTCGTAGTGCGCGATGGCTTCCTCGATCTTGCCTGTTTGCGCCATAGCGGTCGCGAGGCTTTCGTGCGCCTCAGCGTTATCGGGCTTGAGCCGCACGGCTTGTTCGTATTGTTCGATCGCCTCCGACACGCGACCCTGTCCTTGCAGAGCGTTTCCGAGATTATTGTGCGCATTGGCGTAATTGGGATTGATCCGCAACTCCGCCTCGAACTCCTTGATCGCTTCCGGCACCCGGCCCATCTGGTACAAAGCGGATCCGAGGCCGTCGTGGGCCAAGGGGATCTCGGGCTTGATCTGTAGCGCTTGCTCGAAGGATCTCGCCGCCTCGGGCACCTTGCCCAACTCCATCAGGGCCACCGCAAAATTGTAGTGTGCCCTGGCGGGATCGGGATCCATTCGCATCGCTTGTTCGTCCTGTGCCAGGGCCTCCTGTACTCGGCCCAACCGCGCCAACACACGCGCCAGCGTCATACGCAAGTAATACTGCTCCGGGGCGATTTCGACCGCCCGTTGCGCGTATTCGAGCGCCTCCCCCACCCGACCCTCCTCAAACACCGTCGACGCGAGCCCCTCATAGTCAGTATACGAGTCCGGGAATTCCCGCAATGCCGCTCGCCAGTAGGTTTCCCTGTTATGCCAATCTGGTATCAAGCCATGCGTACGTACTGCGAAGAAGCCTAGTTGGCCAGCCAGCAGGCCGATCAACGCGAGATGTGCCGTCGTCGTCGAATGCCGCCATACCCACACCACCGCTCCGCCCCCCAACAGCAGCAGCGGCACCATCGCCACGTACGCGTGCCTTTGCGCCAACGGTTGTGAGCCCCTCAGCAACCCGGAAACAGGAAGCAGCAGCACCAAGTACGCACCCCAAGCCGCTACCGGTATCTGGCTGCGGCGCTTTTCAACCACGACTGTTACCGTAATCATCACAACACTGAGCATCGACACCCATACCGGCCACTGATCAAGCGACAGGCCCCCGGAAGGCGGAGAATCGGGGGAAAAATGGGCCGGCCAAACCAGTCTCAAAAGACAAATCGCCAGACTCTCGAACATCAGGAGCACACGTTGCAACAGCGTGAGCGCTTCGGACAGACTCCTTGGACCGTGGTCCCGCGCCATCGTGAATTTCGCTGCCAATCCCACCGCCGCCGCCAGCGTAATCAACAGCGACTTCTCCCATAATAACCGGCCCCAACCGAACCGCTCGTAGCGCCGTAGCGGGTAGTAATCCATCGCCAACATCACAAAGGGCAGCGACACCGCCATCGGTTTACACAACAGTGCGGCCACGAATAGACCCAAAACTGTCCACCAACGAGCGCCCCATACGTATGCCCACAGGCATATGATTCCGAACGTCGCGCACAGGAGTTGCGTCCGTCCCGAAATCCATGCCACCGACTCCACTTGCAGCGGATGAATTGCAAACACCACCGCGACCCACAACGCCACCATCAGCCGCTCGCCAGTAGTCAAGGATGTCGCCCCCAAAAGCGTCCAGAGGAAGCCGAATAGCAGCGCCGCGTTGAGCGCATGCACGGCGACACTGGTCGCGTGATGTCCTGCGGGGTTCTCCCCAAAAATCTGGTAGTCGAGGACGTGAGACAACCGCGGCAACGGATGGTAGTAGTCCACTGTGGTCGTAAACGCCCATGTCACGGCGTTCCATGTCAGGCCGTCCAATCGTGCCGACTGCCTCAGGTACACAACATCATCTCCAGCCAAGAACTCGCCGTGTACGCTCGGCCAAAACACCCCGACAGTGACCGTAAAAATCACCAGCGCCACTCCCACCAACTTTGTTCTGCTGACGTTCATGGAAATTAGGAATGATTATGTCGTTGCCAATCCAATCATAGGCTCGATGTCGAGACAATCAAGAACACTGCACGCGAAGATGAGTTAAGGCAAAGCGGACGGGCCTGCCCGCAGTCGCGCCAACGCATTTCTCGCCGGGACAAAATCCGGTCGGAGCTTGAGTGCTTGTTCGTATTGCTCGATGGCCTCCGGCGTGCGGCCGAGCTTCGACAGCGCCAGCCCCAGATTGAAATGTGCTTCGACGTAATCGGGCGCGATCCGCAGCGCTTGCTCGAAATGCTCCATCGCCTCCGACACCTTACCTTCTTGGAATAGCGCCAGTCCCAGATTGCAGTGTACTTCAGGGGAATCGGGACTCAGTCGCAGTGCCTCCATGAAATGCACCAAGGCATCCTGATTGCTCCCGATTTGCGACAAGGCAATCCCAAGGTTGACATGCGCCTCCGTGGAATCAGGGTCAATCCGTAGTGCCTGCTCGTAATGGCCAATCGCCCCTTGCAGTTGACCCGCGTGCCAGAGCGCCAGCCCCAGGTTATAGTGCGCTTTGACATAATCGGGACGAATCCGCAACGCCTCCTCATATTGCCCGATCGCTTCCTGCCCCCGCCCCATCTTATCCAAAGCGACCCCTAGATTGAGGTGTGGCTCGGAGGCGTCGGGCTTGATCTGCACCGCCTGTTTGTACTGGTCAATGGCCTCCCCCACCTTGCCCACTTGTTCCAAGGCGACTCCCAGGTTGTAGTGAGCACGTACATTGTCGGGGCGTTTGGCAAGAGTGTCATTCCATATGGATATTTCGGTGCGGTAATCCTGATTACGCCGTGTCGTAAGAAATCCAAGCCCCACGGCGAGCACCAGAAACACCGCCATACTGCGCCGCCCCATCAGGGCGTTGATGCCCATGACGCCCAGCGTCACCACTGCGGCCAGGGGCAGGTACATCCGGTGCTCGGCCATCGTCTGGGTGGCCACCGGCACCACACTGGAACTTGGGGCCAGAATCGCGAAGAACCAGACCCCCAAGAAGCCAATGGCGCGCCGGTACCACAGCGCGATCACGGTCCCCGCCGCCAAGGTTACCAAACCCAATGCGTAGGGCAGGGCCTGCATCACATGCTTGACTGTGGCTGTCCCGTAGTCGAACACCAGCGGATAGGGCCACACCGACAGCTTTAGGTAGTGCATGACGGCCAGACACTGCGTCAGCGCGTATGTCCACCACGTCACTTCGGTCTCAAAGCCGGCGGAGCCGCCACGGCTGTTCGCGTTCGCCACGAGATACCCCAGTACAACCCATGTGCCGGCCAGCCCCGCATACAGTCGCCACCGCTGCCTCCACGCTCGCGCGAAACTGCCCGCGATGAATGTCCGATCATAGACCAGCACCATGAGGGGGGCGGAAACCATCACCTCTTTGGTGGCCATCCCCAGCAGGCACGCCGCCACGGAAAGCGCATACCACTGTCCTTTCTTCTCTGACTCAGCACCGCGAATAAAGCAATACATTGTCAGAAGATAGAATAGCCCCATGAGTGATTCGGCGCGCTGCACCACATACGTTACGGCCTCTGTTTGCAGTGGATGAACCGTCCAGATGACCGCGACCGCCAGCGCCAAGGGCATTGCCTCCGCCCCAGACCGCCCGTTCATCGCCGGCCGCAGCAATGTTCGCCGCACAATTCCAAACAGAGTCAGCCCCGCCAGCATGTGGATCGCCAGATTCACCGCGTGATACCCCCACGGGGTCATGCCACCCAACGCGTAATTGATGGCCAACGTGAAGTTCGCCACAGGCCGGCCTTCGACCGTCAATGCTTTCGGTGGTGATAGCGGTCCCCACAGTGGCCACATACGGCGAATGCTCGCATTCCGCGCGATCGAGGGTAGGTCATCGAAAACAAACGCTCCCGTAAAGCAATTGTGGTAGGCCGCCAGGGCGGCAAACACAATAATCCCGCCGCTAAGAATGATGCCCCATCGGTGCGACGATGAGTCAGGTTCCTCAACCCGAGCAGACCCGAGCACCGTTGTACCTTCCAACATACGCAAATCGTAACAAGGCCAACCTCCGCGAGTCCAGCAATCATGTCACCAACGGCTATCGTCAACGGCAAACGCCCGTGGACTTCACACTTCACAACGCGTAGGCCAACCCTGGCGCCGCAAGCTCACGGGACTTATTGACCGGCTCTCAGTCGCATTAGCGCATTTCTCGCTTGGATAAAGTCTGGTCGGAGCTTCAGTACCTGTTCGTATTGCTCGATGGCCTCCGGCGTACGGCCCGTCTTCTCCAATGCCAGCCCCAGATTGAAACGCGCTTCGACAAGCTCAGGATCGAATCGCAGGGCCTGCTCATACTGGGTGATCGCTTCGTCCAGCCGGCCTGCTCGTCGCAAGGCGCTACCCAGGTTGTTGTGGGCGACGGCCGAGGATGGGTCGATCTGTAGTGCCAGCCCATAGTGTCGGATTGCCTCCTGAATCTGGCCGACTCGCGACAAGGCAAGGGCCAGGTTGTTGTGGGCCATGAAGGAATTGGGATCGAATCGTAGCTCCTGTTGGAACAGCCCCGCGGCCTCCGTCGTCCTGCCCTGTTGCTGCATGTAATCTGCGGCATAATCGTACACTTCGGCACAACGCACGACGCTCGCTAACAGGTTAAACGCTACCGAGAAGCCCAGCAGCAGACCCCACCCCCAGCGTGCCGCACGCCGCCAGTCCGGCTGGCCCGCCAGTGCACGCTCCAAACCCAGAACGCCAATCACCGCCAGCAACACCATCGTCGGAAGGATTTCCGCCTCAAAACGGTAGACCGTGTAATAGTACAGGTCAGTGATCAATACACAAACGACCAAGAACAGTGCTGCCACCGCAATAAATCCCTGAAGCAGTGGGGGCGGAGACTCCCCTGTTTGTCGGCGCCAAGCCAGTGGTAGCGCCAATGCCAGCCATACCATAGGAACGTTAATCAAGATACCAAAGGGATGCTCCACCCACCCGTGACCCGCGGGCAAGCGTGGCGCGGTCATGTCAAGAATAAATGGGAAATGACGACTCCACCGAACCGGTTCGAGGAAATATACCCGGAAATTGAACCAGAGGTATCGAAAACTGAAAAACTGCTGTGTCGGCTGCCGGTCGCCGAGCAACTGATAGTGAATGCCGAATTCGAAGGGGCTACCGAATCGCCGCGCGTTGTAGAGCATCAATCCCAACCCGATCAGCGTGATGGGCACGGTCGCCGCCATCAGCAGCGGCCAAACCGATCTCTGTTCCCGCCACGCCTGCACCACTGGAGCCAGCAGAATGATCGCACCAAACACCAATGTGGGGCGCGCCCCCAACGCCAGCCCATACGCTACACTTGCCGCCACCAACCACAGACGTCTACGATCCGGTTGGTGTAATGCGCAATAGATCGCCCCAAGCGCCAGCATCGTCAGCATGTACGCGCAACTAATCGCCACTTCGTTAACTTCAGACCGGGGCAACAGCATCGGCAGGCCCGTCGCCAATCCGAGGGCCAGCGCGCACGCCGCCACCACGCCAGTGCTAACGTCAGCGAAGTAGCGGCGCCACAACGCTCGCAGCAGGCCCATGCTGGCCAGAAAGCCCACGCCACAAAAGATCATCACGGCTAGTCTCTGCGAAAGGTAGTGGCCTGTCAGCGCGACGAACGGCCAGAATAATATCAGAGCGGGCGTCACTCCAAAGTAGATGTAGAGCCGGCCCTTGTAATAGCTGAGGTCTAGCAGCCGATACTTTCCAGTCCGATACGCAGCGTTGGCGATTGGATCATAGGGGTTCGCAAGTTGCGTGAGTCCGTCCGGCACATCCACCTTCAAGTTGAGCTGGTTGGCCTGAAAGCCCTCGACTAATTCATTGTAGCTATCGCCGGCAGCTTTTTGGTCCGGCGCTGCCATGAAGCCGGAGTAGGCCGCATACGCATAGACCCCGACGACCAGCACGCACACTCCGGCCAATACTCTCCACTCATTCTTCATCGCGGTAGCGGCGCCTTCTGGTTCGAGAGCGGCAATCACCCCTACTTGTAACAGGCGCAGTGCAGTCGGGCAACATTTCGCATGAATCTTCAATAGAACCATGCAACGTCAATGTAGCAGAATATACCGCTGGTAATCGACAAACGGTAAACATCCGTGGACTTCACTCCTCACAACGCGTAGGCCAGCCTAATACGCGGGCGGAAGCGTCCAGCCCTTACGGCGCAAGCTCGCGGGACTTATTGACCTGCTCGCAATCGCGCGAGGGCGTTGGCCGCCTGGACAAAGTCCGGCCGGAGCTTGAGAGTCTGTTCGTATTGCTCGATGGCCTCCGGCGTGCGGCCCGTCTTCTCCAACGCCAGCCCCAAATTGTAGTGCAGTTCAGCGGAATCCGGCCAGGCCTGTAACGCGCTCTTGTAGTGGGAGATCGCCTCTTCTGCCCGGCCCTGTTGAAACAGTGCGTTTCCAAGGCCGTTGTGCGCCTGCGGATACTCGGGATTGATCTGCAATGCCTGTTCGTATTGTTCGATCGCCTCTTGAGGCCTGCCCAGCGCCATCAGCGCAAGCGCCAGATTGTTCCGCGCATCGGGGTACTCCGTCTTGAGCCGCAACGCCTCTTGGTACTGCCCGACTGCGTCCGCCAGCTTGCCGGAGCGAGCCAGCGCATTTCCCCATTCGTAGTGAGTGGGGGGCCAACTCGGCCTGATTTGCAGCGACCTCGCAAACTGCTGCGCCCCCTCCTGCACTTTGCCTAATGCGAACAAATCGAGTGCAAGACCGTTGTGGGAGTCGGCATCGTCGGGATCGAGCCGCAACGCCTGCTCGTGGAGCATGGCGGCCTCTGGCACCCTACCATTTACCAACAGTGAATTTCCAAGCTCCTTGTATTGGTCGGCACAATACGCAATGCTGGCGAACAGGTTAAACGCCACCGAGAAGACTAACAGGACGCCCCACCCCCAGTGCGCCACACGCAGCCACGCCGGCCTGGTAGCCAAGGCACGCTCCAGACTCAAGATACCAATCACCGCCAACAACACCAACTCGGGCAGGAAGTCCACTTCATAGCGGCCGTTCGCGCCGATAAACAGGCACAGCACCAGGGCGCTGATTCCAAAAAGCAGGGCGACAGCCGTCACAAACCAGCGCAGGATCGAACCGGCTTGTTCCGATCGATTCCGCCATGCCAGCGGGAGCGCCAGCACCACCCACGCCAACGGAATGTTCGTCAGGATGCCGAAGGGGTTCTCAACCAGCACATAGCCCGCTGGCATGGACGGCACAGCCGCTTCATGCACGAATGGAAACCGCCCGCTCCAGCGCGCCGGTTCCAGAAAATAGACCCGGAAATTGAACCAGAGATTATGCAGACTGAAGAATTGCCGAGTAGGTTGACGGGCGGTGGTCAACTGGTAGCGAAAACCGAACTCGAAGGGGCTATCGAATCGCAGTTCGTTGTACAGCATCAGCCCCAATCCGATGATCGCGATTGGACCGATTGCTGCCGCGAGCAGCCCGCCAACCGGCTGCCGCTCCCGCCAGGCATGAACCACTGGGACCAGAAGAATGATCGCCCCGAACAGCAAGTTGGGCCGGGCTCCCACCGCCAAGCCGTACGCAAGGCTGGCGACCGCCAGCCACGTATGCCTCCTTTGAGACCCTTGCAATGCGCACCAAATCGCCCCCAGCGCCAGCATCGTCAGCATATACCCGCAACTGATTGCCACTCCGTTATAAGTCGGCCGCGGCAATAGCAGCGGCACACCCGTTGCGAAACCGAGTGCCAGCGCGCATGCTGCCGTCACTGACGTGTTCATTTCTGGGAAGTAGTGCCGCCGCAACGAACGCAGCAAGCCCACGCTGGCCAGAAAGCCAATGCTGCAAAAGACCACCACGGCTTGGCCGTCAAAAAGATACTCGCCGGTCAGCACCACAAAGGGCCAGAATAATATCAGAGCGGGCGTAACCCCGAAGTACAGGTAGAGCCGGCCCTTGTAGTAGCTCAGGTCGTTCAACCGGTCCGGCCCAAGACGGAAGCGAGCATCGGCGATCGGATCGTACGGGTCGGCGAGGCGCGCGAGCCCGGGTGGCACCGCTTTGTTCAGGCTGAGATGCCCGCTGCGGAAGCCTTCGACCAACAAATTGTAGTAGCTCTCGGACGCGTTCGGATTCAGCAATTCCAAGATGCGCGACTGAGCCGTGTAGACATAGACCCCGATGACCACCACGCATACCGCGCCCAGCAATTTCGATGCGCCGCTCATTGCGCCGAAGATCTTGTTGTCATAAGGCCTGTTTCCTTCTCGCCAATAACCCCTACTTGTCTGTCAATCGTCATGTCAAGAAG
>Ga0302324_100001335_pt1 | contig 60413 bp, 51 predicted proteins | sample Palsa_T0_1_FD_201949 | JGI IMG/M metagenome (GOLD analysis project Ga0302324, IMG submission 201949) | Peat permafrost microbial communities from Stordalen Mire near Abisko, Sweden - Palsa_T0_1 | ecosystem: Environmental > Terrestrial > Soil > Palsa > Peat permafrost | place: Sweden: Abisko...
GCCGGCGGTCTTGCAAGGTGGCGAGATTGAAAAACCGCCGGCGAGACGCCGGCGCCACAAAACACCGTCGCCATGGGCAAAAATTGTGCAACGGCGCGCATCATCCTGCCGCCTTCTTTTCTTCCTCTTCGGCCACCAACTCGCGCATTTCAAAAATGGAGATCAGCGGCAGGTACCGCAGGAAGAGGAAGAACAGGAACAGGAAAAGGCCGATCGTTCCCACAAACGTAAAAATATCCCACCGCGTCGGGTAATACATCCCCCAGGAAGACGGCAAAAAATCGCGGTGCAGGCTGGTCACCACGATGACAAACCGCTCGAGCCACATGCCCATATTCACAACCATGGCAATGGCGAACAGGGCGCCCGCCTTCGCGCGCACTTTTCGAAACCACAGAAGTTGAGGCGTCACGATGTTGCAGGAGATCAGCAGCCAGTACATCGGCGCGTAAGGTCCCCCCATGCGGTTCAGGATCATGAAGCGCTCGTAGGGGTCGCCGCTATAGTAAGCCATGAACGCTTCCATCATGTAGCCGTAGCCGACGATCAGCCCGGTGGCGAGCAGCACCTTGCCCATGTTGTCCAGGTGGCGCAGGGTGATGAAATCCTCGAGATGGAAAAGTTTGCGGATTGGGATGGAAAGCGTCAGCACCATGGCGAAGCCCGCGTAAATCGCGCCCGCGACGAAGTAGGGCGGGAAAATCGTGGAATGCCATCCGGGAATGATGCCAATGGCAAAGTCAAAGCTCACGATCGTGTGCACGGAGAGAACCAGCGGCGTTGCCAGGCCGGCCAAAAGCAATGAAGCCGTTTCATGCCTCTCCCAGTGAACCGCCGAGCCGCGCCAGCCCATCGCCAGCAAACCGTAAATCATTTTCGCGGCGCGATTCTTGGCGCGGTCGCGCAGCGTGGCGAGGTCCGGAATCAGGCCGATGAACCAGAATAGCAGCGACACAGTCGCATAAGTGGAAACCGCGAAGGCGTCCCATACCAGCGGGCTACGGAAATTGGGCCACATTTTCATTGTGTCGGGATAAGGGAAAAGCCAGTAGGCCAGCCATGGGCGGCCCATGTGCAGCAGCGGAAATAATCCCGCGCAGGCAACCGCGAAGAGCGTCATCGCTTCCGCGAACCGGTTGATGGAAGTGCGCCACTGCTGCCGCAACAAAAGCAGGATCGCGGAAATCAAAGTGCCGGCATGGCCAATTCCGATCCACCAGACGAAATTGATGATCGCGAAGCCCCAGCCGATCGGAATGGTGATGCCCCACACTCCCACGCCGTAGACCAGGAGATACGTGACCGACACCATCAGGAGCATGACCAGCGCGAAGGAAATAAGGAAGCCGGCAATCCACCACGTCGGCGTGCCCCGTCCCAATACGATCGAGCTGATCTTGTCGGTAACGGAAGCGAAATCGTGCCCCGGACCCAGAATGGGCGCGTTCGAGAATTCCGCCGCTGCCAGTTTGTCGCTCGGACTATCTGCCATGGGTCATTCCGCTCTAGACGGGCGCCGCCTTTTCGATCTCCGGATTCGGATTGCGCAACTTGGCCTGATACGTTGTTCTCGGACGCGTGTTCAGTTCCTCGAGCAATTTGTAATTCCGGTTCATCGCCTTCAGCTTCGATACGCGGCTATTCGGATCGTTGATGTTTCCAAACACGAGAGCTTCCGACGGGCACGATTGCTGGCAGGCGGTGACGATTTCGCCGTCGCGAATCGGGCGGTCCTGCTCTTCCGCTCCGATTTTCACTTTGTTGATCCGCTGCACGCAGTAGGAGCATTTTTCCATTACGCCGCGGCTGCGCACGCTTACGTTGGGGTTGCGCATGCCGAACAGGCTGGGCGTATCCCAATCCGAATAGAGGCGGAAGTTGAACCGGCGGACTTTATAGGGGCAATTGTTGGAGCAGTACCGCGTGCCGACGCAGCGGTTGTACACCATTTCGTTCAAGCCTTCGGGGCTGTGCACCGTGGCGGCCACCGGGCAAACGACTTCGCAGGGCGCATTCTCGCAGTGCATGCACAGGACCGGCTCATGGTAAGTTTGCGGATCGTCCACGCCGCCTTCGTAATAGCGGTCGATGCGGATCCAATGCATGTGCCGGCCGATCATGACTTCCCTCTTGCCGACGACGGCGATGTTGTTTTCCGCCTGGCAGGCCACGACGCATGCGCCGCAACCCGTGCAGGCGTTCAAATCGATGGCCATGCCCCACTGATTGCCCTGCGCATAATTCACTGCGGGGTAAAGTGAAAGAGTGTCAGACCCTAGTTCGGTTTGCGCAAAAACCGGATTTTTCTGGTACTCATCCAGGGTCGCGACTCGGAGAGGCTCGCGGCCTTCCATGGTGCTTTGCGTCTGCGTCGTAGCCAGCGCCCATTTCTCGCCGGTTGCGCGAACTTCGAGACCCGTCCCGATCCACGGCGTGGCGAGCGGGCGAATCCAGCCCGCGTCGAAACCCGTGCCCGTACCGACGCGCCCGGAGCGCGTCCGTCCGTAGCCGAGAAACACCGTCACGCTTTCATCCGCGTGCCCCGGCATCACCCACGCGGGAGCGACGATGGTTCGGCCCTGGTATTTCAATTCGACCGCTTCTTCATTCTTGACGCCCAGGCGCTCAGCCGTTTTCGGGCTGAGCATGGCCGCGGAATCCCAGGTAATGGTGGTCAGCGGCTTCGGCAATTCTTGCAGCCAGCCGTTGTTGGCGAAGCGACCGTCCCAGATGGTGTGATCCGGCCGGAAAACGATTTCGAGTCCCTGCGCCCCGGCGGCCGGAATCTCCGCGCCAACCCCGGACTTCAGAGACACTTGCTTCGGAGGAAGAGCTGTGTCGGCGACCACGCCATCCCGCAGCGTTTTCTCCCACAACACATCGAAACGCCCCCCATTGGGGCGCTGCGCCTGCCAATAGTCATGGACGATATCGTGGCTCGATTTTGTGGCCTGCGCGTTGAGCACAGCCAGGAAATCGACTTCGGATTTTCCGCCGTAGAGCGGAGCGATCAGCGGTTGAATCACCGTGGCTGTGCCGTCATATCCGCGCGCGTCGCCCCACGATTCGAGTTCGTGCGCTTGCGGAATGTGCCAATGGCATAGCGCCGAGGTTTCGTCTTCGTAGAGTCCTAACCGCGCGGTGAAAGGCACCTTGGGAAGAATTTCCTTGAAGCCCAGATCGGCAGGCGCGTCATACACGGGATTGCTGCCCAAAATCAGCAACGTCGTGACGCTTCCCGCTCGAATATCCGCCGCCAATTGCCCGATGGAATCCCATTGATGCACCGGCGAAATTTCAATCGGCGCCGTGAAATAGATCGCTTTGTTGAAGTTGCCCAGGGCCTGATTGATGGCATACGCGAGCGCATGCACGATGGGCGGTTGCTGATCTCCGGCGACCACCAAAGTCGCGCCAGGGTGTTGTTTCAGGTCCCGGCCCAAGGCCGCAATCCAGCCGGCCGGAACATTCGGGGGAACCGGCGGAGCGGCAACCGTGCTCACACCAAGCTCACGCGCCAGCGCTCGCGCGAAGCTTTCGATATCGGAGGCCTTCATTCGCAAGCGGTGATCGGCCATCGCCCCCGTATTCGTCGGCGTGGACTCGACGGCGTACAAGCGATTCATTTTCGATTCGGGGCCTTCCACGCGGCGCTTTCTCGCGAAATCCCGCGCGTAGCGGACGCATCCCGGCCCGCTAGTCAGAAAATCCGAATCGAGCGAGACCATCACCTCCGCTTGATCCACGCGATAAACCGCGTTCGCGTATTCGCCGAAAGCGAGTTTCGCGCCTTCACGGATGTTGTCGCGCGTCACCGATTCGTACTGCACCCACTTGGCAGACGGGTACGCTTTCAGGAACGCGTTGATTTGGTCGCCGAGCGTCGGAGAAGTGATCGTCGGCGTCAGCAACCTCACGCCGGAGCCGCCGTTTCCCTTCTCCGCACCGAGCGCGCTGGACAACTCGTCTTGAAACTCGGCCCAGCTTCCGATGCGTCCATCGTGAATTTCCGCTTGCGAGCGGTCCGGATCGTACAGGCCCAAAATCGAAGACTGCGAAAACACGTCGGTCGCGCCCAGGCTGCCGGGGTGGTCGGGATTTCCTTCGATTTTCGTGGGCCGCGCCATGTTGCTTTCCACCAGGACGCCGGTAGCCACGCCGCCCAGTGTCACCGCCGTAGCGTAAAAAAGCGCTTTTCCCGGAACGATCTCCTCCGGCTGGCGCACGTAAGGAACAATTTTTTGCGTGGGAAGCTTGGTGCAACCGGTGAGACCGGCAAACGCGGCGGAGGCCGCCATCACTTTCAGAAGGTCTCGCCGGTCGAGTTTCGCGTCCGGATCGTTCGCCCCGTGCGGAAATTCATTTTCCTTGTAGTTGCGGAATTCCGCCGTATCGCCCAGCTCTTCGAGGCCGCGCCAGAATCGAGGCGCCCCGCCGCCATTCGATGACTGGCGCAACACGGAAATGTTCACATCGGGCTGGCCGGCGTTTTCTCGATCGCTGTCCATGAATTCCCTGGTCCCTCGGTTAATCGAATTCCCCGGTCTCTTAGTCAATCTCGCGCACGATCCGCCGCAGTTTACCCGCTCTGCGAAAAAATACCCACCCTGCGGAAAAAGCGCCCCAACCTTTTGTCATTCCGAGCGAAGCGAGGAATCTCTCTTTCTTTTCGCGGGCTTGAACCCAGGCGAGATTCCTCGCTTCGCTCGGAATGACAAAATAAACTGCTTCTTCCAGATCGACTACTTTTTCCGCAGCCTATATCGCCTGAACCCGCTAGCGGTGGCACGTCGTGCAATTCGTCAATTTCTGCACTTTGTATTCCTTCATCAACCGGTTGCCTAACGCCTCCTGATCGGAAGGAGGCTCGTAAAACGCATTAAACACTTCGGACTTAGGCCGCAAATATTTTTCCGGCGCGTTGTGGCACTCGAGACACCAGCGCATGTAGAGGCTATTCTCGCGCCAGGTAATGTTCATTTCCGCGACGGGCCCGTGGCAGGTGGTGCAGCCCACTCCCTTGGCGACATGAATGCTGTGATTGAAATAGACGAAGTCGGGAAGCGCGTTGACGCGGGTCCAGGAAATTGGCGTGGAATCTCGATAGCTGGCGCGCACCGGCTCGAGGATGGCCGCGCCGGTCCAGATTTGCGAATGGCAGGACATGCAGGTTTGCGTCGGAGGCATTCCCGCCGAGGAGGAAACTTCCACCGAGGTATGGCAATAGCGGCAATCCAGGCCGAGTTCGCCGGCGTGATGCTTGTGGCTGAACGGGACCGGCTGTGGCCGCGCGTTATGCACTTCGGTGACGTAGGAAGTTTGATTCACCACATCGACGGCGTATCCCAAGATCGCAATCAGGATCACCGCGCCGTAGATGCTGACGCGAGAGATGGTGTTCGTGCTGCGATGGAAGATTTGAGCCATATGCGCCAGCCTCGGCACACACCCGAGGGGAACAATCTGGACGGTCTTAGCGCCTTTCCGCAGGCCACAAATCTGGCATCAATATGCTTGCGCGAAACGGGGCCTAAAACCAGTGAAGGGGATACAACCCGGCAGCACGGCCTTTTTCACTGTGTGCTTCCACCGGACTGTAACACGGGTACTTTTTTCTTCCAGCTACGATTTTTTCCATTCGCCCGTCGCCCGCGCGGAACACTATACCAGCATTGCAAAATTAATTTCAATCGTTCTATTTTCCGTCGTGGGTCTCTTACCGATAACCCCATTTCTCAGCATTTGGCCGCGGGGTCGACGTCCAGCGGTATGATCATTTGGAAGCCACGCACCCTTCGCAAGAGAAGCTTGATTCGAGATTTCTGCAATACCTTTGATGACACAAGATCTTCGAGGACGGTTTCTAGGAGCTAACCCATGGAAAATCGATTCCCCCGCCAAGCGGCTGCGAACCCCACACAATACAACATTGAGGCCATCGCGAAGCTGGAGCACGACGCTCTTGGCCGTAGAACTCTCACGGAGCGAGCCAGTGACGTAATTACAAAACTAGCCGGCAATGTGGGATTCCTGACCGCCCAATTGCTCCTGATCTCCGGATGGTGCCTGGTCAATCTTCACGCGATCCCGGGATTAAAGGCATTTGATCCATTTCCCTTCGGCGTCCTCGCGCTCGTCGTTTCTTCCGAAAGCGTGTTTTTGACGACTTTCGTGCTGATTAGCCAAAGTCGGATGGCCCGCCAGGCCGAACGGCGCTCCCATTTGGACCTCCAAGTGAGCATGCTTTCTGAACAAGAACTGACCACGGCTCTTCAGATGTTGCAGAAACTCTGCCAACACATGGGCGTGAACGTGGACTCCTCGAAGCAAGAGGTTCAATCGTTTAGTAAAACAACGGATGTACACAAGTTAGCCAGCGAACTAGATGACAAACTTCCAGAAGAATAACGCGAAAATTTTCTTATTGGGATGCGGCCCGAGAGGAGTTGGCCAAATTCCCACCTTCCGAATACCCGTTTCTCAGCGCCTATCTCGCTCGCTTCGTTCTCGGTGCCAACGACGTGCTCGTACGGCGGATTCCACCGCCGAAGAAGAGCTAGCGTGCGTTTTCGAGTATGTTCAATATGGAACAGACGCGGACGGGCCCGAAGAGATTCAATGTGGCACGCTGATCGATGCCATAGGGATGTCTGGTGCATTGGAAAACCCTGGGTTTTAGTCGGCGACGTTTCGAAGGTAAGTGACGGAGAAAAAAAACGTGTTTCACTTAATTTGGTACATTCTGATTGGGCTAATCGCGGGTGTGATCGCGAAATCTGTCATGCACGTGCACATGACGATCTTCTGGACGACCGTGCTCGGCGTCATCGGATCGATTCTCGGGGGCGCCGTGACCCACATGTTTTCGCGCCCGGCAAATGACCGATATCATCCAGCCGGCCTGATTTTCTCCACGCTAGGCGCGATCCTGGTTCTCTTCCTTTGCTACAAACTGAACCTTCATTTTCCCACACCGAATCTCTCCTTCCGATAGCACGATCCCGAAAAAGAAAGCGGTGTCGACCAAACGGCCGTCGCCACCGCCTCCGCTCGGCGGACCGTACATTCCGATAGCGCCGTTTTACAGGCCCTGGCCACAGATGCTTTTGGGGCGGCCGTGCCCCCTGCTTCTCATGGCTTGCCCCCCATTCTAACGTCACGCTATGATGATCGTGAATTTATTCGATATGCTGGCTGTTGGATCGAGTTTTCCTGAAATTCACGAATCGGTGGAGGATTTTTTTGCCCAAGCCTCTAGTCTTCGACCGGCCTATGCAGTCAGAAATGCGCGGGGCGGAAATTGATTTTCTGCGTCGTATAATTCCCCCCTTGCAATCCACACTGGGTTTGAGAACTGCGCTCGATCTAGGTTGTGGCGTGGGATATTATTCCGCGATGTTACGGGATCTGGGATTTCAGGTAGTCGCCATCGATGGGCGCGCCTCCAATATTGAGGAAGCTAGTAACCGCCATCCCGGCATCGATTTCCGCGTTGCCGATGCAGAGGATCCAATGCTGTCCGCGCTGGGCTCATTCGATTTTGTCGCCTGTCTGGGCCTGCTCTATCACCTGGAGAATCCAATCCGTGCTTTCCGGAATCTTCGCTCACTCACCGGCAAACTCTTGCTGGTGGAAAGCATGGCCGTGCCGGATGAGGAGCCCTATCTGATTGTTCTCGACGAATCCACCGGGGAGGATCAGAGCCTGGGCGCAATCAGTTGCTACCCGTCCGAAGGTGCAATCATAAAAATCGCTTACAGGTCGGGTTTCGCAAATGTGTACCGGTTCCGGGAATTGCCAGACCATGAGAACTATCGTTCGGGGCTTGGCCGGACGCAAGCCCGCACGATGATTGCAGCGTCGGTTGAGCCACTCGATTCACCTCTACTTGAGAAGGCGGCCGAATCAAGACCTTCAAATGACTTGTGGACTACCGACCCCACTGGAGTTACGAAGGCTCTACGCAAGCTTCGGCGAAATCTGAAATATGCGGGCAAACGAAAAAGGACCTGACGCGATCGAGGCCCGCCCAGTTCTGCATTTTCAAGTGTTTCCGCGAGTGCAACGTCACAATCCAGCGAAATGCCATGGCCCTCTGTCCCCCGCTCTTATCGGAATCTGCGTGCGGAATGCTAGTGCCCCGGGCATCGCGCGTCCGTGCGCGCTCTCTTGGATGTAACGTGCCAGGATGGAGCGGCATCCAAACGAGCAACAACACCAAAAGTGGCAAGATGGAGTTCCGCCTGCGAATTCATTCGCGGTAAGATTCTCAGTAGATTCGAGGGCAAAAACGCATGTGGATCGTTCGGATTGCGTTGTCGCGGCCTTACACGTTTATCGTCGCCGCGCTGGTCATTGTGCTGATGACGCCGATCGTGCTCCTGCGCACGCCCACGGACGTTTTTCCGAACATCGACATTCCCGTAGTTGCCATCTGCTGGGGTTATTCCGGATTGTCCCCGCAATTGATGCAAGACCGCGTCGTCTCGCCCTACGAGCGCTTTCTGACCACGGTGGTGGACAACGTCGAGCACATGGAGTCGCAGACCGTGGCGGGCCGCTCGGTCATCAAGGCATTCTTCCATCCTGGAACCGACGTTCATGTGGCGGTCACGCAGATCACTGCGCTGTCTCAAACGATCATCCGGGAGCTGCCTCCAGGCATTTCCCCGCCCCTCATTCTTACGTACTCGGCCTCCAGCGTGCCCGTCTTGCAATTGGGCATGCGGGGACAGGGGCTTTCCGAACAGGAGCTGTTCGACTACGGAGCCAATCTGGTCCGCAACGAACTGGCCAACGTGGCCGGAGCGGCGGTTCCGTGGCCGTACGGCGGGAAGCAGCGCCAAGTTTCGGTGAACCTGGACATCCCCGAGCTGCAAGCGAAAGGTCTCGCGCCAATCGACGTGATCAACGCCGTTTCGACACAGAATCTGGTTCTCCCCGCGGGCACGGTGAAGATGGGTTCGACCGAATTCAACGTGGAGATGAATGGTTCGCCGGATACCATCGCCGCACTGAACAACCTGCCGATCAAGACCGCCAACGGCGCCACCATCTACATCAAGGACGTCGCCTATGTGAGCGACGGTTTTTCTCCGCAGATCAACATCGCGCGCATGGACGGCCAGCGCGGCGTGCTCCTGGCCATTTACAAGACCGGCGACACTTCTACCCTTGATGTCGTCTCGCAAGTGTACGCCAGGCTGCCGCGAATCAAGAGCCTGCTCCCGCCGCAAACGGTGCTGACTCCCCTGTTCGATCAATCCGTTTTCGTGCGGGCCGCCGTGCAAGGAGTGGTCCGCGAAGGAGTGGTGGCCGCCTGCTTGACCGCGTTGATGATTCTTCTTTTCCTGGGCAGTTGGCGCAGCACGCTGATCATCGCTATTTCGATCCCGCTTTCGATTCTGGTGTCCCTTGCGGTCTTAAGCGCACTGCACGAAACGATCAATCTCATGACGCTCGGCGGCCTGGCGCTCGCGGTGGGCATCCTGGTGGATGACGCTACGGTGGCCATCGAAAACATCGAGAGAAACCTGGCCCAGGGCAAGGACACGATCCGGGCCATTCTTGACGGATCGCGCGAAATCGCCATACCCGCGCTGGTCTCGACGCTCTGCATCTGCATCGTGTTCGTGCCCATGTTTTTCCTGACGGGCGTGGCCAAATTCCTCTTTGTTCCGCTGGCTGAGGCCGTGGTCTTCGCCATGCTCGCTTCCTACTTTTTTTCCCGGACGCTGGTGCCCACCCTGGCGATGTATTTGCTCAAGGGCCATCACGGCGAGGAATTCGCCACCGGAAATGACCCGTTCTCGAAAGCGCAGCGTAAGTTCGCGCACGGGTTCGACCGCATGCGCAACGGCTACCGCGCCTCGCTGGCCTTCTGCCTGGAACGCGCCGGGCTGTTTGTGGTTTTGTTTCTCGTGTTCTGCCTGGCTTCGCTGGCGCTCGTTCCCGTGCTGGGCCGGGATTTCTTTCCCTCCGTGGACGCCGGACTGATCCGTTTGCACATGCGCGCCCGCGCCGGCCAGCGCGTCGAAGAGACGGCCCGGGAGGCGGACGGAGTAGACAACCTGATCCGCCGCGTCATCCCTCCGGAAGACTTGGAAACCGTCCTCGACAACATCGGCCTGTTCAACAGCACCGTGAACACGGCTTACAGCAATTCGGGCGTGATTGGCGAATCGGACGCCGAAATCCTGATCGGCCTCAAGCCCGGCCGCAAGCAGGAAACTAAATATTACGTGGACGAATTGCGAACGCGATTGGCACAGGAGTTCCCCGGCACCCAGTTCTTTTTCCAGCCCGCAGATATGATCAGCCAAATTCTAAATTTCGGCGTGCCCGCCCCCGTGGATATCCAGCTCATCGGCCCGGCCGAAAAGGCCAACTTCCAGCTCGCCGAGCAGATCAGCAACCGCGTGCAGCGCATCCCCGGCGCGGTGGACGTGCACGTGCAACAATTGCGCTCCTTCCCCGCCATTTTCTTTGACGTGGATCGTACCCGCGTGCAGTCCATGGGACTGAGCCAGCAGGATGTGGCCAATAGCGTCTTGCTGACGCTGAGTTCTAGCGCCCAGACCACTCCCTCCTATTGGGTCAACCCGGCCAATGGCTATGAATACAGCGTGGCCGTGCAGGTCCCGCAATATAAGATCGATTCGCTGCAATCCATGAACAATATCCCCGTCCCTTCCTCGTTGACCAAAAACCCGCAGATTCTTGGAAATATGGGAACCATCAGCGTCAACACAGAGCCGGCGTTACTCAGCCAGTATGACAGCGAACCCATGATGAACGTGTACGCTTCGGTGGAAGGGCGCGATCTGGGCGGCGTGGATGCCGATATTCAGAAAGTCCTGGCGGAGTTTCAAGACAAGATGCCTCGCGGCACGCTCCTGGTTCGCCGTGGGCAAGTGGCCACCATGACGTCGTCTTTCGCCGGCCTAAGCGCCGGCGTGGGATTCGCCATCGTCCTGGTGTATTTCCTGATTGTGGTGAACTTCCAATCCTGGGTCGATCCCTTTATCATTATCACAGCCTTGCCAGGGGCGCTGGCCGGGATCATTTGGATTTTACTGCTGACGCATACCACACTGAACGTGCCGTCGTTAACCGGCATGATCATGTGCATGGGCGTGGCCACGGCCAATAGCATCCTGATGGTGTCCTTCGCGCGCGAGCGCTTGGACGAGGGATTGGGCGCCACTCCGGCGGCGCTGCAGGCGGGATATGTGCGCATCCGGCCCGTGCTGATGACCGCGTTGGCCATGATCATCGGCATGGTCCCGCTGGCGCTCGGTCTGGGAGAAGGCGGGGAGCAGAATGCGCCGCTGGGGCGCGCCTTGATCGGCGGCCTGGTCGTGGCCACGTTCGCGACTCTGTATTTCGTGCCCTGCGTATTTTCCTTGATTCACAAGAATCATCGTCCAGGCCGTCGCGTGGGCGCCTCGGAAATCGAAATGGCCTGACACAGTCCTGAATTCGGAGAGCAAATCGGGAATGTCGGAAAACTTGGCGGAGCAGCAAGACACTTCAAAATATACGGCAGATCCGGGCGGCCCCGGCAGAGGTCCGGGCGCATTACTGCGCTGGTTTCTGATCCTATTTTTCATTTTCCTCGTTCTGGGAATCTATGCGGTCTCGCAACGGGTGAGCGAACACAAGGCCCTCGCGCAGCAGACTGAACAGATGGCCGTTCCGTACGTCTCGGTGATTCGCGCGACCCCCGTCAACGCCGATTCCGAGATGGTGCTCCCGGGATCGCTCAAGGCCTATGTCGAGTCTCCTATCTACGCGCGAACCAACGGCTACCTCAAGAAGTGGTACCAGGACATCGGCAGCCATGTTCAGAAGGGCGAAATGCTTGCCGAGATCGACACGCCGGAAATCGACCAGCAACTAGCCCAGGCCCGCGCCGACCTGGTCACGTCACAGGCCAATCTCAATTTGTCTACCCTCACGGCCACGAGATATCAGGACCTAATCAAAACCGATTCCGTTTCCCGGCAGGACCTGGACAACGCTAATGGAGACCTCGCCGCCAGGCGCGCCATGGTGCAATCGGCCGACGCCAACGTCAGACGCCTGGAAGAGCTAGAATCGTTCAAGCGCGTATACGCCCCCTTTACCGGAATTATCACGCAGCGCAATGTCGATCCCGGCACGCTCATCAACGCCGGCAACGGCGGGACGGCCACGAAGGAGATGTTCGACTTGGCGCAGATCGACCCGATGCGCGTCTATGTGGCCGTGCCGCAGCCCTACTCCCCGAGCATCCATCTCGGCTTAAAGGCTTGCCTTTCGCTGACGGAACTGGCGGAGCGAAGTTTCTGCGGTCAAGTCGTGCGCACCGCCAACTCCATCGATCCCGACACTCGAACTCTCTTGACCGAGGTCGACGTCCCGAACCCTTCGGGGACGCTCTTGCCGGGGGCGTATGCGGAAGTGCATTTCGACGTCAAGGCCTCGGGCCAGCGCCTTTCCCTGCCGATTAACGCGCTGCTGTTCCGCCCGGAGGGAACCATGGCCGCCCTCGTGGGGCCCGATAGCCGAATCCAGCTCAAAAAGGTCGCCATCGGGCGCGATTTCGGCAACGCCTTGGAAGTGCTCGAAGGGATCGCCCCTTCCGACCGCGTGATCGTCAATCCCCCGGATGCGCTGGAACAAAATGAACTCGTTCGCCTCGCTCCCCAGGACTCGGCGGGAAACGCAGCCCCTCCGGCCTCCAAACCATAAAGGTCCTCACGGGCTTTCTTGAATTCCAAAAATAATATTTTTTCCTCCCTCTCTTGACCGGTGGGCGATTCAGCTTGACATAATCGCATGGCAGGTATATATCAGCAGGTACTTATCCGAGTGACAGTTTTTTTGGGGTTTCCTTCATAGCGCTTCATAACCGGGCCTGTAGTTAGAGCAGAATCGGGAATGAATTTTGCTTAAGTCTAGAGTGAAATCTAGATTTCAGGAGGAAAAATGCACGGATGTAAGGGTGTGTCTGGATTGAAGTGGGGGGTGTTCGGAACGATTCTATCGATTGCGCTGCTCGTGGCGATACCCGCGATGGCGCAAATTCCAACTGGGACAATTCTCGGGACTGTGAAGGACGCGTCCGGCGGCGTGGTCGCGGGCGCGACGGTCACCGCCACCAACGCGGAGACGACCACAGCCCGCACCGCCAAGACGGAAGAGGACGGTTCGTATCGGTTTTCTGGATTGCCGGTTGGCCACTATGAAGTGAAAGTGGAGCAATCGGGCTTTAAGGTCGTCACGCAGAGGGGACTGACCCTCGACGTGGGCGACGAAGCCGTAGTGAATTTCGCCCTTGAGGTTGGCACGGCGGCTCAGGAAGTGGTGGTCACTAGCGAAGCTCCTCAGGTGAACACCACCAGCGGCACGCTGGGCGGATTGGTGAACGAAGAGAAGATCGCCGACCTGCCCTTGAATGGCCGCAACTACCTCGACTTGACCTTGCTGCAACCGGGCGTCACAAAGTCCGTCACCACCGTCAATCTCGGCGGCGGAACGCTCGGCACCATCTATAGCAGCAACGGCGCGCCCATCACTTCGAACAACTACTTGCTCGACGGCGCCCCCATGCAAACCATGTTCGCCCTCAACGGCGCTTCGGCCGTGGGCACTTCGCTCGGCGTGGACGGCATCCGCGAATACAAGGTGGTGACCAACGCCTTCGGCGCCGAATACGGCATGACCATGGGCAGCCAGATGACCATCGTCAGCAAAAGCGGCAGCAACCAGTGGCACGGCGACGCGTTTGACTACCTGCGCAACCGGGTGATGGACGCCAGGAATTACTTCGATCTCTCCCAGGCGCAATGCGAAGCAGCCGGCGGCACCAGCTCGACCTGCCCCCGCAACCCGGAATACCAGAGGAACAATTTCGGCGGCGCCGGTGGCGGACCCATCATAAAAGACAAGACGTTTGTTTGGGCTACCTTCGAGGGTCTGCGGCAGATCAAGGGAGGGCCGATCCTGGAGACCGTCCCGGGCGCGAATTGCCACGAGCCTGGCTCAACGTTCACTGAAGCGGAAGCGATCCCTGGCGCTCATTTTGCCCCCACGTCTTCTCCGGCGGTGGCCGTAGCGAACGGAAATAATGGCACCACGATCGGAACGGCGTGCGACCCTTCCATAGCCAACGGAACTGTTATCGGTAGCGCCGCGCCAGGGTCGTATCCGGGGGGAGTTGCAGCCTCGGCGGCGAATATTGAAAACCTTCTTAACTTGTTGCCCATCCCGCAGTCTGGCACCCAATTCAATTACACCTTCGTTTCGCCGGAAAGCGTCAATTTCGGCCAGATCCGCGTCGATCAGAATATTTCCGCTTCCGACAGTTTTTTTGGCCGGTACACGATTGACAATTCCTACGAGGTCGTAGCGGGACAGCAGCCGGCCTTCGCAGGGCCTGAAATCAGCGAAACCTCGACCAGCCGGGATCAATATTTGACTCTCGCGGAGACCCACATCTTCTCTCCCGCGCTGTTGAATACGGCACGCATTTCGTACTCCCGAACGCTCGTCCCGACGAACGACAACCTGACTTCGGCGCTTTACAACCCCAGCGTCTCCTTTAACTGTCCGTCCGGCGCCGCTCCCTGCTACCAGGGCACGGGCGACATCACCATTCAAGGCCCTTACGGGATTTGGGGGCCGGACAACCCGATCCCAAATTATCACCTGCAAAATCTCTTCAGCCTCAGCGATGACGCCTTTTATAGCCACGGCAAACACGCCCTGAAGTTCGGCTTCCTGGGCAACCGCTTCAATGTGCGGGACAAGGAATCGGCTGGGCGCAGAGGAGGACTCACCTATAGCAGCATCGCGGCGTTCGTGGAGAACGCGGGCGCGGTGGAAAACGTGGAGAACCCTGGGTCGCTCGTGGACCGGACATTCAACTACTACACGTACGGTTTCTATCTGCAGGACGATTACCGCGTGACTTCACGCCTGACCTTGAACCTTGGCTTGCGCTATGAATTTAATACCTCGCCCACCGAGGCCCACGGGCTGCAGTCCGCGATCCAAGGTATCTACACCAACCCGCAGGCAATACCAATCCTGGGCCCGATTGTCCAAAACCCCTCCTTGCAAAATTTCAGCCCCCGTGTTGGATTTGCCTGGGATGTGTTCGGAGACGGAAAAACCGCGGTCCATGGCGCCTTCGGCATCTACTACGATGTTGCCGCGGGAATCGGCCAAGCCATCTTGAACCAGACGACGGCCGCTCCCCCCTTCTCTTCCCAGCAAAATATCGCCGGTCAGTTTTATCAACCCGGTTTCCTGGCCTCCCCTAACGGTACCAACCCCTTGGTCATTAATTACGCCACAGGGTCGGCAAACAACCCCACTGGAGCGCTCTACAGCAATCCCGCCGCGTTTGTCGCTCTTTTTAATCCTCCAACGCCAGCGCAGGCTGCCGCGGGAGCGCAGGCTTCACTGCGCATGAGCGGGCCGGCGTATGCCATCCAGCAGCCGTACCTCATGCAGTGGAATCTCACCGTAGACCGGCAATTGCCCGGCAACATGGGCTTGAGCGTGGGCTACATCGGTACCCGCGGCGTTCATCTCTGGGAGAACGGGGACAACAACCCATGCCTTCCCACGAACTCCAACGCTGGACCTGAACCTCTAGAGCCGGGATTTCCCAACTGGTACAACCCGGCAGGCGCCCAATGCCCCATCGGTCGGTTCGACACCAATTTCAACACAGTTGCCGGGGCCTCCACGCATTCCGAGTCTTGGTATAACGGCTTGCAGGTCAGCTTGACGAGGAAACTCCAATCTGGCTGGGAATTCCAGACTGCTTATACCTATTCGAAAGCCGAGGATACCACAGAGGGCCTGCTAATCGTTGGTGGAAGCTTCCCCACCGTCAACTACAATTTGGGCCTGATCCAAAAGGGCCCGAGCCAGTTCGATGCCACCCAAAATTTGCGCTTCAATACCCTCTATCATGTTCCCAATATCAAGTCGGATAGTTGGGCAGCCGGGGCACTGAAGGGCTGGTGGGTCGGGAACATCGTTTCCGCCCAGAGCGGATACCCGTTCTCAGTGAACGTCGGAACGACCCGGTCGGGATCCGGCCAGCAAGGCGGTACATCGCCGAACAACGCGGACTTCGCCAATCTGTCGTCCACGTTCAACGCCGGTAGCGTTATCACTCATAATATTAACCAATGGTATAACCCAACCATGTTCGAAGTCCAGCCGGAAGGATATCTCGGTGACGAAGGCCGGGATATTCTCCGCGGCCCGCGCTTTTTCGATTGGGACTTTTCCGTCAACAAGGACACCAGGCTCAAGTGGTTGGGCGAAGCGGGCATGATCGAGTTCCGCGCGGAACTCTTCAACATCCTGAATCACCCCAACTTTAACCTGCCCACCGGCCCGGGCATTACCGCTGCCAGCGCGGGCGGTTGCCCCGTTGCCGACACTTGTCCAATCCTTCCCGTTGGTTCCGGCCCGGTCTCAGGGTCGGTAGTCGCTCCTGCCGCAGCGGGAAAAATCACCTCGACCGTTGGCTCGGAAGCCGATAGCCGGGACATTCAACTGGCTCTGAAACTGATCTTCTGATCCAGTCTCAGGCGAAACAGCACACTCGGAGAAAACGGCGTCCCAACCTAAACGGGACGCCGTTTTCTTTTGAAATCAAGATTCCTCCACTGCTTGCACGCGCGCCCCGCACCTAAACACCAATCCAGTTCACTCCTCCTCTTCCCGCACATACATTTCGACCTCGCCAGGGAGATACGATGTGCGTAGGTTCTCCCGCACGACTTGGTAGCGTCTTAATTTGAAATTTGTTGCCTCATACTGTGGCATTGAGCGTGCTCCGTATCCATTCCGAAATGGTCTGCTTGCTGGCCTTAGCTTTGGATTCGATTGCCTTCATTTCCTCTGGCGTTACCCTGATACGCAACGTCTCGGCTTTTGCCGCACCCTTTGGTAGCGGGGGCCGCCCCGCTTTCCTAGGCTTCTTCGGTTGACTCAAGGCCCTTTAGCTCCTTTACGATTGCAGCTTTGACCGCTGCCTCAGCCGATAGGATCGGCGCGATATGAAGCACGGTTACGTGGCGTTTTGGCTTCTTAGGATCGTCCGTCTCGTGTGACCATGCATAGACTTTCGGTGCTTTCGGATGGCCGTGAATCTCGAATACCTCAACGATTCCTTCCCACACCGTTTTGCCTCGGAAAGTCTCCTTAACGGGCACGCTTTCGACATGCACGGCTTCAACGCCATGTAATCGCCGTATTACGCCCCTAAGCTCGTCTAGATAGCTCACACGGCTGCCTCAACTAAATTGCCGACCGTCCAGAAGTCCCGCTCGATTCCGGCTGCCATCGCTGGCGTCATTCGCAGCGTGTTATGACGCTTCACGAAATTGTAGTAGGCGAAGTGAAGCGCAACCGCTGCTTCAAAATTCTCCTTCTTTTTGCTGAACGCATAGGTTAGGCGAGTTAAGCGGCGCATGTGAAGGCGCGTGGTGCCGTTCAACCGCTCTACATGGCTGGTAGTCGCCGCTTTTAGATCGGGACGGCCAGCAAAGGTTTTCTTGTCCACTCGGATAACTTCGGCGTCCGCCGCTTCGCTCTCATAGACCTTGACGATCTGAGCGTAATCCACATTCATTCCGAAGGCTCTCTCGACAGCCTCCACATATCCCGGCAATCCATCTGTGGAAATCTGAATTCAATTCGCCATCCGAGATGCTACATCACCAACAAACGCATTGGCGGTCTCTAGGGTGCGCTTTCCGACTTTGAACGAGGGAACTAGCTTCGTATCGGAATCAATCGCGCAAAAGGTCCACACGTCTCCCAGTTCGGGGTTATCTTCGGCTTGAACGTGCTTTTGCTTTTTGCCGATGAATCCCCACAGTTCATCGAATTGCAGATGTTCGCAGGATAGATTCCGCATCTTGCGGTCCATCAGACTCGCGCAACCTTGGCCGACGCGCACACCGAGATTCATAATCGTGTTGCGACTAATCCCAGTCATGCGTTCAATCTGGCGGATGCCAGAGCCTTCCGCCAGTGCACTGATGACTGCGATCCGCTTTTCCATCGGTAGCACGTTTGCCATGTCCGTTCTCCTTATGACAATTACTGTACTCCAATAATTAGTATTTGTGAAGGGGTATTGTTGTGGTACAGTATCGGCACTATGGCCCCCCGTAATGACCTTGCATCCATCGTCACTCAACTCTCCTCGATTCAACAGATATTCGAACATCTGGTTAAAGCCGAAGAGGAGGAACGGAATAGAAAGCAAGAGACTGAGAAGGTACCACTTGAGGTCACGGGCATCTTCAGGTTGCCAGAAGCTATAGAAACTAAGCGCTCCGCTGATCAAGACAAGCAACATACCACCCAAAAAATCATAGCTGTGGCTGCCTGGGCTGCATTTATCGCGGCGCTTGCTTACGCGGTTATCGCGCGATTGCAACTCAATGAAATGCAGGAACAAACTCGTGAAATCTATCGGCAAGCCGACATCGAAAACCAAGACGCCGGAGTAAAAGCCCAACAATGGCTTTCCGAGTTTAGAGTTGCCCAGCAACAAGCCCAGGCAGCAGAGGCTAGTGCAAACGCGATTAGCACTCAAATGCGCCAAGAGGAGCGCGCGTGGCTGATCCCCGCCCTTAGAATAGTGTCGTTCAAACCAAATCAACCACTCGTTATACCTATAACGTTTACTAATATCGGCAAAACTGCCGCAAGAAAAGTTCATGGCGAATTTGTTGCACTCATAGTCAAAAATGGCGAAGCTGTGGAATTCACCCTTACCAACAATAATATTTCCTCTTGGATAATAGAGTGGGGAATTATTTTTCCAAATGATCCGCTTCCGGCAGATATTGTTGTGGGCAGGCAGCCGTTTAAGACGATACAAGACGTTTTGGTCATACCCACTGATGTCGATATTAAACAACTGGATGCCGGGCAAGTGTTCTTGCTGGTTTATGGGCGCATCACCTACCGCGATATGTTCAATGTCGAACATTGGTTGAAGTTTTGTCGAAATATCAGCGGTGCCACCCATCAAACTCAATTCCAGGCTGGGAAATGCCTCAGTTACAATGATGCAGACAACAATCAGGCAAGACATTAAAAAATTCAAATTAAGACACCACCCACGACTTTTCCTTCTTGACTTAATTTTTATACCCGTGTAGCGTGAGTTTGCCGCGCTGTATGTTTCTCCACAGTGGTCCCTCTCCCGGCGCGACTTGGGAGGGTTGCATGTCAAGTAAGGCGCAAGTAGCACCCGCAGATGACTACGCGCCGAAATTGTTCGAAAGAAGTTCCACTCTTACTCCGCGCCCTGAGGGCGCCACCGCCACCTCGTGCCCAGTCGTTTTGCTGGTAGGCCGGAACGGCTCCTGGGGAACATCGGTGCTGAAGTCGCTTGAAAAGTTCGCCTGTGAATTGTTTTATGTGCCGCCGCAAAGCGTCACGTCGCAATACGTGCGCAACGGTGCGTACAGTCTTATCCTTCTCGATTCCACGGTCTCCTCGGAACAACGAAGGCAACTTGCCTCCGAACTGGCCGGATCGGAGGCTTCCATTTTTTATACTTTCCCCGTTGAAAATGGCTGTTGGTGGCTGCCCGCGTTGCGCCGCGGACACAATTGCCACGGCGCCCCGGCATTTCGCAGGAACGAGTTTCCATTCGAATTGGAGCGCCTGCTCCGGGATCGATCTGAATCCGAGTAGGACGGGCTTCAGCCTGTCGCTTTTGCGGACTTGCGCGCGGCCGAAAACCGACAGGCTGAACCCCGTCCTGCTCACTGCGGGTTCGGCTCGCCCAGGATGCAGCGCGCCGTGTCTCGAGCAATCAATAGTTCCTCGTCGGTGGGAATGACGTAGGCGGCCACGCGGGAATCCTCGCGGCTGATCAAGCCTTCCACGCCAATCGTTTTCTGATTCTTTTCGCCATCCAGCGACAATCCGGCCCACTCGAGCCCTTCGCATACGTTCGCGCGGACCTCGGCCGAATTCTCCCCGATTCCGCCCGTGAAGACGATGGCGTCCGCGCCGCCCATGGCGGCAAGGAACGCGCCGATGTATTTTCTAATCCGGTAGCAGAAAATATCGATGGCCAGCTTGGCGCGGCGGTCGCCCTGCACGCGCGCTTGCTCTTGCAAGACCCGCATGTCGTGCGTCAGCCCGGAGAGGCCGAGCAGGCCGGACTGCTTGTTCAGCAGCGCCTCCACTTCGTGCAGGGAGAGCCCTTCCTTCGCGCCGATGAAGCCGAGGACGGCAGGATCGAGGTCGCCGGACCGCGTGCCCATCACCAAGCCCTCGAGCGGCGTCATGCCCATGGAAGTGTCGACGGAATGGCCGCCGCGAATGGCCGCGGCGGAACAACCGTTTCCGAGGTGCAGGCTCACGATATTGGTTTGCTCGCGAGGCAGATTGCGGATCGTGCGATAGCGATACCCCATGTAGCGGTGCGAAATGCCGTGAAAGCCGTAGCGGCGAATCCGGTAGCGCAGGTAGAGATGGTAAGGGATGGCATACAGATAGGAGCGCTCCGAGAGCGAGTGGTGAAACGCCGTGTCAAACACGGCCACTTGAGGAATTTTCGGCCCCAGCAATTCGCCCATGGCGCGAATTCCCCGAAGATTTGTGGGATTGTGCAAGGGCGCGAGGTCGATACAATTCTCAATTCCCTGAATCACTTCGTCGGTAATCAGGACGGAATCGGTGAACACTTCACCGCCGTGCACCACTCGGTGCCCCACCGCGTGAATGTCCGCCATGCTCTTGATTTCTGAAACGCCCGCATCCGCCGAAGCCGCCCAGCGAAGGATGAAATCGAGCGCCCCGGAAATGTCCTTCAAGGAAGCGGTAATCGTCCTCTTTGGTCCCTCCCCCTTTTGCACGGTTACCACCGCATCCGCGCCGATCCGCTCGACCTCGCCGCGCAGCAGGCGCGCGTCCTTATGCTCGCGAATGCGTTCCAGATCGGTGGCGATGATTTGAAATTTCAGGCTGGAGCTGCCGGCATTGAGGACCAGAATGTTCATGTGGATTCTTTCCGATTGGCGGTGGCAGCCGGGAAATCAATCCCGGATGCCGCCTGGCGCCGCCGCCCGTGGCCAGGATTGGCGCGAAACTTCAGCCTCTAACGTTGACGATTCTAGCCTTGCTCGATGTCCAGCCGCCCCGAAATTTTGGATCTAAAATTTCAGATTTGAAATTTGAGATTTGAAGTTCAAGATCTCAGATTTAAAGAAGAAATTTCCAGACGGAGTGTCCCAGACCTCAGAATTCACGCTCAGACTCGCCGCATCTCAAATTTCAAATCTCAAGTTTCTAATCCCCAACCTCTAATTTCCAACATCCAGTCCCCAACCTACGTTAGTACGGCCACTTCCAATTCTTAATCTCCGGCATGTCGTCGCCAACTTCCATGATGTACTGCTTGTGATCGATCAGCTTGTCGCGCAAGAACTGCTTGAAGTGCGCTCCAATGCGCTGCAGGCGCGGCACGCGGTCCACGACGTCGGCGGCCAGATGAAAGCGGTCCATGTCGTTCACCACGGTCATGTCGAAGGGAGTGGTGGTCGTGCCTTCTTCCTTGTAGCCGCGCACGTGGAGATTTTCGTGGTTGTGGCGGCGGTAGGTGAGGCGGTGGACCAGCCAGGGGTATCCGTGAAAGGCGAAAATAATCGGCTTGTCGACCGTGAACATCGAATCGAAGTCCGCGTCCGGGAGTCCGTGCGGATGCTCGCTCGCCGGTTGCAGCGTCATCAAGTCCACCACGTTGATGAAGCGGATTCGCAAGTCGGGAAAATGCTGGCGCAGCAGGTCCACTGCCGCCAGCGCCTCCAGCGTGGGAATATCTCCGCAGGACCCCACTACAACGTCCGGCTCGGCGCCCTGATCGTTGCTGGCCCAGTCCCAGATGCCGATTCCGGCGGTGCAGTGCTGGATGGCGGACTGCATGTTCAGCCATTGCAGCGCGGGCTGTTTGCCGGCCACGATCACGTTGACGTAGTTGCGGCTGCGCAAGCAATGATCGCAGACGGAGAGCAGGGTGTTGGTATCGGGCGGCAGATAGACGCGGACGACGTCGGCTTTTTTATTTACCACTAGGTCAATAAAGCCAGGGTCCTGGTGCGTGAACCCGTTGTGATCCTGCCGCCACACGTGCGAGGTGAGCAAGTAATTGAGCGAGGCAATCGGCCGCCGCCACGGAATTCCGTTGGTGACCTTCAGCCACTTCGCATGCTGGTTAAACATGGAATCCACGATGTGGATGAACGCCTCGTAGCACGAAAAAAATCCGTGCCGCCCGGTCAGCAAATACCCCTCGAGCCAGCCCTGGCACATGTGCTCACTGAGCACTTCCATGACCCGACCGTCGACCGAGAGGTGTTCATCCGTCGGCAGCAGCGGCTCGATCAGCACCTTATCGGTGGCTTCGTAGACGGCGTCGAGCCGGTTCGAGGCGGTCTCGTCGGGGCCGAACACGCGAAAATTTTTCGAGTCCCCGTTCAATCGCATCACGTCACGCAAGAATTTCCCGAGCTCCCGAGTCGCCTCCGCGTACGACGTTCCTGGTTTGACGACCGGCACGGAATAATCGCGAAAGTCCGGCATCGCCAGATCCTTCAGCAGCAGGCCGCCATTGGCATGGGGATTCGCGCCCATTCTCCTCTTGCCTTTGGGCGCGAGCTCGGCCAGCTCTGAAATCAGCTTTCCGCCCTGATCGAATAGCTCCTCCGCGCGGTAACTCTTCATCCATTCTTCCAAGAGTCGCAGATGCTCGGGCTTGGTAGCGAGTTCGGAGAGCGGCACTTGGTGCGCGCGCCAGGTGCCCTCGACCGGTTTTCCGTCCACCACGCGCGGCCCCGTCCAGCCCTTCGGCGTGCGCAAAATAATCATTGGCCAAACGGGGCGTTCCGTTACTCCCTGAATCCTGGCCTTGAGTTGGATGGAGCGGATCTGCTCGATGACGGTGTCCAGCGCGCCCGCCATGAGCTGGTGCATGACGTCAGGTTCCCTTCCCTCCACGAAATACGGGTCGTATCCGTAACCCGAAAACAGCTGCACCAGTTCGTCGTCGGACATCCGGGCCAGCACGGTGGGATTGGCAATCTTGTAGCCATTCAAGTGCAGGATGGGCAACACGGCGCCGTCGCGCGCGGGATTCAGGAATTTGTTCGAATGCCAACTCGCTGCCAGCGCCCCCGTTTCCGCTTCCCCATCGCCCACGACGCAGCAGACCAATAATTCCGGATTATCGAACGCGGCGCCATTCGCGTGGGCGATCGAGTAACCCAGCTCTCCTCCCTCATGGATCGAGCCGGGCGTCTCCGGCGCGTCATGGCTCGGAATCCCGCCGGGAAACGAAAATTGCTTGAACAGGCGCTGCATGCCCTCTTCGGATTGCTGGATGTTGGGATAAAACTCGCTGTAGGTGCCTTCGAGATAGGTGTTGGCCACAATTCCCGGACCGCCGTGGCCGGGCCCGGCGATATAAATCGCGTCCAGGTCGAATTTCTTGATCGCCCGGTTCATATGCACGTAAATGAAATTCAGGCCGGGCGTGGTGCCCCAGTGGCCCAACAAGCGCGGCTTGACGTGCTCGATCTTCAACGGCTCGCGCAAGAGCGGATTCGCCATCAGGTAGATTTGTCCGACGGAAAGATAATTCGCCGCGCGCCAGTAGGCGTCCATCCTAGCTCGCTCTTCGTTGGAAAGAGGATTTCCTGAACCGAAGACCTTAACGGAACCGGGTGAATGTGTGACGGCCATGTGAGTCTCCTTTTCTGGGCTCCCCTGTGAAGCTAGGCGCTGAAGGTTACAGCCTAATGAAACGCTTCGACATGGAAGCCAGCTTGGCCGGGAGGCCGCTGGAAACTAGCGGGTTTGCAATTCCGCAACAGGCAACGATGCCCTCGCGGCTAGATTCTACACTCATTCGCGGCCCTTGCGTTTCAACTTTTCTCGGGCAGGCCGTGAGGTATCGGGATTGACGCGGGAAAGAGAGCTACTTCGAGCGCAGTGACCCAGGAACGCCAATCTCCCGATTGGCGCCGCGCCGCGCAAACCGCCAATCGGGTGATTAGCGTTCCCGGGCTACTGCGCCTTCCGTCCGGCCAGCTTGGCGTAAATCGCCGCATTGCCACGAAGCCAATAGCTGAAAAAGACGGCCACGGCCGCGCAGAGCGCGGGACCCGCGGCGCTTAGAAATATTTGCCGTGTGCTGAAGGCCATGGACAGCAGGACGCCTCCAAGAACGGGGCCGACGATCGAGCCGATTCGCCCGATGGCCGAGGCCCAACCCATTCCCGTCGAGCGCATGGGGGTCGAATAAAATCCCACGACGAGAGCGTTGAGCCCGGCTTGAGCGCCCTGCACGCAGCAACCCAGAAAAAATACCAGCCCGATCATGACGCGAAACGAAGAAGCATTGAACGCCAAGAGCCCAATGCAGAACGTGCAAAATAAAAATTCGCCGAGCATGGTGGAATATGACCCAACAGACTTCATCAAGGGTCCTTGCCCGATGGATCCGATAATTCCGCCCAGGCTGAATACGGAAATTGCGGCGACGCCGGCCGAAACCGGCATGGAATTTTGCCGCAAAAGCGAGGGAAGCCAGCTAATAATAAAATATAGAAGCAGCAAATTCATGGCGTACGGGAACCACAACAAGAGAGTCCCCATGGCCCGGCCTTCGGTAAACAAATCTTTCACGGGCACATCTTTTCGGCGGTCGTTGTGAGACGCCAAAAGTTGATCCGGCGCAACGGCGAGTTCCGGTGAAATGCGCGCCATGATCGCGGCGATTTTCCTCGGGTCGGCGGCTCGTTCATTCAAAAATCGCACCGACTCCGGCAGCTTCGCAATTAGAATGAGCGCGACCAAGAGCGGCAGAATTCCGCCCACGTAAAAAATCGATTGCCAACCCCACTTGGGAAGCATCACGGAACTGATCAGCCCGGCCAAGAGGGCGCCGACCGGCATACCGGCGGAAACCGTGGTCGCGGAAAGCGCGATCATTCGCTTGGGCACGTATTCCGCCGCGAGGGCGAAAGCGTTTGGCAACGCCCCGCCCAGTCCGAGCCCCGTCAGAAAGCGGAAAACGATCAATTGATCAAAGGAGGTGACGCGTGACGTAAGCAGGGCAAAGATCGCGAACGTGAACGTGGAGAACACGAGCGGCCATTTGCGGCCCCAGCGGTCGGCCACCGGCCCCATGGTCATCGAAGAGATCATCAGGCCCACGAGGCCAAAACCGAAAACGGGCCCAAATGCTTTGAGCGGAACGTTCAGCGTTTTGGAGATAGGCGGCGCGAGGAATCCGATGCACTGCGTATCGAAGCCATCCAGAACGACGACTAGAGCGCACAATCCTACGATCCCAGCCTGAAATCGGCTGAGGGGATGGCGGTCGATAATTTCGCTCGCGGTGGACGAAGCTGTTTCGAGTTGCACAATTCCCTTCTTTTCGGCGCGAATGGAAACTTACGATCTCCACGTCGCCAACTCGACTTGCCACCGCACCGCGATTTTGCCGCATGGATTGGCAATCGCGTCCGTCATTGCAGAGTGCGGGTTCCGGTGGCGCCGGCGCCACTAAACTCGCTGCAAGTTCGTTCCCCAAAAAACCTCGATGCCCTTCCACACGAATATTCCGGGATCGGAGACTAGCCCCGCAAAGGCCTCCTGGAGCTGCTTGGGACTATAGTACGGAAACTCTTCCATCCGCCAACCGATTCTGGCGAAGATTTTCTCGTATAAATACTCGATGTGCATGTCCGACTCAATTTTCATCATGGTTTCCGGACTGTAAGCGATTTCGGCCAGCACGATGCGGCGCCCCGGCTTCATCACCCGTAGAAGTTCCTTGCCGACCTCGCGCCAATCGTCCGCATGTTGAGTTCCCTGAAGGGCCGCCACGCAGTCAAAATATCCATCGGCAACGCCAGCGGTGTAATCGAATCTCCAAGTCGCGAGCTGCCCGCCCGAACCGCGCTTCCCCGCGATGTATGCGTCCCGCGCTTCGTCCGTGATGTCCACCACGCGAATTTCACCCGCCGGGCCGATTCGTTCCCGGACATCGTCGACGAACCCACACCCTTCAATTACTTCGCCAAGCAGCAAGACTTTATCTCCTTCGCGCAGCTCAAGCTTGTCATAGATCAGGCCGCGCACGGTGTCGGCCTTCCCCCACATGTAGGCCAGGCCGCCGAGCAGCACGGCGCGGCACCAGCGCGTCTGTTCCTCGCGATTCAAAATCACTTCGCCAAAACGCTTGACGTCGGATGGCTGCAAGTGGTCCCACGGATCCGGGCTTTTCTTTTGTTTCCTCATTTTTCTCTCTGGGTTATTTCAACGCGATCGGCGCGAGGGCAATCCAAAACGCGAAGTAAGCGAATGACAAGGCGGCACTGCCGGCGAAAACGACGGGGCGCGGACGGAAGCAGGCCTTTGCGCGAGGATCGAAGTCGCGATTCAAAGGAAAAGAGGTTCGATTCCTCAATCCTGATTTTCCCCTTTCCTTCTTCACGTCCTGAAACGCGGCACTAACTGCAATGCGTTCTCCCGCTGAATTTTGCGCAGGTCGCCCGGAGGTATATCGAATTTATTCATGGCCGTGGCGATTTTTTCGATCGTCCAAAACGGAATATCGGAACCGAACAACAGATGCTCCTTGGGAATCACGTTGAAGACGGCCAGCATGGCGGTGGGATTGACGGCGACGCTGGCGATATCGTAATAGAATTTTTTCACTTCATGGTCAAACCCGTTCGGAATGATGGCCGCGCGCTCTTCCGGCTTCAGGCCGCCGCCGGCCAGGCGCGAAAGCAGCATCAGAACCGTTCCTCCACCGTGCGCAAAAATGAAACGAATGTCCGGGCAGCGCGCGATCGTCCCGCTGTAGACAAGGTCGGCGATCGTTCGCGTCGTGTCCGTGGGAAACTCGATCGCCGGGATATTCACACGGGGTACGGGATTCGAGCAGCAAGACACTGTGGGGTGAACGAAGACGACGGCTTTCCTGCGATTCAGTTCGTCCATGACCGGCTTGAAATTGGGATGGCCGAGCAATTTTCCGCTGTCGTAGCTGGACAACAAACCGATGCCATCCAACTTCAGAACGTCGAATGCGTATTCGATCTCGCGAAGGCTTCCTTCCGTATCCGGCAACGGAATTGCGCCCCACATGCCGAAACGGCCGGGATAATCCTTGACGAGCTGCGCGCCGTATTCATTCACAACGCGTGCATTCCTGCGCCCATCTTCACTATTTCCGAACCAGACGCCGGGGCTCGAAATCGAGGCAATGGCTGTGGCCACGCCAGTTTGATCCATCTGGTCGAGTGAGTAGCGCGGCGTCCAATTCGTGTACAGGGAACTTGGCGTATCCGGGGCGTCGTCGACAATTCGCTTCAGGTTATTGGCCGTATGCTTGGGTGGATAAATGTGGTGGTGAGTATCGATGATGCGGGGCCCGCCGGCCATCGTCTGCGCAAAGCAGCGCGGAGATGCGGCCAAACCCGCGCCAACCGCGGACAGCATGGCCAGAACCTTGCGACGTGAAAGAGCCTGTTCCTCGGAGCGAGGACCCAGAATTTGTTTTTCCAGGAAAGCGGCATCCTGTTTCAATGGCTCCTCCTTTCCAGCTCGCAGGGTTCGGCCTGGGCGGGAGCGCGCGTTTTAATGATTCGGGTGATCGTTCTTGTGGAACGTACGTCCGGGGACTTTTCTTGTCAAGAAACTTTTCCCGGCACCAGCCGCCGCTACGGATTTGGTGGCGCCGGCGTCGCGCCTGCGGGTTTCCGTCGCGACACGAGGACAACAACCGCCGGCGAGACGCCGGCGCCACCGAACCCCGCTGATATTCGCGGCAAATTGGACGGTCAGGCAACCTAGGCAGACTTGTATCTAGGAATGCAACCGCCCGCGCGCAGGCAATGAGAGAGACACGGGGCCCTGCACCCGTTTGGCGGTCTTTCCCGCCCAACGGATTTAAGCGCACCTCGCGAAACGTCCCGGTCCCGCGAACTTCCTACGCCACGGCTCCCGCGGACGATTTGCTCGTCGCCTCCGTGGCCGCGCCGGTGGACTTGGCCGTAATTTCCAGCCCATTCTTGTTCATGTCGAATCGCTGCTTGCGGTCGAGGCCCTTGACGAACTCGCGCGTCGCCTTGGCCACGCCGCCCGGAAGACTCGACGCATCCACTTTCACCGTCGATTCCACCGTCTCTTCGTTTCGATCGCGATAGCGAAATTGCACTTCAAATGTTTTCATGACTCATGCCTCCCCTTTTTAAAGTGGCCCTCTTCCAAATTTGAACGGGAAATCGGTTCGTGTTTTTGAAACCATGCGCGAGCCATCGAACACGCGGCATCTTACAAAACTAAGCCCGTTGATGTTTTCGGCTCGCAGCTTTCTTTTTGCCCTTCTTCGTTTTCATCGTCTTGATCTCCGCCTGGAGCGACGCGTTTTCTTTCACCAGCGCATCGCGCGCGGCCGTCACGGTATCGAGACTGTTCCCCATTTCACCATTCTGCTTCTGAAGGTCGGCCACCTGGGCTTTTAGCTGCGCATTCTCCTGCAGAGTTTTTGTGTCCTTGCAGCCCGCTAAAGATAAACTCAAAGCGACCGCCACAACGAGGCTCGCCAAAATGCTTCCGCGCTTCATGCGCCTTCTTTCCATCGCTAGATATTGAACTGCAACCGGATCAACCGAGAGCGGGTGAGGTGGGAGACTCCGCCGACGACAGAGTCAGCGTACTGGAGTTTCCTGGCTTGCGCAAGACCGATGACACTTTTTTGTTTTCCAAGACTCACATATGGCCGGCGTGGCTCCCGCCAAGACGGGAGAGCCGCCGCCACGCGAGGCCGGCAAGAGTGCGTTCATTGGAAACCGCGAATTATCTACAGCACGAAGGAAACGTAGAGCAGTTGACCATACCGCTCGATCAGCAAAACCACCGCATCGCCGGTGGCCAGCTTGGCCAAGCCGTCGCGCAAATCGGCCAGGCTCGTGACGGTCGTGCCATTCAGCCCGTGGATCACGTCTCCCGTTTGCAGCGGAACCTCCGCGGTCCCCGCGCCCAAGGTTTTCGCCGCAACGATCACCCCGCTGGGAATTCTCAGGTCGGGCAACGAGTGGGCCAGATCCACGTTCAGTTCAACGCCAACGATGGCCAGATGCGCCACCCGATTTTTTACCGGATCGACCGAATCCGCCAGGCTGTCCACTTTGTGCGGCCGCTCGGCAAGGGAGACGTCCAGTTGCAGGCGGTCCGGGCCGCGCAGGACTTCCAGTTTTGCGTGCTCGCCGGTCCCGTGCATGTACAGGCTTTGACCGAACAGCGGAAGACTTCCCGTGGGCGTTCCATCGAAGCTCACGATGATGTCCTGGATTTTCAACCCTGCGTGGTCCGCCGGTCCCCCGGGCACGACGTCAGACACAATGACGCCGTAATCGCGTTTCAAATGCAACCCCTCGGCTAATTCCGGCGTAATGGATTGGAGGATGGCGCCGATTTCCGGTTCGTGGATATGCCCATACTTTAAGAGCTGCGGATAGGCATACGCCACAACGCCCGCCGGAATCGCGAAGCCCAAGCCTTGATTGCCGCCGGAGTTGGAATAGATAAATGTGTTGATACCTACAAGCTCGCCATCCGCGTCCACCAGCGGCCCGCCGCTATTGCCCGGATTGATAGGCGTGTCCGTCTGAACGTACACCTGCGGGCTATCGGGATCGGGCTGCCGCGCCACCGCGCTGACGACGCCCATGGTCACGCTGTTCCGCAGGCCCTCGGGACTTCCGAAGGCAAAGACCACTTCGCCCTGCCTCGGCAGATTGGTTTTGCGGATGGGGATGGAGGACAATTTGTGCGCCTCGATCTTGATCACGGCCAGATCGAGTTGCCGCGCCACGCCGACGATCCGCGCGTCGTAGGTCTGCTCGCGTGGTTCAGGGGTTACGGCAAGCGATTTTTCGGCCACCGAGGGAGGCGGCACGATAACCTGAATTTTCTCTGCCCCTTTCACCACGTGCGCGTTGGTCACGATGTAGCCCTCGGGATCCACAATCACTCCCGAGCCAATCGAGCGCTGTTTGCCGATCACCACGCTGGTCTGCCCCTGCCCCGTTTCCTCGGACGAGCCGTAACCCGAAACGAGAATCTGCACGACGCTTGGAGAAATGCGCTGGACAAGACCTTCGATGGATTCATTCAGTTGGTGCAAGGCATCGGGAACGCGCGCAGCCTGCGCGGCTTGTGCCCGCGCCGCCGGCACAAAAAATGCGCCAGCCACGATTAAGAGCATCGCCATCCACGGAATGTTGCATGTTCGGTTCTCGCTATTTTGTTTAGGGGTATTCATGGTCTCTCATCCTTAGACGCCATTTCGCGGTCCCAGGATTCAATCACCTCACCGATTTACGCGGCTAACGGAAATCTTGACGTCTCCGCCGACGATCTGAAATTCATCCGGTCGCTTTCGAGTGTACGGATTCCCGGCGGACCTGCATGAATCTTCTGGAGAAATATGATGAATCAGTTACGCTAATTGTGTCCCCTTGGAGGATATCCATGAAGCGCTTTCTTCTCGTTGCCCTCTTTTGCTCGACGTTCACTTCGATGGCCATCGCTCAAGACAGCGCTGCCAGCAACCCGGCCTCAAAGGAAGATGTGGAACGTTACCTCCAAACGATGCATTCGCACGACATGATGCAGAATATGGTGGCGTCCATGTCCAAGCCCGCGCACCAGATGGTGCATGATCGTTACTTCAGGGATAAAGACAAGCTTCCCGGGGATTTTGAAGCGCGTATGGACAAAATCATAGACGACATGATGAAAGATATTCCGTTCGACGAGATGACCCAGGCTATGGTGCCGACGTATCAAAAGCATTTCACCAAGGCCGATATCGACTCCCTGATTGCCTTTTATTCCTCACCCACCGGGCAAAAGGTGTTGCGCGAACTTCCCGCCATCATGGGAGAAGCCATGCAGGCCACCATGCCCATCATCCGCCAACACATGGACGCAGTGAACGAGCGCCTCAAGCAAGAGGTTTCCGACATGCTAAAAAATTCGCAGAAGAAGCCGGTCCCGGGCCCGCCCAACACCTAGAAACGGCAGGCCATTCCACGGTTCAGAGCCTGTGTGGAAACTCGGAAATCTTTGTAGGGCACGGTTTCACAGGCCTCGGAAAAAGTTGAATCGAGGAAGGTTTTAGTAGCACAGCCACTCTTGGCTGTGTGGTTTTCGCGATTTCCCGCGTCCCGCACGTGCGAAGGTTGAGAAAACCGCGCAACCAAGAGTGGCTGTGCTACCCACGCTCCCAATCCGCCATCCAACTTGTAGGCGTGGAACAGCCCCCCTCGCGGTCCGATATTTTTTCGCCACAATTGCGTAGAATAAGAAGGAGAAGGACACGACCATGAACACTCGAAACCTATTCCCGATCGTTCTGATCGCCGCCGCTTCCCTGGCTTTGGCCGGGGCAGCGGCGAGTCTGGCCGCGCATCAGACGGCGCAGCAAAATCCCCAGCAGCAGGAAAGGCCCGGCGACGGCTCCGGGCAAAATCAAACCATGCCGGGGACGGACACCAGCATGCCCGGCATGGACATGGGTCACGACATGCCCGGCATGAAAATGGGCCAGGGCGCGGACGACAAAGATCCCCAAGCCGAGCATGGTGCCATGGACGCCATGAGCCACATGCACCATCACCAGATGGGCCCGCACATGTACATGACCAAGCTGCGCGTCCCCGCGACTCCCGCGGACTGGGCAAAAGCCGATGAAATCGTGAAAGAGCTGCGCGAGTCCATTGAGCAGAACCACTACAAGGACTACCAAGTCGCCCTCTCAGACAGGTTCCGCATTTTCATGCCGAACCTGCCCCAGCCCGAATATCATTTCACGAACTATTACAACGGCTTCCTTGAATCCTTCAGCTTCGATCCCTCGCGTCCGACTTCCCTTCTCTATAAGAAAAACAAGTCCGGCTATGACCTGATCGGCGCCATGTACACGATGCCCAAGCGCGTAACCGAAGATCAGTTGAACGAGCGCATCCCGCTGAGCATCGCCCAGTGGCACCTGCACACGAAACTCTGCGTCCCTCCAAAAGGAAACCGCATCCTCGCCGGCTACAACAAGTTCGGCCTGCAAGGCTCCATCACCACCAAGGAAGCCTGCACCGAGGCCGGCGGTACTTTCTACCCAGTGATTTTTGGATGGATGGTTCACGTTTACCCGTTCGAAGATTCCCGCGAAAAAATCTGGGGACAATAGCCCTCGATCATTGAGGAGGCTTGGCCTTGAAGAGGTCCGACTCTTAGGTGGGACGCCCGGGTCAAACGAAAGTGCCCTTTAGACCCTGAAGATGCAGGGGCTAAGGTGTCCGCGGACAAACTCTGCCTTGGCTCTTGTAGCGCCCGCCTTCAGGCGGGCATCTGCGCGACTCCAAAGTGCCCGCCTGAAGGCGGAGCTACAGAAAAGTTGCAAAAAGGTGTCAATATTGAGTTCCCACACAGACACGGAAGCCACCGAATCGCGATATGCATCGAGGCGAGTTTCAAATCAGCACGCTGCCTAGGCGTTCTTTCTCGGAACGCATTAGGCAGCTCTAATAGTAAAGTCCAAGGATTAAAAGCCGATATGAACGGTTATGAGTGGGATGACCAGGTTGAGGCTGGAGCCAAGGACTGCCATAATGGCAATGGCCGAAGTCGTGTGGGAAGACCAGCCCGGAAATTGGCGAGGTGCATTCGCAAAGATCGAGGACACGTCGCGCTCGGGTGCGTGCATTCGAGTCGGCGTGCCGATCGACGTCGGGGCCAAGCTGAGAATTAAGTCGCACAAGGAGCACTTCTCGGCGATCGCCAAGTATTGCCGGCGCGACGGAAGCGAATACCTTTTAGGCGTCCAACGGGTGACCCCTGAGAGCGAGGCGCCCAGAAAACTGCTGCCGGCCCAAGCGGCAGCTCTAGTCGGCGTGCCTTCGCCGGCCAGAATCGATGGGACTCCTCCACTTCCAGAAATCAAGTTGCAGGAGTCGCCGATAACCAATCCTCTGCCGGCACCTGCTCCAAACCCTGCACAAACTGTCGCTTCCCCGGTAGCGGAGGAGACGGCAGCAGCGCCCAAAGCCGCAAGCGAACGTGTGACTGCAAACAATGGAAAGGCCGCGGGCGATCCAGGCCCCGCGCAATCAAAAGAGCCAGATCCGCCCCAGGGAAGTGAGCACTTCACCCGAGAGCCTTCGCAGGGTAGAGAGAGGACATCCATGCTAACCAAATTTCTACATCTCGGTTCCAGCCGCCGCGAGAAGAATGCCGAGGGTGGAAACGGCGACAATGCCAAAACGCAGTCCAGTAGCCCATCGGCTAAAATGGCTCCGGAGGCTCCCATGAATACCACTACCCGGCCCTTGGCCATCCCCCCTAACCAAGGCAGGCTGCTCTCGTTGCAGGACATTTACCTCGCGGTTGGGATCATGAGTCCCCGGCATGGTTACAGCATCAACACGGTCTCGGCCATGCTCGAAAGCGGTTACTTGCTTGGAATGTCGAACGAATTCAAGAGGGCCTCCGTTCTGATGGCTCTTGAAGCCGCGGGCATCTCGGCCGCCGAATTGCTAAAGGACGGCACGCAGCGGTTGGATGCCCTCAATGCCTATGAAGTAAACGAACGCAAGCTCTCTGCCGAGTACGAAGAACGGAAGGCCCAGGAAAACTCCCAGGTACAATTGGAGATGGAGCGCATAAACGCGCATTTCCTTGAACGCATCGAGCAGAACAACAGCGAGGTGGGAGCATCGAAAGCCGCATTTCTCAATTGGCAGAGGACAAAACAAAAGGAAGCTCAGCGGATTTCCGACGTGGTCGACCTGCTCACGAAATCTCCCGCTGTCGACCTGAGAGAGGATTCCAAACCGGCGCTTCAAGAGGTAGGCGCCCATTCGAAACAATAAAATCCCTGCTTTCCCGGTCAATGGTCCGCCACGGCGGACCATTGACCGGGCGCGCTCCTGCCTGCTCTTGCCTCATTCATCTTCCACTCATCTTGTTGTCACCAAACTTTTACATTGTGTGCGTATAATAGACGCTCGGGAGAATCTTTTGACCTCGCGCCCCTTGCCGGCGGTCGAGCAGTTGTCCGCCAATTTGGTGGAACCTCCGCAGGACTCCTCCCTGCGGCTGGAGCCTTCCCGGAAGTACCCGGGCGCGCTGATCGTGGTTGAAGGCATCGACGGCTCTGGGAAAAGCACCCAGCTCTATCTATTGAAACGCTGGCTGGAAATCGGCGGCTATCGCCTGCATTTCACGGAGTGGAACTCCTCGCCGCTGGTCAAATCCGCCACGCGGCGCGGAAAGCAGCGCAGGCTGCTGACTCCCACCACATTTTCCCTGCTGCATGCGGCGGATTTTGCCGATCGCTGCGAACGGCAGATTCTGCCGCTGCTGCACAGCGGCTACCTCGTCCTTGCCGACCGCTACGTCTATACCGCGTTTGCGCGCGACGTGGCGCGAAATTGTTCCCCGCGCTGGCTGCGCAATCTCTACCGCTTCGCCCCGGTTCCGGACATAACATTTTATTTTCGCGCGCCGCTCGATGTGGCCGTCAAGCGCATCATGAGCGGCCGCCCCAAACTGAAATTTTACGAAGCGGGCATGGACCTGAATCTTTCCCTGGATCGCGCCGAAAGTTTCCGCATTTTTCAGGGGCGCATCCTGGCGCAATACGACGAAATGATCGAATCCGACAAGTTCGTGGTGATGGACGGCACGCTCCCCGTGAATTCGCTGCAGAAGCAAATGCGCCAGATGGTGAAGGCGCGCATCGACTTGGCGCGATTCGCGCCCAAAAAATCCGCGCGGAGGGCTTTGTGACCTCCGCCAAAACCAACCGCAAAAATGGCTCCTCCAAAAAAGCCCCCGCTGCCGCCGGCGCCGCCCCTCGCAATTACGGCTTGTCTCTTCCCGGCGTGAATGACGAGGAATTCGGCGGCTCCCTCATCGTCATCGAAGGCATGGACGGCTCCGGCCGCTCCACCCAAATTTCCCTGCTCACCGAATGGCTCGAATCCGAAGGCTTTGCCGTTGAGACCATGGGGCTGCGCCGCTCGGGCCTCGTGGCCAAAGATATCGACGCTCTCCTCGCCGAAAACACGATCACTCGCCTGACGCTCACGCTGATGTACGCCACCGATTTTTACGACCAACTCGAACACCGCATCATCCCGGCCCTGCGTTCCGATTTTGTTGTTCTCGCCGATCGATACTTTTACACTTTAATCGCTCGCGCCGTGGCCCGCGGCATCGAACGCGACTATCTCAACGGCCTTTACGAAATGGCGGTTCGCCCCGATCTCACGTTCTGGCTCAACGTTCATCCGGAAATTGCGTTCGAGCGCGAGTTTCGCAAATCCCACGCCATCAGCTACTGGGAGTCTGGACGCGACCTTTCCCTTTCCGACGAACTATTCAAATCCTTCATCCTGTACCAGGCCAAAATCAAAAATGAATTTGAATCGCTCTCCCAGCGCCACGGTTTTCTGGAGTTGGACGGCGAGGCGAGCGTTGTCAGTGTCAACGCCGATTTGCGCAAGCGCATCGCCGCCCATCTGGGCATTCAACACACGCATTACCGGCCATCCGCTGCGCTGGCCCCCTTGTGGCGCTAAGACTACGCAAACCCATCCAGCTCGCGGCGATCGACGCCGGGTCAAACGCGTTCCGCTTGATGATCGCTCGCATCTACTCCGCCGACGATTGGGAAATCGTCGAATCCGTGCGCGCCCCGGTGCGCCTCGGCCATTCGGTATTTACTTCGGGAGAATTCGACCGCAAAACGCTGCGCGACGCCACGGCCGCCTTCCGTGAATTTCGCAGCATCATGGACGCGCACAGCGTCTCGGCCTATCGCGCCGTAACCACCAGCGCCGCCCGCGAAGCGCGCAATCGCCACGTCTTGCTCCAACGCATCCGCCACCAGGCCGGCATCGAATTGGAAATTATTTCCGGAGATGAAGAAGCGCGCTTGGTGCGCGTCGCGGTCCTGCGCGCGCTGCGCGATTTCGATCCGCCGCGCTACATCCTCGATCTGGGCGGCGGCAGCCTCGAACTCAACGAATTGCGGCACGGCGCCTTGCGCGCAAGTATCGGCCTCCCTCTCGGCACGGTGCGCCTGATGGAAGCGTTCCACGCGCAAGGCGTGATTCACGAACACACCGCGAATGAAATTCGCCAGCGCGTATTGTCCGTACTGCAGAGCGCGCTGCCCGTACGTCCGCGTCCCTTCGAGGCTTCCACCGTCGCTTGCGGCGGCAACGCGGAAACCCTCGCCGGCCTGGCTTCGGGTCCAAGGGTGGGCGCATTCACGACTCTAAATCCGCGATTGCTGCGCGACCGGCTGTGGCACATTCTGCAGCTCAACGCCGAAGAGCGCATGAAAGCGTTTTCCGTCCGGAGGGACCGCGCGGAGGTCATGGGCGTTGCGGCCATCGTCCTGGTGACCGTGGCGTGGTGGCTGCGCGTGCGCCAGATGATCACACCTCGCGTGGGAGTGCGCGAGGGCCTGCTGTTTGAACTCGCCTGCGCGCAGATGGGCCCGCCGCAGATGACCGACGAGCAGCGGAAGCGTTCGCAAGTGATGCTCGCGGGCGCGGAGTCCTTTGCCAGCCACGTGCGTTGCAATGTGAAACATGCCGAGCAGGTCCAGTCGCTCGCCCTGCAACTCTTCGACCAGCTTTGGCCTTACCATCACCTGGATTTTGAAGCGCGTGCCATCCTGGCGGCCGGTGCAATCCTTCACGATTCCGGCGTCTTCATCAACCGCAAAGCGCACCACCGCCACGGCGAATACCTGATTCACAACGCGGATATTCCAGGCCTGGAAGGCCACGTGAAGAACATGACGGCTAGCCTCGTGCGCTATCACAACCGGAAATCCGAGCCAAGCCCGGCGCACGCCGTCTTCGCCACGCTCAATGGGGAACAAAGGAAGAAAGTGCGCATCCTGGCCGGAATGCTGCGCCTGGCCGAGTGCCTCGAAAGCGATCACCGCCAGGCTATCTCAAAACTCACCGTCGAAGGCGGGCCGCGTGACGTCCGCGTCCATGTGGAATTTCGCGCTCCTTCGCGGCTGAACCTCGCCGGCATCGAAAGAAAAGCGCGCCTGCTCGAAAAGGAGCTAAATCTGCGCCTGTCGTTTCACCGTGTCCTGATGGTTGAGAAGGAAAAGGAGAGAGTCGCCTAAGAATGCTACTTTACCTGATCCGCCACGGCATCGCCGTGGATCGCGAAGATCCCAATTGCCCGCCTGACACCGAGCGCCCTCTTACTCCCAAAGGAATCAAACGCACTCGCGCCGCGGCCCTGGGCCTGCTCGCACTCAAAGCAAAACCCGACGCGGTCCTGACCAGTCCCTGGCTCCGCGCGCTACAAACCGCGGAGATTTTTTGCCAAGCCTTCAGCATTCCGTCCAAGAGAATCATCCGCACAGACGCCCTAAAAGGCACGAGCTCACCCTCCGATTTGCTGCGCGAACTACAATCGATGAAAGCCAAGTCCGTCTTTTGCTTCGGCCACGAACCGCATCTGCACCTCGTCATCGCCCACGTCCTCCACACCAACGCCAAAATCACCGAACTCAAAAAAGCAGGCCTCGCGCTCCTGGAACTGGAGCGCTTCTCCCCGCCCCATGCCCGCCTGCAAGCCCTCTACCCCGCCGGCACATTAAGACTTCTCGCGAAATAAAGTAGGACGGGCTTCAGCCTGTCGCTTTTAGTTGTCCCCACCTCGCCCGTGCTCTGTTTTCCCCGCTTGAGCCGGACGCAAACAAAAAAGCCCGCTCATTTTTGTCATTTCGAGCGAAGCGAGGAATCTCTCCGCAGTTCGCGCCCGCGAAAAGCAAGAGAGATTCCCCGCTCCGCTCGGAATGACAAAAAGTTGGGGAAATGGCAAAAATGCAGGAAAGCGATAGCGCGCCCCGCGCAACCTGCGTGGCCTCGGTTGCCCGCCCCGCTCGGCCGGCACCACTCGCAATCGCTCACCCAATCTCCGCCCACCGAAAACAAGTACGCAAATGATCGTTTACCATCCCGGTGGCCTGCATGAACGCGTAGCAGATGGTCGAGCCGACAAACCGGAAGCCACGCTTCTTGAGAGCCCTGCTCATGGCGTCGGATTCCGCGGTCCGCGCGAGCAGATCTTTTGGGCCGCGCAGCGCGTGCCGCAACGTTTTCCCGCCGGTGAATTGCCAGATGTACGCGTCGAAGCTGCCAAACTCGCGCTGCACATCGAGAAACGCCCGGGCATTGGAAATGGTGGAGGAAATCTTCAGGCGGTTACGGATGATGCCCGGATCGGCCAGCAGCGTGCCCACTTTTCGCGATTCGTAGCCCGCGATTTTGGAAGCGTCAAAGCCATCGAAGACTTCGCGGTAGCGCTCGCGCTTCCGCAGTACCGTCTCCCAACTCAACCCTGCCTGCGCGCCCTCGAGGATCAGAAACTCAAAGAGCGCCCGGTCGCCGTGCACCGGCACGCCCCACTCTTCATCGTGGTAGCGCGCCAGGATGCCGCTCTGCGCCCAATGGCAAGTGCGCCGGGGCGCCTGCGGCGTCCCGGCGCGAGATCGTTGCGGCATGGCGGGTTTACACGATGTGGCGCTGAACGGCCTTCTCGATTTGGTCGCGAGGGACCGCGCCGACCACTTGCTCGGCCACCTGCCCGCCCTTGAAAATGAGCAGGGTCGGGATTCCGCGAATATTGAACTGGCCGGCCGAGTTGGTGTTCTCGTCGACGTTCAACTTCACGACTTTAATTTTTCCCGCGTACGCGGTGGCCACCTCCGCCACCGTCGGCGCCAGCATCAGGCAGGGCCTGCACCACTCCGCCCAGAAGTCGACCATTACCGGCTGCGTCTTGCTGGCCTCGATCACTTCCGCCTGAAACGTGCTGTCCGTTACATTGCTAACATTATCTGCCATGGGAACCCTTTCCGATGGGAACGACCGGCGATATCTTAGCCGATTTTGCCCTGCCCAGATTAGATGAACTTGCAGCCCTTTGGTTTCTGGATTTCCAAGCTGCCTCGTACAGCTTGCCGTACTCTATCGCGGAAACCTGCCACGAGAAATCCTTGGCCATCCCGTTCAACTGGATGCAGCGCCACACCGCCGGCTCGTTCCGAAAAACGGAAAGAGCTTGTTGGATCGCACGAAGCAGTGATGCTCCATCATACGCCGAAAACTTGAATCCCGTGCCATGTCCTGTTGCCGGATCGAACATCTCGATCGTGTCGTCCAGTCCTCCCGTGCCTCGCACCACCGGCACTGTACCGTACTTCAAACTGTAGATCTGATTCAAGCCGCAGGGCTCGTACCGCGAAGGCATCAGGAAAATATCCGCGCCGGCTTCGACCTTGTGCGCCAGGATGTTGTCATAAGCCACCCTGACGCTGAATTTCGTGGGATGGGTCATCGCCAGTACGCGCAGCAGTTTTTCATATCTCGGTTCCCCCGCGCCCAGAGCGGTGATGGCCAGGTCCTCGGCCAGCAAGTCGCCGGCAACTTGCTCGATCAGGTCGAAACCCTTTTGGCCAGCGAACCGGGAAACGATGCCGAGCACGGGCTTATTGACGGCTTCCGGCGGCAAGCCGAACACCTCCACCAAATTCCTTTTGCAGGCCAGCTTGCCTGACAAATCTTTCGGTGAATAGCGCGAGGCGATCACCTTGTCCCTTTCCGGGCTCCACGCCGCGTAATCCACGCCGTTCAAGATTCCGATCAGCCGGTCCGCGCGCATGCGGATCACGCCGTCAAGGCCATGGCCGTACTCCACGGTCTTAATCTCCTCGGCATATTTCGGGCTAACGGTTGTCAGGTAGTCGGAAAAGATCAGCCCGCCCTTCAGGAAATTGATTCGCCCGTAAAATTCCATCGCTTCGATGCTGAACAAGCTTTCCGGCAAACCGATTTTCTTCAACACCTCGCGCGGAAACGCGCCGTGGTAGCCCATGTTGTGAATCGTGAAGACCACGGGCAATTCCCGCAGCGCTTCATCATTCGCGTACCGTGTCCGCAACAGCACGGGCGCCAGCCCTGTTTGCCAGTCGTGGCAGTGGATGACGTCCGGCATCCACACTTGCTTACAGAATTCGATGGCCGCCCCGCAAAATTCCGCGAAGCGCTCGGCGTTGTCCGGATAATCCTTCCCCCCCACGCCGTACGGTTGCTCCCGATCGAAGTATTGCGGATCCTCCACGAAATAGTAGAAAACCCCGTTCAGCGTTCCCCCCTCGAGGATGGCTGGAAATCGCAGCCCGTCCCCCATCGGGATCGTAAGGCTCGGGACGGTGACCGCGGCCGCACGCGTATTTCGATAGCGCGGAAGCAGCACGGTCACTTCGTGTCCGAGGTCGACCAGCGCTTTTGGCAGCGCCTCGATCACGTCCGCAAGCCCGCCCGTCTTCGAAAATGGAAGCCCTTCCGAGGCGACAAAGAGTATTTTCATGGCCAATGTGAAACTTCCACCGTACTGAAAGGCCCTCCCGCCGTCAAGAACAGTGGCGCGGGCTTCAGCCTGCGTTTTTTTTGCCGGAGCACGGACGTTAGCGCTGCCACCAAAAAACCCGCAGCCTGAAGCCCGTGCTACTAGAGTTTAGATGTAGAATCTAGCCTTGGGTACTCATCCGAGCGAGGTGAAACGATGGCCACCGTAAAACCCATTCCCGAGGGATATCACAACGTAACACCGTATCTGTACGTTCGAGGCGCGGCCTCCGCGATCGATTTCTACAAATCCGCATTCGGGGCGACCGAACTCATGCGCATGCCTGGCCCCGACGGCCGGATCATGCACGCCGAGCTAAAAATCGGCGACTCCACCTTAATGCTCGCTGATGAGAATCCGCGAATGGGAATCATGAGCCCCCAAACGATCGGCGGATATTCCTCGGGCTATCTTCTTTATGTGGCGGATGTCGATTCCGTGATTCACAAGGCCATCGAAAACGGAGCCAAGCCGCTCCATCCCATCAAAAACCAGTTTTACGGCGACCGCTCCGGGTTGATCCTCGATCCCTTCGGCCACATGTGGACCGTCGCGACTCACATCGAAGACGTTTCCCCCGAGGAAATCCAAAAACGCATGTCCTCGGCGATGAGCCAATCAGCCGGCTCGTAGAAGTGGCGCGGGCTTCAGCCTGCGGGTTTTGATTGCGGCATGGGCGCCGGGTTTCAACCAAACCCGCAGGCTGAAGCCCGCGCCACTGGACCCACCGCGCTCTTGCTACACTTCCCTGCCATGTCTCCCGAGAAGCTTGGACAACATTTTCTCACTGACGCGAGTTGGCAAGAGCGCATCGCGAGCGCCATCCATATCGACGATGGAGTGTGGGTGGAAATCGGCGCAGGCCACGGCGAAATGACCACGCGCCTCGCGCACCGTGCCGGCAAAGTGCTGGCCAGCGAACTCGATCCACGCCTCGCCAAGCGCCTGCGCGAAGTCACCGCGCGCTTCAAGAATGTGGATGTTGTAGAAAGCGACGTCATGGCCGTCGATTTTGAAAAGCTGACGGGCGGTGGCCCTTTTTCCGTTTACGGAAATTTGCCTTACTACATCACGTCGCCCATCCTGCATCGCCTGTTCGAGCACGCCGAGCAAATCTCGGCCATTCACATTGTGATCCAGTTCGAGGTCGCCGTAAGAATCGTGGCCCAGCCAGGACGGCGCGATTACGGATACCTCTCCGTGGTTTCTCAGTGGTTTGGCCGGCCGGAAATCGCGTTTCGCATTCCTCCGGGGGCCTTCCGCCCGCCGCCAAAAGTCGCCTCAGCGTTGGTGAGTTTCCGCCTGCCGGGAGAACGCGCGAAGCACTCCGTCGCAAATGAAAGCGCGTTCCTCGATTTCGTGAAGGAATGTTTCGCGCAAAAGAGAAAAACGCTACGTAACAACCTGCGCGCGCGATTGGGCGCGCTAACCGAAGACGTCTTGCGCAAGGCAGGCCTGCCCGCCGACGCCCGCGCCGAACAGCTCACCCTCTCCCAATTCGTGGCGCTCTTCCAATTGTCAATCTAGCCTTCTCCCGCTTTTCTCTGCGCGCTCTGTGTTAAAACTTTTCCGCTTGCCGCGCCAAACCTTTAACGAAGAAACCACGGAGAAAACCGGAGAGATCACCCCGCATCCTCTCGAAGGACGCAGAGGAGCCGGTCGGGATAGTCGGTAATGATGCCGTCCACGCCCGTCGCGATCAGGTGCCGCATCTGCTCCGGCTCGTTAATCGTCCAGGCCGCCACTTGCAGGCCCGCGCGATGCGCCTTCTCGACCACGCCGGGCGTAATGAGGTCGCCGCGCGCTACAAGCTGCCGCGCCCCCGCGCGCACTGTCCGCTCGACCAAATCACCGGAAGGGTGCTCGCACAAAAACCCGGTCATCATCGTGGCATCGAGCCGGTGAACCGCATCGAGCGCGGCCGGATCAAACGACAGAATGACGACCCGGGCCGACGCGTTCTGGTCGCGCAACGCCGCGACCACGGCATTCTCTACTCCCCAGGCCGAGCCGGATTTAATTTCCAAATAGAAAATAACGTCATGCCCTTTCGCGAAATCCAGGATTTCCTCGAGGGTGGGCACTCGTTCCCCGTTAAACGCCCCCGCGCCCCCGCCGCCGAACCAAGCGCCCGCATCCAGCGCGCGGATTTGCTCGAGCGTCAGCATGTGCAGCTGGCCCTTGCCGTTCGTCGTGCGGTCCAGCGTCAGGTCGTGCATGGCGACGACTCGAGCATCGCGTGTGATTTGCAGATCGGTTTCGATGAACGTCGCGCCCAGTTCCACGGCGCGCCGAAACGCCGCCATCGTATTTTCGGGCGCGTGTCCAGAAGCGCCGCGATGCGCAATGGTCCAGATGGCCTTTGTCCCCATTTCCCTTCCAACGTTGATTGTTCGAAATCGTTCCGACAACTTTTGCCATCCTACCAGACCTGGCGGCTCCGGCTGGACACGTTTGGGAGAAATTTTGCCCAGGTTGCTTTTTGAGCAGATCCCGCATCTAAGCAGTTGTGGGGAGTGTGGCCCGAGGTGGTTAGGAGAAGGAGGTGCCTATGTCGACTCGGGCGCTGATCGTAAAAGTTTTGTTTGGAGTGTTTTTGGCGGGACTGGTCGGTTTCGTTCCGGGGGCCTACGCGTCCAGCGCCGCGACCGCAACGTCGCCGAGTGTATCGGGCGTCGCCAATCAGGTGCGGCACAAGCTGGCCATGATTCCCTGGTACGGCGTTTTTGACAATCTGGCATACCAGGTGAACGGCACGGAGGTGACTTTGACCGGCCAGGTCATTAGCGAACATGCCGTGACCAAAGATGACGCCGGAAAATCCGTACAGTCCATTCCAGGCGTGACAAAAGTTATCAACAACATCGAAATTCTGCCGCTATCCACGTTTGACGACCGGATTCGCCGCGACGAATTTCGCACCGTTTTTTCCCAGGGTGACCTGGGCCGTTACACGGCGGGCGCCATCCCGCAAGTCCACATCATCGTGAAAAATGGCCATGTCTCTCTCGAAGGCGAGGTCATGAACCAGATGGACAAAACGGTCGCGGGCATAGTCGCCAACACTGTCCCCGGAGTTTTTTCAGTGGACAATAATCTTCGAGTTGGTTAGTTCCGCTGTCCTTCTACATCGATCCAGTGGGCCCGGACTGTTCCGGGCCCGACTAATCTCCGTCATCGAATTCCGCGAACAGCACCACCCCGCAAGCTCGAATGGGATCGCGCCCGTTAGTAACGCAAACTCACGGGAAACCCACCCTACAGCGGCGGTTCGGAAATCAAGAAGATCCACACGCTCGCCACGTTCAGTTGCACCTGAGCCGAGATGTTGACGCTGCCGCAAGTGCCTAACGTGACCGGGGTTGGTCCGTTGCTGCCCGCGTACAGAAAGTCGGGAGAGTAGACCTGCAAGTAATTGAGGGGAGCAGCGCCCGCGGATTCGCAATACAGGCCTCCGACTGCCGTCCCACTGAAATAGACCTGCAAGACGTTGTAGAGAGCCTGCTCGACGCTGGGAGACGGAAACTCGGAATTAGACCCCTCCTGCGTGGGGTGATTTGCGACGGACGTGTTGAACTGCGCCCCGCCTAGGATTTGAGCGGAAGGACTGCTGAAGTGCGCCGTGGCCTGAGACACCAGTTTCACGCCATTGAGGCCCAAATCGGCAACGCCCGCGCGCGAAGCTTCGAGCCCGCTCGTCTGGGTTGCCTTGGCGTTGGGCCCGCCGACGAAGGGATCAACGAAGTGAGACAGAATCGTGGTTTCCGCGGCGCAATCCATGTTGACGTTGGTGCAATCATTCGTGAATGCGGCGGGAACCACGATGGGGGCCGTGGTGGCGAAGTTGGGAAGACCGCTTCCGGTTGTGGCCACCAGCGTCAAGCCATGAAAAATTTCCCCGTACATGTCAATCGCGGCATCCCACTCATCGATGAACGCTTGATCCGAATTCTGGTACGCCGAAAGACCGGGATAATGGAACGTGAACAGGGCCAGCTACATGTCCTCTGGCGAAATTCCGGGTGACACCGAAACGGGAGGAGTTCCAAACATCGTTTGTGGATTATTGCTGTTGGTATCATTGGGCACGATCATTTCCGCTGACGCGGCGGTGGGTCCAGCCACGGCAATGGAAACGAGCGCAGGGTTTGTCCCGTAACGCTCGTTGAGCACCACGAGGAACGCTCGCCAGGCGCTTTTGTAAAATGCGTCCCATGCCAACGGGAGTTGCGTGCTGTCTTGCTCTTCGGAGTAACCCATGAAGGTGACCCTTCCGCAATTGGGCGGAGGATACGGGAGGGAGGAATCAAAGAGCCCGTCGCAACTAGGGATCTGATTCAGTACCCAGTCAGGCGACTGAAAACCCGGCGTCACAATGAATTGGATGGTTTTCGGGGGCTTGTTCGGATTTTGGGCGTTCCACAATGCTACTTGGGCGAAGCCGTCGTCCAGATAAGCCCAGTCGTAAGCGTTCGCCGCGCCCGGAGGGTTCGGGTTGAGCTGCCCCCAGTCCGCATCGAGGGCCAAGCCCGAGACGGCGGGGTTTGCCAAAAGCTCTTGGTAAAGACTGTTGAAAAAGGCGTTCAACTCTACGGGAGTCAGTGAGGAATTCGCGTTGATTTCGGAAGTGATGTCAACCTTGGCGTAAATGCCGCGCGGCCTGCGCTGGCCTGGCTGCCCGTTCTGTGCGGAAAGCGGCCCGGCGAACAATCCGCAGAGCACAACCAGAAAAGTTCCTGTCATCTGGTAGCGTCGCATCGAGTGAAACCTCCCATCGAATCAGAACTCCACACAGGGCCGCACGCGTGTTTCGGCCCAAGCGTCACGCCTTTGTGCTTACCATTCGTGCAGCAACGGGGACGTCGCCGTGGGTCTAAATATATATGATCCGATCGCGTCAGGATAACGCATCCGAAAAATTGTACGTACTAGTATGGAATTGTCTTCCAGCGAGGGAAAGCTACTTCTTCGAGCGGTCCTTTAGCAGACCTTTTAATTCGGACATGAATTCCTTTACGTCTTTGAAATCCAAATAGACGGAGGCGAAGCGGACGTAGGCAACTTTATCGAGTCTCTTGATTCGATTCATCAAGAGTTCGCCGATCTCGCTGGTGCGCCGTTCGCGCTCCGGCGCTTCGTGGACGAAGCGCTCGACTTCGTCCACCAGCGCTTCGAGCTTGGCCGTGGCCACGGGCCGTTTCTCGCACGATTTCAAGAGTCCTTGCAGAATTTTCTGCCGGTCGAATCGCTCGCGGCGGCCGTCCTTCTTGATCACCATATAGGGAATTTCGTCGATGCGCTCGTAGGTGGTGTAGCGCCGGCCGCACTTCAAGCATTCGCGGCGCCGGCGGATCAGGTCGCCGGCGCGGCCTTCGCGCGAGTCGATGACCTTGTCTTCCATGACCGAACAAAACGGGCACTTCACCGCGCCGAATCTCCTCGCAATTTTCCTTTGACCGCGCCCGACGGTTTGTCGCCGCCATTCGCCCCCGGTACCGCGATGTGTCTTCCAACCTCCTCCGCTTCGGCTTCGGCGCGCGCCAGTTGCCGCAATTCGCCGAACGACATTCCTTCATGGATCAACAAAGGAATGCCCACCAAGGTGCATCCGGCAAACGTGATGATCCAGAGAACGACGGCGATGGCGATGGCCGGCTCTTGCGCGACGCCGAAGATTGCCGTCAAAGCCACGATGCTGGCGATTTGCGCCCCGCCGCCGATCCCCGGCAGTTGCAATACAGAACCCACTAGAGTAACCGCCAGCAATAGCATAGCCCCCCAAAAATTCATGTCCGAGTGCACGAACGCACTCGAGAAGGACCGCGAAACCCACATGTAAATCAGCACGGCCAGCACCCAGTGCGCAGCCGTATACCCAATCGCCGCCCACAAATCTGATTGCGTCCGAATGGCCTGCAGCCCATCGCTGATTCCGGAAATGGCCGAGGCGATGCGCATCCGGAATCCACCGCGCCCGCGCCACCGCTCCAGCCCCTTGTCCACGGCCCCCGCGCCATGCACGCGGTAGTAAACCAGCACCGCCGTAAGACCAAGCATCCCGGCCAGAAGCAGCCACGCGCCGCGCCGCGCGTGTCCCACCCAATCCATGTCCGCCCCGGCGTCGGAAAGCCGGTTGGAAAACACGAGCAGGCTGAGGCAAGCCAGGGCCGCCGCCGCGGCGAAATCGCAGAATCGTTCCAGAAAGAATATTCCGAACATGCTGGCCACGGGCAAGCGATCCTTCCGCGCGAGCAGTAGCGGCCGCACCGGCTCTCCGGCACGTCCCAGAACAAAGATCGCGGCAAAACCCATCAGCGTGCCGCCATACGTGTTCAAAAAAGTGGTTGGGCCCAAGTGGCGGCAAAAGCGCTGCCAGCGTAAGGCGCGAATCGCATAGCAGCCGTAAATCGCCGCGAACGAAAGCAAGAGCAGCCCAATGTTCGCCTGGCCGACGCTTTCGATGAATCTTCTCCAGGTGAAATCGGCCAAATGAATCTTGTGCCGGGACTGATAGGCCAAACCGACGAGGGCCGCCAGAATGACTAGCGCAATGAAAATCCTACGAAGAGTTGAACGCATTCGAAGGCGAGGTTAACCGCTACGGTAACGGAGTGTCAAGAAAGGACGCACGCGCTCGTTCTAAAGAATTCGTATGTCCCTTATTGTCAGATGAATGTAGTGTTACAAGAATTTGGTGAAATCGAGAAGGAAAGTTACTTGTTACGAAGTAGCCGCCCGTTTCAGCGGCGTGGCGAGATGCGCAATTTCACGAGCCCCGGAGGGACGGCAGATCGTAGCCCACCACGAAAGTGGTGGGACCGCGAAGCAAACATGACAGGCAAGCCCCGTAGGGGCGACACACTGGCGGTACTTTCGCAGCCCCGTGTTCCGCCCCTCCGGGACTTGCACCACTGACGCCTTCACCCCCACCACTTCCGTGGTGGGCTACGTTGTTCCGTCCCTCCGGGACAGAGCGGAAGGATAAGAGCGATTTTTCGTTACTCGGGACTAACTCCTATCGCTCGACCAGTCTCTCCAGCGTAGGGAAAAATTCCGGATAGGAGACCGCGGCGCATTCCGCGTCGCGAATCGTGGTTTCGCCTTCCGCGCCGAGCGCCGCGATGGCGAACGCCATGGCCATGCGATGATCGCCGTGCGGATCGATCTCCGCCCCGTGCAACCGGCCCGCGGAACGTCCCGCCACGCGCAAACCGTCGGGAAGCTCCTCGACTTGCGCGCCCATCCGGCGCAGATTTTCCGCCAGGACGGCGATGCGGTCGCTTTCCTTCACGCGCAGCTCGGCCGCGTTGCGAATCTCAATTCCCTCTTCGGTGTACGGGCCGAGCACGGCGATGGCGGGAAGTTCGTCGATCAACTGGGCGATGGCGTCGCCTTCGATCGATCCGCCCTTCAGCGCTTCGTGATGGACGGAAACGTCGCCCACCAGTTCGCCGTGCGCGCTGTGAATGGAAACCAGGCTGACCGTCGCTCCCATCGAACCCAAAACATCGAGCACCGCGGAACGCGTGGGATTTAATCCCACATTGTGAATCACTACATTCGATTCCGGAAGCACCATCGCCGCCGCCACAAAGAAAACAGCGGACGAAAGATCGCCCGGAACCGCGAGCGTGCACGCTTTCAAGCGCGGTCTTCCGTGAACGCGGATCGTTCGGCCTTCGCGTTCGAGGTGCGCGCCAAATTCGGCCAGCGCCAATTCCGTGTGGTCGCGCGTGCGCACGGATTCCGTCACGGACGTCACGCCGTCCGCGAATAACCCGGCCAGCAGCACGGACGATTTCACCTGCGCGCTGGGCACAGGCGGCGCGTATTCGATGGAAGACAGCCGCGTACCCTCGATCTTCAGCGGAGCAAAGCCGCCCTCGCGGGCATGGATCCGCGCGCCCATCTTCGTAAGCGGGTCCATCACGCGGCGCATCGGCCGGCTGCGCAAGGACGTGTCGCCGTCAATCGTCGAGCGGAATTCCTGGCCCGCCAGAATTCCGGCCAGCAGACGCATCGTGGTTCCGGAATTTCCGCCATCCAGCGTTTTGCGCGGCCTGCGCAGCCCTTCGAGGCCGAGACCGCTGATGCGCACGTGGTCCCCTTGAATATCGATCTTCACGCCGAGGCTCGAAAAACAATCGAGGGTACTGCGGCAATCCGCCGCTGCGGAAAAATGCGTGATCTCGCTAGCGCCCTCGGCCAGCGCCGCTAGCATCGCGTACCGATGAGAAATGGATTTGTCGCCCGGAACTTCCAGCGAGCCGCTGATCGCGCGGGCAGGACGAACGATCTGTTTGGACACACAAGAATTCTAGCACGCCAAGAAACCCGCCCGCTGCCTCGCGCCGACTTCCGGTTTCCATTCGGGGCCGGATTTCCGCCCGGTCGCAAGATGAACCCTGGGAATGCCAATCTCCGGATTGGCGCCTCTCCCTCCGCCAATCGGGAGATTGGCGTTCCCGGGAGTCGTTCCCGCGTCCGTTGGCCGCAGCTCCGCCGCTCGGTGTGTAGCGCCCGCCTTCAGGCGGGCATTTTGGCCTCGCCCGGATGGCCGTCTCCAGGATACTCGCCCCGGATGCCCGCCTAAAGGCGGGCGCTACATGAACCAAAAAGCGACTTGCCACACAGACTCGGAACGGGAGTATGATTTGGCGAAGCCATTTCCCAGGAGGCAAAACGATGAAGCACTTCGTTGGATTCGTATTGGCCGCGCTGCTGGCCCTCGCGCCGGCATTCGCGCAGGCGCCACAAGGATGGAAGATGCACGGGGACCACAGCGCGGACGCGTCCGACCCGGATGCGCCGGGCGCCAACAAGTTCGTGGCCAGCGGATCGGGTTTCCACGCCACCAACGCCATGGCGGCCATCTACTGGAATCCGGTCAACACGGTCACCGGCAACTACACGCTCAAAGGCACATTCAAGCTGATCAAATCGTCAGGCTACGACGAATACTACGGGCTGATCTTCGGCGGAAACGGCCTGGAAGGCGCGATGCAAAGCTACCTGTACTTCATGGTCACCGACGACGGGACGTATCTCATCAAGGCGCGCAACGGGTCCTCGACGCAAGGAGTGTCACCCAAGACGCCCAGCGCCGCCGTGAAGAAACCGGACGCCAGCGGCGGGGCCACCAACACGCTCGAAGTGCGCGTGAAGGCCGACAAGGTCGATTTTGTCGTCAACGGCGCGGTCGTCACATCGCTGCCCAAAACCGGGGCGCTCGCGAAGACCGACGGCGTTTACGGCATGCGCATCAACCACCAGCTCGACGTGCAGATCGACAACTTCGGAATATCGAAGTAGGACAGCCACACTCTTGGCTGTCCCCCGGAATGTCCCGTTCGCTACTGCCTTGATCGCCCTCTTGCCCCTCATTTTCGACGAGGCGCAAGAGGGCAGCCAAGAGTGGCCGTCCTACAAGACGCCGCGTTTGACACGCTTCCGGCGCTGTGCTCTAAATGAGCCATGTCATCGCATCGCGAGACCGAAGCCAAGCAGCGCTTCCAAGAAGCGTTCGAGGCGCAGATGGCGGGCGACTACGACCGCGCCGTCGAGCTTTACCTCGGCTCCCTGGCTCTGCATCCCACCGCCGAAGCGTACACGTTCCTCGGCTGGACCTATCATTTCCAGGGAAAAATCAAACAGGCCATCGCGGAATGCAAGCGCGCCATCGGAGTCGATCCGGACTTCGGCAATCCGTACAACGATATCGGCGCCTACTTGATTGACCTGGACCGCTACGACGAGGCGATACCGTGGCTCGAACAAGCGATGACCGCCAAGCGCTACGAGCCGCGCCATTTTCCTTACTTCAATCTCGGCCGCGTCTACCTCGCCAAAGGCATGATCAACCGCGCCCGCGAGCTTTTTCAGAAATCTCTGGCCCTCGAGCCGCGTTACACGCTTGCGCGCCAAGCCCTCGAAAGCGTCCGCCGCATGGTGAATTAGCGCCTTCCCTGCTGTACACTACGCCCTGCCACAAAGCAGCGATCCAACGGCATGGAGAGGCGATAAAGAAAGGGCGCAACGAACATGAACCTGACAATTTTAGCGCTGCTTTTTCTTCAAGTCGTTCCGGCAAGCCCGCTCCTCGAAAATGATTTCGTTCGCGTGTTCAGAAATAGCGCGCCATGCGCAGCCGCCGCGCCATCCTGCGGAGATCGTGTTGTGGTGGCCTTCGGCTCCGTCGAGGTGAATGGCCAAAAAATGGAACGGGGCGACATCAAAGCATTCAAGGCCGGCGAACGCTACGCTCCGCCAAAGAACGGAGACTACCTCGAAGTGGCCGTAAAACCGGCACATCCCAAAGTAGCGCCTCCAAGCGCTGGAACACCTCCGCCGCCGGGCAACAAAATTCTGTACGACGGAAAAGATTTCACCGTGTTTGAGGAAACTATGCAGCCCGGCGAGTACGGCGGACCCCACAGCCACAACCAGCGACTGGCAATTTTCCTCAATAACACCAAGGTACAGCAGTGGACCGACGGAAAAGATGAAACGCGCGAATTGGTCCCCGATGTCGTGAGCTGGAGGCCCGCGGTGGTCCACGCCTCTAAGAACGTAGGCACAGTTCCGATTCACAACATCCTGATCGAATTCAAGCCGTAAGTGGCTGCGGAAAAAGTAATCCATTTTGTCATTCCCCGCGGAGCGAGGAATCCCTCTTGGGTTTCGGACCGTGAAAAGAAAGAGAGATTCCTCGCTCCGCTCGGAATGACAAAAAGGCAGACTGACAAAATAGCGGAATGAGAAAATGGTGGAGAGATTTTTTTTCGTGGCGTGTTAGGCCCGGTGCCGATGAAACGCAGCTCCCATCGAATTTTGACGACCCATGTGGGCAGCCTGATCCGCCCGCCCCGGCTGCTCGAATACGCGCGCGCGCGGGAAAACGGCGAAGCCATCGACGAGCGCGCGTACGAGCAATGCTTGAAGGACTCCGTCGCCGAAGTCGTGCGGCAACAGACCCAAGCAGGCATCGACATCGTCAACGACGGGGAATTCGGAAAATCCACCAGTTGGTCGCTCTACGCACTGAAGCGCGTCAGCGGCTTCGAGTTGCGCCCTATCCAATCGGGCGCCAATCCTTTCGCTCGCGGCGCGGATCGCGAACGTTTTAAAGAATTTTACGCGGAACTCGAAGGCGGAAACGATCGCACCTGGTCGAACGTGACCAAACGCGAGGCGGTGTGCGTCGCCCCCGTAAAATACACCGGCCTCTCCGAGCTTCAACAGGACATCAACAACTTAAAAGCTGCACTCCACGGCGCGAAAGTGGAAGAGGCGTTCCTCCCGGTGGCCGCTCCCTCCAGCGCCATCCCCGACCGGAAAAACGAATACTACCGGAACGACGAAGAACTCGTGGCCGCCTTGGCAGAGGCCCTGAGAACCGAATATCGCGCCATCGTCGATGCCGGCTTCCTGTTGCAACTGGATGACGCCCGCGCCGCCGTGACTTACGACAGGATGGTCCCACCCGCAACCTTCGAGGACTACTACCGCTGGGTCACCCGCCACGTCGACGTGCTGAACCACGCCTTGGATGGCATCCCCGAAGACCGCGTGCGTTACCACGTTTGCTGGGGAAGCTGGCCGGGACCGCACACGACGGACGTCCCGCTGAAAAAAATCGTCGATCTCATTTTGAAAGTCCGCGCAGGTGCCTACCTCATCGAGGCCGCCAACCCCCGCCACGAGCACGAATGGCAAGTCTGGAAGGACGTGAAGCTTCCCGACGGAAAAATCCTGGCCCCGGGCGTCATCAGCCACGGCACAAACGTCGTGGAACATCCAGAGCTGGTGGCCGAACGCATCCTCCGGTTCGCTAGCGTCGTCGGCCGTGAAAACGTCATCGCCAGCACCGATTGCGGCTTTGCGCAGGAACAGTTCAATCGCCGCGTCCACCCATCCATCATGTGGGCCAAACTGGAAGCGATGGCCGAAGGCGCAAGGATCGCGAGCGAGGAGCTTTGGGGACGCGCCGAAGTTGACCGTGGCGGTGTGTTTCAGTAGTCGTACTGGCGCGGATCGGCACGGGGCACTCGAACGCGATGGCGCGGTCTGGAATTTCAAATTGTGCCTTCCCGCGTGACCGTCAATTCTTATACTGGGTGATTAAAGGCGGGTCCGTGGTCTGAAGGACTACGTTGAAGCGCAGACGCCCAAGCAGCGCCCCGCTGGGAGTTTCGACGTTGACCCGCCAAGCACCGGCGGTGACACCCGTTTTTTCAGAGTAGGTGCGGTAACCTCCGCCGCGTCCTCCGCGGACAGGAAGCTCGACGCGGCTCATGGTGGTCCAGCCGCGCTTCGGTTCGTAGAACTGCCACTCATGCACGATATTCGTATTGAGCGAAGTGGGCGAGAAAATCGCGCTGTAGGCGTAGACGGGCGCTCCGGGCGTGCCATGGAATGTATCCGTGAGGCGGAAGAAACGGAGCAGGCCGGGATATTCTGATTGCACGTCGTAATTGCCTTCGGCGTTTCGTGTGATGGCATGATGCACGCTGGCGTCCTGGAGCGATAGCGGAATGGGAGGAATGAGGTTCAGGAAATAGAGGACGTTGATGGTGATGAAAATGGCGGCGATGCATGTAGGAAGCACTCGGCCTGGGACAGCGAAGTTTTCGCCGCCGACAGACCGCAGAAGGAGGAGGAAAAGATAAAGCAACCCGAGGCTGACCGCTCCGCCGAGCAGAAAGATCAGCGGCCCGATGGCGTGCAGCACCACCGGCAGGATGAAAATCGTGAAGCAGAACAACGAAAGGAAAAAGAAACTAAGCTGGAAGGTAAGGCGCGCGTAATGACGTTTCAGTTTTTCGTTGGCCACAAAGGCAGCGCCGAGGATCAAAAAGAACGGCCAGCTCGCCCGAAGGCTGCCGCTGCGAAAGTAGAACACAAGGAACGTGCTGAGCAGTCCCCCGAAAAAGAATTGCAGCGTGCCGATGAGCCACAAATGAGTCTTGGATGGGTCCTTGGGATCCGCGCCGGGTTTTTCAGCCCGATTGAGGAGCAGGATGCAAATGGCCACGGCGGCGAGGTGCGCCACGATCCAGAAATTTTCCCGAAAGGTATCGACGCGTTTGAGTGTTACGGCGTCGAAGGCGAATCCGCCGAGGAGCGAGACCGAGGAGATGGGGCGCTCAAAGCGCCCGTACGCGGTTCTCAAGTGGACGCGTAGAGATTCGCCTAGAATGTTGTGAGACATGGGGACAACTGAGAATAGCATGCGGCCGGACAAGGAGAGCAGGGCGGGACGCGCGAAGTTCTTGGATGGTTGATGAACTGAAGAGTGCGGCGTGCAAGATCGGTACACCGCGCTCGCCCGGCCAAGAGACGTGCCAGGAAATCGAAACGAGGATGAAGGCTCGAATACTTCACCCTCGTTCGGAGCGGCCAAGAGCGTCTGCGAACCTTCGCTCCCTGGCGGCGATTAACTGTTTGCCTTACCGACCATCACTTTCAGCTCGGCAAGAGACGTCATCCGCCCGTGCAGCGGCGCAATCTTGTCCACGTTCAGCTTCAGCTGCTGAATCTCATCGTAGAGCTGCACGTTGTTAGGATTCAACTGGGCCGGCGCCGAGGCGCTCGGAGCGGGCGGAGGCGTATAGGCATCGGCTTCGGAAAGGATCTTGTCCTTGGGAAAATAGATGAGCATCATGGCATCGTTGTGGCCGGTGAGCGGCTGAACGTAAAGATCGATCTCGTGTGTGCCGTCCGTCAGCACCCGCTTGCCCACGACGCCTTCCACCTTCACCTTCTTCTTGGATTCGGCCAGCTTGTCGGGATTCAGCGTGTGCGGATTCGCGAGGACAACTTTTTCGTAATAGGCCTTGTTGGATTCCGCGGTGATGATGGTGGCCCCTTCGGCGGCGGCCGTGCGAATTCCCCCGAGATGGTCGAAGTGGTTGTGGCTGTTTACCACATAAGTAATGGGCTTGTTCGGAACCAGCCGGTGGGCCTCCGCGATCACCGCAAGGGCGCGGGCCTGGTCCAGCGGCGATTCGATCAGCACGATGTGGTCGTTGAACTCGGCCACCAGGCTGTTATGCGATCCGCCGGTGAGATACCACACGCCGTCGCCAATCTTTTCGCTGACCACGTGGACCGGGGGCATTTCCGCGTTTTGCACGCTGGCGGGAACATCCATCGCTACCGCCCCGTTTGGCTTGACCTCGCTCACCGTGAGATCGAGGAACGGATTGCCGCCCTGGGTCTGGACGATCTTATCCGGAAACTTTACGCCGCCGAAATCTTTGTAATCGGAATACGTCGTCAACACCGGCATATCGCCCAGCACCGGGTTGTCGATCCAGGTCTCGGTCTTCACTACCATATTCTGGGCATCCAGGGTGCCTATAACCTTGTGGTGATCCGGCGTCATGAAGGTGATTACCTTCCCTTTCGCCGTCGCGTGATTGGCCATCGCGCCTTTGATAAAGCCCGCGGGCGTGAGCCAGATCCGCAATTGCCACTCGGCCACATTCGCCGGAGCCGGCGCCGGAGCAAGCGGGTTCCCCACCATCATCCAGGCGGTGTTGCCGCTGACCAACTGGATCTGCGTGAATCCGCCGAACGGAGCGGTTCCGTCCAGCTGCATGCGGTACATTTCCTGACGCATGGCCGGGGTCGCATAGTTGACGTCCGCCACATAAGTCTTCAGCGTGAACTGCGGCCAAGGCAATTTTGCATTCACCGCTTGGCCGAAGTTATAAGTCGCCCCGCTGCCCTTGTATTCGATCGACGTCAGTCCGTTAATTCCCATGGCCTTGGCAGCCGCATCCAGCGTCGCCGAGGCGCCTTGGGCTAGAGTGAATGTCGTCCATCCGCCCATTGCAGCCAGCGCCACGATGGCGAAAACAATCCCCCGCATCCTGCAAAAATTTAAAACCCCCTGACGTAAACTTTTCATCTCTCGCTCCATTCTTCCGCTCCTTGCTCCCTCAACGGGACGGTCCGATTTAGCCGGAATTCCGATTTGGCCTTCTTCCCCGCGCATCGTATGCTTTTCCTGCCCTGGAAACAACGATTTTGCCGCCAGAGCAGCCGGCGCCGTTGCGTGCCAGCGAGGCTGCTCGAACGAGCCCATATGAAAACTCAAACCAAGCAAGCCTTCGTAGCGCCCGCCTTCAGGCGGCCACTTTCCAAATTACCAAATGCCCGTCCACCGCAGCAGACGGTTGCGACAGGAATCAAATCCGAATTCTCGGACACAATCCGAAGGTTGGTACCGCAAAAACATGATCCGAAATAATTTCGTAACCCGCCTTCAGCACAAGCGAAAAGCGCCAAAACCCGCCCCCACACCTATGCCCCACGGCCTCCGCTTAATCGCCGCCTATAAACTTCTTAAGGGCCTGGTCCTCTTCGCCGCCGGCCTCGGCGCCCTCAAACTCCTGCACAAAGACCTGGCGATGGAGGTCGAGCGCTGGGCCGATCTCTTCCGCGTCGATCCCAACAATCACTACATCCACCGCCTGCTGGAATCACTCTCCATTCTTGACAAACGCAAGCTCAGGGAACTCAGCGTGGGCACCTTCATTTACTCGGCGCTCCAGCTCACCGAAGGCACCGGCCTGCTTCTAGGCAAGGTTTGGGCCAAGTACTTCACGATTATCTCAACCTCTGCTTTTATTCCCCTGGAAATCTATGAGCTTGCCAAACGGGCCAGTTTGCCAAAATTAGTTGTGCTGTTGCTCAATATCGCCGTGGTTGTTTATTTGGCGGTCGAGCTTCTCCGAAATCGCAAGAATAATGGAGCCGAAGTCCGGACTTGAACCGGAGACCTGTCGATTACGAATGGATAAACGAGGGCTTGCAAGTCTTTTACCATGACTGCAAGCCCCTTTCCTTCAGTCCGGGCGCTTGGGCACTCTTAGACACGTTTCGGGACGATTTGGGCGCTCCGATTGGAGTTTGACTGGAACCTGTAGCTCACATCACATGTAGTAACGTGTTACACTGACCGTAAGTTACGCTAGCGGTCTTCCTCCGCAACCGCCGCTTCCGTATCCCAGAGACGGATTCAGGAGATTGTATGTCTAAGTTCAGCATCAAAATCAAATTGCAGGGCTTGGAGATCGAGGTCGAAGGTACGCAGGAGAACGCTCCGCGATTGGCGCAAAGGGTTGGCGAACAGATTGGTGCTCTCATAAAGCCCTCACTGCTGTTAGAAGCTGGAAGAAACGGTGGGGCGATCCCTGATGCGCCCGAATCCGGCGACGACAAGGGCAAGACGAAGAAGAAAAAGTCTGGAGGCGGCGGTGCCAAAAGTCCTGCCGATGATGTAACGTTCACGCACGACCCCGCGAATCATGGCAGTCCGTCACAGGAGTGGACGGCCGTGCAAAAGGCGATTTGGCTATTGTATGCCGCCAATCCTGAAAAGCCGCTGTCCGGCTATTCCATTGCCAAAGCGTTCAACAGGCAGTTCAAGTCCGCAGGCGCAATCGTCGGAGGTAACGTCACCTCGGGCTTGGAGAAGGAGAAGCTCAAGGGCGCTTCCTCCCCGGTCGGAGCGGACGTGTCGGACGGAACTGCCCGTTACTACCTGACTGACTCTGGAAAAGCGATGGGGGCCCTACTCGCTAAGGGTGTCGCAGCCTAAGCATGGCTCTCGTTGAGAAAGCAACTCTCATCAAAGAGCTGTCTCCCCCGCTTGACAACGCTCTCACAGGATCGCTTGTCGATGAGTTCATTTCCTTGGAACGCCGATACATTCAGCGGGATTGGGAACCTGCACAGCTTGATGGTGGTCAGTTTTGCGAAGTGCTGGCTCGCCTGATCTACCATCAAGACTCAGGTAACCTGAATCCATTCAAGCAATTCGACGACTGCGCGACCTACGTCGAGGACGAGAAGAGCCAAAACAAGCACGCGATGCTGCCTCGCCACGATGCGCTGCACATAATCAAGGTGCTGCGAACCGCATACAAATTCCGCAGCCAGCGCGGCGGTGTCCACATTTCTCCTACTTATAAGCCTAACCACATGGACTCTCGGGCGATTATGGAAAATGTGAGATGGGCGTTCGCGGAAACCCTGCGTCTATTTTGGAAGGGCAGCGACCGAGAGCAAGTCGCTAAGGCGATCCGTGAATTGCTGCAATTCGACGTGCCGTGCATCGGAAAATTTGAAGATGTGATTATGGTTCAGCGCACCGATTTAAGCGCAGAGGAGGAAGTGCTTGTTCTTCTTCACTACGCGGGCGAACAGGGATTCACACGGACTGAACTCGGGAAGTACGCGATGGTCAGCCCCTCGTCCGTCACTATGGCGTTGTCTAAGCTGACTGACGCTTCCATCCGCGAACTGACGCAACTGCCGAATAAAAAGTATCGTTTGACTGATCTAGGTTCAAAAAGAATCCGCGAAAAGATGCCGGACAAGCTGCTCCTCACCAAATAAGGTGAACCACGTGGAACCTCTCCGAAAATTGAAATGGATGGTCGGACCCTACATCCCTTTTGCGTATGAACTGTACTCCGACAGTTATATATCTCTGAACTATCACTACTTCGTACACGAGGCAGGTCACGCCGTCTTGAATGAACATTTGGGATACGCGGTACAAAGCGTTGAAATAAAAGGTGAAAATGGGGTCACCACTGCTGCCCCCAGTCAAGACAACGCACATCGGATTGTGATCGCCTACGCCGGGGTGGTTGCTTCACGGCGAGTAATCGATGAGGTTGCGACAAGAGAATGGGCAAGTCACGATTTCTGGGAAATCCACCACATATTTGATGGGATGGCGATGAGACCTGAAGAATGGCACAGTTTGAACCAAACCCACGAGGCAACGTGCGAAGGGATCATCGATCAAAGATGGGAACAGGTGGAGGCAATAGCGAGTGCGCTCGCGATCAAAAGGTGTCTACTCGGTGAAGAGGTAAGAGCAATTATCGAACAAACATAGTCCTGGCTCTGCCTGCCAAAAATTCAAACTGACCCACTGGCCCGACTCTTGACCTTGTTTCTATTTTCATTTACGGTGGAATTTCCGAGAGCATTTTCGGGCGCTATTAGATCCTGAACTCGGAGGACAAGAAGGAAGATCAATGGCAGTTTGACTGGACTGTCCCGTCTCCTCGCAGCAAAGCCCCGCAAACTCTTTGATTTTATGGAGCCGAAGTCCGGACTTGAACCGGAGACCTGTCGATTACGAATTATCCTGCTTAGAAAAAGCCTATTTTAACTGTTGCACTCCCTATCAGATACGAGGTATAAAGCAGAGTGGGGTCCACCTAGTACCCATGCTTTCAAGACGTATCGTTTCTGGAGGGGAAATGCAGTACGGACAGATATTCAAAAAGAACGGAAGTTGGACCCTACGGTATTGGGATATCACAATGGAGGGAAAGGTCCGCAAATCAGTCAAGCTAGCCCGTATCGGACCCGATTACCCCTCCAGATCGTCTGTAGCCACACTTGCCGAGAAGTACCTCAGCCCTGTGAACTCTAGCCAACTCCAGGCCGAGTCGAGCATGCCTGTCTCACAATTCATAAAGGACTACTATCTGCCACACGTCAAGAAAGAACTCCGGCCTTCCACGTACGTGGACTACAAGACCATTTACAACACCCACCTAAAAGACCATCTCGGGACGATCCGACTTCGGGACTTTAGGACCCTTCACGGCCAGAAGATTATGCGTAGCATCACGGGGAATGGGCACAATTCCCTGCTCCGCATCAAATCATTCCTGTCCGGGGTGTTCAAGCACGCAAAGAGAGAGGGGTTCCTGGACGGATTGAACCCGATGCAAGATGTCTCGGTCCCTGGCAGGCCGAAGAAATTCAAAGGCGAAACTTACACGCTGGATGAAATTCAAGAAATTATCGAAATTATTTACAAGTACGACCGTCAAGCATCGGCGGTAATTGCGGTCGCTGCATTCGCGGGATTACGATCTTCGGAAATTCGCGGACTACGCTGGTCGGATTACGACGGCCAGACATTGACGATCCGCCGTTCAATCTGGCGAACGCACGTTGGCGAGACGAAGACCGAGGCCAGCGAAGGATCGGTGCCAGTCCTGCCGGTCCTAAAGAAAGTCCTGGACGATCATCAGACGCGTGCGAAGGGCGGTCCTGACGCCTACATCTTTTCGGGCGAGCGATTAAACAGACCCCTGAATCTTGCCAATCTGGTCCGTCGTGTTATTATTCCAAAGCTTGAAGAAGAGAACAGCAAGCGTTGGGACGAAGCTCAGACCGAACCTGGTGTCACGGTCATGATCGAGCGGGTACGGTTCAAGGGCTTTCATGCGTTCCGGCGGTCTCTGGCGACAAATCTTTATAGCTGCGGGGTTAGCCCGAAGGTGATCCAAGCAATTCTTCGGCATTCGGACATTGGGACAACGCTAGCATATTACGTTGGTGTCCCGGATGACGAGGCCCGCAGCGCACTGAACAAGATTGAAGAATGGCTGTCTGTAGTATAAGGGCCGAAGTAGCAAAACGGTTATGCACGCGATTCGTAATCGCGAGACTCGGGTTCGACCCCCGACTTCGGCTCCAAATTTCTATCACTCAGAATTTCCTCTTTCGAATCCGCTCTTTGGCTGCATCACTCATGATCTGGCTTTTATGTGGATGCTGTATGTGACAACGGCCCCAGAAGCCGAGCAAGGCGACCCAACACGTTAGAGCAATCTTGGTTCGTACGCACCTTCAGTTCTTTGATTGCTTGTACCAATGCACCGGAAATTGTCCCGGGTTTAGTTGAAAGCGGCGGCTCTCGACTTTCCGCACGTTACGCGACCTGCACCTGCTGAGTCAACGACGGATTCATCCGGCGATGCAGAAGTTCCAGTTCCCGGTAGCCTTTT